>Ga0181343_1000001_pt1 | contig 218387 bp, 242 predicted proteins | sample Su13VDMLBSD_FD_130110 | JGI IMG/M metagenome (GOLD analysis project Ga0181343, IMG submission 130110) | Freshwater viral communities from Lake Michigan, USA - Su13.VD.MLB.S.D | ecosystem: Environmental > Aquatic > Freshwater > Lake | place: USA: Michigan | collected 2013-07-15
ATTGAACCCATAATTAAAAAAGAATCTTATCAAGTTAATTTGACATTTGATGACGAATTTGTAATAACAAGAGATTCTAAATTTACAATTAAAATTTTTCCCAAAAAAGAAGTTTCAATAACAAAAGACAATACAATAATTTTTGAGGAAAAAGATATTACTGAATTTGTAAAATTTTTGGAAGAAATTAATTAAAAAAAGTCCCCATTTAATTTTGATATTAGGTGGGGATTTCTTAATTTTGTGAAACAATTAAAACGAATAAAACAATGGGAACAAACTACTACAGAATTCCAAGTGTGGAAGAAATGGAAAAAAGAAAACAAGAATTGATTGATACCATTAATTCTTTAGATATTCATCCATTTTCAATTCAAAGAAACTTTAGAACAATTAAAAAACAAATTGATTCTATTGATTATTACTCAATTTGGGATTTGTTTGTTGAAGGTGCAAACATTCACTTAGGTAAACGTAGTAGTGGATGGAAGTTTTTATGGAATTTCAATGACAAAAAATTTTATTCAAATAAAGAAGAATTATTGAACTTTATAAGAACAGGTAGGGTTGTAGATGAGTATGGTAATGAAATGGATGTTGAAGAGTTTATCACAATGGCACTAGTATGGGGACAACCTGATGGTTATGACCATAAAAAATATCGTAGAGAACATCCACGACAATACCACTACGATTTTGAACAACCTGAAGAATATATAGATGGATTAAGAGTTTCACCAAATACTGAATTTAGTTAATATGGAAAGAAAATTAGCGAGCATACAAATAGTAAAAGAAGTTAGACCAATAGTTGGGGCTGACGCTATAGAAGTTGTTAGAATAAACAATTGGGATGTTGTATCCAAAAAAGGAGAATACAAAGTTGGAGACTTTTGTATCTATTGTGAGATTGACTCCTTCTTACCCATTAAAGAAGAATTTGAATTCTTAAGAAAAACATCATACAAAAAAATGTCTGATGGTAGTGAAGGATTTAGATTGAAAACAATAAGATTAAGAGGACAATTAAGTCAAGGTCTATTGTTACCAATAAGTGTTCTTCCAATTGATATGGAACTAACTGAAGGAGAAGATGTTACTGAAATGTTGGGTATATTTAAATACGAACCCCCAATTCCAGCGGAACTTCAAGGTAAAGTTAAAGGTATGTTTCCATCTTTTATAAGAAAAACAGATGAAGAACGTATCCAAAACTTATCAAGTGAATACGAAAATATCAGATTGTCTGGTAAGGCATTTTATGTCACTGAGAAGTTGGATGGTTCAAGTGCTACATTCTACTACAAGGATGGTGTATTTGGGGTGTGTGCAAGAAATCTTGAGCTATTGGAGACTGAGGGTAATTCCTTTTGGAAAGTTGCAAGAGAATTGAATTTGGAGGAATCTTTATCTAAATTGGGTTATAATGTATGTGTTCAAGGTGAAATCATCGGAGAAGGAATCCAAGGTAACCCATACAAGATAAAAGGTCAAACTGTTAAATTCTTCAACGCATTTAATATTGATGAACAAAAAAATATCCAATTTACTAAATTCCTAATGTTAATGGAAGATTTGGGTTTAAAAACAGTTCCAATATTGGATTACGAATTTGTACTTCCAAAATCAATTGATGAATTATTGTTATTTGCTGAAGATAAATCTCAACTTAATGGGAACTTTGATAGGGAGGGTGTTGTTATAAGAGCATATGATAGAACAATATCATTCAAAGTTATATCAAACAAATTTTTGTTAAACGAAAAATAAATAAAACTATGGCTAAGAGACTTTCATATCAAGAAAAAAAAGAAAAAATGCTTGTTGACATCTTGAATAAGATGTTTGAAATTGCTGGCCACGATGTTACTTTTGAGGATATAAAAGACCGTAAAGATGCGTGGTATAATGATTGGACAATGACTGAAGAACAATACGAAGAATGGAAAAAATGGGGGGCAAACCAAATCAAAAAAGTAATGAAGTATACTGATACTTATGCCGACAGACAAATGTCAATGATTGGTGCAAATTGGGGTCTTAAATTTAATAAATAAGATATTTATAGTAAAGAAACTATTTAATGGAACGAGATATAATAACCTATCAAAGTATTTTTTTGGATGATGTTATTATTACCGTGTTATTTAAAGAAAATGAAAACTATGAGTTATTTACCAATTTTTTCGACCAATATGGTTTTGGATTTTATTATCCTAAAACAAAAACCATAATCATTGATGGTGAAATTTTTGTAAATACTGATTTAGATTTTGATGATTTAAGATTTGTTGAAGCACACGAAATTGCTCATCTTATGTTAGGTCATATAGGTGGTGAGAGATATGATGAAGATGAAATTGATGCCGACCTCGCAGCTTATAAACTTCTTACAAATAAAGGATTATCAACTAAAAGGTTAACTGATTCTTTTGAAGATAGACACGGAATTAAATTCTCAAAGAAATTATTGAAAAGGTTAGAAGGAAGATTATAACAAAGTACAACTCAGGTTGTACTTTTTTTGTTTGAGTCATATTTATCTGATATAATAAAATTATATTCAGACTTTTTGTTTTAAACTCTATCAAAATATGTTAACTATAAATAATTATCCCGATAAAAATGTTCTTCTTGGAGAAGTTCCTGGTAATATTGATGTTAATTTTGATAAAGCTCTTGAATCATTAATTAATTATTGGATTTCAAATAAACAATATAGTATTTCAATTAATAAAGTCCCAAATAATCCTAATGCTGTAACATTTGTAACAAATACTTGGACAAAAAAGGAAGATGGTAGTTGGCAGGCGGGTGACAATCAAGATTCAACATTTAAACAATGGGTTGAGGGTTCATATAATAAAAATGAACAAGTAAGTAAAAATGGAACATTTTCAGTTGATTTAACAAAAAAACAAATAATATTTACTCCCCCTACAACAACTACAACTGAAATAAATTGGAATAATTATCCTTGTGTAACTAGTAACCAAACTAAAAAAGAAATAAAAGCGAATGATGGTAGTATAAGTTATGAAATCAGTGGGTTTACATATTTTGGTAATGGTACTAAAAAAGATAAAAGTGGTGTCACATCTAAATATGAATGTACCGATAACAAAACAATATCTACAGGAACAACAAATTCTTTTAGTATTGGTTCTTCATCGTCTTCATCTTCTTCTTCATCAACTGGTTCAAACACAAGTGGTACACATCAAGAAGGTTTATCATATTGGGAAGGAGAACTTGAAAAAAAGGGTCCAGTAACTATAAAAACAGCGGTAAATCAAATTGGTAATTTAAATAAAGATGATAAAACAAAAGTTACTGAAAATACAATTACACATAAAATACTTAATGAACAAATTTTAAGAATAAAAAAACTAATGAATTTATGACATTTATTAAACCAATTAAATATGGTCATTTGACAAATGAAACGTCAAAAAAACATATATACACCCCCGATAATGTTGATTCCGTTTTAGCACCATATGAAGGGGTTATTACAGATGTTAATTATTCAAAATGCGATGGGTTGATTCAAATTTCACATTTATTAAATGGTAAAGTATTTTATTCTGAAATATGTGGAGTGAATAAAAATATTTATGTTGGAAGTGGCATGAGTGTAAAGAAAGGAGATATAATAGGACAATGTGGGGGTAAAGATATTAAATTTGTTATTAAAGATTCAAATAAGAATGAAATTGACTTACAACCTTTTTTTGTTGGTAAATTTGAACCTGATAAAAAGGATTTAGATAAAAAAGATTCGGATAAAGAAAAAAAAGAAAAAGGTTTAGGTAAACCATCGTCAGATAATGAAAAAAACAAAGAAAATAAAAAATACCAAAAAAATAAAGAAGACGATGAGGATGAAAACAAACCTTGGGATTTTACAAATTATGAACCAGGTATGACGTTACCAAATTTGTTTACAGCCGCAGCATTAACCCCATTTGATTTTATTGAAAAAGCTTTGAAACCAAAAAGAAAGGAAAAAAAAGAAGAAATTGAAAATTTACAAGAAGAACTAAAAAGAATAAAAAAACTATTAAAATAAAAAATCCCCATCTTAAAAAGTGGGGATTTTTACTTTTAGTTAGAAATTAAAACTATTTCTCAACTTTAGCTGTGTCAACAGAAGGAGTTGTAACTGTAGTAGCTTCAACTTTAGTTGAATCTTCAGTTGTTTTAGTTTCTTCAGTTTTTGCAGTTGTTCCACAAGATGTGAAAACTAAGCTCAAAGTTACAATTGCTCCAAAAAGTACGTTTTTCATTTTTTTAAGTTTTTTTTAAGATTTAATTTTGTTTTAGTTATTGAACACTTAATAAATACACAATATGTTTTAATAAGTCAAATGTATTTAAAAAATTTTATTAAAAATTATACTTATAAAAAAAACTAAATAATATGAACTGGAAAAACACATTAATTATTGTGGTGTCTATTTTACTGATTGGAATGTTTTTGGGTTATTTGATAAGTTATAACGCAAAAGAGACAAGAAGTCTCCAACAACAAATTATAGATGCTGAAAGAAAAGCAATTGATTCCTTACACAAGGAATTGGTAACAATGAAATCTGAGAGAGAAAAAATGGAATCTCAACTTGAATCACTAACTATGGGTATTAGTATTAGTGAATCAAACTTATCAACAAAAATAAACCAACTAAAAATTCAGAACAATGTTAAGATTGATGCTATTACTAGCAGTACTAATGACCAACTCCTTGATGGTTTACGCGCAAGATACAATAAAAAATAATAAAGATTCTATTGAACCCAAAATCGATTTAATGGTCATCAACGGTGACACATTGTTTACAATGAATAGAAAGTTTGCTGAAAGAATTGCAATCGAACACGATTCATTAGAAATAATGGTAGACAAATTTAAAGAATGTAATGATGTGCTTTCAGCTAGTTTGGAACTTAAAGACCAATATAAAGTAGCTTTGGATAAATCAGAACAAGTTTCTGATATGTTAAGAAAGGAAGGTGATAAAAAAGATAAAATCATCAAGGGATATCAAACAATAGATGAGTCACAACAAAAGATTATTGGCGAATTACATAATGAATTCAAAAAAGCAAGAAATAGGAATAAATGGTTAACTGGATTAACCATAGGAGGTGTTTCAGTGGGGTTTACTTCAATTATCCTTTTACTACTAAAATAAGTTTATTATATTTTTTAGGTCTTCGGACATAAAAAATTAAATAATTTATTATTATGGGAATTACTTATTTTGCTTTAGGTATGCTCTCGATGTTGGCTCTATTATTTGTTGGAGTTATTGTTTGGGGTTTGGTTAAGGTACTAAGAATTGAAAGGCAGATTGTTGCCATAAAAGAAAACCAAAAATTTGATATTGATAACGTTCAACGTCAATTTGAGAATGTTTATAGGTCTATAAGTGACCATAGGGATGATTTTTCAAGGGGAGTTCACGAACTTACTAGAAGTACTAATCAACAATTTGATAAAATGGAACAATATGAAATTAAACGTTTTGATGAATTGTTAACAATAATTCATAATAAATTTGATGACTCAATACGTTATACTGATAAAAGAGTTGACAAATCATATACTAAGCTTCAATAAAAAAAACCCCTTCTTAACGGAGGGGTTTTTTTATTACCTCCACGATTTTTTACGACCTCCACGATATTTATAATAAAATGAATATTATGAAAAAAAGAGACAAAAGAAGAATGGGAAGTTGTACTTGTAGTAATTGTGGGGTTGAGTTTGAAAAACCTTTAAGTGAGTTAAACCGTAATGAAAAATTGGGTAGAAAGAATTTCTGTTCAAGGAGTTGTATAGGTCATTATAACACAGAAAGATTGTTAAATGTAAAAAATCGTTATGATATAAGTAAACATTCTGGTAATGTTAGAGATAAATTCACAGGATTGAGAGATTTCTTAAAAAGAGTGAGAAACAGATTTAAGGAACACAATTTAGATTTGGATTATTTGAAAGAGTTGTGGGATAGTCAAAATGTTTGTGTTTATACTGGAGTTAAATTACAATTACCTAAAAATAAAGGTGTCAATAATCAAATATATACTGCATCATTAGATAGAATTGATTCTAGTATCGGTTACATAAAAGGAAATGTTCAATTTATATCAATTGCCGCAAATCACGCAAAAAGTAATTTAAGTCACGATGAAATGATTCTATTTTGTAATCTAATATATGAAAATAGAAAAATCCTTACCTATGGAGGTAAGGATTAATTTGTGGAGGTATAGGGAGTCGAACCCTTTCCTGTCCATCTTAACTATTAAGGACTACATGTTTAGGACAACATTATTCGCAGTGTTCCGAGCTATTTGATTTTTATACACCCAAAATCAACAAAATCGGTCAATTCATTTTTAGGGATGAGAATTGATTAGACAACCCTATAGTGCTTCTGTTCCTGAGTTAACGCACCCCGACTCGAAAGTAATGACCTATTGACTAGGCTACTACTGCTTCTTCAGCACGGATTAAACCTACTGCAGAAAGTTTGTTGATAACGTTGCCGTGTATCGTTTCAAACCAGTTTAACAGACTTAGTTTAGGTCTGACATGCCCCGAATAACTAACAACGTCAGTCAATTCCAGATTACCCCCTTTTGTAAAGTAATACAATAATAAATATAATGATTGAATAAACCAAGTTTTAAAAGTATTTATTAAGAAAAATTATTTAATGAGTCCTAAAGAATTAGCTGAACAAGAATCTGAAACAATATTTGAAAATGACAATGTTAAGTTTATTGAAGTCCTAGGTTATCAAGCTATGGAATATTATGGTTCCGAATATTTAACTCAATATTATAGAGATAAAAAGAGTAGAGGTGCTAAAGTATTTTTAGTTATTGATAAAAAAGGTGATAAAAACTATGAAATATTTGAACCAAGATATGGTCAACCTCAAATACAAGATTTTGATGGGAAAATATGGGATTTTGGTGATGTTATTAAACATCATCCTGATATTGCATTACAAGTTATTAATCTAACAGCTAGTAATACACCTTATGGTATTTTATTTAAAATTAAAAATGGTGTTGAGGTTGATAAATGGCAATTAAGAGATGCTGATAATTGTTTTGGTAATTTAGTTTTCAATCAAAAAAATCCTGCTAAATCAATGATTGAGTTAGTTTTTGATGAAAGTGAATTTTTTGATTTTTTTGAGTTTGCTGAAGGTGATTGGGATAAAAAAATACTTGAAAGTTTGTTTGGTGGTAGATATGGTGGGTATGGTTATGAAATTTTTGATAATGATTGGGTTTATTACGAATGGAAAGATGGATATATTCTACGAAATCTTAACGATGAAAATGAAAAACTTCTTGAAAAGATACTAATACAAGCATCACCAACAATCCTTGACCTTAAAGATGAAGGTGATGACAAGTATTATTCTAGTATTGCTGAATTCTTGGGTGATAATTTTAGTAGGGAAGCTGAAAATATTATGGATGAATATCAAGATCAATTAAATGAAGGTGCTGATAAAAGAATAAAACAATATGCAATATCGGACATTGGAGACCCATTCAGAGATTATGGTGTACTATTAAAAGGAGAGTCCTATTTTACTAATTATGTAACTACCGCTAATATACTTTTATCACTTTATCGTATTACAAGTGTAGATAAAACCAGTTCTATAAAGGAATTATTTGAAACATTAGGTAAAGATTTAAATATTATGATTGGTAGTTATAATGAAATTGGACGTGAATCTTGGGATATTGATACGGAAACATGGAATGATGTTGTAAAAACTAACTTGGAAAGTATATTAGAGAATATTGCGGAAAATCCTGAAAAATATGAAGGAACAAGAAAATATGGTGAAGTTCTTCAAACATTAAATAAGATGGGATATGAAATTGGAAAATTTTATAAATTACCCTATAATAAATCAGACTCTTTCAGAATAACGAATGTAAATAAAGAAAACCTAAGAATTACTTTAGAACATTTTATTGGAAATGAAGGAACTGTAAAAAGTTATTCTTTAGAAGAATTCAACAATTTTTTAAATTCACCAGAATTATTTGAACATTTAGTTAGAAAATTGAAAAGATTATTGTAATATTGTGTTATGAAACACGATTACAATTTATTAAAAAAGGTTTTGTCCATACCTACGAAGACATACAAAGAGGACTTAATGATTCAATTCCTGTGTGAATGGTTAACTGAAAACAACATCCCTTATCAAGTTGATAAGATGGGTAATGTTTATGCTGCCAAACAAACGGATGAGATTGAATATTTCCCTTGTGTTGTTGCTCATACCGACACAGTTCACGAATTGGACACAATTAACATCCGAGAAATGATGTTACCCAATGACCAAAAAGAATTAAAACCCGCATTAAAGGCTTTTAATGATGAAGGACAACCCACTGGTATTGGTGGAGATGACAAATGTGGTGTTTATGTATGTTTGGAATTATTGAGAAGTTTACCAAATATTAAGGCCGCATTTTTTGTTTCAGAAGAAACTGGTTGTCATGGTTCAAAAGAGGCTGATAAAGATTTTTTCTCTAATGTTGGATATGTTATACAATTTGACGCACCTGGTAATTGGATGGTGAGTGAGTATTGTATGGGAGTTAAATTGTTTGATAAAAATTCAGAATTCTTCAATAAATGTGATAAAGTATTAACTGAGGGATTCAATAATAGAAACAAATATCAATCCCATCCATATACAGATGTTTATGCGTTAAAACAACAATTTGATTTCTCTTGTATAAATTTTGCGGTAGGATATTATAACTACCATACAAAACACGAATATGTAATTGTTGAGGATGTTTTCAATACTTTAGATATTGCCAACAAAATGATTGGGGATTTGGGGTATGTTAAATACCAAGAATCTATTAAAAATAATAGAAATTACATTTTTTAAAGATATTTATTTAAAAATTTAAAAAATGAAAAAAATAGTTTATTTAACGGAATCAGATTTATATAATATAACTAAAAGGGTATTGAATGAGAATCTCATTGAAGAAGGTATATTTGATGGTATTACCAATATGTTTCAAGGTCTTAAAGGTGTATGGAGAGGTGAAGGATATGATTTTTTTTGGTATTTAAATTCTTTAAAAAATATGGTTAAAGAATTAAAAAAATTAGATAAACCAAACTTAAAGATAATGGATAAATTAACCGAACTAAAAAGTAAAATTTCAACTTCAAAAATGCCACCTGAAAAAAAAGAACAATTAATTTTTGAAATTGATAAGGCACTTGATAATTTTAATAAATATTCCGAACATATTGATAATTTAGAAAGGGTTGCGGATGAAAGACTAAAAGGAGTAAGTACTTATACAGACACACCTAAATCAGGTTTATCTAATGTAACAACGTCAGGAACAACTTTAACAGATTTTTAAAATAAAAAAAAGGGACTATTCAGTCCCTTTTTTCTTTTTTGATTTTTTAACTTCTTTTTCTTTAAAAACTATATTTTCATCATTGGTTGTTAGTACATAATTTTCATTCTCAACAACATTTCCATTAAGTACTTCCTCAGATATGAAATCTTCAATTTTATCTTGTATGGCTCGTTTTATTGGTCTTGCACCATATGTTTCATCAAATCCTGCTTTTGATATTAAATCATAAACAGAATCATCACAAGTTATATTATAATTCAAACCACTTAATCTTTTAATTAGCTTTTCAATTTCAAGTTTTACGATTTGTTTAACTTCATCTTCTTTCAATGTATTGAATACAATAATCTCATCAATACGATTTAAGAATTCTGGTGCAAAAAACTTTTTAAGTTCTTTCTTGAGCATATCCCTTTTTTCTTCCTCTTCAATATAAGAATTTGAGCTAGTTTTAAATCCAACACCAGTTCCAAATTCTTGGAATTTTTTAACCCCAAGATTGGAGGTCATAATTATAATACAATTTTTAAAATTGATTTTTCTACCCAATCCATCAGTAAGATGTCCATCATCCAATACTTGAAGTAACGTTGAAAATACATCTTTATTGGCTTTTTCAATCTCATCAAAAAGAATAACTGAATATGGTTTATTTTTAACTTGTTCAGTTAATTGTCCCCCTTCATCATAACCTACATAACCTGGAGGTGAACCAATCAATCTTGATATTGAATGTTTTTCTTGGAATTCTGACATATCAACTCGGATAAGGTTTTCTTCACTACCAAAGATTTCTTTGGCCAATTGTTTTGCTAAATATGTTTTTCCCACACCAGTTGACCCTAAGAAAATAAATGAACCTATAGGTTTACTTGGGTCTTTAATACCAAGTCTATTTCTACGGATTGATTTGGCAATTTTTGATACTGCCTCAGATTGACCAATGACTTTGGATGATAGGTTATCAGCCAATGATGAAAGTTTATTTGTTTCATCTGAGTTCATTTTTGATACTGGTATTTTAGTCATATTAGATACAACTTCATATACCAAATCAAATGAAATATCTTTCTTCTTGGTTAATAAATCAGACTCAAATTTTTTCTTTTCGGATTCTAATTTATCCAGTATCTTTGTTTCTTTATCTCGTAAATCTGCTGCCAATTCATAGTTTTGACTTTTAACAACTTCAATCTTTTGTTGTTTAATATCTAATGCCTGAAGTTTTAAATCTTCAATAATTTTAGGCATTTTTATTTCCACTTGACTTCTTGCCCCAACCTCATCAATAATATCAAATGCCTTATCAGGGAACTCTCTATCTGTGATATATCTTTCTGCCAAATCAACACAAAGTTTTAGAATCTCATCACTATAACTTACTTTATGATAATTTTCATATTTTTCTTTAACATTAATTAAAATCTGTAAAGTTTCTTCTTTTGTAGAAGGGTCAACAATTACTTTTTGAAAACGTCTTTCTAATGCACCATCTTTTTCAAAATTCTTTCTATATTCATCCAATGTTGTCGCTCCAATACATTGTATTTCACCCCTCGCCAAAGCTGGTTTAAAAATGTTTGACGCATCCAATGAACCTGATGAATTCCCAGCACCAACTATTTGATGTATTTCATCAATGAAGAGAATTATATTTGGGGCAGATTGTAGTTCTTCAATAATAACTTTCATTCTTTCTTCAAATTGTCCACGATATTTTGTTCCAGCAACAATTGATGTCATATCCAAGGACATAATTCTTTTATCCATTAGATTTCTTGGACATTCTCCATTCAATATTTTTAAGGCCAAACCTTCGACTATTGCAGTTTTACCACAACCAGGTTCACCTATTATGATTGGGTTATTCTTTTTTCTTCTTGATAATATTTGGGCGATTCTTGTAATTTCTCTATCTCTACCTACCACGGGGTCTAATTTCCCTTCTTCGGCAAGTTTGATTAAATCCTTTGCGAAGTTATTTAATACTGGGGTATCACCTTTACCTTTTGTTGAGTAATCTCCATCTTTTGATTCTGTCATAACTTTTTTTGATTAAATATAAATTAAAAAATGGTATTTTCAACTATGTGGGTATGACAAATTGTCAGTTATTAATTTTTTGAACCTGACATTATTGATTATAAATTCAATTGGTATATATTTGGTATAAAATGAAGAAACATAAACTTATAAAAAAAATATTTATGAATAAGAAAGAATTTTATAAAAGATTTGAAGAAATTGTAAACGAAATTTTTGGTGAAAATCAAAGACAATCCACATCAATGGATGGATTTTTTAAAGGATTAAATAATGAAAATTTATCTGATGAAATAAAAAAAATCAGAGATTCAGTTAGAAAAAATAACGATGGTTTTTTTACATCCATTAGTTTTATTATAAATCCAAAAGAACAAGAAGTTGGTGAAAATTCTTTAAAGGATTTAAAGAATAAATTAGAACAATGTATTAAATCTCAAGAATTTGAAGAAGCTGCAAAACTTAGAGATAGAATTAAACAAATGGAAAATAATTCATCTAAGGTTATGGATTTGAAAAAAGAAATGGAAATTGCTATTAAGGAACAAAATTTTGAAAGAGCAATTGAAATTAGAGATGAATTAAAAAAAATTAATTAAATTTGACCCCTCAATTACGAGGGGTTTTTTAAATCAAAAAAATATGGCAATTTTAAGAGAAGAAATTAATGGTTCTAAAATTATTAATGAAATACAATCAAGTAATATTAGAAAAACAGAATTTGATACTGAATCAAAAGAATTAGTTGTGGAATTTAACAACGGACTAAGATATTTGTATGAAAATGTACCTCATCAAGTCTATACTCAATTCAGAATGTCTGAATCCCAAGGTAAGTTTTTCAATTCCAAAATCGCTAAAACTTATCAGTACAAAAAATTGATATAATTATTGTGGAAACACAAATATTTATCAATAATGGAAAGTTTAAATAAAGTAATATCAAGTTTTAATTTACAAAATACTCTCCAACCAAAAATATGGTTAGGTGAGAATCAAAAAATGAATCCAAAAGTCAGACAGAACTTATTGGAAATAGCATATCAATTCATTGATTCTTTTGGTTTGGATGTTGTAATTGATGACATCATTGTAACAGGTTCAATCGCAAACTATAATTGGTCTGAATATTCAGATGTGGATTTACATATATTAGTAGATTATAATCAGTTCCCAAAAGAAATGAAAGATGTTTACGTTGAATATTTTGATTTAAAAAAGATAGTTTTTAATCAAAAAAGAAATTTAAAAATGTTTGGATTTGATGTTGAAGTTTTTGTTGAGGACAACGATGTTAAAGGTATTAGTGGTGGATTATATTCAATATTAAATGATGAATGGATTAAGAAACCCCAAAAAGAAAAATTCAAAGTAGAAAAGAGTGAGATTATTAAAAACGCAAAAAAATGGATGCGTTTAATTGATAATCTAATAAAACATTTGAATGGTGAAGACATTGAAACTATTCGTAATAGTGTGAAAGTAATTAAAGATAAATTAAAGAAATATAGAGTTAGTGGTTTGAATAAAGGTGGTGAGTTAGGATTGGAAAATTTAGTGTTTAAAGTTTTGAGAAGAAATGGTTATATTGAAAAATTATATAATATCCCTATGGATATTATTGATAAAAAACTTTCTTTAGATGAAAAATTAAAGAATTAAATAATTCTGTATATTTATATTATAAAAACAAAAAAATTATGGGAAAATTAAAACCTATTGGTAGTGAAAAATTGGATGGAATTGATAAGATTAGAAGAATTATGGAAATTTCTAATTATAGATTAAATGTTCCAAATCCAATTAATGAAAACTCATCTGACGAATATAAAAAGACTTTAGCTGATGGTAATACTTATCACATTGTTAAAGAAAAAACTGGTTATGTAATTAAGAAAGGTTTATTCGAATCAACTGCTGAATATATTGAACCTATTAAAAATAGAAGATTTTATCCATCATATTCACAAGCATTGAAGAGATTAAACTTAATAACTAAAGAAATAAATTTAAATGAGGGTCAAATTAAAAATATTTCATTGTTCAATGAAAGTGAACAAATGGAATACGTTTTAGATTTGGATGAACAAGAAACAGCACCTGCACCAGCACCTGTAGCACCACAACCTGAAATGCCCGCTGAACCAGCTCCCGCACCAGAACCTGAAGTTCCTGTTGAAGAACCAATGCCAGAACCTGAAATGCCCCCTATGGATGATGAAGGTGACGAAGATGAAGAGGAAGCTGTAACTATGAAATCAGTTCAAAAAGCAACAGGTAAATTGGCTCAAAAAATTAGAGCTTTTTTAGCTGACGAAGAAAATGAAATGACTTCTGAAGATACTAAATATGTTATTAATTCAGTATTATCTGCACTTGATTTATCATCTTTGGATGATGAAGATTTGGATGAAATAATGGCAAAATTTGAAGGTGAAGAAGGTGAGGAAATGACTGAACCTGAAATGGGTGATGAAATGACTGAAGGTGGTGAGGAAATACCCGCACCTGGTGATGAAATGACAACTCCTCCACCAGCACCTGAAGGTGGTGAAATGGCAGAATATCGTACACATGGTGCGAGAAAGAATAGACATGTACAGAAAATGGAAGAAATGATTGAAAGTCTATTTACCGAATCAAAAGTTGACAAGGTTTTGAGTAAATATTTTGTTAATGAGTCATCAAAAAAACAAGATAAAACAATCAATAGAATTCAAAATTTAGCTGAATCATTTAAACAAGAAGTAAAATCAGTTAAATTATACGAAAAATATGGTAACTCAAAATTTTTAGGAAAAAATAAATATGGTCATTTAGTTTTTGAAATGAACGATAGAAGAATTAGAGTAAGTCCAAATGGAGAAATTTTATGAGTTTATTGATTTACGTTAATAAGTTAGGTCAAAATTACAAAGGAGAAAATTTATATGAATTTATTTTCTCAGAAAGTTTGGAAGGTGTGTGGGGTGAATCTTGGGATAGTAAACCCGCTAATGGATATCCATCACCACCTGAAATAGAACTTGTAACAAAAGTAGGATTGTTAAAAAATAGTTTGGATTTTGAAGTATTACAAAATTCTGATATATTTTCAATGATTGATGGAATGGATGATGTAATTGCATTAGCGTGGGAAAATGAATCTGAAAGTGTGAATTTTGACAAACAAAAAAGATTGGTTTTCAGATTTGGTGATAAAATTGAAGATGTGAAAAATAAACTATACGAAAGAGACATCGTATTAGAATTTGAAAGAAAAGTACAATATGAATCTTAATAAAAAAATTGGTATGTTGTTAGATAATGGGTTTAAACCTGAGTTTATTTCATCATTGACTGAAAGTAAAATTAATTTTCTTTTTGAGAAAGTGTCGAAGAGAAAAGAGACGAAAGAACAAGCTGCATCAGCTAATGTACAAAAAGTAAATATACCAGCGACAACTGCTTATAAAATACCTGCTGGGGGTGAAGTAGATATCAATAATGTAAAAGTTACTAATCAAGGTGGTGTAGCGACAGTTACACCAACAAGTGGGAAACCTGTAACCGAAACTGAAGAAATTGATGAAAAATTTGAATCTAAGGCTCAACAAGGATTATTTTGGGCACGTTGTAACAAATGTAAGGATAAAGATTGTAAGTGGTGTAAAATGGCCGAAGAATTTTCAAAGAGTACATCAAAGAAAAAATATGAAAAAATGCCAGAAAAAAAACATCCTGAAAAGACTGTAAAATACAAAAAGAAAAAAACGAATGAGGAGTTTACAATGGCAAATTATTTTGATAAAGTTGCAAGTGTGTACGCAAACAATGCTATGGGTAAAACAATCAATTCTTTAACTAAAGAACAATTTGTTAAAAAACATATAAATAAAATTGTAGAAAACAATTTAAGACCAACTATGAAAAAGAGAGATTTATTAAAATTAATTGAATCTGAAATCAAACGTAAAAAAGGTTTGAATGAAGATTTTTATGTGGGTAATATGGAGGAAGAATTTGATTTTATGTCAGATACGGAAACTGATGTACCAAGACGTAAACATAGACCTGACTATACTGAAGATTTACCAATAGTGCCTGACCGTACTGAAGGTGAACCTAATTGGGATGAAGATGAAGATGAAGATGATGGTACACCAAGACCGAGAGGTAAAATGGGTAGATTAAGAATGAGCGGACCTGGTGTGTTAGAACCTGGTATTAAAGAACCAAAAATTAAACCAAAAGAACCTGATACAACACCAGAGTGGACACCTGATGAAGATGAACCAATTGTTCCTAGTCCTGATGTAAACCCTGAACCACAAGCAAAAAGAAAAAAAGATTTTTTAGATAAATTCAAATATGATTTTGATAAAAAAATGAATCGTATGGATGAATCAACTTACAAACCAATTAAATATAGAAAATTCTAATAATGAAAATTTTATTGTATGAAGCTCCAGTTGATGATTTCTTAAGTCAAGAAGCTAAAGAAAAAATTTTAGCAGCTCAAAATAGAAAATATCAAAAGGCAAAAGAAGAAAGTGGAGATACTTGGTTAGGTGAGTTATTAAATTACTTACCTCATTTAGAATCTCAACACTATGACAAGTTGTTGAACTTGTCAAAAGCTTTATTTTTTTCAAGATTTCCAAAAATAAAAGAAAGAATTGATAATGGGACACTTACATTAAATGTAAACTTTTCAACGAGGATTAATCCAAGAACAACTACACAAACTATTACACCACAATATATAGAAAAGGCAAAAGAAGTTGACCCTTTGTTTGATGAAAGAGTTAAAGCGAGAAATTTCATAAATGCAACAACTCAAGGAAGTGCTTGGGCTGAAGGGTTTAATATGTACAAGGAAGTTGAATCACAATTAAATCAGTTAGACCCACAATTAGTTGAGAAGTATAAAACATTTGAGAATGCTGCCACTGTATACTACAATGATAATTTAGAAAGTTTGGAACAAATGGCAAAAAGAACAACAAATAGAATAGCTTATGCTGATGTTGTTCCTGACCAAAGAAATCCAGGTAATTGGATTATTAATGTTGAGGCACCAAATTTTCCCTTATTGATGCACGAATTATATAAAGCTGGAAGGTATTTTAATTCACTTCTTTATTTACCTAAAGATAAGGATGTTAATAACACTTTGACAAAAGTAACAGACATTCATAAACATGAAATTAAAAATATGATTACTGGTAGAGAAATCAGTTCAAAGTTAAGATTTTTATGGGGTGAATTAATTGATGATTATGAAACTTGGATGGATAGTGCAATACAAACTCAATTTAATAAGTTAGCAAACGATAATCCAAAGTTATTTAATGAAATTATGTACGATGGTGTTTTAAGTGGTAAATCTGCGGCAATGGCTAAATTCGAAAAATTTTCTCAAATGATTGTTGATACTATTAAAAAGAATCCTCCTAAAATTGAAAGGCCTAACTATGATGAATTAATTAAGTCTGAAAAAAGAATACAACCTCAAAGCGATGAAGACGAAGATGATGAAGATGTCGAGGATGATTTAAGTTGGTTAGATGATGTTGATTACGATGAAGATTAAAATAATTAAAACCCCCATTTAGAAATAAGTGGGGGTTTTTATATTTATATTAAATACAATTTATGAGTTTAACAAAAGAACAAGTAATGATGGAATATGTGAAGTGTATGAGAGATACCCCATACGCGTTAAGAACATATCTGGAAACCTATGATAATACTGTGTCAAAGTATGTACCATTAGAGTTATTTCCTGACCAAATATCATTATTAGATGACTATGAAAATTACAATGAAAATATTGCATTGAAATACAGGCAAGCGGGGGTATCAACAGTAACTGCGGCTTGGATATCAAAAAGAATTGCTTTTGCAAAAAAACAAAAACCAGAAAAGATTTTGATTATTGCCAACAAATTGGATACATCAATGGAGATGGCTAATAAAATAAGAATGTTTATTAGTCAATGGCCAAGTTGGGTTGGTATTGATTTTTCATCTGATAAAAATTCACAAAAACATTACAAGACAAATAACGGATGTGAAGTGAAAGCTGTGGCAACCTCAAAGGATGCTCTTCGTGGTTTTACACCAACAATCCTAGTGTTTGACGAGGCAGCATTTATTGACGCGGATTCAGACTTTTGGGCGGCTTGTATGGCCTCACTATCAACTGGGGGTAAAGTTATTGTAGTTTCAACACCAAATGGTTATGACCCAATTTATTATGAAATATATAACCAAGCAAGTAGGGGAATGAATGATTTCAAAATCTCTGAAATGTATTGGTTTAGAGACCCAAGATATACAAAAGATTTATATCTAATTAAAACACAAGATACCATTCATTATTTATTAAACAAAGATGAATATCCTAAAGAAAGTATTGTAAGTTGGGAAGGTATTCCATTTGAAGAAAGAAATTACGATGAATTAAAATTAATGATGGATTCAGGTTACAAACCTTGCTCATCTTGGTTTGAAGGAATGGTAAAGAAATTGAAATATGATAAGAGAAAAGTTTCTCAAGAGTTGGAATGTAATTTTTTGGGTTCAGGTGATAATGTATTTGATTCTCTTTTAATGCAAAGAGTAAAAGAAAATATGATTAAAGAACCCCAAAATAAAATGATTGGTAATTCTTTATGGATTTGGAAAGAACCAGTTATTGGTCACAAATATGTAATGGGTGTGGATGTCAGTAGAGGGGATAGTGAAGACTTTAGTTCATTCCAAATTATTGATTTTGATACACGAGAACAAGTTGCTGAATATGTTGGGAAATTACCACCCGATACAATGGCCGAAATATGTTATAAGTGGGGTAATATGTACAATTGTTTTATTGTAATAGATATAACTGGTGGTATGGGAGTTTCAACATCACGAAAACTCCAAGAAATGGGTTATAAGAATTTATATGTGGATGGTGTTGATGTTGCAAACAAATGGAAATATGACCCAAAAGCTTTAGAAAAAATACCTGGTATAAATTTTAATAATAAACGAGTTCAAATTATTGCTTCATTTGAGGAAGCAATGAGACACGAGTTTAAGATTTATAGTATGAGATTGTTCAATGAAATGAATACTTTTGTATATGTTAACGGAAGACCTGACCACCAAAAAGGACAACATGATGACTTAATTATGTCAGTAGCAATGGCAACATATGTTGCGGAATCATCCTTTACTAGTTTGGAAAAGGTCTCTGAACATACTAAAGCAATGTTGGAATCTTGGTCTGTAAGTAACAACGAAGAAGTTAATAAACAAATAGAATTTAACCCAGTAATACCATATGGACACGATAGAATCAATCAAAGAAATCAAAATGTTTCAAAAGAGGATTATATGAAATATTCTTGGTTATTTGGTGGAAGATAATATTTATAAATAAAAAGAATATGGGTTTAGTAATAAGAAAAAGACAAGGTAACAAAATATTGGCAGGTTCAAAATTAAATGTACCTGGTCAAGGAATTGCGTCAGTGAAAATTCAACCCCAAGACAAACCCACAATCAAACAGAACAATTCGAATATTGATAGTTAACTATTTAGTTATTATCAGTAGGCTTTAAATTAATTTTATGGAAGAAAATAATAAAAATTTAACAGTTTGGCAGAGGTTATCTCACGCGTTTGGTCCTAACGCATTATTAAATCAAGATTATCCAACATATAAGTTTGATAAAAAAGAATTATTAAGAACCACGTCAAAACAAGAATATGAGAAAGAGTTACTTCAAGCTCAACAAACATTCTATTTAGCAAATCAATGGACAAAAATTGAAGGTAATTTATACACTCAAGCCGTATATTATGAACCAACAAGATTGGCATCATTTTATGATTACGAATCTATGGAATATTGTATACATGGGGATACAAAAATCGCAACACCTAACGGGTTTATCACAATCAAAGAATTGGCTGATAAGGGTAGGGATTATGAATTTATAACTTATGCTTATGACCATAACTTAAAAAAAGTTGTCCCAGCTTTAGCAAGAAATGCTCATTACACTCGTGATGAAATGACCTACAAAATTACTTTTGACGATGGGTCTCACATTATTGCAACTTGGGAACATCAATTTATGAAAAGAGATGGTTCGTTTGAAAGGGTTATGAATTTAAAACCTAATGACTCAATGCTGCCTTTTTATCGTAAATCATTCTATAATAATGAAAAATATAATTGGGTTTACACTTGTAATTCTGATGAAGGACACAATGGGTGGATTTCTGAACACAATCTTATTGCTGAATGGTTTTATGACACCAAAGTGAAAGAAGATGAAGAAGTTCATCATATTGATTTTAATGGTAAAAATAATTTACCAGAAAATCTACAGATTATGACTATATCAGAACATAGAGCGTATCACACAAGATTAAATAATGAGAAACTATGGTCTAATCCTCAATATAGACAAAAAATGTCTGAGGTTGCAAAAAGAAAAGGTAAATTGGTTTGGGCTGGAAGAAGAAGTGGTAACAATAATCCAGCTTATATCAAAATAGGATGGGATAATATTATAGAAACTGCTCGTAAAATTAAAACATTAAAAGGTACTGCTAAGGAATTAAATGTTTCTTATAGAAAACTACAAAGAGATATTGTTGCAAATGGTTATAAAGACTGGAGTACATTCTTAGAAGCGTACGGTATTCAAAAATCAATATATTCAACAGCAAGAACAAAGAATGATAAACTACAATTAAATCACAAAGTTGTTTCAGTAGAACCTTATGGTATTGTACCCGTTTATGATTTAACTGTACCTGGTTACAAGAATTTCGCCACAGATTCAATATTCTCACATAACACACCCGAAATATCTGCCGCATTGGACATATATGGTGAAGAATCAACAACTGTTGATGAAGATGGTTATATGTTACAAATATATTCTGAATCAAAACGTATCAAGGGTATCTTAGCTGATTTATTCAACAATGTTTTAGATATTAATACAAACTTACCTATGTGGACAAGAAACACTTGTAAGTATGGTGATAACTTTGTTTATTTGAAACTTGACCCTGACAAAGGAATTGTTGGTTGTATGCAATTACCAAACATTGAAATTGAACGTTTGGAACGAGGTATGCCCGCACAAGCAAGTAGACAAAATGTTGATGAACCAGCCGAAAACAAAGGTCTAAGATTCAAATGGAAAGCAAAGGATATGGAGTTTAATTCTTGGGAAATTGCTCACTTCCGTTTATTGGGTGATGATAGAAAACTTCCATATGGCACATCAATGTTAGAGAAAGCAAGGCGTATTTGGAAACAATTATTGTTATCAGAAGATGCTATGTTAATTTATAGAACTTCACGTGCACCTGAGAGAAGGGTATTCAAAGTTTTTGTTGGTAATATGGATGATAAGGATGTTGAAGCTTATGTACAACGTGTTGCTAACAAATTCAAACGTAGTCAAGTTGTGGACTCTCAGACAGGTAATGTGGATATGAGATTCAATCAAATGGCGGTTGACCAAGATTATTTTATTCCTGTAAGAGACCCAGCACAAGGTAGTCCAATTGAAACATTGGCGGGTGGAACAAATTTAGGTGAAATTGCTGATATTGAATATATCCAAAAGAAATTATTAACCGCTCTTCGTGTACCAAAAGCATTCTTAGGTTTTGAAGAACCAGTTGGTGATGGTAAAAATTTATCGTTAATTGATATTCGTTTTGCAAGAACAATTAACAGAATACAAAAATCAATGGTGGCCGAATTGAATAAAATTGCCATTATACATTTGTTTTTATTGGGATTTGAAGACGAATTAAATAATTTCACTTTAAGTCTAACTAATCCATCTAGTCAAGCTGATTTATTAAAAATTGATATTTGGAAAGAAAAAATTGCATTATACAAAGAATGTGTTACACCTATTGGTGGTACTGCACCAACATCAATAACTTGGGCTAAAAAACATATCTTAGGTTTCTCTGATGAAGAAATTAAAAATGATTTACAACAACAAAGAATTGAAAAAGCTGTTGATGCTGAACTTACGAATACTGCGACAATCATAACTAAAACAGGTGTGTTTGATATGATTGATAAATTATACACTCAAAAAAGTGGTACTACTGCAGGTGGCGGAGCTGCAACACCACCACCTCCTGGAGGAGCACCTCCACCTCCAGGTGGCGAACCAACAGGATTACCTGAGAGTGAAAAGAAAGATAATATGAAAATATTATTAGAAAGTGATAATTTTTTAGATGAAGAAAGTTTTATTGATTTATCTAAAGCAAGAAATTACTTGGGTGAAATTGAGAAACATTTGAGTAAACTAATAGATGACTAATATTTATATAAAAAAACAACTATGAAATTCGGAATTATTAAATCAAAAATAGATTACGTTTTAACAGAATCTTTCAAAAATGAAATTCTTTTTAAGGAAGAAATGAAATATTTCAAAAAAAATATTTTGGAAAATAAAACATTGAGTAAATTGTTTTATTTGTACGATGAATTAAGTTCAAAGAAAAATATTGATAAAAAAATTGTTGATGATTATATCAATGGTTCAATAACTATTTACGAAAATCTAATTAATAAAATTAAATCAAATGATTTAAAAAAATTAAATTATTGGTTGGATGGAATTTCAGTTGAGAATACTTACGAAAATATTGATAATGTTTTCTCAACTGACATTTTGAAACTTGAGAGTAAAATCAAAAGTAAACAAATTCTAACTGAGTCTTTAACTCAGACTGAGAAAAAACAAAATGAGGTGATTAATATCCCAGTAAGTTCAATGATTAAATTGGCTAACAAAACATTGAATAACTATTTGAATACCTTAGATGAAGGTAGTAAAAAAGAATTAGTTAAATTATTATCTGAGGATGATAATACATTAGAACAAGAATATAACACAATAAAAGAACAAGTGATTGGAAAACTTACCAATCACCAAAAAGTATCAGACAATGAAACATCATCTAAAATAGATGAAACCATTACAAAAATAAAAAATGAAAAATACGATAAATTGACTTTTTTCAAATTGAAGGATTTGAATGAAAATCTTTAATCGTTATCCTCTTTTTTGTATTTTTGTACATAGATAGCTTTATTGACCTGATTTCTGTTTTTTACAGATTTCTTTGTAAACTCTTTCCTATTTTTTAATTCAGTCATCAATTTAGTTTTGATGACTTTACTTTTGAAAAGTTTTAAGGCTTTTTCAATAGGTGTTTTATTATCTACATTTACTATTAACATAAATTTTATTTGGAAAATTATTTTTTGACTATTAATATATAATTATTTATTCTTTTACTAAAAAATAAATAATAAAAAAAATTATGAATGAAAAAAGGTAAAACGTCAAAAATTCAAGGGTTTAAGACAACTAAAGTAATGTATGGTACAACAGATTCATTTGAACTAAAATCAATTTACTTAAATTTACAAACTTGGGTTGAACCCAAAGAAGAACTTGAGAATTGGGAACGAATAGTATTAAATCTATCTAGACAAATTAAACATACAATTTTCAACAATATTAATACAAAAACATTTAAAAAGAATTTTATAGTTGATTTAGACTTACGTGCAAGTGGGTTAACCCCAAATAAAAAATCATTCTTAAATTTAGAAATAAATTTATTCTTAGAAGAGAAAGATTTGGATTTCAAATCAAATTACCTTAGAGATAATCTTAAGGATTTATCAAAAAAAATAATAATATCAAACTTTAATAATAATCCATATTTCACATTCAGTTTAACTAAAAAAGGTATAATTGACGAAATTATTTAATAATTGACAATTCATCAATATTTATTAATAAAAATAAAAGATGAATTTGAGATTAATTAAACCTGGTGAAGTAGGTAAAGGTATTTTAATAGAAAATGATGGATGGGTATCACCAAAAACTGAAATGAATTCCTATATAATGGAACAAAAAAGTTTTTTAGACCATTCTAAACCATTTGAATTTTATGCCGTATTACAAAAATACAATACACCAAATCGTAATGGTAGAATTTACCCTGAAAAAATATTAAAAAGGGAAGCTGAGAACTATAAAAAAATGATTCAAAAAGGGACTTCACTTTCCGAATTGAACCACCCTGAATCTTCTTTAATTGATTTAGATAGAGTTTCTCATATTATCACAGAAGTATGGTGGGAAGGTCCAATATTGATGGGTAAACTTAAATTGTTGACATCACCAGGATTCCACGAGAGAGGAATTGTTTCAACTAAGGGTGATATGGCCGCAAATTATTTAAGACAAGGTGTAACCCTTGGTATATCTTCCCGTGGTGTTGGTTCATTAAAAAAGGTTGGGGAACAAAATGAGGTTCAAGATGATTTTGAATTAATTTGTTTTGACTTGGTTTCTTCACCATCAACACCTGGGGCATATCTTTTCTTAAACAAAGAAGATAGAGATATGTATTCAGAAAACTTGGAAGAAGACAAAAGAGTTGCAATGGAAAGAAATGTTGGAGACTTTGGTAACAAATCACTTGACTTAATGAAAAGATTAAACGATTATTTGGGTTATTAAGTTAAACCAAAAAAAATTTTTAAAAAATGGAAGATGGACAAAAATATTTCGTAGCAAAAATTGCTGAAGATTTAGTTGACGAAGACTCAGGTAAAGTAAAGAAAATTAAACTTGAGAAATTAGTTATGGGCTACAATCCAACCGATGTTGAAGCAAAAGTTACAAAAATTTATGAACACTATACAATGGATTGGAGAATTACAGCTATTGTAGAAAGTAAAATAGATGAAGTAATTGAGTAACTAAAACAAGAAAATTTTAAAATAAGGGTATCCATTTTGGGTATCCTTATTTTTTTTATCAATACTATGATATTTATTGTTAACGTAAAAACAAATTTTTTGTGTGTGTGAAATACACCACAAAAGATTTTTTTAAAAAATTAACATATTTATATATAAAAAAACAAAATGACAGAAAAAAAATCATTAGTTGAAGAAGCAATACTACAAATGAAAAATTTGGAAGAAGCTGTTGCTGAAAATGCAAAAGGAATACTTGCCTCTACTATGAGACAAGAAATCAAAGATTTGGTAAAAGAATCTCTCAAAGAACAAGACGATGAAGAGATTGAAGATGAAGAAGGTGATGAAATGGACATAGAAGACGATGAAATGAACATTGAAGACGATGAAATGGAAATGGAAGATGATGAAATGGACATAGAAGACGATGAAATGGGCATGGAAGAAGATGAAATGGATATGTCAGAACCTAATATGGAGGTGGATACAATAGACCTCACAAATCAACCAACTTCACAAGTTCTTAAAGTTTTCAAACTATTAAGTCCTGAAGATGAAATCGTAGTTACCAAAGATAACGCGGGTAACATAAACCTAAAAGACAATGAAAAAGAATATATGATTGTTGGTGAAGGTATGGACGAGTTTGATGAAGACTTATATGAGATGGATGATGAAAACTTATATGAGATGGATGACGAGTTATATGAAATGGATGATGAAGTCTATGAAATGGATAACGAGTTATATGAAATGGATGATGAGTTTGAAATGGATAAATCTGACATTGAAAGTGTTTTCGAAAAAGAATTTAGTGAAGGAACAATCTACGAATTAGAAATTGAAGACGATTCTGATTACGAAGATTTAGGAGCTATGGATGAAGAATTTTATGAAGGTGACGAAGAATTTATGATGGAATCTAAAAAATCAAGAAAACCAAAAGGAATGGGTATGGGTTCTGCTTCTAAATTCAAATTCCCTAAACAAACTACTGATTTCAAACAACCTAAACAAAAAGAAGGTACTAAAGGTATTGGTATGGGTAAAGGTCCTAAAAAGGATATTTATAAATCTGATTCTCCAAGTTTTGATGGTGAATTCACTAAGAAACCTACAAAGTCTAAAGAGACAAAAGAAGGTATGATGACAAAACCTAAAAAGGTTGAAACCAAAGAAGCTTCACGTACTTTAGGTAATGGAAAATATTGGGGAAGAGAAGGTCTACCAAAACCAAAAGCAGCACCTCGTCACATCAGAAAAGAATCTGTTGAAACAGAAGAATTAAATTTACTTAGAGAAAAAAATGAAGAGTACAGAAAAGCATTAAACATTTTTAGAAATAAACTTAATGAAGTTGCAATCTTCAATTCAAACTTGGCGTACGCAACTAGATTATTTACTGAACATTCAACTTCAAAACAAGAAAAAGTTAACATTCTAAAAAGATTTGATGGTGTAGAAACTCTTAAAGAATCTAAAAATCTTTACAAAGTAATTAAAGACGAATTATCAAACACTAAGACTCAACAAGTTAATGAATCTGTTGAAAGAACAATACAAAAATCACCATCAACAGGTTCAGCAGTTAATTTGATTGAATCAAAAACTTACGAAAATCCTCAATTCTTGAGAATGAAGGATTTGATGTCAAAATTAAAATAAAATAAACCAAAAAAAAAAACAAAACAAATACAAAATGGGAGCATTATTAGAAAGCGGTCTTGTTGGTAACATTGGTTTGAAACACCTTAAAGTTATCAAAGAAGATACTATTAACAAATGGGATAGATTAGGATTCCTTGAAGGTCTTAAAGGCCACCTAAAAGAAAACGTAGCTCAGTTATATGAAAACCAAGCTTCTCACCTTATTAACGAAGCAACTTCTGATGGGTCATCTGGTTCATTCGAAACTGTTGTATTCCCTATCGTAAGAAGAGTTTTCTCTAAATTGTTAGCTAACGATATCGTATCTGTACAAGCTATGAACTTACCTATCGGTAAATTGTTCTACTTCGTACCTAAAATCCAAGGTTATTCTGGTGCGACATTTACAGGACCTAATGGTTCACAAGATTATTCGGGAGAGCATTATTCACCTGTAGGTGGTCCTGGTAACTACCCTGGTAACCCTAACGCAGGTTACATTGGTTCAGGTTCTTTCACTAAAAACCTTTACGATTTATTCTATGAAGGTAGCGAACCTGGTTTAGAACCTGGTGGTTTATTTGATTACTCTAAAGGTCGTTGGACTGCTATTACTCAAGATACTTCATTATTGAAATGGTCTAATGGTGCTTTAGAAAATTATGAAATCACTGAAACTACTCCAAATGTAAGAAAAATGATTATGAAAGTTTGTGGATGGAGTACTTATCCTGGTTATGGTAAACTTATCGGACCTGATGGTGCTGAGGTTGATTCTGAAACTTTCTTATCCGACCTTAAAATCGTTAGAAATACTATTTCAGCCGATACTAACACTTGTGATACTATGGGTATTGGTACTGAGACTTATCCAAACTTATTATTTAGACTTGTAACACAACAATATGGTAAAGGTATTGTTAACCCAACATCAACAAGAGTTCAAACTACATTCAACGGAGCTTCTCCTAACGCAAATGGTGGTTCTTATGATAGTATTTGTGACCAAAATGGTTGTATCTATTTAGAAGTTGACTTATCTTGTCCTGCTTGTGCAACATGTGGTGATTCTTCTTTAGATGGTTACACTGGAACAACTATTTTCTCAGCTTCTTCTGCTGATTCATTTACAGCTGTTTGGAGAAGATACGAAGAACTTGAATTCGAAGATAAAATCGGTGAAGTTTCTTTCGACCTTGAATCAGTTACTGTTTCTGTTTCTGAAAGAAAACTTAGAGCTCAATGGTCTCCTGAGTTAGCTCAAGACGTTGCGGCATTCCATAACATCGATGCTGAAGCTGAATTAACTGCTCTTCTTTCTGAGCAAGTTGCAGCTGAAATCGATAGAGAAATCCTTCGTGACCTTAGAAAAGGTGCAGCTTGGAACTTGAGATGGGATTACAACGGATGGAGAAGAATTGCTCAAACAACTTCTTACACTCAAAAAGACTGGAATCAAACGTTGATTACAGCTATCAACCAACTTTCAGCTCAAATCCACAAATCAACTCTTAGAGGTGGTGCTAACTGGATTGTTGTTTCTTCTGAGGTTTCTGCAATCTTTGATGACTTGGAATACTTCCACGTATCAAATGCTTCTCCTGAGCAAGACCAATACAACATGGGTATTGAAAGAGTAGGTACATTAGCTGGTAGATACCAAGTATATCGTGACCCTTACTTCCCACCTAACCAAGTGTTAATCGGACATAAAGGTACTTCACTTCTTGATACTGGTTACATCTACGCTCCGTATGTTCCACTTCAATTAACTCCAACAATGTATAATCCATTCAACTTTACTCCTATCAAGGGTATTATGACTAGATACGCTAAAAAAATGGTGAACAACCGCTTCTATGCGAGAATTACAGTTGATGGTGTTAGAACATTTGACTTACAAGAATTGAGATAGTAAATCTTAATAAAAAATGACGAGAGGGACAAGTTTTTTGTCCCTCTTTTTTTTTATTTTTAAATTAAATAATTGATTTAATGTTTATATTCATTATATTTATAATATATGAAACGAATAGAATTAAATATTGAAACAATTAATGAAATTATCAGATTATACAACGATGAAATGTTGGGGAGTCCATCTATTTCTGAAAAATTAGGTATAAAAAAACATATTGTTTTACGTATATTAAAAGAAAACAATGTCAAAGTTGGTGTACCTGGTCAAAAATTTAAAGGAGGTAAAAAAATTGCAAATAAAAAATACCTAATTAAAAATAAAGAAAGATTGACTGAGTATCATAAAGAGTGGTCAAAAGAAAATAGAGACCGACTTAATGAATATCATAAAGAGTGGAGGGAAAAGAACATTGACAAACATAGAGAGAAAAAACGTAACTACCAAAAACATAAGAGACACACTGACCCAATCTACAAACTAATATCTAATTTTAGAACTGCAATCTATATTGTTCTAAAAGAGAACAAATTGGATAAGTATTCTAATTACTTCAATATGGTTGGGTATTCAGCATTAGATTTAAAAGAACATTTAGAGAAACAATTTACTGATGGTATGACTTGGGAGAATTATGGTGAATGGCATATTGACCATATAAAACCAATATCATTGTTTGTATTTGAAAGTGTTGATGATAAAGAGTTTAAAGAGTGTTGGTCTTTGAATAATTTACAACCAATGTGGGGTGTTGAGAATATTAAAAAGAGTAATAGAATTTTATAGTTTTTTTTTGTAATTAAAGATATTTATAATAAAAATATTCAAACTATGAAAAAATTATATTATTTAGACGAAGAAGAGAAAAATAGAATATTAAATTTACACGAAAGTAGTACAAGAAAACAATATTTGATGAATGAGCAATCACTTGGTAGTATGGCTTATAGTACGGCAGGTGGTGCTCAAACAGGAGCCGTTATTGGTGCTCATTTTGGTGGTGTTGGTGCAATACCAGGTGCCGTTATTGGTGGAGCAATAGGATTAATATCAGGTATAGCTAGTACTATGAATCGAGATGCGTTTATTAAAACTATTACTGAAGTTTGTAGTAAAGGTGGTACACCAACATTAGACGCTGGACCATTAATGGACATAGCAGAAAAATTAAATGGTCTCATTAACACTACTAATTATTTGGGTGGTGGTTATGCGACTACCGAAAGTAGAGCTGGTATAAAAAGTACATTAGCGACTATTCCATCTATCCCAGATTTATGTGGTGTTATGAAAGAATACAAAGAATTATATCAAATAGATTTACTTGCTGACCTTAAAAGAGAAATTTATTATGATAAATATTGGAGTGACACAGTACAAGTTCCATTAACAAAAGCTATTAGACTTTCTAAAGCAGCAACAGCAAAAGCCGCAGAAGCTGCAAAACAAAAACCAGCAGAAACATTAGTTGGTTGGGAAAATTATCCTTGTGTTACATCAAATCCAAACGCAAAAAAAGGTTCACTTAAAGATGGTACGGTTGCTTATAATATAAATGGTGAAACATATTATGGTGGTGGTCGTAAAAGAGGTGTTGATGGTAAAATGAGTAGTTATTATTGTGGTACTGATGGAACAATTAAAATAGGTGACAAACCAACAACGCAAAGTACAACAAGCGGATTTGCTGGAACTGGTGCTCCTGTATCTGGTATGGGTTCAATACTAATTTCACCACAACAAGTTTCATCACTTAGAACAAGTGCTGGTTTAACTGGAACAGGAAATTCATTATCTCAACAAGATATAAATGACCTTTACAATATGATTAATAAATTACCTAACAAACAATAAGAAATATGAAATCATTATACATAACAGAAAGTGAAAGACAACAAATATTAAATTTACATAAAAGTAAAACGTTGTCTGAACAAGTACCAGCGGCAGGAGCTGCAGCACCCACATCTACACCCACACCCGCAACTGGAGCAGCACCAGCTGCAGGAACAACACCAGCTGCGGTAACCAATTATACTGTTCAACAATTACAACAACTTTTAATAAGTAAAGGATATAATGTTGGTTCGGCTGATAATCAATTAGGAAAAGGTACTCTTGCTCAAATTGAGGCAGCAGTTAAAGCTGCTAAAAGTGGTACTCCCGCAGCACCTGCAACTACAACATCTTTACCCGCTCCAGTAATAGCGCCATTGGACACTAAGAAGGTAACTGGATTACAAACTGATGGTTCAGGAAAAGTTACAGGTGTATCAACTACAACAACTGGTGGAAATACCCCAACAACAGATGCTGGTTCTATGACAACTTAATTCTATTCAGGTTGATTTTTACTCAAGATTCTAATTGATTTTGAAATTACTTCGGTTTCACCAAGTGAATAAACCCCATTTAGATAAGCATAATTTACGGCTTGTACTAATAGGTATATTGCTTGTTCTTTATCCATTACATCAAGTAATGTTTGTAGATGGTCTTCAGTTAATAGTGGGACTGAATTAAATAGTTTTCCGAATAATTTTTCTTGTTCCATAGATATTTATTTGTATATAATGATATTATAATGATAAGACAAATTGTAGATAAAATCAAACAAGAAATTATAAAAGAGGCTACAAGTAATTTAACTGGTAGTAGAGGTTCATTTGTACCCCCACTTAGGTCAGGAAAAAGAATATTTGATAAGACTCAATTAAATCCATTTAATACACCAGTCTCTAAATATTATAGTCAACAATTAGCTACAGATTCTTATGATGGTAAAATGAGTACACCAAAAAAAGATATCAAAAAAATTGAATCCAATGCAAAAAAAGCTTCAATCTATGCCAAGAATCATCCTATTAGAAATGATGACGATGGTGACGTAATTAATCCATTTCTAGGTCACGATGAAAAGAGACCACCATTAAAAGAAATGTTAAAACCATTTACAATGGGAATAAATGAGTGGAAATATGAGGAAGCTCCTATTTTAACTGAATCTCTTAAAGTTTGGTATTTAAATGAAATTGATACAAGTACAAGTGCTGGAGTATATACAGGTCCAATTGAATTGGGAATGAAAAAATGGAAACAAAAATTAACCGCCCCATTTACAGAATTTGTTGATTCTGAAGTTAACAAACAAAAAGTTAAAAGTACTTTAAAACATAATATAAAAAAGAAAGTTGGTGTTTGGGAAAAAAATACCAATGATATGGATATGGATACTCACGATGTTCATACAATAAATGAGGATTTGGCTGTTTGGTTTGGAACAAAGAAAAAACCCAAGGGGTCATCACAACCTAAAGGACCTTGGGTTAATATATGTAGAAAGGTTGATGGTAAACATCCACCTTGTGGAAGGAGTGAAGCTGACACCAAGAGTTACCCTAAATGTAGAGCGGCTGGAGTTGCGGGTAAGATGTCAGATTCTGAGAAGAAATCGGCTTGTGCTCAGAAACGTAGGGCTGAAAAAAAAGACCCCAAAATTGGAACTGGTAACAAGCCCACTATGACTTCTTATAAACCTAAGAAGAAATAGTTTTGACTTTTTCAATGATTATATCCAAGGAGTGAACAATTTGTGACATAACTTCATCTTCATATTCTTGACGTATTGTTTCAACTTTGCCATCATACATTTTGGTTAATCTATCATAATTTCTATCACTTATTACAATGTCATAATGATATACGTGGTTGGTAATACTTAAGGTTTTTCCTTCCAAAATTAAGAACAAATCAAGAGTTGGATTTTTGATATATCTTTTACCACTTAATGGTGCGATTAGAAACTTTGAATCTGTATGTGTTATCAATGCTCTTGCAATTGCCATACATTTTTTTGAGTTTCTGATATTTGATTTTCTTGTGGGTTATTCATTTTTCTATTAAATGTCAACCACTTAACATAAGCTCGTTTTGATAACCTTTTAATTAACTTGTTCATATTGTTTTAATTTTTTTATTTTGATTGGAACAAAGATAGAAACTTTATCGTTATATTTCAAAGTAAATCTTTAAAAAAAGGGAAAATATTATTTTTAATAAAAAAACAAGTAAATTATTTTGTAACTTCAACACTTATTACTATTTTTACATTTAAATAAATTAAAACACAAAATCATTATGAAAAAGTTATTCCTTCTAGTTTGTTTAGTATTCTCTTTTACTTTACGTGCTCAAGTACTTCCTGATTCTTCATTTGTACCAACTTGTATGAGTGACGAATTTAATAAAGGTGTGTATGTTCAGTATATGGTTGTTTTGTTTGAATCAAAAGATAGTATTGATTTGAATAAGATTAATCTTTTAACTGATGTTGTTTTACCATATAATGTGGAATATTATGACCCCATTGATTATAAGTTGAAAAACTTATGTGTCCTTGGTTTGGAAGATGATGGTAGAATTTCAAACATTTTTGGTTTTAGTGAAGAATATGCCAATTACTTATATGATACACATAAATCTATTTATCCAAAAATGGAAATAGTCAAATTTTATTATAATCAATAAATTTTTTTTTTAAAAAACGATATATTTATTATTAAATAAAATAATAAATATGTATAATAGAAGACTATTAATATCTGAAGACGAGAAAAAACACATTAAAAATTTATACGGATTAATATTAGAACAAGAAAATTTACCTGGTGAAAAAATCAAAATTGATTTTGGGGATTTGTATGGTGATGGTAAGTATCTAATTAAGAATAGTAACAAATTCAAAGAAAAATTAGATAGTTCTTTATTACCTTTTGTTCAAAAAAATCCTGGTGTTCCTTTAACTATTAAAGTTCTTGGTGGTGAATCGGCAACACCTAATTATGATTATGAACTAAATGATAATCAGGGGAAACCTGATTTTTATTTGGCTAAAAAAAGAAGAAGTGTTATGGTTGACTGGTTAACTAATTATTTTAATAATTCAGAAATTGAACCTAAACCTATTGTTGACAACTCACCAAATAAAGAAGGTGTAAATGTATTTAGAGGACGTACTGGTAACGAAGCAAGAGACCGTTTTGTTGACGTGGTTATAAATGCTGAAGCTCCTGGTACTTGTTTAGTTGGATTAAAAATTGAAGTTATTTATGAAAATGGTAATTCATCACCTGAGTTCCCTTGTAGAGGAGGTTTTATGGAGTATAACAAAATGTTAAAGAAAGAAGTTCCTAGAGTTCATAAATGTGATGAAGCTATATTTAACGTTTTATTAAATGATGTAAATATTGGACAAGTAAATCTTAATAATAAAGTTGATGGAGGTAGTAGAAATGGTGTTGTTGAAGTTACAAGAGCTCAAGCTTTAGAAATTGCTAAACTAGGTAAAAATACTATTGTATTAAGTTTACAATGTGTACTACCTAATTGTCATTCAGATGTTGCTGAAATTAGGATTACTAACAAGAATGGAGTACTTTATCATAGTTGCACACCAACACTACAATCAAGAGGTGATAGTAAAGTTAATGACCTTTTAATATTAGATAAATGTGGTACTAAGATAGTTCAAAGAAGTACGAAAGAAGTTGCAGGAACAGGTGAAACTAAAGTAAAACAAGAATATGGTTCGCAATATTGGGATGCGGTAGCTGCAAATAAACAACTTAAAAAATTGGCGGATGGTTCTTATGAAGTTTTAACTGATAAACTTGCTGACCCAACTGGTAAACGATATAAAAAAGGTGAGATAATTCCAAAACCATCATTTTAATGATAAAAAAAAGAGGACTTTAAGTCCTCTTTTTTTATTTTAACAATAAGGTGGTGAACAACGTTTTTTTCCATCTAATCCAGGTTTTGTTCCTTTACAAACTTGAACGGCATAACCATTCGCATAAGCACTGGGATAGACTTTAAATTTTGATTTGGCAGCAGTTTTACCTCTTGAACATAGTTTTGTTCCAGTTTTCTTTTTTCCTTCCATCATAACCATATCTTCTTCATCGTCATAGAACTCATCACTATATTGAGTTTCGTTCATCAGAAAGTCAAATACTTGGTCTAAGTTTTCTTTTGCCGTTGCAATATGGTCATCAGCCCAATCGTGACCACCTTGAAGTATTTTTTCTACTTCCATTGGGTCTAATTCTAATAACAATTGTGCTTGTCTTACCATTTGTTCTAGATTACTGAAAAACATATAGTTTTGTACTTTTCCATAATCTTTTTCGTTAACTATTTTTTTAACGAGTTGGTTGAGTTGTGATTCAGTTATTCTCATATATTTTTAATTATTTAATCCATTAGGACCTCCTAATGTTACTGCGTTTAATTGTACTATAGCGTCACCTTGACCATTAGTCCAAGTTGGGTGTGGTGGTACTACACTAGTGACAGTTTCACCTGTAGTACAAGGACAACAGACAACACAGATTGTTGATTCACTATTTGCTGAAATTGTTGACATAATGTTTTTTTATTTATAAATATCACAAATTTACATATTTAATCCATTAGGACCACCTAATGTTATAGCATCAAGTAAATAAATTAATCTACCTTGACCATTAGTCCATTGAGGGTGGGGTAAAACTATTTGAGTTATTGTACCACCAGAATCACAAGGACAACAAATATTACAACCGAAATATTCAGTTCCAGCTGAAATTGGGGGAACTGGTCGATTAGCTGTTCTACAAAAAAGTTGATTTAAATAAAAATTTTGTGGTTCAAATAACGGATGTACATTATCAATTGGACAAGAATTAACTACCTGATAACAAACACCATTAGTATCAGTAATGGTTGGGTTGGGTAATTGGAAAAGAAATCCTGTTATTTCAATCCAATCATTTAGAGTAACTGTAACTTGTGATGCTTCCAATGTATTACAATTAATCAGTGTTAACCCTAATGTTGCATTTGATGTACATTCTTCACAAGTTGTGAAACTTGAACCTGATGATACAAAAGATATTGAAGCTGATTGACCACTAAAAGGTTCTATAATTTCAAAACATAACCAATCTGAATTACCAAATTGTGAACGTACAAATTCACCAGCCGAATACGTACCTTGTGGGGCAATTAATATACCCCCAATTCCTGATACACATTCAGTACAATAAAATATATCTCGTGTTGTACCAGTACATGTCTGACAATCTGAATAATGTAACATACTGAGATATTCAGTTATATTTAAAAATTCAGGTCTTGTAATACTTGTTATATTTGTGATTTCACAACATCCGTTTAAATTGTAATTAAAAAATGTTGTTCCTGTTGATAAATATTCATTTGATGTTGTTTGACCACTAATGAAGTCATTGTAACAACCAAGTTGGAACAAAGCACTAAATGACCCAAACCATAAATTACCTAAAGTATCTGCTTGTATATCAAAAGGTTGAGTTATACCTATATTAGATAATTCACTACTATAAGTAATTAATAAATTATCTGTTAGTGTATCAAATTCATATATTTGATTACAACCGTTGTCGGAAATATATAATCGATTAGTTGATGAATTAACTTTTATCCCATATTGACTACTTGAACAATATGGGAAAGAATGTGTGGTAGTACCACTTAATGATAAATCAAATTTTACATAATAATTATTTGTTGTTGATATGTATATAAAATTTCCCCCATCGTAAGTAAGCGAGAGTAATGTATCGCTGAATGTGTATGTATTAACTAATGTATATGATGTATCGTAGACCTCAATATTAGTTGATGTTAAAGTATAAAAAAACGAACCTATTTGTATTATGTCAAGATATGATGAATTTGTAGTACCAAAATCAGTAACAAATGTCATATTATTATAAGCCGTACCACTATAGACTAATATAGCATTAATAACCCCACCTAGATGAGCACTCGCAAAATAAAATAGTTGGTCATTTGTGTTATAATAAACTTTGGTTGGTTGTACACCAGTAACACTTAAATTATTACTAAGAGATAAGTCGTTATAATCAAAAAACGTAATATCAAATACTGAAGGTATAACGTTTGAATAATTTGTAACCGCAATAACCCCATTAGTTTCATCAATATCTAAACTATAAGGATTATTTAAAACGTTATTAGATATCTCAATAACTGAAGAGGTATTGGTATCAATTTTAGCTATTAGATTATTATCTACAAATGGTATAAATGCAAAATCGTTGCTATCAATTTTAAAGTAACGTGAGATACTAAGACCACTTAAACTAAAATAATCAATTATATTAATGGGGCCACAAATTTCATATTGTTCACAACTTACAAAGTCATATACCAAACCATAACATTCCAAACAATCTTCACAATTTTGTTGTGGGTCATAATTTGCTAATTCACTAATTGTAATTGCACTTGTTGGGGGTACTACATCAGTACTAATTTCGTAACACCCATTACCTAATGATAAATGAGTTGAATCCCCTGGTTGGAATAAAACTGATGCCCAAACAATTTCTTCACTATTATTTAAACAATTAATAAGTTTCTTTTTTTCACTCACCAATCCATTACAATAATCACAATCAACACCATCATTATTAATCCCTAAATCATTAACATATGTTCCATTTATTACACCAGAACTTAATTCTATTACTACCCCACAATATTGTGTTATTCCTGCTAAATCGGTAAATGTTATTAAATGATTGTCAAGACCCGATGATGGTAATGGAATATAATATTCAGTTGAGGATAAACATTCAATTATTCGATACACTAATGGTGAATTATCAATACAAGTTTTACAATCAGTATGTGAACTATAACTAGTTACTAATACCTCAAAATTTGGTACTCTTGAAGTAAAACTTTTTAATTCAAAACAACTACTATATTGTTGTAACCCACTATCATTAGAAAAATAAATTTCAATAAATAAGACATCCCCAATTGATGGTACTGGTGAAAATTGATTTTTTGGTATAATAATTTCACCAATTATTCCATCACAAGAAGTAAATTGTAAATAATCATAAATTTGTGATACACAATCATCACAACCTGTTGATTTTTCAGGACCATATGAATTTACTATTATAGTATCTGGAGTAGCACCAGGCTTGGTTAAATTAAAACTATCAACAACGTAACACCCAAATGATACATAACCACTAAATGAATAAACATTACCAACTATAAGTTGACTAGAATTATCTTCAATAACTACTTGATACGCTATACATTTATTAGTACACCCACAATCTCTAAGACCTACACTATAAATTGGCATAATTATTTATAATTTACTATTTGGAATTTTATTTGTCTTTTATAAGTATTAACTTCCCCACTACTAATAACTTTAATATCAATATAATATTCATTTGGAATTTTATCTCTAGTATCAAAGATAAAATAGTATTCATTTGGAGTTCTATTAATTGTTGTCCAATCTTGAACTTGAACTTCAGTTTGTCCTTCTCTAACATAGACACGATAATAAGCATCAACCTTTGGTAATAATTTATTTGTTGTATATGCTTGTTTAATTATTACCCCAACTTTTCTTATATCCGTATTAAATATTTTTTCATCTTGTTTAATACCATAATAATCAAAACCATAAATTTTAGGGTCAATTGAATTTGTACCTATAGTAAATCCATTTTTAAATGGTTGTAGTGTAAAATCATTAAGTACATTAGGTAATGGAAATCCATTATAAGTTAACCCAGTCCATTTATCTGAGAATGTACAAGGTGTTTTGTAACCAATAAGTGGAGGAACTGTAATTTCATATACCCCTTGAGTTTTTTGACAAGCAGTTATTGCCGAAAGACTTGATATTACATTACCAGTATTATCTAATATTGATACAATAGGTAAATTATCTAAGTTAATTGGATTACCATCTTCATACAAATAGAGATATAATTTGTTTACTCTACCTAAAGTGAAATTATTTCTATTATCATCAATTATATCATCATAATTTGTTTCCAAATATGGTTCATAAAATGTTTGGGTATGTCTTGTAAAAAATTGAACTTCGTATGTATCAGTTAAACCACTTAATAATTCAACTTGTGGTTTATATGCAATAACCCATCCTGTAACTCCTGATAAATTATTATTCAATATGTCATTGATTTCATTTGTCATATCAAATTCAATATTCTCATCACCAAATTCAAAATGTTGTTCGGAAACAAGTGTTAATGCTGAATATGGATATGTACCTAAGTTTCTATTATTATAGATTCCTTCTTCTTGCCATTTATTTATTGTTGTGGTTTCAAACCAATTTGAAGGTCTTGTTGAAAAGTTTTTATCAATTGGTGTATATTGATAAATTAAATCGGCAAAATCATAACCAACACCTTCATCCCAATTTTGGGGAAATGCCGTATCAAAATCAATAGGTGGGATTCTTAGTAAAACAAGGTCAAACGATGTTGCTCTTTGTCTTCCTTGAGAAGTTGATGTATTCAACAAATCTTTATCAAAGGTTGACGTATTTGTCATCCTAAGTGTGTGTTTAATATTATTACCACAACTTGTTGAGATTGTTTTATTTTTGATTTTTTCTTTAAGTAAATCCAAATCTAAATCAAAAATGAATCTACTATAACCTAATGGATATTGTGAAACCACGGTTGTACCAAAAAATAGTTCAGTTACAGGATTTCTACCTGTATTTGTATAACTATTAAAAATTATTGTATTATTTCTATTGAAATATGATTTGTGAATTGACATTGATGTACTTTATACATAAATATCAATTAATTCGGATATTTTGATTAAGTATCAAACTTTCGGCATTGTTCAGTAAAGTTTCAATGTCTTCCAACCTTTGACCATTACCACTTGCGGTTTTAGCTGGTTTAATTATTGCAATAGGATGTACGTGTCCTTCCAAGAATGCAAACATCTTTCTTAATAATTCAATTAATACTTCACCCCTTACAGAAGAATAAGTTAAATTTTGTATTGAATTTTTACCTCTAACAAATGCGTTTTGGGGTATTCCGTAGATTGTATCTTGTAGATTAATTTTTGTTTTTTTACTTGTAGAGTCTTGAGATAGCAAATATATTTTTTGTGCTCCCATAATACCATAACTTACTGGTTCAGATTTGAATGACGATGGAAATATTTGTTGTTTAAGTAAATCATATTGAGACCCATATATAGGCTTACCTCCTTTATTACTCCACACTAAAAAATAACCTGATTCTTTAGAACTTTTGTCTAAACTAATTACTTGTCTAAATTTACTAAAATTAACAAGTTCGGCACTATCATTAGTACTTGTTGTGGGATTAAATTTATTTCCTCTTTCATAAGTTTCTTTTGAAGGGGTAACAACAAATGGGAAAGCATCCTTGAATGAATTTTGGTCTGTTGACGTATAACCACTATATTGTAAGAAACCATCAAAAACACCTTTTATAAATGTATTGATAATATATGTAGTTTCTTCAAAAGTGTTACCAGTAATGTCAATTTTACTATCAGTTTCAATTAGGTCAGTACCTATTGTAAGTTGAGTAATAGTTTGAGAATCAAAATTAGATGTATTGAACTTTGTACTATTTTCATTCCATTTGTAAAGTTTAACATACCCCGTAAACATATTTGGAGTAACATCATTTTCCAAATTATTAATATGCCATACAACAACTTTTTTAACTGATAAAATAACTTCTTTTAAGAAAGTTGTTAATTGTATTGGGTCTTGTACTTCTTGTATTGGGAAGTATGATAATTGTAGAAAAGCTCTTTTTGAATTAGGTGTTGGTAATCTACTATAAACTAATTCTGGTGTTTTACCAGCACGTATTAAAACATCATTTTCTTTAATAATGACATCAGCGGTACCTCTACCCAATATACCAACATCTTCAGGTTTTGGGAATATACCTTCAGTACTACCACCTTCTGTAATTATATAACTACCATCAGTATTTCTTAGAGATAAACCTTGTTCATACCTAGTACCAGTTGCTAAAAACTTTTTTGCCCCTTGAAAGTTTTCAAAAGGACTTAATAAAGGACTTGAAAAAGGTCCTTGAATATAAAATTGATTCTCTCTTTTAAATTTTTTGTTCATATAGATTATATGAACATATTCATTTATCTGAGGTGTTTGATTTAAAAAGAAGGGTAATAGGGGTAAGAATAGAATTGGGTCTTTACTAGTCCATTTCATTTTCTCTTCATCCCAATCAGGAATAGCTCCAATGATTGCGGTATAATCGTCAGTTTCAGGTATTACGCGAAGTCTACCTAACATCATTGGGTCTTGGTTATCAAATACCGTACCCGCAAAAATTATTTGATATTCATTAGGCGCTGTATCGTTCATTTTTTAACTCTACTTTCGTATTCTTTTAAGATTGTATTATATGTTAACTCTAATTTATCTAAGTGTTCTGTTAGTTTTATTAAAGTTTCTTTTGTAAACTTAAAGTCTTCTTGGATAAAATCCATAACAAATGTTAAATCTTTGTTCGGTGAAGATTTATAATCTTTAATAACTCTTATTGCTTTTTCAGCTTGTTCTTTTTTATTCATAATTAAAAATATAATCCTGATGCTGATAATGGAATAGTTACTCCCGCTGGTGTTACTGTTGTTGGTTTGATGGCCACTTGTACTTTTCCATTTTCATTCTTTTCTTTTTCTGACGCTTTAAGTTGACCATACATTGCTAATACTGTAAGATTTGGTGTACCATCGGGTAAAGGTCCTGTAGGTATACCCAATTTTTGTAATTCTTCAATTGTACCAATAAATGCTCTTGATTCAGAATATCCACCCAAAAATTCTGAAGCAAATAAAAGAGGTAATGGTATTTGACTTGTTAAAGCCCCAAGGATATCTTGAGCAATTTGACCTCCAACACTCATTATTTTTATTAATTCATCAATGACACTTTTACATTTACGCCAATCGGTAATTAATTGTGCAACAACAAATAATATTTGTAATAACTTTAATATTATTGCAGTAATCTTTCTTACCCTCTCATTATTAATATCTTGTAGAACTCTTTGTACCAATTGTAATAAATCTCTTCTAATCGTTTCAAAAAGTTCTTGAATAAACAAAGCACTGATTCTTGATATTAGATTAACTACAAATTTTTTAAAGTTTTTAGCAAAGTCAACCAAGTTATCCACAAAGGCCAAAAATTGTTGTCCTAACGAAACTAACATTGAATATAGGGGTAATAGTACCTTGGGTGTTAATAATGAAAATACAACCCCTTGTGCCATTAATTTAAGGAAATTTACATCAACAGCAATGTCAATATTTCCATTTGGTAACTCAACATTCCAATTCGGATTATCAGTTAAGTTACGAGTTATTTGATTTGCTGCTTGAACCAAATCATTATCAGGAACAAATCTTAAATTATCTAAGGCACTAATAATACTATCAACGTCAACTGGTAATAACACGTCCCCACAATTTTCATATTGAACAACCCCATTTTTTAAATTTGAAATTGCTATATCAATATTTCTTAAATCTATATCTGAAAATTCAAAAAAAGAATCATCAATAGGGTCATCAACTGGTACTTTCGCAACACCACTAACATTAATTTCATTATTATTATCAAAACAAATTCCTAAGATTCGTTTGATTATGATTGAGAATTTTGATTCTACTTCAATTTGACTTGTACCAATACTTCCTTTTATTGATAACGCACCAGTCAAACCATTCATAATATTTGCTATAATATTTTCAAATTCAACTAATTTAATTGATTTATAATAATCAATTAAGAATTGAGATACTGTTGTAGCATTATTCGCGCGTTGGGCAAATGTGACTTTAAACCAAGGGCCTGTTTGACCAAGATTATCAAATTCGGTATATTCTATATCAAATAAATTTTGTCCTGAATCACCTTTGTATTGACTACCAGTTGCTGCTGAGTATGAAACATTTGGTGCTTGTGTTCTATTATATAATTCTCTATTCATTGAGAATGGAGAATCTTGGATTACAACTGGATTTTTCTCATATAATAATTTACCAATATCAGACTCAGGGTCTTTTTTTAATAACCCAAATAAATCTATTGCAGCAACTTTGATATAAACTTGTTGACCTGGAGCATATGTTTGTTGTTGGTCACATCCAATTGCATTAATAGTTTCTTCAAAAAGAATATCAGAAAGTTTTGGTTCAATATTCTTTATTGTTTTTAACAATAACTTTTTAATAAATGAAATTGAACTCGACCCACTTCCTTTGGTTACACTTCCAACATCCAAAAGTCTATCAAATTGATTTTTTAAATCTTTTTGAAACTTTTTATTTTTTTCAATAATATTTGAAAGTCTATCAGACGTTTTTGTCTTATCAAGTTCTTGAGTATCACCAGCTTTTTTTACGACATTAAGATATTCATCTTTAAGTTCGTTGTAAGCTTGTGTTGAGGTGATTTTTTCCTTTAATTTATTATAATCAAAATTTAAGTCTAACCCCATATTTTATTTTTTCATTTTATATTGGTTGTCTGACTTAGTAATATCTCTCTCCATTAAATCTTTAATAATATCATCATCCATATTAATATCTGAAATAGAAAATGATTCTTTTGTAGAGTTTGTTTTTTCCCAAATTGAAGCTTGTAATTTAGAAAGAGATAGTTTTTTTTCAACACAATCATTGATTATTTTTTGTTGTTTTTCAATAACAGGACCTATAAGAGTCATATCTTCAGGTTCTTTCATCATTGTCAACATTTTGTTTTGTATTCTAATTGCAGTATTTCTCTGTTCCACAAGTTCATTGTAGATTTCTTGCATCAAGGACAAAATAGATTCCTTAGATAAATTAATTTCTTTTTTTAATGGTCTAGGCATATAAATAAATATTTATTTTATCATTTTTTCAACCATTGCGATATATATAAACTTAAATTTTTTAAGAGAACTTCGAATTTCTTTTGTACTTAAATTTGTCATTTCTCTCAATGAAAGAAGAATTATATTTTTATTAAACTTATTGTTTGAAGTACTAACAAATATTTTATCATAATTTTCAAAAATCTCATATAAGGCATGACCTAATTTGACTTCATTTTCATTAAGAGTTTCTTGTTTAAAAAGACTATCTAACTCTTTTAAAAAATTTTTGATAATATCTTCAGGTTCAACAACATAGTTGTCAATATTGTATGAATAATGTTCATCATTTTCCAAATCACTAGATATATCCTCATAGGAAATCTTTCGATTTGTTTCTTTTTGGTCTTTTAATATTTGACCCATTAAATAATTCTTACAAATTGTACCGAAGTATGAGTAAGCTTTCTTTTCTTTTGATGGTTTGAACTTTTCAATTTTGGTCATCAAAAATGAATGGGTATCGTTGTGAATTTCATCAAATTCCGTGTCCTTTCGATATAGTTTGTAAGTCCTTATGATGGAGGAAATCATTTTATCAATGGGTTTCCTTAAAAAATCATTATAGATTTTGTTTCTTTCTTGAAAAGAATCGGCAATTAAAAATTCTTTAACTGCCAATTCCTCTCTCTCTCCGAAATAAATTTTTTCTTTTTTTGGTTTTCTTCCTTTTTTCTTTGACTCTAAACTTGTATCCCCAGACAAATTTTTAATATCTGTCATTAGGTTTTTTTATTCTTCAAATTTTATGGCTCTATCAACAATAAAAAATGATTCTTTTTTTGCTGAGTCAATCCAGAATTTAACTTCTTCTTTAGAAAGTACTTCATCACCATTTTTGTAATTCCAAAATATTGAACCTTGTCTTTGGTTGGTATGTTTATAACCAATTCTTGGAATTGTCATTATCTTCATTGAGTTGTGTGTCAATCTTAAAAACAACTCATATCCAAATGTTAGTTTGAATGATGCTTTTAGTAATCCAAAATCAACGAATGATGATTTTTTAATAACCATACCTGAGATTTGGAAATTCTGAAAACTTTGTAATGTTTCATTTGTGAGAATTCCCATTTCACTAGAAATGTTAACAGCAAATGTTGCCTCATTTGTGAAACCTGCAAATTGTCCATTTTCGGTAACATCAACTACAATTGGTAAGAAACAATCAACATCAGGATATACTTTGGAATACTTATTTGCATTATCAAACCATATCTTTGAATACTCATCATCAAATTCAAAAATAGATACCCATTTAGATTTTGCAATTCTAACACCATGATTTACTTGTTCTGAAAAGTTTGGATTTTTTGTCCAAACAACTCTGTTTACATTTAATCCACTAAATTCATAGCTGTCTAAAAATTCAACTAAACTTGTTTCATCTGTGTGTACTATAATAAGTTCATTGATTGGTGTTTTTTGTGTAACCAATGACATAATAGCTTTATTGAAATAATCATCAAACCAAGGGTGGGTTGTAGATTTTATAGGTAATATTACTGATACATCAAATTTTTCCATATTAATCAATTGTTTGTAATTTATTTAATTGTTCTTCAAAAGATTTTAATCTTGTTTCAAGATAACCTTCGAAATTGTTTATTACACTTTGGTTAAATGATTCAGAAGTTGGAAGTTTCTCAATGGTACTATCCATTTGAGTTAATAAATTTTCATTAATATTATCTTCCAACAAATTCTGTAAGAAATCTGCAATGTAATCTACAATTTCATTCTTATTGTTAATCCAAAGTCCATTATCTTCTGACATCCATTCAGGAATCATTCTTGGTACAGTTCCCATACAAGGTACACCACATTTCATTGATTCCAATGGGAATGTTCCATAAGAACTAATATCATCAATCCATACTGACATAAAACATTGTTTAAGGTTAAATGCAAATTCAGATTCACTCATACCTCTCATATCTTTGAATGTAACCCATCTATATTGTGGGAATTTTAGATAGAATTGTTTGATAATATTCAAACCTTCTCTTTGGTCTCTAGTGTGAATACCAATTATTGGATTTGCGGGTAATGTATCTTTTTTGAAGCTATTAGATATGAATGGAGGAATAACATCAATTGAAACATTCTTCATTAAACTTGAAAGGTATTCCTTTTGTTGTTCAGATGTTGTGATACATTTTAAGAAACCTAATTGATTCCAAGATTGACCTGGTTGTAATGTTTCAAGTACATAGTCATATGATTGTGACAATACAATTTTACCACAAGGAAGATTACTTATCTGACTCATAACAAAACCATATAGTTCTGGTACAACAATGAAATCTTCAGGGGAAACTTGTAGTTTTTGCCCATCAATTGATGTGTGTGGAATATTCATAAACTCTTGGTCTAACCAAGTAGATACACCAACATAATCACTTTTTTCATGTAACATTGTTACATTATAATTTTTGTCCCATAGAGATTTAGCCATTCTATAGGTGTAAGCTATTGAAGCTTTGGCGTTACCTTTAGTATCTTGTACTAAAAAATAAATCCTTGATTTTTTCTCTTTGAGATTTTGAATTGACTTCTCAATTTTTTCTATTTGTTCTGAATTCATATTAAAATTTGTTTAATAATTTTTTATATAGTAAAGAATTAAATGCTAATCTGAATGGTATTGATAGTTCGGTACTTTTCATACCTAATGCCTCATCAGCTTCTTCATTTTCTACGATTAAAGTTTCAATCATCATTTTAACCATTTCATATTTTACAACACTGATATGATTCTGTGGAGCACCTGTGAAATCAGATGGTGGTTCGACATTGATGTATTTTTCAATTTGGTCAATATCGAAGTAGTAATTTTCATTTAATATTTTTAACATAATTTTCTAATTCTTTGATATTATTTAATGTGTAATCTTTGTTTATATCCTTATTATATTCAGTTTCATACTTAATAATCACCTTTTCTTGGGGATGATTTAATAATAGGTCAGGATTTGCCGTAAGTAAAACATCAAACTCATCCCAAATATTATTTTTTGTTGAGTTTGAATAAAAAATTATCTTTTCCAATTCACAACCAAATTTTGATAAGAAAAATAAAGTTGCGGGTTTTGACTTCCCAATTTCATCCGAGATGATTATAAAATCATTTTCATTTCTCAAATTCTTATAAATCTCATTCAAATCATTAAATGTGAACATTTCAGTTGATGGTGCGTGACCAAACAACTCCATACAATATTCTTCATACATAAATGAATAATATTCTTCATTAGTTTGAAATGCGAAATGTTCATTTAATGTTAAACTTGTGACAGGTGATAATATCTTATATTCAAATGGTTCTGATATTGTTTCCAATTCAGTATTACCTGATAAGTCAATTGTATAAGTTTGGGATGGTATATCTTGATAACTCTCTATTAAATGTTTTTCATATAAATGTGTGAATTTACCAATAGTGTCTCTTAATACACCATTTACATCAATAGCAATTCTCATTCTTCGTATCTTTTTAATATTTTTCCGATTAATGGATTTCTAACCACATCTTTATTATCAAATTCAAAAACTCCAACATCATCTAAACCTTTGAATTTTTTGATTGCATCATACAATCCTGAGTGTGTCTTATCTTTGTATCTATCGGTCTGTTCTAAGTCACCACTGATAAAAAATTTACTATTGAACCCAATCCTTGTCAAGAGTAATTTCATTTGATTAGGAGTCGAATTTTGAGCTTCCTCAAATATTAGAATTGAGTTATCAATGTTCATACCTCTCATATAGGCCAATGCAAAAACTTCAATAACATCAATTTCTTTCAATTTTTCTCTAGTTTCCTTACCAATGATTTTATTCATTAAGTAATATGAGGGGAAAATATAGGGGTCTAATTTTTCTTCAACATTACCAGGTAGAGAACCTAGTTTTTCTTCAGCTTCAACAGCAGGTCTAACAATGACAATTTTTTCGTAAGGTGAAGTTGGGTCAGATAAGATATCCAATGCAGCTTTCATCGCAATATATGATTTTCCAACACCAGCGGGTCCTGAACAAATTGTTATTTGATTTTTTTTCAATAAATCATAATATAATTTTTGATTGTCAGATAAGAACTTTTCTTTGGATTTCTTTTTGATTATTTCACAAATAATTTCCTTTCTTGTTTTTTTTGGTTCCTCACTATTCTGAGGTTGTGTTGGTTTTTTTCTTGTTGCCATTTAATTTATATTTTTATAAAAATTAATCAAATATAAAAAAAATCAAGAGTTACTTTATGTTTGAAGTTCTTTAATGAAATCACTTATTCTTTTTTCGTAAGTGTGATTATTTTTACTTTTTAAGTAACCATTGTTACTAATCAAATTTCTTTCAGTTTCATTTTCTAAATAAAACTTGATTTTATCTATCAAATCGTCTTTAGTTTCATAAACGACAATATCTTGATTAATATTGAATAATAATTCCAACCCTTCTGTATAATTTGTCACCAATAAAGTTTTACAACCTGTTGTTTCAAACGTCCTATAATTTATATCATTTGATATATTACGATTGAAATGAATTTTGTATGAGTTTATAGTTCTAACCATATCCTCACCAATAACAAAAATATCTTTTTTTATATTAAAAATATTTAGATAATTTATCCATTCACCTCTATTATTAATATTACCACAAAAACCAACATCAATATTTTTCTCAATCTCCATCGGAGTTATTAATGTATCATCATAACAATTAGGAAACCACAAGGTATTACCACAATAGTCTTTAAAGTTAGGTAAATAAGATTTAGTTGAGTTTAATAGAAAATCTGGTTTTATTTGTTTCACCAAATTAATATGTTGGTCTAACACACAATGAGAATCTATTGACCAAAATATTTTTATTTTTTTACTATTTTTAATCTTGTCCAATGGTAACCAAGTGGGGGTATAATTTTCTAATAAAAAAATAACGTCAGCCCAACTCTCTAACAATTTGAAATCATCATTAAAATTCTGATGTCCCAAACCCCACACAATACATTCAAATCCGTTTTTTTCAAATGCTCTTTTTAATGAAAAACATTCTCTATAATTTCTATTTTTTTCGTGTCTTCCGTTTTCTTGTATGATTAAAATTTTCATATTATTTTTTCGCGTAGAAAATATTACCAATGGTTTTATGAACTTTATGATAATTGTGATTACTCAATATATCTTCAATTACTTGTGTACTATGTTCAATACAAATTAATTTTATATTAACTTTACTGAAATCAATACCCTCAATCACATTTTGGTCAAAATCTTCGGTGTCAATACTGACGAAATCAATGTTTGTGATATTGTATTTATTAAAAATTTCAGACGTTTTTATAACTTTAGTTGATAAAGTTTCAAAATCACAATTATAGATAGTTTTACATTTTAACATCTGTTCATTTTTGAACGTGGAAAGTTGTTCAAATTCATCATTTTTATCAATAAAAAACTCAACATTCGTTAATGTTTCTTTTCCGCAACCAACATTTTCAATTAAAACTGATTTATTGTTATCATATAATTTTTTTAATTTTTCAAAATTACGAGGATTTGGTTCAATCAATAATCCATTCCAACCTTTCTCAATTAAGAATCTACTATTAGAATATCTTACACCATCAGCTGCACCAATATCAACAACCAATCCATTTTTATTAATATCAAAAAATTGTTCTAGAAAAATTTCCTCACCATATTGTGAATATTTAGTCATTTTATCAAAATTAATTAATTTATTTTTTCACACACAAAAACACCAATTCCATTCCACCATGTATCTTTACCGCCTTTTTCACTATATGTTTCCAAAACAAATTTTTCATGAATTATTAATCCTGACTCAGTAATTCCTTCGTATGTTCCATTATATACTGTTGGATAACTAAAATCATCAATTATTATTATTGAATACTTTGACATTATTGGGTAATAATATGTAATTGCTTTTTTGTGAGATTCCTGAGAATGGTTTCCATCGTACATATAAATGTCAATGTCACCAATTTTTTCTTTAATGGTGTTAATGTCTAACTTGAAACAATCTGACTCTATGAAATTTAATGGTACTTCACCACAAAATTTTTTAACATTCGAGAAAAATATATCTTTTGGTCCGTTAAATTCTGCCCAATTATCAATAACTATTGAATTAATATTGTTTTTGTATGTTGCGGAAATAAAACTAGACCCCATCCAAGTTCCTATTTCTAAATAATTAACATTATCTAAGTTACAAATATTATTGTAAAAATGTCTAGTTTTATTACCAGACATACCTTCCATATTTAATATATCATTTGTTAATTTTGATTGTTTTTTTTCAGCCAACTCAAATGAATTCTTACAATGGTTAATTAAAAACTCTAAAGAATACTTCATATTTTTTTATTTTTTTTTCAAATGTATTATGAGGTCTCTATGACCAGGAATCAAATTTTCCGAAACTACTATCCACTTATCATTTAAAATAGATTCAATAGTCTTGAAATTTTGATAATAATGTCCAAAAGGTAACAAATCCCCCAAAACAAAATTTTCTGGATTAGTTATGATTTGTTTTGAAAATTCAAAATTTGCTAACATAAATACAAAATCAGAATTTGGTTTTAACACTCGATAAACATCATTAATATAATTATGAATTAACTCATTTGATAAATGACAAAAAGCATTATAAGAGAAAACAAAATCAATCAATTCATCTGATATGTTTACACAAGAAGAATTCTGATTACCACACTCTATAAACTCAACATCATTAAAATTTTCAAACTTTTTTGGTTTTTTTATTACATCAATTGCATATATTTTTTGGAACTTTCCTGTCATTTTTTCAGTGAAAGTTCCACCTCCAGGTCCGATTTCCAAAGCAATCTTACTTTTATCAAAAAAAGGATATAATGCGACTTCACAGACTCTTTGAATTCCTACCCCATAGTTAAAATTATCATAATAACCATCACCCCAAAAATTTTGGAACTCTTCCTTAGTAAAAGTTTTATTTTTTTCAAACATATTTTTTATTTTTTTTTATTTTATAAATTTCCAATATTCAGGATGTCTGATATCATTTTCATCAAAAACATCACCAACAAATTCTTTATTTATTCTTTCAGTTGGGAATTTTTTTCTTTCATAATTATAATCAAAAAATTCATCATGGATGTATGAATTATTTTTAACTATAGGATATATTTTTTCTCTTAAAAAATTTTGGTCTACTTGCCAAAAATTTCCTTTTTTATAATCATTTATCAAAGTTTTCATATTTTTTAATATTCCATTTCTACATCCCCACATACCACCTAATATTTCTGTTGTATGGTGTGGATGGTCTCTCATAATATGAAAATCTTTATCACTATTTAGCCATTCATCAACTGCCAATTTTTCTCTAAGATTTAATCTGCTATCAGTGTCTCTTGATAACATTATATCTGAATCATCGCAAGCTAAAAACCTCCAAAACATACCCTCCCAATTCCCATCTTCTTCCATTAAAATAACTTCAGTTGTTGATATTTTTTTTAGGGTTTCAATAATTTCGGAAGGTACACTTTTACCACAATAAAATCTTGAAGTCCAACCTAAATATATTATAGGAGTTAATTCAGCATTTTTAATTGCTCCAATTGTATATTTTGGGTTATCACCCCATAAACTAAATGATATTATTTTTTTCATAAAATTAATAATTCTTTAAAAAAAGTTTCCAGCCATAAATACCTAAATCAATCATTGTAAAATCATTTTTAATAATTTTGGCAATACATTCTTCAGTTTTCTTATGATAAATTTGATTATTAAACTGAGGTAAAAAATTATGAAAACTAACACATATTTGGTCTACAGAATCAAAGTCATCAAAAGAATCAAACAAATCCCATTCAGAACCTTCTATATTTACTTTTAAAATTGATATTGATTTAATATTAAATTTAAATTTAAAATCAGACCAAGTTATTACGTCATATTCACCCATTTCATTAGGTATTATTGACCCCGCAATACCATTTGAGCTTAAATTAGCTTTACCTGTAAATGTTGATATAAACCCTTTAAATAATTCAGAATGTTCATTTGGACTTTCTTGAGGGTCTACACCAATAACTTTCTTCTTACCAAAGAAATAACCAGCCCAATTATCACTTGTAACTTCTTCAAAGTTTTTATTCCATCCTAAACAACCCAAGTCAACAATGCACCCATTATGTGTTTCAAATCTTGGGTGAACACGGCTCCAAATATTTACATCTTGATTGGAGTTTACATACCAATTAGGTCTTATTTGAATTAATTCGTGTTTAATGTTGTTTTCCATATTTTATTTTTTATACAAGTCTTGAATGTTCATTTACAACTCAAAATTCATTTTTTGTCTTCTTTGAAAGACCATTCTGTCTTCTCTATCGTGATTAGAATTCAAAGAGTGTATAATATCTCTCCCACCATATCCCCAATCAGGATGTTGGTGATGGATAATTACTTTATCTATAAAAATTTGTTTTTTCAATAAATTACCAACTGTCATAAATTCATTATCAGCCCAAAGTGATTTATAGTCAGGATGATAGATATATCCAAATCTTTCGTAATATTTTTTACCTAAAATACATAGAGTATTTAAATCTTTTCTATTTCCATCATTGAACCAAAGTATTCCATCTGTGTCAGGATAATTAATGACCATATTGAATCTTATTTGTTCGTCATATCCTTTTTCAATAGGAATCATATCATCAGAGGCAAGTAGAATAATGTCCCAATCACCTAATTCAATGTCACGATTAACTGCATGTATTTTATTATTACTTTTACCAAAAACAAATCTAAGATTTTCATATGATTTTAATTTATCAATGACTTCTTGGTTATTCATTGAGTCATCATCATAATCTAATGTTAGCAAAAACTCAATTTTTGATAAATCTGTTGCAAAGTCATAATACTTTTGAAGTACTTCAAAAAATTTATCTTTTCTGTTTCTTGTTGGGAATTTAATTAAAATTTTCATTTTTAGTGTCTAACATTATACATTACTTCAGGAGTAATTACAAATTTATTTGATTGTTTTTTCAATTCCATCAGAAAATCAAAATCTTCACCATCTCTATTTTGGGAAAAAAACAACTCCTTAAAAATAGTTTTTTTGTAACAGAAAGAAATACCAACTGTTGCAAATTTTAATTCATTTAAATGAAATGGAGGTAAAACTAAACCATTTTCATATGCCATTCTCCAAACAACAAAATCATATTTATTATATTTTTCAAACAATATTTTAACATAATCTTTATTAATGGTATCATCATCATCCAAAAAACCAATCCATTCTGTATCAACTAATTTTATACCTTCGTTTCTAACCAATCCTGATTGTCCATTTTTAGGACCAACTAATCCTATCTTATCAATCTTAATTGTTTTGACTCTATTATCATCAAATGATTCACCATCAACACCATCATAAACAACTATCGCTTTCCAATTTGATACAGATTGTTGTATCAAAGATTGTATAGTTCTTTTAAGTGTTGGTCTATTTAATGATGGTATTATAAATGTTATATTATTCTCAATCATATTATTGTGTAAATAAAATTTTATCTTTTAATTTCATTAAATTTTTCTTAACAAATGGCGTTAAAGTTTGATTAAAGTCATATTCAATCACTTTCATATTACCCTCAACATATCTGGTTTTACTTTCGTAATGATAGGCGGTATGTGTTCCTACGTTATAATTTTCAAAACCTATAAGTAGTAATTTTAAATTTAATTCAACATCTTCAAAACAATCAATATATTCCTCATTAAACATACCAATTTGTCTAAATGTATTTGTATTAATCATCATTAATCCCGCAGTATTTCCAATACACTTTGTAATATCTTTATTAAAATTATAATATGACCATCTATTACGATTAACAATACTAAGTCCCATATTTGATAATTTAAGTCCAACTAAAATTCCATCGTGCTGAATAGTATTGTCATCATAATGTAGTCTGCAACCAACAGTCCCTACTTTAGATTTAATATTATAAACATTTAACATTCCACTAATAACATCAGAAGTAAGTTTAATATCATTATTACAGAATAAAATATACTGATGTGTTTTATCCAAATGATTTTTAACAACATCATTATTTATCTTTGCAAAATTATAATAATCATATTTGATTAATTTTATATTATCCAAACTATTAACCAATTCTTCAATTACATTAATTTCTTCCTCAGTTGAACCAGTGTCAGCAATAAAGATATCAAATAATTTAGGATTACAATATTCATAAAAAGAATCAATACATTGAATTAACAATTCTATATTACCCTTTGTTGGTATAATTACCCCAACTTTACCTTTCAATTTAACATCTTTAATTTTGACTTCAGGAGTATAAATTGATGTTGGTTTTAAATCCAAAGGTAATACATCTTTATATTTTCCAACAAACTTAATTTTACTATCAAAGAATTCCTGATTAGGTTGTCCCACAGATTCGTGAGTTATTTCAAATGAAGATGTGACCCCAATTTTAATTCCATCCAAATAGTTTGGTACACAAAATCCGTGGTCATAAAAATGAAACTTACCAATTGTTTCATCAAACTTATGTTTAATTTTTGTCTTATCAAAAGACATAAATAAACCATCAATTGTAACTACTGGAATTAAAAATGGTAATTTAGGGGAATAGTTGTTAATCCATTTCTTTTGTCCTTCAGGATGATGCCAAACTTGACCAACCATAGTTAAATTCATTCTCTCCCAATAAACTCCTGATTCAGGAAAATAACAAGAACCAGCTTTTCCAATTATACCGAATTTGGGGTAATTGGAAAAATCTTCCATTAATTTAATACCCCAATTTTTTTCAAGTTTAATATCATTATGGCAACAAACAACAATATCATATATTGATTCCGTTATTCCACTATTGTAAACTTCGGCCAAAGAATATTGATTATTGTTTTGATATTCCAATATCTGAACGTCATTAAGACCCACACTAGTTTGAAGGTGGGTCTTAAATTTTTCGTTATATTCTTTATCTTTATGTGTTGAATAAATTATTGTTATCATATTCCAGTTGAACCAAAACCTTTATCAGCTCTATCAGTTTTATTTATGTCTTTCTTCTTAACCAAATTAACCCACTTTCCATTAACCACAGAAGTTAATACAGCTTGGGCAATCTTCATTCCTTTATTCACCACAAATTCGTGATTATTAACATTGAATAGAATAACTTTAACTTCACCAGTATAACTATTATCAACAGTACCTGGTGAGTTTAACACCATAAGACCTTGTTTTAATGCCAAACCACTTTTTGACCTAACTTGGATTTCATACCCATCCTTTATTTCAAAAGCCAAACCAGTGGAAACTAATGCTCTTCCAAATGGGGGTAGAAGAACTTCTTCAGTTGAATATAAATCAAATCCTGAATCACCATCATAATTATAAAATGGTTCAACAGCATCAGGATTTAGTTTAACAAAACCAAGGTCTAATTTTGGACTATAATTCAACATATCTTCTTCAAGTTGTTTTAAATCCAAACCAAATTCTTCATAAATCATATCATAATCAATATCCCCACCTTTTTCATTTTCTTCAATTAACTTTTCAAGTTTTGAAGCGTATTCACCAATGTTTTCTAGTTTACTTAAATCATTTATATTCATTTCAAATCTTTTAATTTTTTAACAATATGAATAAGGACATCAACATCCTTTTCACAATATTCACTTATACCTTTTAGGTTTTGTTTTTCCCAATATTCATTATGTACATTTTCTCCAACCACTTCTCCATTTTTTGGAGTTTCAATACCAATAGTTGAACACAACAAATCCAAAGAACCTATTGAGGTATAAGCACCATATTGCCAAATTTCTTTGGTGTCAATAGCTTTTATTTCCCAAGGTTTGGTATCATAACTTGGTAAGATTGATGGCGGCATTAATCCATTGATAATCATACGTTTTGCCAACATTGGTATATCAAAATTTTTAAGATTATGACCACACAACCAAAAATCTAATTTACCACATTTAATTAATAACTTTTGTACATCAGATAAAAGTTTATATTCATCATCATTACAAAAAGTTTGTTTTCTAATTTCTCCATTATCCAAAACAAATGCAAAACTAATACAAACTATTTTTGCAAATTCAGGAACTAATCCAGCGCGTTTTATAAAAACTTGATTCTTTTGGTCAATTTCAATATCAGAATCTTCTGGAAATCTTTTAAGAAACCAATCAAAATACTTATCAAATTGTTGTGCAACAATTGGATTTAAATTTGAACATACGTCATAGTTAGGACAACCACCAACAGTTTCAATGTCCATAAACAAAATCTTAGAAATTGGAATTTTTATCATAGTTTTATTTTATAAGTGATTTGTACCATTCAGCTCTATCTTTTGTAATCTTTTTAAGACTATACTTGTCTTTAACTGTCTCGTATAATCTTTCACCCAAATCTACAACTAAATTTGGATTATACACAAGAGTTTTGATATTTTTTGCCCAATCAGCGTGATTTCTTTGTTCTTTAACCAAAAGTGCATTACCATCCGTAAATTTACCAAACTCTAATGAATGTTTCAAATCAATGGTGTAAGGTCCTACTTCCGATGCAATCAAAGCTCTTTTATAAAATCCCGCTTCAATAACTTTTAATTGAGATTTAACTCGATTAAAGATATGGTTTTTAATTGGGGCTAAAGATATATCAAATTTGGAATAATTTGTAGCATAAGTATTAACAGGTTTAGTCCAAACTCTTCTGTATGGTAAACTACTTTCATCATTATATTCAGCTTCTCTAAATTCAGATAAAAATTGTTTGTACTGAGGCGTTACAATGTTATAATTGTTAGTGAAGATTTCTTCATATCTCGCCCATACAGTTTCTTCAGGTTTAATAGCTCTTTGTTTTCTTTCACCAGTTTGAGGATTAATTTCAGTAATAGTTCCTCTTGTATCAAAACCACATAGAACGTACTGAATCTTATTGTTTAGTTGACTATTTTTACCAACAAATCCCTCCAATAGTTTTAAGTCGTGAAAGTGGGAAGAACCTCCTAACCATCCTACTCTAATTCTATCAGATTCCTCAATAGGTTGTTTAAATTGTGGTTCATCAGGATTAATACCATTAGGGAATACAACGACATTTCTATTCAATTTTCTAATCTCATCAGCAAAAATACTAGTTGTAGTTGTAATATAACTTGCAACTTTAAGATTTGCCATAATTTTTTCATGGATTTTATCTTGAACAATTAATTGGTGAATTGGATGTTCTTTGCCTGGTAACCAATAATCATCCAAATCAACAACAACAATGATTCCTTGTGATTTTAGAAAATTTATTATGTTTGGGGTTTGTTCATAATTTGCTCCAATGTTTCTGTGGATGTGAACAATTTGATATTGTTTCCAATAATTCAAATTATTTATTTGTGGTTGATAATCTATATCCACATAGAAATCATCAGGATACATATTTTGTAACATAACGTGGGGGTCTACAGAACGAAATTTTCCTACACCAGTTGTGTCACTTGGGAGTACTAATACTTTTATTTTTGACATAATTTATATATTTTATCCCAAATAATAACAATAAATTTTTATTAATTCAATAGAATAGGGATAAAAAAACGAAACCCCACAACTTGAATTTCTTCAGGGGATGTGGGGAATAAGATATTAAATTATTAAAAATTATTTTACTTTTTTAATACGTGTGACTTTACCTTCAAATATATGACTACCAACTCTGAATTGGAATACGTCATTTGTTTTACTATCACTTTCAATAAGTAAACCATTTTCACCTAATACTTCTTCTATAGTTTCTCTAATCATATCTTTCAATGTGTTCTTATCAAAGTTTAAGTTTGTATTTTGATACTTTGAAGATTCTTGAACTTGTTGTTTTTGTCCTTGGAATGGTGACTTATTATTTGCCACATCATTTTTCATTAATCTTGACGCTTTCTCAATTAAATCATTACTTAACACTGAAGAACTTCCCATACTACTTGGTTGTGTAATTGGATGTTCAATCATAAGTCTTTTAATTTCATCAGGTAACTTAGATTGCAAAATTCTTTCTTTTGATGGTAATTCATTATTAGGTCTAATCGTAGGTTGTGATTCCATCATTAAATCTTGTGGTAGATTATAATTAATATTTGGAGTTTGAAACTCTTGTAATTCAGGAGTTTGTGGTATATTTCCTTGGACGTGTCCTCTAGGAATTTGATTATGAACATCCATTATTTTTTTGGACATTGCTAATTTTTGTAATAAACTATTTTCGTTTAACATATATTAAATATTTTCATCAAATTTTACATTTATTATAACCGTTTTCATTGTCTTATCACCATTTGGGTTATAATTTGGTCTTGGCGTTGCAAACTTATCACCAGTTTTAGAAAATGATAAGATTTTATCTAATCTAAACAATCTCCATCCTGGTATAGGTCTTGTCCCTAATAATCCTCTATGACTCGCACCTTCAATATCCCAAGCTCTCAAAACTGGATTACCTGCTTTACTATAACTAAAACAAACTGGTTCAATTTCACGTAAACCTTTTCCACCAGGTTCATCACCATCATAATAGATGACAATCCTATTTTTATTTCTGATAGCATCAATAACACTTTCAATTGAGGCTACTTCTAAAATAAGAGACTTAGCAATATTGTAAAGTTTCATTATGCACTTGGGGTTGTATATGGTTTGTTTGATTGATATTCATTTATCACTATTTGAGCTCTTCTTTCAACAATATCTTGTATTGCACCTGCGGTCTCATTGTACACATCAAGGAAATCACCAGTTCCTTTTCCTTGTGCATCACCATCGGCTAAAGCATCAGGATTTACCGCTGAATATGCGTTACCCGTTGAGAAATCATTTTTAGGTAATAGTTTTTTTCTTTCAGCTTCAGCTATTGCTGATAAGTCGTTCTTGGGTTGTTCGAAATTTAATGGTTCTGTAACTGCCATATTACATTATTTTTTTTAATAAATTATTTATCCTTTTAAGGCTTTCAGTAACTTCCAAATTATATTTTGCAAGTGTACTTTTATGTTCTTGACTTGTTCTTAAATCGTGACCAACGTTTTGGTCTTTTTCGTGTGGTTGAATAAATTGATTAGGTAGAACTACTGACCTTATTTCTTTTGTTCTATACGCGTCATCTCTCATTGAGTTTAAAGTTTGATTTACCCAATTCTTCATATAATCACCCCCATTTAATACAAATGGTTTGTCAGTATTATTACCTTGAAAATTATCAAAGAAATTTTTGATTCTTTTCAATTGTTGGTAAGTAACATAACCCGTATCTCTAAGTTCTCTGTTTCTCCTAAATCCCTCAACACTATCATCGGCATCAGGTACAACGTCATTACATTGTTTAAGATAAACAACAACTTCTTCAGGTAATTCTATCTTTTCTCCGTATAAATCTTTATTCACCTTGTTTTAATATATTAATAAGTTTAGATATACTAATTCCTTCTTTCTTTGCCAATTTTTTTATTGATTCCAAATTTTTTGAGATAATCTTACTCAATCCACTTGTCTCATTATCTTTTTCCATTATCTCGTGGTCGTTACCTTTTTTTGTTAAAATATCTTCGACCATTTTCATCATTTTCTGTTTTTTGATTTCCTCCAAATATTCTTTTTCAGTTAATCTTCTCTTAGCAAAACAATTTTTACATTTACCTCTTTGTTTTTGGTTTTTTAAAGATTTGTCAAGTTTTTTATCAAAACCTAATGTTTCCAATCTATCATTCATTTCAATATCATCTTCAATACCCATATCCGATAAAATATGTTCAGCTTCGTCATAACTTTTAGCATTTTCAGTTTCTTTATAACCAAAAGCATCGGAAAAATCTATTTCAGAAATAACATCATCGTTTTCGTCTTCACTTTCACCATAATAAACACGATAACCTCTTGTAACAGGGTCATTTGAAATCCTTGTATTAACAACAGTTTGGTCCATTGTTTTTCTAGGCGCTAAGTACATATTATATATTGGTGTCTTAGATGTCAACATTGTACCATCACTATCCACATATTCATCAATTTCAATGTTATCCATTTGTTTATCAATTTCACCTTTAGATACTTTCTTTTTTGATTTGATAAACTTATCAATTGACTTTTTAACTTTTTCTAAACTCTTGGTTTTAAATTGTCTTTTCTCCTCTTTATTTTTTGATTCATTCAAAGTACTACTATAGACACTATAAGATACAACCACCTTATCACCATTAACCTTTAGGTTAAAGTAACAATTGTCATTAAAATACTCTTTATTAAAATTAATCATTACAAATTTTTCTTAATAAATACTTTGATTTAGAGTATTTATCATTAAAAATATGTCATATCAAAATATAAATCAATTTAATCGTAATAATCTATTTCCAACTTTGAGTTTGGATACTTACGATATGTCTTTAACAACTGATGAATTGGGATTCAATCAGGAGGTAGTTTTTTCTCCGTATTTAATTGCTCAAACATTTGGTAATAGATTGCCTTTTTATTTTAATCTGAATAGTTCTGCAACAACACAAAACCTAAATTTAACTTATAAAAATTACAATTTTAATAATATATTTGTATCTGAAAATTACTACAACCCAAAAGAAGAAATATTAAGTTGTGAATTATCAGGAACATCTTGTGATATTGGGTTGACAGGTATTGACAATGGTTTGGTGACTGGTATGACTGGTGAAACAATTATTTTTACTGAAGGATTATTACCAAACAATTTAATGTTTAATCGTTATTACTATGATAGACGATTAAAATTACATCAAGTTACTGGATTTACTTCAAGTAATGTAATGTTTTCAGGATTTAACAAAAATATTTTATATGAAGTTGTAAGTAAGAATGACCCTTATGTTGGTTATTATCACGAACTTTATGGTGGGTTCTATCAAGGATTTTATCGTTTGTTTGGATATGATTATAATATTTTTCCTGAAAGGATGAATAAGGGATGGTCAATTGAAATGATATTGAAACCAAGATTAATTAATGAATATTCTGGAACAACGGGTGAAACCACATTAAACGAAATATATCCAAATAATAAGAACTTTTTCTTTTATATTGGTACAAGAGCTGAAAATAAATTTTATCATCACGCTGATGGAAGTCCAATTTGCACAAGTGGTTATACGAGAGTAACATCAGGTTTAACTGGATTATCAACTTGTGCTTGTTGTGATTATAATGTTACAAATAGTAGATGTATCTATGTTTACCCTCCACGTTCAGTTAATGGAGTTCACGACCCCCATGTGAATTATGGTTGTGATAAATGTGGTGGAAATTCTCATACTAAAATAACTTGTGGTTGTGGTTGTAATGATTTACCTTGTCAGACTTGTGGGTGGGAATGTCAAACACATACTTGTGGCACAATAATTCAAGTCACTCCAACACCTACACCAACACCATCACCAACTCCATTTTGTGACCCATTTCCACCTCAAACAACTTGTACACCAACTTGTACTAATTGTGAAAATTGCACAGATTGTAACGATTGTACTTCAGGATTCACATCAATTGAAGATACTTGTGAAAAGAATCCATTATTGGATACGATGAGTAATTCTTTGGGTATTAGATTATGTGGTGACCCTAAAAATCCTGGTATTGGTATTAGATTTTTAAGATTTACTGGAGGATGTGAAGTTAGCGGTACTTGTACGACAGGATTAACATATGAGACAGGTTATACTATAACTGATATTTGTACACCACCAATCTATCCTGATTGTGAAAAAATTAATCCAGCTTGGTTAGAAGAAGAACATTGGTTTCAGGTTGATGTTGTTTGGGAAAGGTATAACTTTTTGGATGAATGTGATTTATTTTGGAGAGGTGGTTTAGGTGATATTACTAAAAAACTTTATTTGGAAAGTTTGGCAAATAATACGGTATCATTAATTGAACCTCCATATACAAGAGGAGAATCCGCATTACAAGTTGAATTAATTAACTTAAATGAAAAATGGTTAATTGATGGAAAAAATAGATTGGGCAGATTGAAAATTTATATCAATGGTAAAATATTTTATACAATTGAAAATTTTGAAGAGATAATCCCAAGGGCATTAAATACGGATAAGGAAAAACAAGTTGGTGTGCCATTTAATATTTCTTGGGGTGGTGGTACTCAAGGATTAAGAGAGAATTTAACGTTCTCATCAATGACACAACCATACGGTCCTTATATTCAAGACCCTGAATGTTTTCCAATTAATGATTTAAGTGGTACAACTTTAAGTGGTTTAAACACAAATATATTAATCGAACAAAATTTTGCGGGTACATTTGAGGGGGCAATATCTCAGTTTAGAATGTATGTTTCACCATTATCAGCACCTGAAGTGAAACATAATTTCTTATTATTAAAAAATCCATTTGGGATGTTTAATCCTGATTGTCCTGATTGTTCAACAATTGTTTGTGAGGTAAATGATTTAACGTACACAATTACAGAATTGTCACCAACACCAACGCCAACTAATACACCAACAACGACACCTAGACCAACACCATCAGTGACACCAACGAATACGGTGACACCAACAATGACTGTTACACCATCACATACACCAAGACCAACAAGAACACCTACAAAAACACCAACACCAACTCCAACACCGAGTAAAAGTATTTGTGTCTAATTTTCTTAATCTTAGTATTTATCTAAAATGTGATTTTTAAGAAATATGACATCAATTATAATTCAAAGTGTTAATTATTCAGGGGAAAGTGCAAGTATTGTTTTTACTCCACATAATTCGAATATTCCAATTAATTTGGGTGTTCAAGTATTACCTTATTTGTTCGACCCAAGTTTATTAACACCACCATATGATGTTTATGGTACATACACAATTTTGACATTAAATTCAAGTTGTCCATTAATTCTTAATGTACCAGCACCAACTTCTACACCAACACCAACAATTACACCGACAAGAACTTCAACACCAACTCCAACTCCAACGGTGACACCAACACCGACTTTTGACCCGTGTAAAGTTCCATCACCTACACCAACACCAACACAGACTGCGACACCTACTCCGACTATATCGATAACACCAACAGTAACACCATCGTTAAATCCTTGTGTTACTCCATCTAAATCACCTGGTGTAACTAAAACACCTACACCTACACCAACTGTGACACCAACTAATACGGTAACACCAACTGTTACTCCAACGGTAACTCCGACAGTGACACCGACAAAAACAAGTACACCAACACCTACTAAAACAAGTACACCAACTCCAACACCATCACCAGGTGCACCTGAAACACCAAAGATTTATTGGGGTAAATTTAGTGGAGGTACTATTACTAGTGGTGATACAATTTTATTGTCAAGTGGTTATACTTCTAATCCAACAAATACTTATAGAAGTATTCCAAGTGGTTTCGCTTATGGTTATATTCTAATACCAACTGGTTTAACACAACCATCAGAATTTAGAAATAGTAATGTAGGTTGTTCAGGTAGTAATATACCATTTAACAATATAGGTACGATAATCATAGTAGACGCTAACGGATTTAGCATAACATATAATGTTTACAGAACTTTCTTCCAAATCACTGATGGTTTCGATGTATGGTTATGTAGTTAAAATAAAATAATTAATGGGTTCTTTTAGTTTATCAGGTGGTGTTGAAGTTTTTGGTTTTATTTCTCCCAGTAATACCACAGACCAATATCCAGTTATTGACCCCTTATATGGTATTGATGGTTTAAGAAACGTTAATACTTTAAGTGACTTAAATTTAATTCCAACACTTAGAAGAAGGGCTGGTATGATTGTGGGTGTAAGTGGAGGAACAACATACTATAAACTTAATTCCCCACCTTGGTCTTTAACATTATCAGATTGGACTATATTCAATTCTGGTAGTGGAGGTGATTTTCTTCCATTGTCAGGTGGGACTGTTAGTGGTGGAACTATATTCACAAATGGATTAACAGCAAACACATTTTCAGCAACCACATATTTGGGGTTACCCTCTGACATTTATGTGTCAGGATTCACCTATTTGGATAATATATTGACAATACAAAGAAGTTCGGGAAATCCGAATTTGTTTGTTACAATTAATGATTTCACTGGATTAACAATTAATGGTAATTTAAATGTCACTGGAAATACAATTGTTGATGGTATTAGTGCCAATACTATTTCCGCTTCAACATATCTTAATTTACCTATTGATGTATTCGTAACTGGTGGAACATACGATAATGTAACTGGTATTGCAACATTTACAAATAACACTGGTGGAACATTTAATATCAGTGGTTTATTCACAGGGTCAACTGATGTATTTGTTACAGGTGGAACTTATAGTGATAATACATTTACATTCACAAATAACACTGGTGGAACTTTTAATGTTTCATTTAATTCTGTATCAGGTTTAACTATAAATGGCGATTTAAATGTAACTGGAAATACGATTGTTGATGGTATTACGGCAAATACAATATCAGCAACAACATATCAAAATTTACCAATTGACCCAGATACATATATAACCGCATTTACATACAATAATAATACATTAACCATTGATGATAATTCAGGGAATACATTTAACACAACAATTAATGATTTCACTGGATTAACAATTAATGGAGATTTAAGTGTTACTGGTTCTTCCGTAGTTAATAGTTTAACCGCAAATACAATATCAGGTAGTTCATACACAATTACAAATTCAACTCAAAATAATTCATTAGATGAATTTTTAGTTATAGATGGTAATGGAGATTTTTTTACTAGAAATTTCAATAGCATTAATAAACTTGATAATACAATTACCGTTGCTTTAAGTGGTGGTAGTGCGGATTTTACATCCATTGAAAGTGCTGTAAATAGTATAACTGGTTCGTCTTCAGCTAATACTTATGTTGTTCAAGTTGCTGGTGGAGTTTATTATGAAAATCCATTCACAATACCAACGTGGGTTTCAGTTGTTGGTGAAAGTTCAGTATCAACGATAATTGAAGCAATTGACCCTTCTCAAACATTAATTAAATTAAGTGACCAATCGGCATTATTTGATTGTCAAGTACAAGGATGTACGGGAATTGGAGTTTCAGCAATATTATATTCATCATCAACTACACCACAATCAAGTGCAATCTCTTATGTTGAGAATGTAAGATTTGGTTCTAATTATACTCACGCCAAAGTTGTCGCTTCAAGTGGTGCTAACATCATTATGCAATGTTCCAATGTTAAGTATGGTGGTTACCCATTCACTATTGGTTTTTATGCAACAAATGATGGTAGTGGTATTGGTAGAATGCAATTAAGAAATGTAACATCAACTAATGGTGGAATTGTTACAACAACAGGATTGATTTTTGCTAAGGCTGATGCTCAAAGTTGTGGATTTATTGTTAATGGTTGTTTATTAACTAAAGCTGTAGGTGCTGCCGCGGGTACTGGATTTTATGTTGAAAATGGTGGGTTCTTAAGATTAACCGCTGTTAATTTTCAAAGATGGTCAGTAGGTATTGACGCACCTCAAATTGGTTCTGCTCCAAGTATAGATGCAATTGCTCTTAATTTTGAAAACAATACAATTGATGTTAATATTGTACATTCAGGTACAACTGGTAAAATACAAGGTACGGATAATTTTTTAAAGACATTAATAAACATTAATGCCCCAATTTATGAAGTTAACCAAGACCCAAGACAAATAACTGTAGCTAAAAAAGGTGGTGATTTTTCATCAATTAAATCAGCCGTTGATTATTTAATTGCGTCAGGTAACACATCATTATCAAATAGATTTGTTATTACTGTAGGACCTGGTTTTTTTTATGAAAATGAAATTGATTTAACTCAAACACCTTATGTAAGTATTGTTGGTAGTAATATACAAACAACACAAATTCTTCCAAATTCAAGTACACAACATATCTTGAAAATAGGTCAAAATAATGAAGTTTCATTTTTATCATTCTCTGGTGCAGGTTTAGGATATGCCGCAATTTATTGTTATGATATTGGGGATTTTGGTCAAGCACATAAGTGTTCATTCACAGATTGTGATACCAATGTATGGGTTGAATCGGTAACACAAGATACCAATTTTTATGGGGAGTATTTAGATTTCAATGGTTCTTATACTTACGGAACGAAAGTAATTGCAACAAATGGTTTTGTTGCTCTTGCAAATATGGAAAACTATTATAATTTCCCAATAGGAACTGGTATAACATATTGTAATTATGCTACAGGTAGTGGAGCAACATTAAGTATATTCGTTGGTGATAATCAATCAAATGGTGTATCAGGTTCAACAGCTTATTACATACAAGATGGTGCTGAATTAAACGCTTCGACTATAACCATAGATGGATTTACATATGGTATTAGAAATCCAAATATTGGTGATGGGGTAAGATTTGATGTTGACAACGCAAGTGTTATTAATGGTGAATGGGATTTATATATTGAGAGGTCAACAACTTTTGGTACATTTGGGGGTAGCTCCAATCACCAAAAAATATTCACAAATAGTTCAGACGTTTATTGGGTGTTTTTGGATATTGATGATGGTGAATTAGATATAACTAGAAAAGCATCAGTAACATTTACCGATGGTTCACATACTGACTTCACTACATTGATATTTGAAGGTGGTTCAATGGGATTAATTAGTGGTGGTAGTTTGAGTGTGGTTAGTGGAACGACAATCCAAGCCGATGGTGGTTTTGGATATTTAGAAAAATCAGATAATAGTGGAATTGTTAGAAGAATTGATTGGATAAATAATCTTATAACATTATCTGCAAATACTGATGAATATATTTTTATAAATGAAAATAGTAATTTAAGTAGTTCTGGAACAAGACCTAATTCAGCATACAACATATTGTTGGGTAGGGTTGTAACAAATTCAACTGATGTAGAGTTCATTGATTTAAGTCCATTTAATGCTGAACATACTTCAAATAGATATGGTGACCTTTTATCAAATGCGTTAGGACCTATTTATGCTACAGGGTCAATTGTAACTGAAGGTGTTACACCATTCACACTTGATGTTACAAGTGGGGAATATTACTTTGCAACAAATCAGTTTTTACCATCAGGTGGAACTAATTTACAATTTGTACAATATTATAGAAACGGAACTGGTAGTACTTGGGTAACATCAGCAACAACTTTTGTAAATAATACAAGTTATGATAATAATGGAACACTTACAGGATTAACTACGAGTTATTTTACTAAACACACCTTGTATCTTGTTGGTGAGGGGTCATTAGAAAATTATTTTTTAGTATTAGGTCAAAATGAATATTCAACTTTACTTGCAGCTGAAAATGGTTTGTTACCCACACCACCATCATTCTTCTCAGATTCAGTAACTCAAATTGCAAACATTTATGTTCAACAAGGTGCAAGTGGTGTTACAATTATTGAAGATATTAGACCAACTATTGCATTTAGAGCTGGTGGTGTAAACGCGTCTTCAGTTCACGGAAACTTATTGGGTTTAAGTGCTGATGACCACACACAATACTTATTAGTTTCAGGAGCAAGAGCAATGTCAGGTAATCTTGATATGGGATTAAATGACATAACTAATGTTGGTCTTGTTGATGGTGTGACAGTAAGCTCTCATGCAACAAGACATCAATTTGGTGGAGCTGACCCTGTGGGAACAACAACACCATCACCAAATGCAATACCTTACGCTGATGTAAGTGGAACTTTGGATGATTGGATTTCAACTGGAACAACATCAACTTTAGGTAAAGTTAAATTAAGTGTTTCCCCAATATCAGCGTCAGACCCAATTGTTGTTGGTGATAATGATTTAAGAGTTACTCAAGCAATAAGTGGTGGTAGTTTCAATAATTCTACTGATACACTAACATTAAATAGAAATGATGGTACTACATTACAAATAACTGGTTTTACTGATGTGTTTGTAACGGGTGGTACATTTAATAGTGGTAGTTTAACATTTACAAATAATACTGGTGGTACATTTAGTGTATCAGGTATATCATCATTTGATACATTTGTCACAGGATTTACTTATTCAGATAATACATTTACAATATCTCAGAATAGTGGTACATCGTTAACTGCAACAATTAATTCAGTAACAGGATTAACTGCGTCAACAATATCTGCAGCAACATTTAATGGGAATATTGTAGCACTAAACGGAACATCAGTTACAAATCCAACATATAGAACATCATTAGCGGGTTCTAATTTAAGTCCAAGGGCGACATTTGGTAGTGAAACAACTGCAGCTAACACACATAGATATATTTTTGACCCAGTTAATCAAAATGGTTTAGTATTTTCTATAGCAAATAATGGTAGTGTTTATATTGCAAGAGGTGGAATTGTTGCTGGTGGTTCAGGTTCTATATCACAAGAAATTGGTGATTTAAGATTTTTTACTTTAAATTCACCTAATGCTACTTTGTTCTCAGAAAGAATGAGACTAGACCATTTTGGTAATCTTGGTATTGGTACAACATCTCCATCTGAAAAATTAGATGTTGTTGGGAAAACAAAGACATCAACATTACAAGTTACATCTGGTGCAACAAATGGGTATACTTTAATTTCAGATTCAAGTGGTAATGCTATTTGGACACCATTACCAACTTTTACAGGTGGTACTGTAACTGGTAGTACAAATTTTACAAACGGATTAACCGCTAATACAATATCTGCAACAACATATCAAAACTTACCAATAGATGTATTCGTAACTGGAGGTACTTATTCAAATGGGGATGTTTTATTCACCAATAATACTGGTGGAACATTTAATGTGAGTGGATTTTTTACAGGTTATACGAATGTAGTTAATTCAGTTACTGCTGGTGTAGGTTTATCAGGTGACACAACAACTGGAGATATAACTTTAATTAATACCTCACCTGACCAAATTGTTACAATCAGTGGAGGAACTGGTATTACAACGGGAGGAACATATCCTGATTTTACAATAACGAATTCATTACCTGACCAAGTTGTTACATTAAGTGGGGGAACTAATATTTCTATTACAGGAACTTATCCTAATTTTAATATATCATTTACAGGTTCAACAACATCAACCTTTGATTATGGTAAAACTTATGCAATATCAAATAGTTTTCAATTAATTTAAAATAAAAAAATAAAATAATATGCCAGCTAACACATCACCAATTTTTACACTAACACCTGATATACAATGGACAGATGCTATGACAGTAGCAAATACCACAAAAGATTTAACATCAGGTACGATTTATTTAGTATTTACCGCAGGAGCTAATGGAGGTTATGTACAAAGAATAAGATTTAGAACCTTAGGAACAAACTCGGCAGCAACTGTCGCAAGGATTTGGATTAATAATGGAAGTACTACATCAACCTCATCTAATAATGTTTTATGGGATGAGATAACATTACCGACAACAACTAACTCAGAGGTTGCAGCACAAGCCAACTATGAACTACCATTGAATTTTGCTTTACCTCCAAGTTACGCCATGTATGTTACTTTAGGTACCGCCCCAAATGCGGCAGGTTGGGATGCAACAATAATTGGTGGAGAATATTAAAATATTAATTATATATGTTTACTTATGCACTTTGTGAATTTCAGTATGGTTATAATGGTCAATTTTATCAAAGAAATGATGAACTTGGTAATACAGTTTTTTTTAGTTTAGTGGGAGATATATTAGATTTAATTCCTCCTTATGGGTATTTTATTGTTGAAACTGATGTTACACCACCTTGGGTTTAAAAATTAAAAATATATGATTGATTATAACAACTTAGCCAATATAGATAAAAATATTTCCGTGTTCACCGCAGTAGGGGCATCGGCTTGGCAAACTTGGCAAAAACCGAGAGGTTGTAAGTTTGTATATATGTTTGTTATTGGTGGAGGTGCTGGAGGTGGTGGAGGTAGGTCAACTACAGGTAACAGAGGAGGTGGTGGTGGAGGTGGTTCTTCAGGAATAAATAAAGGTATGTTTATGGCAAATACTATACCTGATACATTGTATATAAATGTTGGGGTAGGAGGTGCAGGTGGTTCTGCGGGTGGTACTGGAGTATCAGGTACAATTTCTTATGTATCTGTACAACCAAATACTACCGCAGTAAATGTTTTATTATATTCTAACTCATCAGTACCAACAGGAGGTGCATCAACTGGAGGTGCGGGTAATACTGGAGGTGCAATCACAACAACTAATCAAATAATTAGTTTTGCGGGAGTTACTCAATATAGTGCAGGGTTAAATGGTGGAAATGGTGGTGCGAATACTGGAGGTGTGGGTACATCAATAGGTATGACAACAATTGTAACAGGAGGGGCTGGTGGTGGAGGTTCAAGTACTGCAAACGTAAATGGTGCTGGAGGTTCAGTTACACTTGGTACGGGTTTACCTACAATGTCAGGTGGGGCTGCAGGTGGTACAAATAATGGTATGGATGGATTTAATGGTTTTTTACCAACACAAAATAATATAATAAGTGACGCCTTTGTTTTTGGAGGAGGTGCTGGAGGTGGAGCTAATGGTACTGGAATAGGAGGAAATGGTGGAAACGGAGGATATGGATGTGGTGGTGGAGGCGGAGGAGCTGGAACAACTGCAGGTAGAGGTGGAAAAGGTGGTGATGGTTTGGTAATAATAATTTCATATTAATATTATGTTAGATTTATTTAATTTTGCGGATACTAATTACAATACCCAGGTCTTTATGAGAACTGGAGAATGGGAAACTTGGTACAAACCAAAAGGTTGTAAATTCGTTTTTTTTCTAACACTTGGTGGTGGTGCTGGAGGTGGTGGAGGACAATCAGGTGCTGCTGCGTCAACTCGTACAGGAGGCGGAGGAGGTGGTAGTAGTGCTTTAACAACACTATTAATGCCCGCAATAGCCATACCAAATAAATTAAGTATATCGGTTGGAATTGGTGGAACTGGTGGAAGTGCTGGAGGTAATGGAACTGCGGGAACTAATAGTTATATTTCAGTGTATCCTCAAAGTAGGTCAGTACAAAATCAAATTTTAGCGAGTAGCACTTCAAATAATATAGGAGGAACAAGTGCGGGTACTGGAGGTGGTGCGGCTAACGCATCCGCTTTATCCGAATGTAGACTAAGTGGTCCTGGTATTATTAATAGTATCGCGGGACAAGCAGGTAGTGCTGGAGGAGCTACGAGTGGTTCTGGTATTGTTGTAAATAGACCTATAAGTGGTGGTGCTGGTGGTGCGGGTATTATAGGGTCAGGCCCATTAGCTGGTGGGACTATACAAGTAGGCGGATTTATACCAAATATTAATACACCAGCAGGTGCTGGTAGGTCAGGGTTAGATGGATTTAATGGATTTACCCCATCTTCATTAATATCAACAAAATTACCATTATTTTTTACAGGTGGCTCTGGAGGCAATAGTATTGATAGTGGAACAGGAGGAAATGGTGGAAATGGTGGATTTGGATGTGGAGGAGGTGGTGGTGCTGCAGGTACTACTGGAGGAAGAGGTGGAAATGGAGGTAATGGTTTAGTAATAATAACTTGTTGGTAAATATATGATAGATTATAACAATTTAACAAATATAGATAAAAATATTTCTGTATTCACCACAGTAGGTGCATCAGTTTGGCAGACTTGGCAAAAACCAAAAGGATGTAAATTTGTACAATTTCTTGTAATAGGAAGTGGTGCTGGAGGTGGTGGAGGTAGGTCAACTACAGGTAACAGAGGAGGTGGTGGTGGTGGCGGTAGTTCGGCAATTAGTAAATTATTTATTAGTGCTAATTTGATACCTGATGTATTATATGTTTTAGTTGGGGTTGGGGGTAATGGTGGTACTGCTGGTAATTCAGGTAGTGTTGGTCAGGTGTCTTATGTATCAGTTCAACCTGATTTAAGTCTTTATAATGTTTTAATTGGGAGTAGTAATACTCAACCAACTGGAGGTGTTGGGTCAGGAGGTAGTGGTGGTGGTGGCGGTGGTACAGGTGCTGCCGCTTTTGTACAGGGTACGGGGATACCTAGTTATAATGGTATTTTTACTTCAAATGTGGGTGTAAATGGTGGTGGAGGTGGTTCGGCTGGTACTGCGGGGGTATCGATATCAATAGCAAATATTGTAACAGGTGGAGCTGGTGGTGGTGGAGCTAATACTTCAATAGGGTTAGCTGGAGGTAACATCACAGGTAGTGGGTTTGTCCCAACCATATTAGGTGGTACTGGGGGTACTTCAACAAGTGGGTCAGGAAATGCGGGTTTTGGGGAATATAGAATGTGTGATTCATCAAGACCTCAAAGTATTTTTTTACAGGTGGTGCTGGTGGTGGAGCTAATGGTTCTGGAAATGGAGGTAATGGTGGTAATGGCTCTTATGGATGTGGAGGAGGAGGTGGTGGTGCAGGTTTAATTGGTGGAAGTGGCGGAAAAGGTGGAGATGGTTTGGTAATAATAACTTGTTGGTAATATTTATGACATATGCCACATCAAATATCAATATCAGCAGTTACAGGAACACCCCCATATTCAATCACAGTTTGTGATACCACATTAGTTTATTGTTATTTAATAACGGGGTCAACTACTATTCCACCCACATTTACGTTTGATGTACCACCACCATTAGATGTTGCGGATAGTGTTATTGTTAAAGTTATGGATAGTAATGGATGTGAAATATTTTTACCATATTCTTGTCCTCCAACACCTACACCTACTCCAAGTTTTACTCCAACACCAACACCTACACCAACTGGAACTTGTAGATGTATTCAAGTTACAAATACGGGAACAACTGGAGGAACATTTTATTATACTCAATGTGATGGAACTATAACAAGTGTTTTACCAATCAATTCTGGAACAACATTATATTATTGTGGAACTAATCCAATAGCATTAACCGAATGTGACATTTATATTGGTGACAATTGTGTTAGTAATAGTTGTGTAAGTATTACACCAACACCCTCAGTAACACCAACAATTACTCCTTCACCAAGTAGTCCATAAAATTTATATTTAATATATCCTTTTATTTTGATTTTTTTATTTTTTAAATAAAAATAAGAATGTCAACAATATTTGTACAAATAGCCTCATTTAGAGACCCCCAACTCAATCCAACCTTAGAAGATTTAATATCCAAAGCAAAATACCCTAAAAAACTTAGAATTGGTATTTGTAATCAATTTAATGAAAATGATGAATTTAATCTTGACCATTATAGAAAGGATAAAAGATTTAGAATTATTGATGTAAAAGATATAGATTCACCAGGTGTTTGTTGGGCAAGAAATCAAGTTCAACAATTATATTCAGGAGAAACATATACATTACAAATTGATTCCCATATGAGATTTGAACAAGATTGGGATGAAATATTAATTAATATGTTAAAAGACCTTCAATCAAAAGGATATCCAAAACCTTTGTTGACTGGTTATGTCTCATCATTTGACCCAGATAATGACCCACAAGGTAGAGTAACTGAACCTTGGAGAATGACATTTGATAGATTTATTCCTGAAGGTGCTGTATTCTTTTTACCCGAAGTTATTCCAAATTGGAGGGAATTAAGTGGGCCAATTCCCGCAAGATTCTACTCAGCACATTTCTGTTTCACATTAGGTGAATTTAGTAATGAAGTTCAACACGACCCTGAATATTATTTCCACGGAGAAGAGATATCTGTTGGTGTTAGAGCATTCACCCACGGATATGATTTATTTCATCCACACCGAGTTATTATTTGGCATGAGTATACAAGAAAAGGAAGAACCAAACAATGGGATGTTGATAAAGTTTGGTTTAAGAAAAACGAAAAATCCCATGCAAGAAATAGAAGATTATTCTCGATGGATGGTGAAGTATATAATCCTGAAGAATTTGGTAAATACGGATTTGGTACTGAAAGGACTTTAGAAGATTATGAGAAATATGCAGGTATAAAGTTTAATAGAAGGGGTGTACAGAAATATACAACGGATAAAAACTATCCTCCTAATCCATATAATTTTGAAACTGAGGAAGAATACTTAAATAGTTTTGCAAGTGTATTCAAACATTGTATTGATGTTCATTTTGGTCAAGTACCTGAAAAGGATTATGATTTTTGGGTTGTAGCATTTCACGATAATAAAGACGAAACGATGTTTAGACAAGATGCTGATATCAATGAAATTAATAGAGTTTTACAAGACCCTGATGGTTATTGTAAAATATGGAGGGAATTTAATACCATAACAAAACCATCTTATTGGGTTGTGTGGCCACACTCAAAATCAAAAGGATGGTGTGATAGAATAACAGGTAATTTATAAAGATGAAAGAAATATATAAAATAATTCATAATTTTAAAATTGATAAAAAGTTTTGGACTTATGATAATTTAACTGGAGAAGATTATGATTTCAAACGTTCAAAACCTGCACCATATTTAAAAGTTGCAATTCAGATTGCCAAGTTATTAAATTTAAAATCAGTAGTTGAGATAGGTTCAACTAGATTTGCGGTAACTCAAAAGTGTATAGATTATTATAATTCTGAAAATAACGCTTTTTTATCCCCACCATGTTGTTGTGATGGTCATGGAGGATTCTTTTGGACTGAAGCGGGATTTGATGTTTATACTGTTGATATTGATACTAATTGTTTAAATGGTATAAATTGGTCGTATAGTAACTTAAATAGAAATAAACCATCAAATCTACAAGTTAATATTCCAAAAGATGGGATTGAATTTTTAAATGAATTCAACAAAAATATTGATGTGTTATTTTTAGATGGGTGGGACAAAGGTACACCTAATTACGCTGAAAAACATTTAGAAGCTTATTTTGCCGCTAAAGATAAACTTTCAGATATAAATTTAATTTTAATTGATGACACTGATTATATAACAACTGATGGTGGTAAAGATATGTTATTATCACCAATTTTATTAGATGAGGGATATATCCCATTATTTAACGGAAGACAAACATTATTTTTGAAATGGAACAAGTAATAATAACATTAACAACAATACCCAATAGATTAAACACTACTAATGGTGGATTAAAACCAGTAATAGATAAAATGTTAAATTTATCATATTCAAATTATGTAATTCATTTGAATATACCTGAAATTTGTAAAAAATCTGGTGAAAAATATATAATACCACAATGGTTAACAGAAATTAATAATCCAAAATTAAAAATTTTTAGAACTGAAGATTATGGTTCTTTAACTAAAATACTTCCAACATTGATGAGATTGGATAGGAATGATAATAGTGTTTTAATTACTATTGATGATGATTTAGAATACATTGATGGTTTCATTGAATATCATTTGGAAAAAAGAAAACAATATCCAAATTCTGCTTTGGGATTTGCTGGGTTATCCGCTATTGATGGTAGTTGTCATTTTTGTACAACTTTAAAAAAAGATACAAGAGTAAAGATTTTAGAAGGATATAAAACAATATCATATGTTAATAGTTTTTTCAAACAAGATTTTTTTGATGAATTTGTTGGTAAATCTTGGAGTGATGATATTATAATATCTGCTTATTTGGGGAAACATAATATTGAAAAAATTGTTATGAACTATAATAAGGATTCTGATTTCAATCCAAGAGTAGAATCTTTTCCAATTGTAGGTCATCTTCCAAATGAAAGGGGTGGTTGTTTTTGGTTTAGGAATGAAAACATAAATGACAATGCCGATATATGGTATAAACTTGGTTATTTAGAAAGATAATGAATAAAATAACATTAGTAACAGGATTATGGAATATTGGGAGAGATAAACTACAAGAAGGTTGGTCAAGGTCTTATCAACACTACTTGGATAAGTTCTCCCAATTATTAGAAGTTGATTGTAATTTAATTATTTTTGGTGATAATGAATTACAACAATTCGTTAATGATAGAAGAAATAATAACAATACTCAATTCATTTTAAGAAACTTGGATTGGTTTACCAATAGTGAATTTTATCCAAAAATACAAAACATTAGACAAAAACCTGAATGGTATAATCAAGTTGGTTGGTTAAAAGATTCAACCCAAGCAAAACTTGAGATGTATAATCCTTTGGTTATGTCAAAAGTATTTTTATTACACGATGCAAAACTTTTGGATAAATTTGATTCAGAATATATGTTTTGGATTGACGCTGGTTTAACAAACACAATTCATCCTGGTTATTTCACCCACGATAAAGTATTAGATAAATTACCAAAACATATTGGTGATTTTAATTTTGTTTGTTTCCCCTATGAAACAACAACAGAAATACACGGATTTGTCATTTCTGAAATGAATAGATTAACTAATTCAAAAGTTAATAAAGTCGCAAGAGGTGGATTCTTTGGTGGAAAGAAAGAAGTTATATCTGAAATAAATTCAATATATTATCAATTATTATCAGATACATTAAATAGGGGTTATATGGGGACTGAAGAAAGTATATTCACTTTGATGGTTTATCTATTTCCAAATTTGGTAACTTATTTTGATATTGAACCAAATGGATTGATGGGTAAGTTCTTTGAGGATATTAAGGTTGATAAGTTACAACCCAAAAAAGAAAAAAAATTAAATCAAGTTCAAAATAATACCTCAATAGATAAGGTGGGTTTGTATGTTATAACTTTTAATTCACCAAAACAATTTGAAACTTTAATCCAATCTATGTTGGAGTATGATGCTGACTTTATAAACAAACCTAAAAAATTTCTATTAGATAATTCAACAGATTTAACAACAACACCAAGATATAAAGAGTTATGTGAACAATATGGTTTTGAACATATTAAAAAAGATAACCTTGGTATAATGGGTGGAAGAATATTTGTCGCTGACCATTTTAATGAAACAGATTTGGATTATTATTTTTGGTTTGAGGATGATATGTTCTTCTATCCAAAAAATGAAACTTGTAAAAATGGTTTTAATAGATATGTTAAAAATTTATATAGGAAAAGTTTGGAGATTACTCAAAAAGAAAACTTTGATTTCCTCAAATTGAACTTTACAGAATTTTATGGTGATAATAATACACAATGGGCTTGGTATAATGTCCCACAAGATTTTAGACAAAAACATTGGCCGAATAATCCAAAATTACCACAGATGGGATTAGACCCCAATTCACCAAAAACTGAATTTAAACATATTAAAACACATAAAGGTATTCCATATGTAAGTGGGGAAATATATTTGTGTAATTGGCCGATAATAATGAATAAGGAGGGAAACTATAAATGTTATTTGGAAACAAGATGGACGCATCCTTTTGAACAAACTTTGATGAGCTATTGTTATCAAGAAACAATTAAAGGTAATATTAAACCTAGTTTATTGTTATTAACACCAACTGAACATAATCGCTTCGACCACTATGATGGCAAACTTAGAAAAGAAAATTAAAAAAGGGTGAGAAATCACCCTTTTTTTTATGATTTTATAAATCGATATGTTGTATAATTTTTATCTGTCTCAACAACAATATTATAAACTCCAACACCAAAATTATCTAAACTTAACATTTCTATATTAGAAATCAAAAATATATTAGGTCTTGAATAAACTAACTGACCCATATTATTATAAATTTTTAAATTAAAAGTTTCACCCTTAACACTAAAATTTTCTAATATCAAATTATTATCTTTTGTGTAAATAAGAACATCATTTAATTTTGGGTCATTTATTGCAACCGCGGATATGTCAGAATATAACATTTGACCATCTTCAAACCATTTTAATCTGTAATAAGTAAATCCATTTGGTTTGGGAAAATTGTCATTAAAATCATAATATCTTTTTCCTAAGTTTGTGACATTAACAATACCAATAGAATCAAAATTAATTCCATCTAATGATTTTTCAATAATAAACCCATCAATATAGTCATCAACAATAACATCCCAAGTTAAATAAACATCTTTATAATCTTTTCTATATTCGGCATTAAATGATAATAATTCAAGGGGAAATAATACACAATCCAATGTTGCAGTACCACCAAATAATAATTGATAACCATTGCCAGTATTAGATAACCACTCATCTACTACCAAATAATAAGTTTGACCTGCAGTTACATTCATTTGAGCTAAAAACCCATCTCCTGTAACACTTTCAACATTATCAACTGCTGTTGTATTTAATCCAGTATTTCCAGTATTGCCTGAGTCTGAACATCTTAATGGAGTTCCCAAAGTACCACAAGTTACATTAGGACCATATATACTAAAGTCATAATCATCGGTATTTGTTTGTGGGTCAATTGTAAATCTAAGAGTACCACTAGATAATATTTCAAATTGATACCAATTAGAGTGGTTTTCACCACCAGCAGGACAAGTAGTACCAACACATCCTTCAGCTGTAAGTCCAGGTCCTCTTGCATTTACATTGGTTGTTATGTCTGAACAAATAAAAGTTGCTCTTGAGCAATCATTATTATCTGTTATATTTGGGCCATTAGTAGGTGTTGCACAAGGGACACAAGACAATGAAGCACTCCATCCTGCGTCAGTTATTGACCCATCAGAAGTGAATCTAAAAGTTAAACATCCACTAGGATTGTTAGCTGTATATGTAAATGGTACGGCAGGTGCTCCTGAAATTCTACCATTTGGTACTGTGGCTGGAGGTGTTGTAAATACTGGTGAATTTTGGGTTGCACCATTACCTATGGTTAAAAAATCAAAACCAGTTTCAGTTCTAAATGAATTAAATGTCACCCTAACACAATTACCAGGGATTGTTGGACAAAATACACGATAAAGTCCACCAAGAATACTATTTGAGTAGTTACCTCCAGCACCACCATTATCAAGATAAGTTCCACTACAAGTAGATACTAAACAATTGGTAACTCTTTCTCCTTGAATACCTGTTGTACCATGTAGATAGGTTTGTGACCATAATAGGGAGGGAATAAAAATAAGTAGTAGTAAAATGTTTTTCATAATTCAATTTTTTTTAATTAATAAATGTTCGTTAAACAATATAGGTAATTTAAATGTCAATATAAATATGGTTATAATTTTTTATAAAAAAATACCCAAACTCTTTGGATATTTATAAAGAACCCCTATCTTTGTAGGACAATAAATGGTTGATGACTTACCAATAAAAGTTAGGGTGATGAAAAATCATCGGTGGACGAAAAAGATACATAGGTAAAATACATCGTAAGATGGTGTCCATTGGCTCTCCAGTATAAAGCCTAACTGGCGAAACCTTGATGAGAAGTAGGAAGAAAGGATGACGTAATTGTCATCCTTTTTTAATTTTTAATGGGATTACATTTTTGATATTTTTTATCATTAAATTTTTCTCCTTTCAATTGTGTCACCATAATAATGTCATATAATCTTTTACCTGAAAAATTTTTTTGTATTTTAATTAGATTCGTATATTCAAGGTCATTATTAAATGTTATTAACTTTAAACAAATTACCCTCTCCGACCAATTAAAATTTTGTATGTAATTAGTTATTTTACCCATACTTGAAAAAAGTAAATCAATTCCTTCAGTTGTTGTTGGGTCAACAATATTTGGGTTATTTTCGTATTCAGGTTCTTTTTTTCTATCTAATCTTTGTAACCAATGGTCTGAAGGTTCAATAGTAAACCCCATTTTACTATTGGTATCATAATAATATTCATCACCATTATTTTGATTTATTTGATTATAATGAGATTCAATATAATCTAACACATCATTCTCTTTGTCCACATCAATTTTAACTGTGGCAATACCTTCGGTGAGGATTAGATATTTTTTTAATTCATAAAAACTAATTTGTTCAACTATTGTTTTTTGAGTAAAAAATTCCTCAATTAATATTTTTCTTATCAAATTTCTCATATGAATATAAATACTAATTAAATGAGTATTTATATATAAAAACTGGATGGAATTTTTTATAAAGAAGAACGCAACGTTACCTCTTCTTAAATTACAAGTGGTTAAGAATGGTAGATTGGACTACAACAACTTTATGAGTTTGATAGAACAATCCGCTTTATTTTTTTCTATGGTTGATACAGAAACTGGCGTTGAAAAGATTGTTTCAAGACCTGCAGGGTTTGTTGAGAAGACGAATGTTGACCCAAATACTGAAAAGGAATATTATCTGTATTATCAATTCCAAAATAGAGATACAAATAGAGTTGGTAGATATGAAGGCCAATTTATGTTAAGAAATTCTGATGGTGTTTTAATATTACCCATTAGAGAAAAATTATATATAAATGTTCAAGAATCTTATATTGCTGATGATTTGGAATATGATTCTTGTTACATATCTGAATTTCCTTGTTGTGTTAACGGACCTACAACTGCAATTACAATAAATTTAAATATAGTAAGTGTTGTTACGATTAGTTCAGTAAAGGTTGATTATATTGTAACATCTTCTGATATATTAACAGACACACTAACATTAAATTTTACAAATACTTTAGGACAATTAGTTGGAACTGGTCTAACAATTTCAACAGGTATTACAATAAATGCGGGGTCAAATATTGGATTTGGTGAGGTTATATTACCTGATGATTATTATAATTTGGATGGAACTTCAAAATTTAGTAATATTTCGGTTGTTTATCCAATAGCTTACAATTTTGTGGAATCATTTAATACAATATTTCCTCCACAGCCAACACCCACACCATCACCAGTACAACAAATAATTGACGCAATTTTAACTGATGAAACTGATGTATATATTGAGGTTGGTAGTGATGAGTATTTAAGTTATGTTGACCCTAATTTAATATATAATGTTAATGTTTACGTGACTAGTGGTTCAATTGTTACTTACTTTACAGTTACTAGTAACATTCCAATTAATCAAAATGTTTCATTATTAGTTAATACAAAATTATATTTAATTGGTGGGGGAAGTATTGATATTGGTTCAACGGTAATAATTTCATCGAATCAAACTACAGGTCAAACAATTACAACAAATCCATCTCTTAACTATTATTCACTTGATAGGAGTGGTGAAATATTTGTAACATCACCTGATATTGATTTTCCATTCACCATTCTAGCTGAACCACTTCAGTTTGAACAGGAACCAAGTCCAACTCCTACGCCTACTATAACACCAACACCTACACTAACACCTACACAGACTCCGACACCAACACCAAGTCCAGTACTTAACCCATTTATATCTGTTTGGAGAACAACAAAACCAAGTGCAGTAATTTCATTACCATATAATCCAAGTGGTAATTATAGTGGTACTATTGATTGGGGTGATGGGACAATAACCCCAAATGATTTTGCAAACAAAAGTCATACATATGTTGACGCTGGTGATTATATTGTAACTATTAATGGAATTATTGATGGTTTTAGTTTCCAATTATTTAGTTCAGGTGGAGTAGGTAACTTAATTGAAATTACACGTTGGGGTTGTTTAGAAATTAGGGATTTAGGTGGGGTTTTTCAAGGTTGTATTAATTTAGTTTTGACTGGTGTTACGGATACCCTAAATTTGGCGGGTGTAACAACACTACAAAATATGTTTAATAATTGTATTAGTATTACAACTATTAATAATCTTGATTCTTGGGAAGTTAGTGGTGTTACTAATATGAGTTCTATGTTTTATGGGGCAACATCATTCAATCAAGATATATCAAGTTGGGATGTCAATAATGTTACTAATATGGGTAATATGTTTCAAAACGCAACCACATTCAATCAAGATTTAAGTGGTTGGTGTGTAACAAATATACCAAGTTTACCAACTAATTTTGACTCAGGTGCTACATCTTGGGTATTACCAAAACCAGTTTGGGGAACTTGTCCCCCATAATTTAAATAAATTAGAATATTTATATATAAAAAACAAAATGGCAACTTTAACAGGAAAAACAATTGGTGAATTAGCACTATTAACAGGAATAACATCAGATACATTATTTGCTGTAGAACTTAGTGGAGCAACATATCATATACCTTATTCAGGATTATCAATAGGGGGTAGAGTAACTTACGATGAGTTATATTCAATGTTCGGTAATTCAATGTTAATCCCAGGGGCATATTATTTAATTACAGATTTTCAATCAATTTATGACCAACCTGATTTTGATAAAAATGGTGACCCAATTTTAACTGGTACTTCTAGAACTGGTATAACTGAACAACTCTTGGTTTTTGCAACAAGTGTGAGCACTTTATCAGAAAAGGTTTACTCTTTGGACAATCCATATGATAAAATCACATACGATATTAATTTCAATACCACTGAAGTTTCAAATACACCCGCAAAAGGTAGAATCACAGAAAGAATAGATGAGTTTAATAACAGAACTGATTATGACCATAGAAACATATACTTCAAAAGATATAAGTTATATACATACAGACAAGAATTACCACAGAATGGTCAAATTGAGATATTATCTGGCGGCACTGTAACAGGTAACTCAACATCATTTACCCTTCTATCACCAAAACAAGTAATTTATTTACCTAGTTTCAATCTATATTATGAAATCACAAGTATAACTGATAATACCACAATGACAATCTCAGGGGAAACTATAGCTGAAACTGGTGGGTATTATAATTTTTATTTAGGTATTGAAGAAACAAATGGTAGTAATGGTTATTTCTCTTACAGAAAAAATAATATTCAAGTAGATGATTTTATTGAGTATACAACTTTTGGTGATGCACTTTCTCAAAGTTATGTTAAAAATACGTTTATTGGTGATTATGCTAACAACTATTCTCAAATAGGAATTAGTCCTTTTATTTTATCAAATAATGTGTTTTTGGAGGGTGGGTATGAAAGTAATAAAATAGGTAATTATTCAATAAATAATACTTTTGGTACGGATAACTCTAATAATATTTTTGGAGATTATTGTATTAATAATGTATCAACCAATGATATGGATGATAATATTATTGGAAATAATTTCAGTGACAATATAATAAATACAAATTTACAAGATAATATAATTAGTAATGATTTTTCAGGTAACTTTTTATTTGGGGAAAATGGTTCTAGTTTCAGTGAAAATTTTATAGGTGAAAATTTTAGATACAACAGAATTTATTCAGGTTTTTTTGATAATAAAATTGGAAATGGTTTTGAAAGTAATTTACTTGGTGATTATGGAAATTTAAGTAATTTCCAATTTTATGGAAATGTAATTGGGGTTAATGTTAATAGTAATTCATTTAGACAAAATTTTTACAATAATAATATAGGTAATAGTTTTTATTCTAATCAAATAAATAGTGATTTTTACAGAAACACGATTGGGGTAAATTTTAATAACAACAGAATTGGTTATGAATTTTATGATAATCAAATGGGAACTGATTGTTATAATAATTATATATCTGAATATTTTTATAGAAACAAAATCGGAAATCAATTCTATGGGAATTATATTTCATATAATTTTAATAGAAATGAAATATCTGATGATTTTAATGGTAATAGGGCTGGTGACTTATCAAAGTGGACTTGGTATGATTTGAATAATGTTTCAGGTAGAACCTATAACGATTTTGTTTCAGCTCTTGATGGTGCTGTTGGGCATATTGTGATTGGTAAAGAATTGATAATGTGGGATACTGTAAGTAATGAATACCATAAAGTAATCTTCACCCAATGGACACAAAATAATAATGGTGGAGGTTTCCAATATACAAGAGAGTTGATTTACCCAACTTCAGGGCCCGTAATCACATTTACTAAAACAAACTATGGGTCTGAAGTAGATGTTATTGTTCCTGGTGTTTTAGAAATAACAAGAGGTAATAATAATCAAATCTATAATATTGCAGTTGAACCTAACGCTGGTGGAGGTTCTCCACAAGGAACACAATGGAACTCTGAATATACAACACAATTGAGTGGGGATAATTTTATCCAAAATAAAATTGGTAATTATTTTGCAAATAATATTACCCAACAAAGATTTGGTTACAATAAGATTGGTAATAATTTTTATAACAACAATATAGCAAGTGACTTTGGATATGGTGGAGGTAACGACTATGGTAACGTAATCGGTGAAAACTTTAATAACAATACTATAGGTGAATATTGTTATAACAATCAAATATCAAACTACTTTTTTAGTAATACTATTGGTGATTATTTCCAATGGAATGTAATTAACACTCAAATAAATAGTACAAATTTTATCACATATTATGACACAATAACTGGTTTTACATATTCAGCAACAGGTTCTTCAGCATCAGATAATACTTATAATGGTTTAACTGGTGCGACTAATGCAAATGGTATTGATGCGACTTTTGACGTTGTTGTTAGTTCAAGTGCTGTAACAAGTGTCACAATAGTACAGACAGGTAACTATTATCAAGTTAATGATACTATTACAATATTAGGTAGTCAAATTGGTGGTACAGATGGTATTGATGATGTTGTTATAACAATAACTCAAATTATAGAACCATCAGTTTATGAATCATATACTTGTCAAATTTTTGAAAGACAAGGTGGTGATAAAAGATTATCTTATTACGATTCATCAGATACTTTAATAAGTACAGACGTAAATTTATAGAAATCCGAGTTTATAATTAATAAAATTGACAAGTTGTAAAGGTATCATTATACTTATAAGGACAAGGTAAATGTCATCACTTTAGTATGACAGCTAATACACCATCTAAAATTAAGTATAATGATATCACAAGAACAAATTGAAATGTTCCTTAATGGGAACGACCCCGAACAATTTATCGTAGCAGTAGAATACGATTACGCAACAGATTCCGTTTTTAAAATCAAAGAAATTCCTGGTAAAGGAAAAGAAATAAGAAAAGACACATTCACAGCCTTCGCTTGGGTTGGTGATTTACACGGTCTTAATTTCTATAAGTCATCCAAAGGTCTTCAAAAAGAAGCGATGATAAAACACGGAATCCTAATAGAAAAATTACAAACTGGTGACAATGAAAGATTGGAAAATGGACTTAAATTTATGGTTAAGTCCCTTAAAGGTTATAGAAATCTAATCCAATTCTTTAAAGAAGGTGGAGTTGACCCTTGGGGTGAAAAAACCAAGGATTTAATATTAGTTCTACCTCCAGTTGAACAATACCTTATCCAAAAAGAAAAAAGATTATTTAAAGGTTATGAAGAATACAATGATGTAACAAGATTTGGATTCGACTTAGAAACTACCTCTTTAGAACCTAAAGATGGTAGAATCTTTATGATTGGAATCAAAACAAATAAAGGATTACAAAAAGTAATCGAATGTTCCAACGAAGACCAAGAAAGAGCTGGTTTAGTAGAATTCTTTAGACTAATTGATGAAATTAAACCAAGTATTATTGGTGGATACAATTCATTCAACTTCGACTGGTATTGGATTATGGAAAGATGTAAAGCTCTACATTTGGATATTAAAAAGATTTGTAAGACTCTACATCCTGAATATAAATTTAAACAATCTAATGGGATGTTAAAGTTGGCCAATGAAGTTGAATCCTTTAATCAAGTTAGTATGTGGGGATACAATATTATTGATATTCTACACTCAGTTAGAAGAGCACAAGCAATCAATTCAAATATCAAATCAGCTGGTCTTAAATATATTACCCAATATATCAATGCTGAAGCCAAAGACCGAGTTTATATTGACCACTTGGATATTGCACCATTCTATTCAAAAAAGGAAGAGTATTGGTTGAATATTGAGAATGGTAAATATAGAAAAGTGGGAGTTGACCCAAAGATTGATGTTGTTTGTGAAAAACATTCAAATGTTTATATCAAAACAACTGGAGATAATCTTGTTGAGAGATATTTGGATGATGACTTGGAAGAAACCCTTAAAGTGGATGAAGAATTCAATCAAGGAACATTTATGTTGGCATCAATGATTCCAACAACTTATGAAAGGGTTTCAACTATGGGAACGGCAACACTATGGAAAATGTTGATGTTGGCTTGGTCTTATAAATATAAATTGGCAATTCCACAGAAAGAACAAAAGAAAGATTTTGTAGGAGGGTTATCAAGACTATTAAGAGTTGGTTATTCCAAGGATGTATTAAAACTTGACTATTCTTCTCTATATCCATCAATACAATTGGTTCACGATGTATTCCCTGATTGTGATATTATGGGAGCAATGAAAGGTATGTTATCTTATTTTAGAAGTGCTCGTATTAAATACAAGAACTTGGCAGCTGAATGGTATGATAAAGATAAGAAGAAATCTCTATCTTATGATAGAAAACAATTACCTATCAAGATATTCATTAACTCGATGTTTGGTGCGTTATCAGCACCACAAGTATTTGCGTGGGGTGATATGTATATGGGTGAACAGATTACTTGTACAGGAAGACAATATCTACGTCAGATGTTAAAGTTCTTTATGAAGAAGGGTTATACACCACTTGTATGTGATACAGATGGTATGAACTTCTCATTACCTAAAGGTGGTGTTGATGACAGAGTATATGTTGGTAGAGGATTAAATTGGAAAGTTAAAAAGGATAAAGAATACAAAGGTTATGATGCTGATGTTGCTGAGTTTAATGATACATTTATGAGGGGTGAGATGGCGCTGGATTGTGATGGTACTTGGAAATCTTGTATAAACTTGGCAAGAAAGAACTATGCAACAATGGAACATAATGGTAAAGTTAAACTTACAGGTAATTCAATCAAATCCAAAAAACTTCCATTATATATTGAAGACTTCTTGGACAAAGCAATCAAACTTTTATTGGAGGGTGAAGGTCAACAATTTGTTGAGTGGTATTATGAATATCTTACAAAGATTTATAATAAAGAAATCCCACTCCTTAAAATTGCACAAAGAGCAAAAGTTAAATTGAGTATTAAAGATTATATTGATAGGTCAAAACAAACTACTAAATCAGGTGGTGCTATGTCTAGAATGGCTCATATGGAATTGGCCATTAAACACAATCTAAAAGTTAATCTTGGTGAAGTAATCTATTATGTTAATAATGGAACTAAAGCAAGTCACGGAGATGTACAAAAGAAAAAGGATGAAATATTATTGAATTGTTATATGTTAAATTCAAATGACATTGAAAATAATCCTGATATGACAGGTGAATATAATGTTGCGAGAGCTATTACAACATTTAATAATCGTATTGAACCTTTATTGATTGTTTTCAAACAAGATGTTAGAGATAACTTAATTGTTGATAATCCTGAAAAAAGAACTTTCTTTACAAGTCAACAATGTGAATTGATTAATGGTGTTCCATTTGAAGAAAAAGACCAAGATAAAATTCAAGAAGACTTATTAGATTTAGAACCAAAAGAATTGGAGTATTGGGAAAAGAGAGGAATTGACCCCAACTATATCTATGACTTGGCAGAAGAAGGATGGGAAAGATATATTGATTAAAATAAAAAACCCCACTCAAAAGGTGGGGTTAAATTTTTATTCTAATTTCATTCCATCTGAGGAGATTATATACCAACCGCCTTCAACATATTCAAGTTCAACACAAGCACCATTATCAATTTCAATTTCATCATATTGTTCATCAATCAAAGAATATTTTGGAATAATACTTGTTTTGGTTAAGACTTTAATTTTAACAGATTCTGTGGTATAACCATCCAAAGTGATTGTACATTTATCAACATCTTTAACAATTAAAAGATATTCACCATTTGTTTCATAAGTTGGTGTATTGACAATCTTTTTAATTTTGGTGGATGGTGATTGACCATATCTTAATGTTTTGGTAACTTCTCCAATTTTTTTCTTTTCCATATTATCTTGGTTTTACCATATTATAGATATATTCAGCAGCTTTATCAATGTTATCAACACCCTTTCTCGTTAATTCAGTTCTAATTGTGTACAACATATATTTAAATCTAGATGCTGAAGGATTGTCACCATAACCTTTACGTGTTTTCACATCCATAGGTAATAATTTTTTTTGTTGTAATTCTCTAACTTTTCTTACTGCAAACTCATCGGCAACAGCTTCATATTTCGCCATAGATTCGGCTGCTTCATCTAAAGGTATTTCGTTTAAATAAAGACCCATCATTTTTCCCTCACCATATTTTTTAAATTGATATTGATGTGCTAATTCGTGAAAGATAATAAAAAGTGTTTGAGCAATAGCGTTACGGCCATATATAGACATATACTTCGTATCTAAAACAATACTATTAATTACTAATTTATTATGTAAAGCTAACCCCATAGGGCCTGATAAGTTTTCAAACGAAACTTTTTTACAATCAGTTTTTTCAAATATTGATTTCACTTCATCAATTAGTTCATCACTTAATTTTAATTCGTTTTTTAAGGTTTCAAGAAATTCATCCAAACCTTCAGTAGCTTCTAAAAGAAGTTTATATTGTGATTCTGTTATTATTATTTTCATTAGATTACATATATTTGTCTTGGCATAGCTTGGAATTTCTTTACCTTGTTTAGATTTTCAGCAATTAAAGCTTCTCTTTCCATTACCTTTTCAGGTCTTAATCTACTTAGTCTACCTTCGGTACCAATTAATTCTTCAACTAATTTAGTTTTTTCATCCTTACCTTCAGTGGCTAAAGATTGATAATCCATTGTAAGTTCACTATCTGGTGTTTTAATGTTACCACTAAACTTACCTCTAACTTTAGATAAGGTTTCTTTGGCTGTAGCAAAAAACCATTTACGTACCCAAATTTGTGCGGGGTTATTTAAATCAACCCAACTTATTTTATCAAAAGGAACATCAGAAGGTAATTTAATAATATCAGGATTCTTTTTTAAACAATCATCTCTGTCAGCACCATCAACTTCATAATACCAATACCATACTCTCCCTTTCATAAGTGTATTGTTACCAAAGTCAAACTTACCACCAGGTGTTTGCATTAAGTGAACGGCTTTTTTACCATCAGGTAATGCTGTTACACGATAAGTCAAATCCCCCGCAATAATTCTTCTTTGGATATTAATTTCTTGCATTCTTAATAACATATCAAATGCTGGCATCATAAAGTATGAACCAGTATAACCCATTTGTGAATAACCTGCAGGACCACCTAAACCCGCACCACCCAAAGCACCAAAACTCCAAGGGTCAAATAATAAATTATTTAATTCACCAGGTGTAAACCATAAAAGTTCATTTAATTCTCTACCCGCAGGTATTTCATATATTTGTTGGCCAGGTACAAGTTGTATGTAATCTTTTTTCATCACATTATCACCACCTGCTTGTAAACCAACTATTTTAGAATAGGCATAAGAATATCGGTCTTCAAAATCAAAACTTTTGGTAATGAATGCTTTGGCTAAAGATTGGGTGTCTAAATTAAGACCATATAATGAAGTCCATTGTGATTCAATTAACCAATCTTGTATATATTGAGAATAATCCTCAATAGATAATTCTAATAAAGAGTCTAACATTTCATCTTCCAATTCTATACTTCTTAGAGGAGCACCTAATAGGTGTCTTAATTTGGTATATAGTTTGGTTCTTTCTGGTTCGGCAATTATTGACATAATTAGTTTTTAATTATAAATATCACCAACAATCAATCTCTTTAAAATCATCCACTTTAATAGGTTCAGTATTCAATTGAAGTTCATTAGTGTTTCTATCATAGATGTATGATATTGCATTTTTGTCAATAATTTTAAAACGAATACTTAATCGACTTTCACTACAAGTTTTTTGTCCTTTGTTTGACCAATAAAGTTTAATATGTTGGATTGGCACTACAACATTATTTTCAAAGAAAATACCTGCAATATTATTTCTAATTTTTTCTAAGAAACTTATAGCTATAGGATGGTCAAAAAGTTCAAGGTGTAAATAATTGATTATTTGATTATATACATCTAAGTGAGTTTCCTTAATTTTTTTAATTATTTTACTTCGTTTGAAAATTGAGAAGAATTCTGAAAGATAACTATCAACATTAGTATTCATCATTTTTACTTCAAATTTGTCACCCTTTTTGAAGATTACTTTGTCATTATAATAAAAATCTGACTTAGCAATTAAATCCGCTTTAATTGGATTTGTTTGTTTCATATTGTTAGTGATACATTTAACTAAATCATTTATAACTTCATCCAAACCTTTTTGACCACTTTTAACCATTTCAACAACTTCAGCAAAATTACGTCTTTCAAACTTGTCACAAGTATATTTTAATTCTAATGACGTTTTAAATTCACCCATATAATCACCCTCCAAACTTGTTTCATAATTTGAATAAGCCTTTTCTCTAACTTGACTTAAAAAATTATCAAGGTTTTCAGTTTTAATATCAGATTTATTTTTTAATCTTTTCAATCTAATTTCAGTTTCAGTATTATCAAATGTTGGGTCTGTTATAAATTTGGCAATAGTTTTGATAAAATTACCAGGTAAATCATTTTTTAATGCTAATTCTAATATTTTATAAACTATACCCCTACCAAAGACTATGTGTCTAACTTGTCCTTTATCTTTTAATCTTGTGGACATTTGTGGATAATAAAAATTAATTATTGTATCTGCAGCTTTTATTATTTCTTCTTTTTCTTCACCTTCAATACTATCAATTACTCGTTGGAAATGACAATAGATATTATCAACTTTTTTGAAATTACATAGTTGTTCAATTAAATTTTCTTCTTTTTGAAAGATAATTGCTTCTATAAGTTTTTTTTGTTCTTCAGTTATTATTATTTTTTTAAGTTTTGATTCCGTAATTAATTTGTTTAATCTTAAACTTGGGGATTTAAACTTAATTTTTTCAGTTTTAAAAATATAAGAATATCTTTGTAAAGATTGAGTTCCTTCATCTTTAATTTCAATATTATCAAAATCAAAGAATATGTAGTTATCTTCATTATCAATGAAAGCAAATATTTGAATATTTTCAGGTTTATATTTGTTTTTACTTTTAAAAATATAATTTAATTTACCATCCATTTCTTCTTCAAATAAATCTTTTGTTGGTTTCACTTGAATATTTTTGGACACCCCATTTTTGGTTACCATCATATCTTGTCCATTGTATTTGTCTCTAATATCACCATCACAATATCTTAATACATCTAAATTTTTATATTTAGAGTTTAAAAGTTTAACGGCCAAATTTTCACGTTCAGAACCTTGGTCTAATGTCCCTTTTTTGGTTTGAGGATTCATTATTACGTCTGCTAAAGTTTTTGTAAATTTACCCTCGTCACCAAATAAAACATTTTTCATTCGGTTCATCCAAACGCCAAAATCCAAATTATCCCTATTGTATTTTTCAAAAAACTCCAATATTTTTTTACTAACAATAACATTTGCATCAAACCAATTTACTACTGACCATTCACCAACACCACCTCTTTGACTTACAGCATATTTCCCACCAATTACACCATAGTTAGTTTTACAATCATTTGTATCAATTTTACCATAACAGGGAGATTCAATATGATTGTTAGCTGAATAATTTTTAATAATTTCAGGAGAACATTTTGGGTATACTTTTGATAACATTTCTTGAATAAACTTATAGTTAACCCTTCCGTTTGGTAATAAAGGTTCAGTTTGTTCAGTTATAACTTTTTTAGAAGTTATTGATTCTTTTAGTTTTGTTTTTAGTTTTGATAAATAAACATCATTAACGAATTCCCAATTCACAACATCCCAAAACCTTTTAATATATTCATCTCTTTTACTTTGATATTTCAAATAATAGGCGTGTTCCCATAAATCCAATCCCAATAAAGGATAACCACCATCAATATCATTCATTTGAGGATTGTCTTGATTTGGGGTTGTCATAATTTTCAGTCTATTGTTTTTGGTTAATACCAACCAAGCCCAACCTGACCCAAATCTTCCAATAGATTCTTCTTCAAATTTTTTCTTAAATTCTTTGTAAGAACCAAATTCTTTATTTATTTTGGTTAATATTTCTCCTTTGATTGTTTGTTTCTCAGGAGATAACATTTTCCAAAATAATGAGTGGTTGTAAGCACCGCCACCATTATTTCTAATTACTTTTGGATATCTTGTAATTGATTTAATTATATCTTCCAATTCAACATTACCATAATTCTTTTTTGATAAGGCATCGTTAAGTTTCTTAACATATCCTTTATAGTGGTTGTTATAATGAACATTCATTGTTTTTACATCAATGAATCTTGTAAGGGAATCATAACCATATGGTAATTTATCAATACCAATCTTTTTGGCTTCAGTTATTAAACTTTCACCTAATAATATAGTTTCTTTTAATAGTTCTAATTTCTTTTCCATAAAATATAAATATCTTCTAAAAAATAAGTTTTAAATTGTATTTTTATTAATTTTGTGAACCAAAGTATAACTTTATAAGTTAATTATATTATTTCATCAAAAAATTAAAAAGTTATGTCCCACAATATTGAAAATGGAGTTAAATCCAACAATGGATTAAATACTGAGAAAAAATTTTCAGATTTAACAAATCTAAAAAAGACTTCAAATAATGAAAAACCTAAATTTATTAACTCGTATGGTAATGAACAAATTATTGATTTTGATTTTCATACTACAAAAAATGATGTAAAAATATTCATTGATGTTTGTAGTACATTTAGAAGTGATAGAGCAAAACAAAAAGGTTATAATGCTTTACTATATAAAATGTTTATTAGTACTAATTGTAAGTTCTATATTGGTGTGGGTTCATTAGTTGAAAATGGTTCTATTGTAAATCCAAAGAACATAGAAGGTATTGATGGAATATATCATATTGATGAATTATCCAAATTGATTAATGAACATTATTAATCCTATTCATAATTTGTTCAATGAATTCAGCCTTATCCAAATTGTCACCCATCACAGTGTCAATGATATTCTTTTTATTGATTAACATATCATAGATAACACCTTCAATTGTATTTTCAAATATGGGATAATAAACTGAAACACAATTTTTTTGACCATATCTATAAGCTCTATCTTCCGCTTGTTGGTGATGTGCGGGAACAAAAGATAAGTCATTAAACAATACAACCTCACCAGCAGTTAATGTAATACCAACACCTGCGGCTTGAACATTTCCAACGAATACTTTTATTTTATCGTTTTCTTGGAATTGGTCAACCGAATATTGTCTTTGAGTTTTACTACAAGTCCCATCCAAATAAACCGATTGTTTTCCAAAATGGGAATGTATTTTTTGTAAACTATCTGTAAAGTTCGTAAATACAATTACCTTTTTACCTTGTTCCAATATATTCTCAATTAAACCAATTGTCTCCTGAACTTTCTCATCAGCAATAACTTGTCTTACTTTCATAAGTTTATTGAATTGCACAGTTAATGACTTTGATTCTTCAGGATGTTTATTATACCACTCATAATATTCCCCCATCAATTCTTCATATTGTTTTGATTTTAATCTCAAATAGATTGGGGTAATAATTTTTTCAGGTAAATCTAATACATCAGTTTTTAATCTTCTCAATACTTGTCTTGATGTTCTATCTCTTAACTCTTCCAAGTTGGATGCACCATTAACATTCCAAACTTTTCTATTCCCAGCTTTAAATTGATAACCTTGACAATAACGTATAACATAAGCCATCCAATTTTGAGCAACAGGACTTTCAATTAGATTCAATAAGTTATAATAATTAATTGGTCTATTTGTCATTGGTGTACCAGTTAACAGCCAAAGATATTTTGATTTCTTTACAAAATCATTTATTAGTTTTGTTCTTGCTGCTTGGGGATTGGAAATATAATGAGCTTCATCAATTATAACCAAATCAAAATTAGCTTTTGCTATTGGTGAATTCTCTTTATTCTTTAAATCATAAAAGTTTTTAAGGATATCATAATTCACAATAACAAAGTCGTGGTCAGTAGAAAAATTCTTTCCCTCCGATATATAAACACTTCTATCTGTATAATTCCTAATTTCTCTTTCCCAATTTATTTTAAGTGATGCTGGACAGATAATTAATATTTTCTTGATATCAGTTTCAAGTGCCGCGATGATTGTACTCGTGGTCTTCCCCAGTCCCATATCGTCAGCTAAAATAAATCTTTTACTACCAACCAATTTTTCTATTGCAATTTTTTGGTGTTCAAGTGGTGGTCTATGACCATACTTTGAATAATCAATCTTAACTTCCTCTGTGTTGTGAGTTTTTAATAATGCGGCCTTGGGTAACCAAATATCAGTTAAAGTGTCACCTGAGTTAAATCTACCCCAAATATGATATGATTTATCTTTATCCACCAATAACTTTTCAACCCAAATATCAGTTGGGATTGTTAACATATTTTTTTCATCCGCGATTTTATTTGCAAAATAGGGTTCAATATTAACCCACTTCTTGGCAACCTTTGGTTCAACTGAATGATAGTTAATTATATATTCAGCTTGGGAACGAGTGGGATAGAATTTCTTATTGGTTTCTTTATGATTTTTTAGTTTTAAAATAAAGTTATTTCCACCTGAATATGTGTCCAAAATATCAAGTGCTTTAGATTCAATAAGATTAGATGTTTTACCTGTTAAACTCAAAGTAAATTTTTAACATAAAAATAGTTGATATCTTAATATTTATCAATATGACAAATAAAATACCTATAACAAGGATTGGTAAATTCTTTGATGCTAATGATTATCAATTGGATATATCAATGGGTGAGGAATGGTTATATGGGGATATGAACTTCACCATTGTATTATATCGTATAGATAGAATGAAAACAAAGACTGACGATGTATATGGTGAAGCATTAAAAGATGGAATTAAATTTCTACCCCCAATTGAATTGAAAGGATATGTTCAAATATCTGCACCTGAGAATAAAATGATTGCTGGTAACAAACCTGGTATTAACCAAACTGAACCTGGTAATATGAGATTTTCAATTTATCAAAAACAATTGGATGAATTGGGAATTGATATTAATTTTGGGGATTATTTGGGTTATAACGAAACTGAGAACAGAATTAGATATTATGTTGTAAATAATGATGGGAGGGTTGTTTCGGACAATAAACATAACTATGCTGGTTATAAACCATATTATAGAACAATAACAGCTTCGGCAGTTATAGATAATGAATTTAGAGGATTGTAATTATGCCACTACCAAAGAAAATAAAAAAAGATATACCATTAACTGAGTCAAAGATTCTTTTAGAAAGGAGAAAAGAATTGGTTGATAAGATTAACAAAGATGGTACTTATTTACCCAAATCTTTATTACACGCAGATTTGGATGGTGGTTTTTTGGATTTTGTTAAGAATGAATTAAAGACTATTGTTGATGGTAAAGTTATACCAACAATTGATATATTAATAACAACTCAAAATTGGGCACAATTTACTGAAACTTGGGATATTCAAAATATAGACAAAAATGTTGAACTTCCTTTTATATCAATTGTAAGAATTCCTGAAGTAAAGTATGGTACTAATCCCGCTGTTTTATATACAATACCAAACAGAAGATTATTTTTTTATGCTCAAGTCCCAACTTGGGATGGTAATAGAGTTGGTATGGACATATATAAAATACCACAACCTGTACCAATTGATATTACATTTCAAATAAAAATTGTATGTAATAGAATGAGAGAACTTAATGCTTTTAACAAAATAGTAATTGAGAAGTTTTCATCAAGACAAGCGTATACAGTTATAAAAGGACATTATATTCCAATTGTAATGGGTAATATTTCTGATGAATCTGTAATGGATATGGAAAAGAGGAAATATTATATTCAGAGTTATGAATTTACAATGTTGGGATTTTTAATTGATGAAAATGAATTTGAAGTAAGTCCTGCAATAAATAGAGTTTTACAAGTTTATGAAGTTGATACAAGAACAATTAAAAGAGGTGTAAAAAAAGAATTACCTAATAACAAAATTGAATTAGACGCATTGTTTAAATTAGGTATTACCACAATATCTGAAAAGTTTGATTATACAACGAATATTACTATAGACACAACAACTAATGTTGATAGTTATGATGTTTTCATAAATAACGATTATTATGGTACTAGTGTGAATTCAATACAATTGAATGATGGGGATATTCTTAAATTTGAAATAATTAAAAATGACAACTCATTAGAAAGTAATATAAAACTGATAAGTCAGGTTATCTAGTTATCACCATAGATATCTTTTTTTTCTTTACACTTCTCAACAATTAGTCTTTCTAAAAAACGATACATTTTAATCCCGTTTTTGTCACAATATTTTTTTAGAATATCGTGAACCTCTAATGATATTTTAAGATTTTTTATTTTCTTTACACTTTTATCCATAGTAGAAAAAAGGTAGAATTTATTCTACTCAATTTACATATACATATTACGAAGTAAAGTATTTTGCATTTTTGTTCAATATTTATGTATAAATAAATTATTAAACATAAAAAAAAATGGCAAATACAAAAGTTTTCGTATCACCAGGTGTTTATACTTCCGAAGTTGATTTAAGTTTTGTATCACAAAGTGTTGGTGTCACAACATTGGGTATTGTAGGGGAAACATTAAAAGGTCCTGCATTTGAACCAATTTTCATCAGAAACTTTGATGAGTTTACAGCTTTTTTCGGTGGTACATCTCCTGAAAAATTTATTAACACACAAATACCAAAATATGAGGCATCATATATTGCAAAGGCTTATTTGCAACAATCCAACCAATTATTTGTAACTAGAATATTGGGATTGTCAGGTTATGATGCGGGTCCTTCTTGGTCTATAACTACTGTTGCAAACGTTGACCAATCTACGGTTGGTTTTGAATGTTCAAGTGCTACAACAGCAAATTGTGTTTCTCAATGTGTTGAGTATACAATTGTTGATTACACTATTGATTTTACTGGTTGTACAAACGACTCAAGTACAATATCATTTACATTCAATTCAAGTTCGGATATTTTAACACCTGATTTTAATTCATCATACGAATTATTTAATGGAACAACATCAATTATTTCTAATGATTTAAAAAATCAAATTTCTCAAGTAATGAGTACTCCATCTAGTTCGGCTTACTCAATAAATTATTTTGGTGTAATTTCAGGAGGTACTTATGATTCATTATCAGCATATACTGCAAGTACAAATGTATTTGGTGTTGACAATGTAAGTTCAGATTTAGCTGATTATACTGCACCAATTAATGATACTTGGTATTATGCTACCTTTGATAATATTGGTGGTGGTGATTATTCAGGTTATTCATTCTATAGTACGATTACTGGTTTAACTGAAACATCAGCTTTATCAAATTGTGCTTCATTCTATAGTTTTGAAGTTAGTTCAACAACAATTAGTACTGTGGTTGGGGCAATTAACTATAACACTAATACAATTAGTATTTGTTTACCATCAACAGCAACTACTGCAGATTATTCAGCAATGACCGTAACATTTAGTGCTTGTACAACTGAAAGTTTAAGTGGCGTAAGTAGTAATGGGGTTGTTCAATCAGCAATCACAGAAAATGTAAACTTTAGTGCATTAACTAAGTCTTATACAATAACATCTGATGATTTAACGGCTACTTCTGCTTGGACAGTGAATGTAACAATAACAGACCCTTGTGGACTTTGTTCTTCAGGTAATACAGGTACAATACAATCAGGAACAACAACTTATTGTTATAGTGGTACTGTAATGGGTAAAATATTTGTTTACACTGGTGATTCTTATACTAATTACGATGACTTAGTAATTGCTACACTTCGTTCAAGAGGTATTGCAACATATAGTAATGATAATGGTGCAGTTTATGAGGTTCAAGATTTAAATGGTGTTTCACTTGATTGTACTGGTTCTTACTCAGCGGTAACTAAAAATCCTTTTTCAACATTTGGTGTAAATGTTACAAGTAAAGATGGTGACACTTATTTCTTTGAAACATCATTCTCTAATTCTAATGTAAATTACATAGGAAAAGTTTTTGGATATTCAAACTTTGCAAAACCAAGAACTGTAGTTCCTCTATTCTTAGAAGAAAGATTCCAAACTTTATTAAATTATGGATATAGAAAAGGTTACATTAGAGGTTTAAGTTGTGACTTAACTGCATTACCTGAGTCAAGAAATGGAGATTCTACTTCAATTGGTTGGTATATGGAACAATATCAATCACCTGAATCACCTTGGGTTGTTTCTGAATTAAGAGGTAATAAAGTATTTAACCTATTTAAATTTATAACAATAGCTGATGGTGAATCTGCAAATACTGAAGTTAAAATTTCAATCGCTAACATTTCATTTAATAATGGGACATTTGATGTATTAGTAAGAGACTTTTTTGATAACGATTCAAATCCAGTTGTGATTGAGAAATTCACTAATTGTACAATGAATCCAAACGAAAATAGTTTTATTGCTAAAAAGATTGGTACTAATGATGGTGAATATGAAATGAATTCTAAATATATTATGATTCAAATCAACGAAGACGCTCCAATTGATGCTCTTCCTTGTGGATTTGAAGGTTACACATTTAGAGAATATGCTGGAGTAAAATCACCATTCCCAATTTATAAAACTAAGTACGATTTCCCTGGTGAAGTTATATACAATCCACCTTTTGGTTTAGCATCTGGTTCTGATGACGCAACAAGAAGTTCAGGTGATAACGTAAGAAGAACTTATTTAGGTTTATCTGATACACTTGGATATGATATTGATTTCTTTGGTTATAAAGGTAAACAAGTACCATTAAGTGTTTGTGATGATACATCAGGTAGTGATTGGGCGTTCAGAACTCAAGGTTTCCATATGGATATAAATGCTTCAGGTATTACAATACCTAACATTTATACATCAAGTGGTACATCTGCATTCCAAGTTGGTTCAGCACCATTTATTACAGACCCTGATAATGAATCAAATCCATATTACAGATTATTTGCACGTAAATTCACTTTATTTGTAAATGGTGGTTTTGATGGATGGGATATCTATAGAGAATCAAGAACAAATACTGATAGATTTAGATTGGGTGGTGCAGGTTATTTAAAAGGTGCTTGTACATCAATAAGATACCCTAGTGCAACTGGTTTTGGAGCGTTCAAACGTATTACAGTTGGTAATAATAATCAAGATTTCGCAAACACAGATTACTACGCTTACTTGTTAGGCCAACAAACATTTGCTAATCCTGAAGCTGTTAATATAAATGTATTTACTACACCTGGTATTGATTATGTAAATCATTCAAATCTTGTAGAATCTGCAATTGAAATGATTGAATTTGATAGAGCGGATTCAATTTATATCTGTACAACACCAGACTACAATATGTTTGTACCTGTAACTACAGATAACGCTGATTTGATTTACCCAACTGAAGCAGTTGATAATTTAGATACAGCTGGTATTGATTCTAACTATACTGCAACTTACTATCCTTGGGTTTTAACAAGAGATACAGTAAACAATACTCAATTGTATATTCCACCAACAGCGGAAGTTTGTAGAAATCTTGCCTTGACTGATAACATTGCCTTCCCTTGGTTTGCTGCGGCAGGTTATACTCGTGGTATTGTAAATGGTATCAAAGCAAGAAAGAAACTTACACAAGAAGATAGAGATACCTTATATAAAGGTAGAATCAATCCAATTGCAACATTCTCAGACGTTGGAACTGTAATTTGGGGTAACAAAACTCTACAAGTTAGAGAGTCAGCATTAGATAGAATTAACGTAAGAAGACTTTTACTTCAAGCACGTAAATTAATATCTGCAGTTTCTGTAAGATTATTATTTGAACAAAACGATGCTAAAGTTAGACAAGACTTCTTAGACGCAGTTAATCCTATTTTGGATGCAATTAGAAGAGACAGAGGTTTATATGATTTCCGTGTAACAGTTTCTTCTGACCCTGCTGATTTGGATAGAAATCAACTTACTGGTAAGATTTATATCAAACCAACCAAAGCATTGGAGTTCATCGATATTACATTCTATATCACTCCAACTGGTGCATCATTCGAAAATATCTAAAATTAGATAAAAATAATTGGGGGAGACAAAATCTCCCCCTTTTTTTTAATTAAGACATATTTATTAATATGAAAAATACTATAATCAGAATTCTTAGAGAAATAGAAGAAAGAGAAATACCTATGAAGTATTACGCTTTCGATTGGGATGATAATCTAATGTATATGCCAACACAAATTTATTTATTAGATGATGATGGTGAAGAAGTTGGTATGGGTACTGAAGATTTTGCTGAACACAGAACAGAAATAGGTAAAACACCTTTTGAATATAAAGGTTTTACAATTGTTAATTTTGCACCAAATCCTTTTAGAGATTTTAAAACCGATGGGGATGGTAAGTTTTTAAGAGATGTTATGAGTGCTGAACTTGCTGAGGATGCTGCTTGGCCTGATTTTGTTGAGGCAATTAATAGTGGGTCATTATTTTCAATAATAACAGCTAGAGGACATAGACCTAACACATTAAAAAGTGGGGTATTAAAATTAATTAATTCAAATAGAGGTGGAATTGATTCTGATGAATTATATGCTTCTTTAGTAAGAATGAGAAAAAATGCTGGTGAAAAACCTAAAGATAAAGATACTGAAATTAAAAAGTATTTAGACTTATGTAGATTCTATCCTGTTACATATGGAGAAGGTTCTGCAGCAAATCCTGAAGTTGCTAAAATTTCAGCAATGAATAAGTTTAAAAGTTATGTTCAAGCTCAAGTTGATAAACTTAATATTAGATTATCCAAAAATATTGAAAATAAGATATCTAATAAATTTGTACCAATTATTGGATTTTCAGATGATGACCCAAGAAACATTGAAGCAATGAGTAAGGGTGTAAAGGATATTAAGATTTATTCAACACATGGTGGAAAGAAAAAATTATATAAAAGAGAAGAAGATGAATTACAATTAGAATATAAAATAAAAAGTATTATTAAAAAACTAATTAAATAATATAATATTTATAATAATATTATATATAATAATAAATTCCTTATATAGAGGATATTTCATTTCAAAAAAAAGTAAATAGAAAAAAAATTCAAATTGGATATTTATAATAATAAAACGAATAAAAATTTAAAAACAATATAAAATGGCTGATTTATTAATGAAAATGCCGGTTCCATATGAACCAAAAAGACAGAATAGATTTATTTTAAGGTTTCCATCATCTTTGGGTATCAATGAGTGGTTTGTTGAGTCTGCAAAAAGACCATCAATTAAAGTTAACTCAGTTGCTATTCCTTTCTTGAATACTTCAACATATGTTGCAGGACGTTTTGAATGGAATGAAATTGGTATTAAATTAAGAGACCCTATCGGACCATCAGCGGCACAAGCAATTATGGAATGGATGCGTCTTTGTGCTGAGTCTGTAACTGGTCGTATGGGTTATGCCGCAGGTTACAAGAAAAATGTTGACTTGGAAATGTTAGACCCAACTGGTGTTGTTGTAGAAAAATGGATACTAGAAGGTACTTGGATGACAAGTGCTGACTTTGGTTCTCTTGGTTATAGTACTGATGCTTTGGCTGATATCAGTGTTAACTTAAGAATGGACCGTTGTATATTAGTTTACTAAAAAATATTTTAACTTAAAATCTAATTCCTAAATGTATTATGTACATTTGGGAATTTTTTTTTATTATGTAAATAAAAAAACTATGAATATTGAAGAAATTGGACAAGCTAATTTTAGTTTACCACACGATTTAGTACCACTTCCATCCCAAGGTATATTTTATAAATCAAAAAAGAAAGCAATCAAGGTTGGTTATTTAACTGCAAATGATGAAAACTTTTTGGTTAGTGGAAATCAAGTAAATGGTGGTAATATTATTTTAACTCTTTTGAGAAATAAAATATATGAACCAGATTTAAGACCTGAAGATTTATTGGAGGGTGATATTGAAGCTATCTTGATTTTTTTGAGAAATACGGCATTTGGTCCTGAATATCAAATATCTTTAACTGACCCTATTACTAACAAACAATTTTCAGCTGATTTATTAATTGATGAATTAAAAATAAAACAAACAAAAGAAAAACCAGATGAAAATGGTTTTTTTACTACAAGACTTCCAAAAACTGGGTCAGTTGTTAAATTAAAACCATTAACTTATGGTGAAATAGTTGAGTTGGATAAAATGGCAGAACAATATCCTAATGGTAGAGTAGTTCCTAAAATTACATGGAGATTAAATAAAATTGTTCAAGAAATAGATGGTGATAGTGATAGAACTAACATTGCACTTACTATTGAGAACTTACCAATAGCGGATTCAAAACATATAAGAAATTTTATAAAAGATAATACACCATCATTAGATTTAAGTAAGACCCTCCAAGCCCCTTCAGGAGAAAAGGTAACATTTGATGTTACTTTTGGGACTGAGTTTTTTCGTCCTTTCTTCTAATCACCGACAATATCTTTTGGATGATTATTATATAATGGCTAAATTTTTAAGAACTAGTTGGAGTGATTTTTTATCAATACCAACTTATGCAAGAAAGTATTTAATAAATCTAATAATAGAACAAAATACCCCGAAAGACTAATTCCAAAAAATTAGTCTTTTTGTGTATTTATAATAAAAGTAAAAATAAATGGGTGACGAAGATAAAAAGTTTGAAAATGTTTTTAAAGCTTTTGGTACTTATGCCGAAACTGTTGGTAAAGCGTTTGCTACCAATTTTATGGCAACCGAAATTGATAAAACAATTAAACAATATGAGACCTCAGCCGTAAATGTATTAAAAACATTTGGTACAGGTAGAGACAGAATTGTTGAATTAAAGGCCTCTATGGCTGATGCCGTAACAAGTGTTAAATTGTTAGGTGGAGAATTTACTGATGTTGCAAATATTGCTGAAGGTATTGGTAAATCACTTAATAGAAATTTAATTTTAACAAGCCAATCATATGAAAAATTATTTGCGACTCAAAAAGTAACTGGTATAGATGCTGGAACATTAGCAACTAATTTTAAAGATGCGGGGTATTCAGTATACCAAATTGGACAAAATATGGAAAAAGTTGTTAATACTGCAAGAGCACAAGGTATTAACGCAAGAGAAGTTTCATCCCAAGTTGTACAAAATATGGGATTGATGGACAAATATAATTTTGCTGGTGGTGTTGAAGGTTTGGCAAAAATGGTTACACAAGCAACAAGTTTAAGAATTTCGGTTAGAGATATTGCTAATACAATGCAAAAAGCTTTTGAACCTGAAAGTGCAATTGAAATGGCAGCCGCATTACAAAGATTAGGTATGGCTCAAGGTGATTTATTAGACCCACTTAGATTAATGGATTTAGCCCAAAATGACCCAGCGGAATTACAGAATCAAATTGCTGAAATGAGTAAAACATTTGTTGAATTCAATCAACAAACAAAAGCATTTGAAATAGCACCTGGGGCTAAACGACAATTACAAGAGGTAGCACAAGCATTAGGTATGCAACCTGAAGCTTTTGCCAAGATGGCTAAGTCAGCAGCTGAGATGGATGACAAGTTATCAAAAATTTCTTTCCCTAATACGTTTACAGAAGAACAAAAGAAATTTGTTGCCAATATGGCTGAGATGGGTGAAGGTGGTGAATATATGTTGAGAGTTGACAACAAAGACTTAAAACTTGATGAAGCTATGAAATTATTTGAGGGTGACTCAAAAAAACTAGAAAAGTTTATGAAAGAATCCCAACCAAAATCAATTGAAGACTTGGCTAAAGAACAATTAACAACTTCACAAAGAATGGCGGCAAACGTAAACGCTATTGCTAATAGAATGGGGGCGGCGGTTGCAAGTTCTGAAAGTCAAGAAATGGCAAATCAGGCAAGTGTTCAATTAAGTGAAGCTATTCCTAAAATGTTAAGTGGTGAAAAATTACAAGTTCAAACTATGAGAGAATTTGGTGATAAAATGGCTCAAGATTTAATTAAAGATGCTCAATCGGGTAAATTAGTTGAAGGTTTAGGTAAAGCCGAAAAAGCTCAGGAAAATTATTTTACTGGTGCATTAGATGATATGTCAACTGGAGTACAAACGGCATTTAAAGGTTTGAGTGAATCAACTAATCCTTTGATTCAAATAACAAGTAATTTAGTTGGAAAAATGGGAGACCTCATCATTAAAAATGAAAATTTAGATTCAAGTTTTTTTAAATTAAAAACTAGTGCTGATAACGCGGCAAATGGTTTAAGTAAAACAAGTACCGAAACTGCTAAAACAAATGTAAATGTTACACCACCACCACCAACAACTACGAAAGAAGAGATGAAATCACCATTAAAGAATAATGAAACTTCTACGACAGAAATGAAATTTACTAATCCAATTGAAATAAAAGTTACATTGTCAGGATTCCCATCTGGTATGACAGAAGAAAATATTAAGAAAATGATAGAAGAGGGTAAATTCAGTCAAGAAATTGTTAAAGCAATAAGTGATGCTGAAAAACAAAAAACTAAACAATAAAATCTAATAAATTCTATTTATATAAAAACAATTAAATGTCAGATAGTACTTTATCATTTAGTAATAGTGCAAGTTTTAGAAATAGTTTAATAAGTAGAAATTTAGCACCTTATAATATACCTGGGTCGTATACACCACCATCAGGTTCACAGAACTATGAATTTTCAGTTTCAAGTTATAATGTTGTTGATTCACCAAATGATTTAATAGCAAGTAATCCATTTGTTAATGATAATGTTACATTGAATGAATATGGTCCGAACAATGGTTACCAACAAGTTATTGTAAATAATAATTTACCTGTTGACCCTAATCAGGGTGAATATAATCCAAACGATACTGTTTTGGATTTGGTTAATGAATTTTATATTGATGCTGCGTATATTGAAAATAGATTTGGTCCTATAGGTGGATTTCAAAATATGGTTGTTATTGATAGTATTCAAAACAATAATAAGTTATATACACCATATTGGGACCCTCCCACATTTATACCTTCAACATATTCACCATATACGATATTATTATCTAATGACCCATCAGGGTCTAATGGATTATTATCACAGGATTCATTTATTGCCAAACTGGGAGCACTTTCATTAAAAGATGCCCTCCAAGCAAGGATTGATTCCGAAATCTTTCAGAGAAGTGTTGGAGTCGTTAATCTTGATGCTTTATCAGACCCATTTGAGGTTGCATTATTGGCAACAGGAAAAGAACCTTTAATCTATAAAGATTATAGAATAACTATACCTGAAAACCCATTAGTTGCTGGGGCTGAATTAATAACAAGATTATCAGGAGCAATATTTCCTTTATCAACAATCCCTGGTAATTATTTTTCTGATGTTGAACCAAGTGGTGGTTCGTCAAAACAAATTAGTAATGCTTTAAATGTTGTTAATCAACTTACGGGTGGATTTTTAGGACCGATATTAAACACTACAAGAAATCCTTCTGAATTGTTTTTGGCTAATACTGGAAATGGACAACGTTCAGTTTTATTCAGAAGTATTAGTTATAACAGATACCAACCATCATATGATAAAAATTTTGGAGGTATTTTAGGTGCCACTCAAGGTGTTGTTAATTTGATTGCCAATGCTATCAATCCTGACAATGGAACTTTAGTTGGTGGATATTATGTGGGTTCAAGAAATGCTGAACCATCAACAATTACATCACCTCCAAATCAATTACCTGTTGACCCATTTGGTAAACAAGTACAAACACCAGTTTATGGTCCTTCTGAACTTGGTATTTTATATGAAGGTAATCAGAGTCAACTTAATTTTGGTTTAGCGGGTAAATCATTTTCAGATGAAGGTGGTATTGATGGTCAATTTGTTTGGACTTCACCTAAATATAAAGGTGCTGCAGGATTTAAGGCAACACCAGGTGGTGGTAAAGGTTCGATAGATAGTGAATTTAGAGAAATTGAATCTCAGTTTCAAAAAAATGAATCAACTAATATTACTTTTAAACAGAGTTCTATATTAGACCAAACTCAAAGATTAATTGATTCTGCTGATAATGTAGCAGGAATATCAAAATTAAAACACGTTGGAAATGCAATTAATCAAGTTAGTAAAGTTTTTAATGATGGGTATAAAGAAATAACTAAAGGTTCAAAAGTTTTATCATATGTTGATAATACAACGGGACAAGAAGCTGGTATTGAATATTGTAGAGTTTTTACTAAAGATACTCCTTATTACACATATGCTGATTTACAAAAAACTGATGGTATAACAGAATCAGGAAGAAGATTTACAAACTCAGTATTTGACAACACGTATAATCTTAATATTGCACCAATTAAAGGTGATAATTCAACTAATCTAAAATTAGATGCTAAAGGTAATTTAGTAGCTAAAAAATATATGTTTTCTATTGAAAATCTTGCTTGGAGAACATCAAGTAGACCTGGTTTTACTTGGGATGATTTACCTGCTTGTGAGAAAGGTCCTAATGGAGGTAGAGTTATGTGGTTTCCACCATATGATTTAAAGTTCTCAGATTCAAGTTCTGCGAGTTTTACTCCTACTAGTTTTCTTGGGAGACCTGAACCTATTTATACTTATAAAGATACAAGTAGAAAAGGTAATATATCTTGGAAGATAATTGTTGATAATCCATCAATAACAAATTTATTAGTAGACAAACAATTAAAAAATATTGATAACCCAAAAATTAATTCAATTATGGATTCTTTTTTTGCTGGTTGTGTAAAATATGATATCTATGAATTAGCCAAAAAATTTAATACAATCCCATTATCTGATTTATACACTTACCAAGAAATATTAAATAATCCAAGATTAACTGGTGAAGAATATCAAAAAGTAGTTGAAGAAATACCTAAAAAACCTGATGATGGAAACAGTCAAGGTGGTGGAACTACTAATAAAAACGTTGAACCACAAGTTAAAGATGACCCAAGAATACAAGAAATTAAAGATGCTTTTAATGGATTAGCATTTTATTTCTTTAATGATATACCAGGTCCTAACTTTGGTGCAGTATCAAATCAAGCGTATCAAGATACATATGCTGCATATACAGCACCAAGTTTTATTACACAATATCAATCACTTGCTAATAGTACATTTTCACCTGATTCTTCATATTGTAAAAAAAATGGTACAATAACTACAGCTGATGGTTCTTCTATTAGTAATAGTGAATATTGTACAAGACAAAAAAATACAACAGATTTCTTTAATAATGTTATTAAACCAAATTATGAAAAATTTGCAACAAAAGAAGGTAATTTTGTAACTAAAGTATATCAATTACTATCTGAAAGCCCTGAAAACAAAATAACGTTGAATATGATTGGCTCGGCTTCAGCCCCTGGTAGTGTTGAATATAATGTTGATTTATCAAAGAGAAGAGTTGATTCAGTACTTAAATTTTTTGAAACCTACAAAATAGGTGATGCAAATTTAAAAAAGTTCATAGATAATAAACAATTAATAGTTAAACCACCATCAACTGTGGGGGAAGTGATATCAATTCCTAAAACCGAAACTGGAGATTATGGTTTTGCGGTTAATTGTTCAGGAGATACTATTGGTGGTAATGGTTTTGTTACACAATCTTCTCAAATTTATTCAGTAAATGCAATGGCTTGTAGGAGAGTTAGAATAGAAAATATTGTTGTAACCATACCACAAGTAACAACAACTACAACAACAGTAGCACCAGCTAAAAATGTTGACCCTCAAGTTACTTTAAAACCAATACCAAGAATTCAACCAACAGTTGACATTCAGAAAAAATTAAAAGAAGGTATTGGTAAAAGAATATTGAGAAATTTATTGACTGAATGTGATTATTTTGAATTGATTGAGAAAGAAAACCCAATGGTTTATTCTTCGTTCAAAGAAAAAATAAAATACTTTAATCCAACATTCCACTCAATGACACCTGAAGGACTTAATGCAAGATTAACGTTCTTGAATCAATGTGTTCGTCCTGGTGAAACAATACCTATTATTGGAACAGATGGAAAACCAAAATATAATGACTCTTTAAATACGGCATTTGGAGCACCACCAATCTTAATATTAAGAATTGGGGACTTTTACCATACCAAGATAGTACCAAATGGTGTATCATTTACATATGACCCAATAGTTTATGATATGAATCCTGAAGGTATTGGTATTCAGCCTATGATTGTAAATGTTAGTTTGGATTTTAATATTATTGGAGGTATGGGTCTTGCGAAACCTATTGAGGAATTACAGAATGCACTTTCATTTAACTACTATGCAAATACTGAGGTTTATGATGAAAGAGCAACACCAACAGAAGACACCTCAACTATAGATAAAGAAATTGTAGATGCTTTAATTTTAAATCAACCAAGTGTTACAACTAATCAAGTTACAAATATACAACCAAATCCTGGAGGTAATACAATTGGTAATATTATTACAAATATTCCTGTGACTGGTGGTCAAACTGGTGAAACATCTTATAGTACTATTATGGACCAATTATTAACTGAAACTAAAAATTATATTAATTTATTAACTAATAAATTGGAAAGTATTAATAATTCTTATAATTATGGTATTTTACAATTAATTGAACTTAATAGAAACTATACTAAAGGTAAATTAAATTTGGGAGATGAACAAGATGATGTTGAAATATATGGAAAACCTGAATTTCAAAGTAAATTAGACGAAGCTTTTACAAACGTATTAGCTGAAATTGATAATGATAGTAATGTAATAATAAGTGGACTTAGTAAGTTTTATAAAAATGAAATAACACCAATACCTCTAGTTAAAGAAAATTTAAAAAAATACATAACAGATTTAAAAGGTGAATTTTCAAATGGTTTAACTACAATAATTCAAGAATTAAGTACTGGTCAACAAAATTATGTTCAAATAATAAGAAAATTAAATGTTGTTTTGGATAAATTAGATGGTAAAATATTGGATACAGGTAAACCAAGAATGTATAGTTTAAGTCCAACAACAACAGCAACTGGTGATACATACACTGAATTACAAGACGATTATAATACTTTACAAAAAGTATTAAGTTTTGGAGATGAAAGTATCCGAGGTATTTTGGATAAAAACAGAATTGCTTTTATGGGTGACATATATAAAGATGGAAATTTTAGAGTTTTTTTAGAAAATAAATTGACTAACTCTAATGAAAAACTTTTCTATATGATTATGGCAAGAATAATTAGTGATAAAAATAAAAAGAAACAATTTATTGATAGTGTTATTAAAGGAGATGAATTAAAAAATTGGAAAACTCCAGTTAATCTATTGAATAAATTTGAAAATATAGTTAACGACTTAGATAGAGACTATTCACTTGAATTAAGTAAAGAAGAAAATATGTTTAAGACTTTGAGAAAAGATAAATTATTCAAAGATTTGGTTGATGGGATAAATAAAAAAATGTATGTACCTGGAAAACCTAGAAAATTTGAATATACTACAGTCGGTGATTTAACTTCACAAGAAAGTAAAATTTTGAATTTATATAATGGTCAAAATGGTAGTGATGCCGATAAAACAAATTTTGACAATAAAATAACGTTTAATTAATTATGGCAAGACAAAACTACAATAGATATAAGGATTTTGTTATTAATGGGGAACAAACAATTGTACCCTATATAACTCTTCCATCTAAAAGTACGGATAAAAAATATATCTATAAGATTGGTATGTCAAGGATGGATAAGGTATCTCAACAATATTATGGTTCTCCTTTATTTGGATGGTTAATTATGCAAGCAAATCCACAATTCAGTGGTAATGAATGGAGCATTCCTGATGGTTCTATATTGACAATTCCATATCCTTTAGTAGCTTCATTACAAGACTATAAAAATCAATTGGACGAGTATCTTTTCTATTATGGTAGATAAACAAGAAAACATTTTGGTGGAATTCGATTATAATAACATTATTATAATTGACCCAAACAAAATTATAGATGAAAATGGTAAATCTAAACAAAGATTGGTACAACACGAAAATCTCGTGATGTATGCCAATTTGGAATGTGATGTATTACCAAGAACTAAATTGGCAATAGGTGTTGCCCCAAATGACGCAATTGAAACAATATCAGTTGCTAAAATTAATTTTTTGAAACCTGGAGGTAAGACGTTCTTGGACACTTCTTGGACTGATGAAATTACAGGTAAAGGAACTGTAACAGGTGATGGTGTTAATCAACCAAAACAAACATCAATTAAAAACCCAAATAAAGATAACGATTTTTATATACGTCAAACAATCCAATCAGGAGGAAAACCTGGTTCAGTTGATAATGGATTATTGGGTATAACATCAATTAATATTAGACAAACAACTGCGTTTATGCCAACAATATCAATTGAATTGGTTGACATAAAAGGTAGGGCTTTGTTTGAATCTGGAGATAATTCACCTTATGCTGCGTTTTTTAATTTACCATACCCATTATTTTATTTAACTATAAAGGGTTATTATGGTAAAGCTGTAAGATTGGGATTAATGTTACAGAAATTCAATGCAAGATTTCAACCTGAGTCAGGTAACTTCAAAATTGATTTGATGTTCTATACATACAAGTACACAATACTAAGTGAGTTGAGTATGGCGGCACTTATAGCTGCACCTCATATGTATAAAACAAGAATCTCAACACAATCTAGTAGTGGAGGTCCTACAACTTTAGTAAAAGTAAATGAATCAATAACTGAACGAGGATACCAAAAGATTAAAGAATTATATAGTGAATATAAATCAAAAGGTTTAATTCCTGATGATTTACCTGAATTAACTTTGGTACAACTTAAAGAAAGATTGGATACTTTCATAAAAGATAAATTAGACACATTTACTAAACAAAATTTAGAACCTATTTCAGGTTGTGATGACTATCAAAAAAATCTAAAAGAATATCAAGGAGCAATATATTATTATACAGCGGGAAGAATATCTTGGTTTAATAAGTACTTGGATAAAAATAACTTTTTTGTCCTTAATAATAATACTGAAACTAAAGTTTATACTTTTAAAAAAGAAATAAACACCCCTGATTTAAGACAAGCAGCAGTTTCTGAATTAGATGGAATTGTTCAAGAATTTAATAAAAAATTAAATAGTAATCCAGTTGTTGGGGAAAAGGGTAACTATAAAATTGATGGTAAAACATTTAATGTATCGGTTTCAAATCCAATAACAACGAATGTATTCAATGTTAGTGTTAATTATACAAATATTAATACAAAACAAACTTATATTCAAAGGAAAGGTTCTGAACCAAATAGTGACCAGCTGGCTCAATTTGAAAAAGAATTGGCACAAGCGTTTATTGTTAATACAAGTGAAGCAACATTAAAAAATGGAACTAAATTACCTATAACTAATTTTTATATCTTTGAAGGTCCTAATACATTTATCGATTTAACTGAAAAAATGGGTAGAGACCTTAAAGTTATCAGAGAACAAATTGAACAAGAACTAACATTAGCCTTAACTAATTTATTAGAAAATAAAAGTGATGGTATTGGATTTGTTCCTAATATGAGGAATGTTTTAGCTGTTGTATTTGCAAGTGGTGAGGCATTCTTAAGAATGATGGATGATGTTCATACCAAAGCTTGGGATTTAAGTGATAACCCAATTAGAAAACAAATAGTACTTAATACACAAACGGCAGGTGCTTCTCAAGAAACATTTAATAATGGGGATATTCAAAATACACCAATTTATCCTTGGCCTCAATATATTGAAGAAACAACAGGGGAGAATGGACACGAAAAGTATGAATTACGTTATCCTGGTGATTCTTCGGTAATATCTAAAACCAAAGGGTATTTGTTGGATGTATGGCCTGAGATTGAATTTGTTGAAGAATTTATCAAGGGGTTTACGGAAAGAAAGAGTCCACCTGCAGAAAATAAAAATAGTAATGAGGTTACTGAAGTAAAAAGAGTAAGTCTTAACGCAATTGAATTTCCGATTGGTAATTATGTATTCTCAAACAAGGAAGAAGTTAAATTCTTTTTTGAAATTTATGAGAGAATGTTGTATTTGTCTAACTATTCTAAGTTGTCAAGAGTTTCTGATGCACCTAGTTTTACAGACCCAATTGTTAAAATAATTTCTGAATGTGAAAAAATTAATATTAAAAATGGTCTTAGTGATGGAGCACCATTTATCAAAGATAAACTTAAAAATTATTTAATAAGTTCTGGTAACTTTTTACAATTATTGAGACAATTCTCAAATAATGGTAGGGGTGAAAGTTGGCAAAATTATATAAGAGGTATTTTTAATACAAAATATATTAAAAATACTATTAATAATGCAAGTTTTGAATTCTTGGATTCAAGAATATTAAATGAGAAATTTACTCAACCTGCAATTACATTAACTGATGAAACTAAAATACAAGATTTCATAAGTTCATCTACAAATTCTAAATTTGATTTTACAGATACATTCCCATTTACAAATAAAAATTGGGTTAAAACGTATTTAGCACAATCATCAACAATTGATACACCAGAATCTGCGTTTAAAACACCCGAAGTACTTAAATACAATCAAACAAATAAAATTATTGCTAATTTTTTACCTACAGCAACTAATACTTTTGCCAGACCATTTACAGTATTTGTACAAGAAAATGGAACTGAACCAAATCCAATTCCAAATAATGCTCAAAACTCACAAGTTACAAATAGTCAATTAATAGATTTTTATCAAAGACCATCTGATAAACAAATTATAACTGAAGGTAGAATTAGATATAACAATTATAGTGGGTCTGTTAGTTTTGAACAAACAACATCAATACTGAATACACCATATTTTGTTAATTCAATTCAAATTGGGCAGAAAAATTTTAGAAATTATGACAAACATCCATATGTAGCTTCAGCCTATTTGTTGTTGAATAGTTTACCATTAATAACACTTAAAGAAAAATATACAAAATATGAAAATGATAAGACCATTTTTATGGATTATATATTTGCAACATTGAAAAAATTTGGTGCAATACATAAAGTTCCATATGTTTGGATTCTTAAAATGGGTTCTGTTTGGTATCGATATAAAAAATATGTTGAAGAAAACGTGGATATTTTAGATGAATGTTGGAAAAGTTTTGATAGTGTTCCAAACTATGACCCCATTACATCTGCAGCAACTAAAACATATAATTTAACTATCAATGGTTCACCAATAGATTTAGTTTTGGAAGATAATAACGTAATTGGACTTGAAACTTCTTCATTAATTAATGTTGGATTTTATCCAAAACTAATTAATGACTTTAATGTTTTCTTGAATGGTTATGAAATAATTCAGTCTAATTCTCAAGTTAATGGGACTTGTAGTGTAACTGGAACAACATTAACTATAACACAAGTTAATTCAAATACATTACAACCAGGCTACATTTTAGCTGGAATTAATTTACTTCCAAATACAACAATAATTTCTCAAATTGGGGGAACACCAGGTGGTGTTGGGACTTATGAAATAACTCCGACACAAACTGGTTCTACTGCATTATTTTCTGTTACTAATGCAACAAGTGTTGGTTATACAAGTTCAAATATACAAAGTGCTTTAGATTTTTCAGGTTTATCAATGTATTATGTGAGTAATGCAATTATCAATGAACCTGAAGGTGTTGACCCAAATAATCCTTTGAGAGATTTAAGAATTATACCTTGGAGTTTATCTGTTGATACAAACAACAAAAACTTTATGTATGTTTTACCATCAAGTGGTAGTTTGTTTAATCAGACCAAAAATGAATGTTTTGATAATAACAACAAATTAACTCAAGAGGTAACTGGTAATACATCAGTACATAATGGAGCTGTAAGATTATTTTGGACAGCACCAAACTATGGTTATTTTGATAACACTAGAATCACGAAAGTTAAACCTAATGAATATCTTAAAAGAGTTTTAACCGCTGACACATATCAAGATATATTCACTTTAACTGGTTTTGGTGATGAATATTCTAAGATTGATGAAATATTTTCAGTATTTGAAAAAAGTGTGTTAGATGGTTTTGAAAAAGAATTTTTGAAATTCTCAAAATCAATATATGATTACGAAGATGATTCTTCATCTAATTTAACTCTTACAACAAGTCAAACATCAACAACTACAACCACTACAAAATCTTCAAGTGGTCAAGATACAAGTACAGAAATTACATCAGCAGTTAATGATATTACTAAATCTTTAAAGGAAGTAGGGGATACTATAATTGATAAGAGAAATAGAAATTTCCAACAATTAATGAGAACATTATTATCTGTACCAAAAATTACAGGTAATACAGGTTATGAATATGTTAAAAAAGTTCAATCGTCTCAATTTAGTACAATCAAATCAGTCCTATCTGATTTTTTAAATTATGATGTAACATTTAAATATGGAAATCCTTCTGCTTTTGATAGAAAATTATTTAATACGTTTTCAACATTACCATTTACAGACCCATATGAATGGGATACATATACAAATTCAACACCAAACGCTCTACCTAAATTAAATGGTACAACTACATTAAGTAGTTCTCAAATAATTTATTCAGGTGCTTGGGCTACCCTACAAACTTATGTCGGATTTTCAGAAATACCTGAATTAAAATATAGTAATAATGGTTCATATATTACTGACTTCTTTATTGATTTGAATGTTGCATTTACACCTGAAAATATAGAACTTTTTGCTCCGATAATTAAGATTTATGCGACTCAGAAACTAAATCAATTTCAGTCTAATTATATACCACCACAACAACCATTACAACCATCACCTGATGTTGTTGCAACAGCTTTCTTAAAGAGTGGTGGGACAGTGAATGTTGAAAAATTAGGTCCTAAATTTAGAACTACATATTATAATAGTGATAATGTATTATTATTTGAAGGTGCGTATACTTTTACATTTAGTAATGATGTATATACTACTTCAGGTTCGGAGATTTATTATACAGCATTAATTAATGAAACAATTATTGGAATATTTGGTAGTACAACAACCAATCCAACTGACCCTCAATATATAACAACATTTGATAGGGTAACACCAACAACATATAATCCTGAACCTAGTTCCTCAAATAGGAATAATTCATCGGCTTTCTATGAAGCTATGGACAATTATTTAAACAAAATAAATAATTTCCAAAATAAAATTATAGATTCAACAATGATTGATGTTAGAAATTCTTTAGATTCTATAACAATCAATGCGGAAGAAAGAGACCAAAGTGTTTTACAAGGTGAACCTCAACCAAAGTTGGAAATTTGGGAAAGTTTTAAAGCATTAAATGATAAATGGATTGCTGGTGGTGATTTTAAAACAAAAACATTATTTGAGGATGTATTATTATTGGATAGAGCAAGCAGAAATATTGGTGATAAAGTTTTAGTTGACATATATAAACTTAAAGATAGATTACAAACTGTAATTGAGAAAGAAACTAATAAAACAACAATGTTAATTTTTGTTCAAAACATATTAGTTGAGAACAATTTTGTGGTAATGAATTTACCATCTTATGTTAATTTTTATGGAGTTCAAGACGCAGTTAAAAACCCAAAACCAAAAGTTGAAGATACTTTGGATTTTGCGAACACTATGTTTGGAACTTTCTTAAATGTTGACTATAGGGAATCATCAGCAAAAATGGTTTGTTTTTATGGTGGTAAACCAAGTGAACAATTGGATTTAAAAAACAATGTTGATTATCGTAAAAGAAGTGACGCTTTTGAGCTTAGAAGAGCGAGTGATAACCCATTAGTTGAAAACCTAATAGGTAAAAATGATTGGGATAAGTCAAACAAAGTTGTTGGTTTTAATGTTGATGTTGGTCCTCAAAACCAAGGTATTTTTATTAGTTTTAATGTTGGACAAGATGCTGGAAAAGCAACTGCCGAGTCATTAGAAGCTACAAATATGTTGGCAAATCAAGGTAATAACAGAGCGGGTTCATCACAAAGTATTTCATTATATAACTTGTATAAAAATAGAAGTTATAGTTGTGAAGTTGAAATGATGGGTAATGCCTTGATTCAACCCACAATGTATTTCAATTTGAGAAATGTACCAATGTTTAGTGGGCCTTATAAGATTTTGGAAGTTAACCATAGTATTAGGCCTGGTATGTTTTCAACTAGATTTAGTGGTATAAGACAACCAACTGCCGCATTACCAAAGATTGACAATTTCTTACAATCTTTAAAACAGAATTTAGTTCAGACTATAATTGAAAAGAATAAACAAGAAAAAGATGCTAAACAAAAGAAGGAAACAAGTACAAATAGTGTAACAACTAGAACTACAACACCAACTAAACTTAATTCAGTAGGAAGTACTCAGAATTGTACAGCATCAACAAAATATAATACTTATGTTGCTGAAAAACCATCATCAACATTCCAAACACTTCAAAATTTGATTAATCAAATTTCTACCAAAACAGATGATGTGTTAATAAGATATTGTATGTTTGCAAGAATTTATTTAATTTCAGGTGGTGATACATTAATAGAATCTTATGCTAACAACTTAGCGGGTATTACATTAAATCAAGATTGGGGTCCTGCGGAAAGTTACTTTTCAAAAAGTAAGAAATTCTTCTGTACACCAGCAAATAACCCAATGGTTTATTTTGATACCTTGGATGACCAACTAAATTTTATGTTTGCAAGATGGAGAAATTATCCATCATCATTAAAATTACAAAATAATGTAACTGATATTACAAAGTTTGCTATTATAACTTTAAGTGCTGACGCGACAAATGGTCAAGAGGTATATAAATCATATATTGGAACCAACGATTTGAAAAATTATGAATCTATTATACAGAAATCTATCGATTTATATAATTCAGTAATTAGATAAATTTTTAATTAAATTAAGATATTTATAATAAAAAATATTATGAGCGTAAAAATATTATTAGATAATTATTTAGGTAAAAACACCAAAACAACTGAAAAAGACTTAGGTGATGGTTCTAAACAAGTATGTGATTTAGAAACTGGTGAATGTTATGTTGTTAGAATGAAAGATGGTTTAATTGAAAGAGTAGATAATACACTCAAAACACACAAAAGAATCCAAGTTGAAACTACTAACGGAATAAAACAACTTTTAAATGGTTAATAAAATGAAAGTAGATATCAGAATACTTAATGAAATAAGACGATACAAAGACATTAATAATTACATTTTTGAACAAGATGTACCACCACCACCTCCTGGTGAGGCAGGAGCCGCTGCACCGCCTCCACCACCCGCTGATGCTGGATTAGGTGCACCTCCTCCACCCCCTGCTGGTGAAGTACCTGGTGGAGCACCCCCACCTCCTGGTGGTGTAGCCCCAATTACGCCTTCACCTGAACCTGTTAATGTTGAACAAGACCCTGAAGTTGAAAAGGTTGATGATAAGACAAAAGAGAAGAAAATTAAGGTAACTGATTTAGTTAAGGGACAAGAAAATGTTGAAAAGAAACAAGAAACATATTTTGAGAATCTATTTCAGCAACTTGATGATTTAGAAAATAAATTATCAAGTATGGATAGTATTATTGACAAATTAAATTCTATTGAAACAAAAATAGAAAAATATAGAGTAAAAACACCTGAAGAAAAATTACAATTAAGAAGTTTAGATTCAGGTCCTTTTAATCAAAAGTTAAGTCAATTCTTTGATGAAAAGGAAGATGAATTTGAAGAGACAGGAAAAGAACAATATATTCTAACTCCTGATGAGGTTGAAAATTATTCTCCGAATGAAATTAAAAAAAGTTTCAGAGAATTTAAAGATACTGAAGACTTCGATGGATTTAATAATAGTGGATTTCAAAAAATTTACTAGTTTAAAATTTGACAAACTCACGGCTGACACTTATAATTGTGTATAATATTTTCTAATTAAAAAATTTAAAAAACATGGCGACAAATCCTTTAGATGCGATTTTGGCTCAGTACGAGCAATCACAAAAATCAAGCACAAACACCAACAAAATGTCTCAAGATGAGAGAATGAAGAAATACTTCGCAGCTCTATTAAAAGACAATGAAAAACAAGGACAAAAAAGATTAAGAATTTTACCAACCAATGATGGTACTTCACCTTTTAAAGAAGTATGGTTTCACGAAATCCAAGTTGATGGTAAATGGCAGAAATTCTATGACCCAGGAAAGAACGATAATGAACGTTCACCACTTTCTGAAGTGTATGAAGAATTAATGGCGACAGGTAGAGATGCCGACAAAGAACTTGCCAAACAATATAAACCTCGAAAATTTTACATCGTTAAATTAATTGACCGTGACAACGAGCAAGATGGTGTAAAATTTTGGAGATTTAAACACAACTACAAAAACGAAGGTATATTAGATAAACTAATTCCTATCTTCCGTGCTAAAGGTGATGTAACTGACCCTGAAAAAGGTAGAGACATTATCCTTGAAATGACTAAAGCCAAAACACCAAAAGGTGCAACGTACACAGTTATACAAACAATTATGTATGATGACCCCGCACCAATTCACACAGATAAATCAACTGCTGATGGTTGGGTGAATGATGAATTAGGTTGGGCAGATGTTTATTCTAAAAAACCTGTAGAATACCTAGAAGCTATTGCAAGAGGTGAAACACCTAAATGGGATAGTGAAAAGGGTGGTTACACTTATGGTAACTCCGATGCTGGTGAAGTATCCTTTGGTGGTAAATCTTCTTCTTATGAAGACCCTCAAGTTGACTTTGAGGCTGATGGTGACCTACCTTTCTAAAAAAAACAAAAAAAGCATAGACATTATATAGACAAAGTGTCTATGTTTTATTATTTATTCCTTTAAAAATTATATAATGGCAATTAAGAAAAAAGAAATAACTTTGGATTCTATCAAATCCAAGTTTTCGACTAAAACTAAGTATAAACCAGAAACTTTCTATAATTGTGGTGATGCTTTTATGGAAGCTTGTGGGTTACCAGGTCCTGTTATGGGAGGTATTAACATTTTCTTGGGGCATACGAATACTTCGAAAACTACAGCTTTAATATTAGCCGCGGCTGATGCTCAAAAAAGAGGACATTTACCTGTGTTTATTATTACTGAAAAGAAATGGAATTGGCCTCACGCTGTTGAACTTGGTTTGCAAGCAGAAATGGATTCAGATGGAAATTGGGATGGAAATTTTATATTTAATGATAGTTTTGATTATTTGGAACAAGCAACAGATTACATCAATGACTTACTTGATGCACAAGAAAAAGGAGAACTTCCCTATGATTTACTTATTTTATGGGATAGTGTGGGTTCTTTACCTTGTCAAATGACATTTGAAGGTAAAGGTGGAAAAATGCACAATGCCGCAGCTCTTGCAGATAAAATAGGTATGGGTATTCATTCTAGAATTACGAAATCTAAGAAAGAAGATTACCCATATTATAATACTATGGTTGTAATCAACCAACCTTGGGTTCAATTACCCTCTAATCCTTTTGGTCAACCAAAAATTAAAGCTAAGGGTGGTGAAGCACTATGGTTAGCGGCTTCTTTGGTCTTTCTTTTTGGTAACGAGGCCGATAATGGTATAAATCATATTACGGCAACAAAAAATGGAAGAACTGTATCATATGCTGTTAGAACTAAAATCTCCATATTAAAAAATCACGTAAATGGTATTGCTTACAAGGATGGAAAAATTATTGCAGTACCTCAAGGTTATATTTCTGATACAAAAGAAGCATTAGAAAAATATAAGAAAGAATTTTCACAATATTGGAATGCGATTTTGAGTGGTACGGGTGAAATCACTTTGGAAGAAAGTACATCCGACATTAATGAAATTTCTTACGAAGATTAAAAAAAGTAATAAAATTATTACTTTTATAAATTTCGATATATTTATTAATATGGGAAGAAAGAAAATTGAAGAAAATAAAAAAAAGGTAAAAATTTCAGTTGCAATAGACCCTGAACTCCCAAATCTTTTTAAGTTGAAACATATAAATCTTTCTTCCTTAGTTAATAAACTATTAAAAGAATATATTGAAAATGAATACAAAAATTTGTTGTAGATGTGGTGAAGAAAGAAGTATTACTGAATTTCGTAAAGATAGTTCTAAAAAGGATAAAGTAAGACCTGAATGTAAAATCTGTTTGAAAACATCTGAAATGATTTTTAGAAATGAAAATCCAAAAGAAATGGGTGAAAGATTAAAAAAATTCTATGAAAAAAATCCTGATAAAAGAAAAAAATATCGAGAAAAATATAGAACAAGAAAACAAGAACGAAAAAAAGAAAGAACAGAAACAGACCCTACTTACAACCTTGTAAATCGTATTAGATGTAGATTATGGAAATATCTTAAAATTCATAAAATATACAAAAACAATAGTACTTTTGAAATAATTGGATGTACTCCATCAGAGTTGAAAGAACATATAGAAAAACAATTTATAGATGGTATGAATTGGGATAATAAAGGAAATTGGCATATAGACCATATCATTCCCTTATCATCGGCAAAAACAGAGGAGGAACTCATCAAATTATTTCACTTTAGTAATTTACAACCATTATGGGCTATAGATAATATCAAAAAGAGTAACAAAATACTTTAATTGATTTTAACAAAGTTTTTATTTAAATTTAAATTATGAATAAATTAAAAGTTATATCACTATTTTCGGGTTATGGGACACAAGAATTGGCACTAAAATATATTGGTGTTGATTTTGAGAATGTTGCAAATTGTGACATCCTTAAAACCGCGAATATTACTTACGATTCATTACATACAACAACATTGGGTAACTTGGGGGACATTTCTAAGGTAAATGAGAATGAGTTCCCCCAATGTGACCTAATGACTTACTCATTCCCTTGTCAAGATATATCAATATCAGGAGTACAAAAAGGAATTCAAAAAGGTACGAGAAGTGGTTTATTATATGAAGTCGAAAGAATTTTAACAAAGAATCAACCAAAGTATCTTTTGATGGAGAATGTTAAGAACTTGGTATCTCACAATCATATAGATAACTTTAAAGCTCATATATCATTCTTAAATGAATTGGGATATGGATGTTCTTGGAGGGTTTTAAATGGTGCTGACTATGGTTGTCCCCAAAATAGGGAGAGAGTCTTTATGATGTCAGTTTTTGGAATGACAAATGATGAAGTTGGGAAGATTATGGATGGTGTTGAAAAACACAAAAAACAAAGAGTACCAATGAGACCATTCATTGAAAATGACATTGTGGAGGACTTATTTATTGAATGTGAAGTTACACCTAACGAACCCAAAAAGAATAGTGTGTGTAGACTTGTGGGACGTAGAAACGATGTAAGTTACGACCAAGCAAGACGTATCTATTCTATTGATGGTTGTTCACCTTGTTTAACTACAACTGGTTCACCACAGATTATGACAGAGGATGGTAGAATTAGAACAATTACTGGTAGAGAAGGTTATCGATTTATGGGTGTTAGAGAAGAAGATATTGATAAATTATTATCAACAAGTCTAACAACAAACAATCACGTTGCTTTGGCAGGTAACTCAATTTGTGTTCCTGTAATGGAAGCAATATTTACAGAATTTTTGGGTGAATACATCACATCCGAATACAAAAAAGAAGAAAACAATTTTGTTAACCCTTAAAAAAAATTAATGACAAAAACATTATTAATTGATGGTAATAACCTAATGAAGATTGGATTTCATGGGGTTAAAGAATATTACCACAATGGTAATCATATTGGGGGTATTTGGCACTTTTTAAATACAACCAAAAGGTTTATTGAAGAATACAATTTTGATAAAGTAATTGCTTTTTGGGATGGTGAAGGTAATTCAAGTAAAAGAAAGATTATATACCCCCAATATAAAGAAAATAGGGTAGTCGAATCCAATGTGTTTAAAGAAGAATCTTTTTCATATCAAAAGGAAAGGGTTAAACAATATTTGGAAGAAATGTTCATTAGACAAGTTAACATTGAGAACAATGAGGCTGATGATTTAATTGCTTATTATTGTCAAATCGCAACAGACGAATTAATTACAATATTCTCATCTGATAAGGATTTAACACAACTTATTTCCCCAAATGTTTCAATTTATTCACCATCCGCAAAACAAATGTATAGAAATGGGGATAAGATTAAATTAAAAGAACATTCAATTCCCCATAATAATATTTTGACATACAAGGTATTATGTGGTGATAAATCAGATAATATTGATGGGATATATTATTTGGGTGATAAAACTTTATTTAAATTTTTTCCCGAACTACTTGAACAAGACGTAACAATTGACGATATTTTAACCAAGGCTGAAAACCTTTTGAAAGAAGATAAAGAAAACAATACCATTAAAAACCTTTTAACTGGAAAAACAAAAACAGGAATTTATGGTGATGAATTCTTTGAAATCAATAAAAAGATTGTAGATTTGTCCCAACCATTAATTGACGATGAAGGAAAAGAGATGGTTGAACTCTATTATAAGGAGACATTAGACCCTGATGGTAGAGGACATAGAAATCTGATAAAAATGATGATGGAAGATGGGTTCTTTAAATTTCTTCCAAAAGGTGATGATGCTTGGGTAAATTTTTTAAAACCATTTTTGAAACTTACAAGAAAAGAAAAACACAATTTTAAAACAAAAAAATGATTAACAATGAGAGAACAAAATGATGTAACCAAACTGGAATTCTTGATGATGGTAAATGATAACATTATCGTACAAAGATTTTTCAACGTAAGAGACTATAATCCTGATACAAGGAATTCTATGGAATTTCTTGATTATATGAATGATTTAGTCGAAAGACTTAACTATCAACTTAAGATGAAGTCGGTAAGTTATTTATTGGAGAATCAATATGATATTACCAATAATCCTAGTTTACTTAATACTTCATTTGTTGAAGGACCAGAGTACTTTAACATTTATTTAAAACACGGAGATAGATTACTTTGTCACAGAAGATTTGATGCTAAAATCTATCCTCCTAAAGTCAGATATACAGTTGACATTAGACAAACAATTAAGTTAATCTTACAAGATTTAACAAGTTTATTTTCAGCAAGAGACCTTTCTTTTGATTATCTTGGACTTAATACAAGAGTGTAATATTTATTCATACAACAATTCAAACATATGTCATCTAACAAAAATTTCGATTATTTAGGGAGCTCATTTCAGATACAACTTCTTAATCAAATTGTAGTAGATAAAGAATTTTCAAGGTCTATTGTAGATGTAATAGAACCAAATTATTTTGATAACAAGTACTTCAAAATCATCATTCAGATGATTAAAGAGTATAGTCAAAAATGGGATGGAGTACCATCTTTTGAAACTTTAGAACAAATAACTAAATCTGAATTTCAACAAGAAACTGTTGCTAAAGTTGTGGTTGACACTATCAGAAAAATAAAAGAAGCACCAGTATCAGGTGGAGAGTTTGTTCAAGAAAAAGCGTTAAAATTTTGTAAACAACAAGAACTACAAAAAGCAATTACTAAAGCACAAAAAGTAATTGATGGTGGTGAGTTTGAAGATTACGATACTCTTGAAGAAATGATTCGTGAAGCACTTCAAGTCGGAATTGTTGAAAGTGGGATGTTAAATGTATTCTCAAACTTGGATGATGTTTTAAATGAAGATTATAGACACCCAATTCCAATGGGAATACCAGGAATTGATAGACTTTTAAAAGGTGGTTTGGCAAAAGGTGAAATTGGGGTTATATTAGCCCCAACTGGTGTAGGTAAATCAACAATCCTAACCAAGATTGCCAACCACGCTTTTAATTTGGGTTACAATGTTCTTCAAATATTTTTTGAGGATAATCCCAAGGTTATTCAAAGAAAACATTTTACATTGTGGACAAAAATCCATCCTGATGATATGTCCAACAAAAAGGAAGAAGTTTTATCTAAAGTAAAGGAGATTGAAAATAAAATGACAAATCAACTTGTTTTGGAGAAACTTCCATCTGATACAATGACAATGTCACAAATCAAAAATCTAATTAGAAAGAAGATTGCTGATGGGATTAAGATTGATATGGTCTTATTGGATTATATTGATTGTGTTGTTCCTGAGAAAAACTTGGGAGATGAATGGAAATCAGAGGGTTCTGTAATGAGAGGATTTGAAGCAATGTGTCACGAGCTTAACTTAGTAGGTTGGACTGCAACACAGGGTAATAGAAGTTCAATATCATCTGAAGTTGTAACAACAGACCAAATGGGTGGGTCAATCAAAAAAGCACAAGTTGGTCACGTAATTATATCAATAGCAAAAACACTTCAACAAAAAGAAATGAAGTTGGCCACAATGGCTATTACTAAATCAAGGATTGGGGATGATGGTATCATCTTTGAAAATTGTAAATTTGATAATAGTATGTTGGAAATTGATACAGAATCGTCTGTAACATTCTTAGGTCACGAAGAACAAAAAGAAGAAAATAATAGACAAAGAATTAAAGATTTATTAGAAAAAAGAAAACAAAGAGAACAAAATAACTAATTATGACAGAAAAAATATTAACAGAGAATCCAAATCGTTTTGTGATTTTCCCAATTCAATACAATGATATTTGGGAATTCTATAAACAACACCAAGCGGCATTTTGGACAGCAGAAGAGGTTGACTTGACTGGTGACATCAGAGAGTGGCAGAACTTGTCAGAGAACGAACAATATTTCGTAAAGAACATATTGTCATTCTTCGCAGCATCTGATGGAATTGTCAATGAAAACTTAGCTGAGAACTTTTATAGGGAAGTTCAATATCCTGAAGCAAAATTCTTTTACGGATTTCAATTAATGATGGAAAATATCCATTCTTTAATGTACTCTTTATTAATTGATACTTACATATCAAATCCAAAAGAAAAAGACGAATGTTTCAATGCTATTGATAGATTACCTGCAGTTCAAAAGAAAGCCAAATGGGCGTTGGATTGGATTGAGAAAGCATCTTTTCAAGAAAGATTGGTTGCTTTTGCGGCTGTAGAAGGTATATTTTTCTCAGGTTCTTTCTGTTCAATTTTTTGGTTGAAATCAAGAGGTGTGATGCAAGGACTTTGTAATGCTAATTCATTGATTTTTAAAGATGAAAACTTACATTGTGATTTCGCAATTCATTTATTGAATAATCACGTTGAAAATAAACCAAGTGAAAAAAGAATTAAAGAAATTCTATTGTCTGCTTTGGAAATTGAAAAAGAATTTATTACAGAATCTTTACCAGTTTCTTTAATCGGAATGAACTCAAATCTAATGAAACAATATTTAGAATTTGTAGTCGATGGGTTACTAATAAAGATGGGATGTAGTAAACATTTCAATGTTGAACAACCATTCAAGTTTATGGAACAAATTGCTGTTGAAACGAAGGGTAATTTCTTTGAATCAAGAACAATGGAATACCAAAAAGCTAAATTGAACGAAACGATTTCATTTACAGACGATTTTTAAAATTATAACTATGTCATTAAGAATTCAAAAAAGAAATGGGGAAGTGGTATCATTTAACCCCACAAAAATACAAACAAGAATTAAACGTTCAAGTAAAAACCTAAATGTTAATTCTGACCAAATATTCATTAAAGTTATCACCTCAGTACCAACTGAGGGGGTAATTTCAACTAAACAACTTGATAAGTTGATTTATGAAATTGCGGCATCATATACTGGAAGTCATCACGATTATTCGAGATTGGCTTCCTCTGTTGCTATATCATCATATCATAAAGAAACTAGTGAAAGTTTCTCTAACACAATGCACTACTTACATATTGAAGGTGTAATTAATGATAAGTTAATGGAAACTATTGAAAGTTATGGTGCTTCTAATATTGATAGTGTAATCAATCACGAGAATGATTATAACTTTGATTATTTTGCTTGGAGGTCATTATATGAAATGTATCTTCTTAAAACACCACATGGAGTTACAATTGAAAGACCTCAACATATGTATATGAGGGTTGCTCTATGGGTTACAAAATCATTTGAAGAAGCTGTTGAATACTACAAGTCATTATCAAACCAACTTATTTCTCCAGCAACACCAATTATGATTAATTCTGGTACAAAGATTCCACAATTGGCGTCTTGTGTGTTACATTATAATGATGAAGATTCAAGAGAAGGATTATTGAATACAATGACTGATATTTCCACTTATTCGGCTGATGCTGCGGGTATTGGACTTTGTATGTCAAATATTAGAAGTAAGGAAAGTAGATTATCTACATCAGGTGGTTTCGCTGGTGGATTATTAAAATATTTAAAGATTGTTAACGAGTCATTAAGATTCTTTAATCAACAAGGGAGAAGACCTGGTTCTGCGGCAATTTACCTTGAACCTTGGCACAAAGATATCATCGATTTATTGGAGATTAAAAAGAATACAGGGGCTGAAGAACTAAGAGCAAGAGATTTGTTCACGGCATTGTGGATACCTGATAACTTTATGAGAGCCGTAAGAGAAAATGGTGATTGGTATCTATTCTGTCCTAATGATATCAAAAAGGCTGGATTACCCGCACTACAAGAAGTTTATGGTGATGAGTATGAGGATGTTTATAATGAGGCTGTACGTATGGGATTGGGTAAGAAAATTAAGGCTCAAGACGTGTGGACAAAAGTTATTGAATCTCAGATTGAAACTGGTGTTCCATATTTATGTTCTAAAGATAGTGCTAATAAAAAGACAAATCATCAAAACATTGGTGTGATTAAACAATCAAATCTTTGCAATGAGATTTATCAATATACTGATGAAAAAACTACAGCAATCTGTACCCTATCTTCAATGGTGTTAAAGAACTTTGTACATGATGCACAATTTGATTTTGAGGAACTTTATAACGAAACTTGTAAAGTAGTGAGAGCTTTGAATAAAGTTGTTGATATCAATAATTATTCAACTAATAAGGGTGAAAAAGGTGGCAGAGAACAAAGAGCAATTGCTATTGGAACACAAGGTTTGGCTGATGTATTCTATTTAATGGATTATGAGTTTACCTCCGAAGAAGCTAAAAAATTGAATAAAGAAATATTTGAAACAATTTATTATGCTGCAATTAGTGAAAGTAATAAATTAGCTCACGATGGCGAATATCCAAAATATGATTTCTTTGAAGGGTCACCAATGTCAAAAGGTATATTCCAATTTGATATGTGGGGATTAACTGAATCTGATTTATCTGGAAGATGGAATTGGAATGATTTGAAAGAAAATGTAATGAAATATGGTGTATGTAATTCATTATTTACAGCACAGATGCCAGTTGCGAGTTCTGCTAAGATAACAGGTTCTTATGAAATGACTGAACCAGCACATTCAGCAATCTTTAATAGAAGAGTAGTTGGTGGTGAGATTATGATTGTAAACAAATATCTAATCGCTGACTTTGAGAAACTTGGTATTTGGGGTGAAGATTTGAAAAATGAAATCATTCTAAATGAAGGGTCAATTCAAAATATAAATTTCAACAATTACTTAGACACAGAAGATAAAAAATATAACTTCAAAGTTAAAAGGATTGAACATTTGATGAAGAAGTATAAAACAATATGGGAAATATCACAGAGAGAATTAATTGATATGGCAGCCGATAGAGGACCTTTTATCGACCAATCACAATCAATGAATATCTATATGGGTAACCCAACTTTGTCAAAGATTACTTCATCACATTTCCACGCTTGGCAGAAAGGATTGAAAACATTATGTTATTATGTGAGAACTAAGGCAATATCAACTGGTGCAAAACATTTGGCTGTAGATATATCAAAGATAGAAAAACCAAAAGTTACACCAACATTACCACACGTTGAAGTAATTAGTAAACCAACTGATTCACCATTTGAATGTTTTGGATGTTCATCTTAAAATAATAAATCACGACACAATGTCGTGATTTTTTGTTTTATGGTATTTATTGAAAAATATTCGGTTATATATTTATTATTATGGCAGATGGTAAAACATATGGGATAAACTTCCCATTTAGAGATTCATATCAAGGTAATTATTTGTCTTTATCACAAACATCTGATGAAGAAATAAGAACTAATTTGGTTCACTTACTTTTAACAAGAAAAGGGACTAGATATTATTTACCTGATTTTGGTACAAGACTTTATGAATATATTTTTGAACCATTGGATGGTCCTACATTTTCAGATATTGAGTCTGAAATTAGAGATTCTGTGGCTGAATATATACCAGGTATTACAATCACAAATATATCAATAAAACCTGCTTCTGAAGGTGAAGAAAATAAAGGTACTTTTGTTAATGATGCTAATGAAAGAGAGTATCGTGTAACTAATATTGGTCAGTTAGAACATACAGCAAAAATTAAAATCGATTATATAGTCACGGATTCAGCATTTAATTCAAGTGATTTTGTAATTATTAACGTATAACAATATGGCAAACAAAAAAATATCATATACAACCAGAGATTTTCAGTCCATTAGAACAGAACTGATTAATTTTACAAGAACATATTACCCTGAGTTAATTGATAACTTCAATGATGCTTCAGTGTTCTCAGCTTTATTGGACTTAAATGCTGCGGTTTCAGATAATCTTCAATTTAACATTGATAGAAGTATCCAAGAAACGATTTTACAATATGCTCAACAACGTTCATCAGTTTTCAATATTGCGAGAACTTATGGGTTAAAAGTACCAGGTCAAAGACCATCGGTTGCTTTAGTTGATTTTAGTATAACTGTACCTGCATTTGGAGATAAAGAAGACTTAAGATATTGTGGTATCTTAAGAAGAGGTGCTCAAGTAAATGGTGCGGGTCAAGTATTTGAAACTGTGTATGACATTGATTTTGCTTCAGCTGTTGGTGGGGATGGATACCCAAATAGACTTAAAATACCTAATTTTGATAGTAATAATAAACTTTTAAACTATACAATAGTTAAAAGGGAAACAGTTGTTAATGGTACAACAAAAGTATTCAAAAGGGTAATTACACCAAATGATGTAAGACCATTTTATGAATTATTTTTACCTGAAAGAAATGTATTGGGTGTTACAAGTGTATTATTGAAAGATGGAACACAATATGCGAGTGTACCATCACCACAAGAATTTCAGGGATTAGATAATAGATGGTATGAGGTTAAGGCATTGATTGATGACAGAGTCTTTATTGAAGACCCAACCAAAGTTTCAGATAACCCAGGTATTAAAGTTGGTAGATATATTCAAACTAATACTAAATTTATTACAGAATTTACACCTGAAGGATTTTTAAAAATGACTTTTGGGGGTGGAACACAATCAGCTGATGAACAACTTGCTGAGTTTGCAAGAAATGGATTTAAATTAAATCTATATAAGTATTCTGATAATTTGGCATTAGGTAGTACTTTAAAAGCTAATACAACGTTATTCATCCAATACAGAGTTGGAGGTGGAACTGGTAGTAATTTAGGGGTTAATGTTATTAATAATATTGGTACAGTTTCCTTTGCAGTAAACGGACCATCAACAAGTGTTAATACAAGTGTTGTTAATTCATTATCTTGTACAAATGTTACGGCCGCAATTGGTGGTGCAGGAGCTCCGACAACTGAGGAAGTTAGAAATTTGGTTACATATAATTTTGCAGCACAGAATAGAGCGGTAACAATAAACGATTATGAATCTATAATCAGAGGTATGCCATCAGAATTTGGTGCTCCAGCCAAAGTTTCTGTAACTGAAGAGAATAACAAACTTAAGATTAAAATGTTATCTTATGATGATACTGGAAGATTGACTGAAATCATATCAAATACATTAAAAAGTAATGTTGCCAATTATTTGTCTAACTATAGAATGATTAATGATTATGTTTCAGTTGAGACTGCGAATGTAATTGATTTAGGGTTTAACATTGATGTGGTTTTAGATAATAGTCAGAATCAAGGTGCATTTGTTACACAAATAATTGATATTGTTTCTCAGTATATGGACCCAGGTAATAGACAAATGGGACAAAACGTAAATGTGTCAGAAATAAGAAGATTAATTCAATCTCAGAATGGTGTATTATCATTATCAGATATTCAAGTGTTTAACAAGGTTGGTGGACAATATTCATCATCACAAACATCACAAAGATATTCTGACTCAACAACTCGACAAATTGAATTAATTGATGACACAATCTTTGCTGAACCAAGTCAAACTTATCAGGTTAGATTTCCAAACAAAGATATTGTTGTGAGGGTTAAAAATCTTAAAACTGTTAATTTTTCTTGATAATTTATTTATTCCAATTCTTGGTTATCTTTTATTGAAAATAGCAAATAAACTATTTATCTAAAAAAGATAATTAATGTCCAACTCATATAGAATAAGAACCCAAGTCGGGGTTGATAAGTCAATTAATGTACATTTAGAACAAGATTTTGAATCATTAGAAATCCTTTCACTTAAGATATTACAGAGTGAGATTTATACTAGACAATGTGCCGATTATGGTGTTGTTATAGGTAGAATAAGTATTAATAATGGTTTTGGACTTCCAAATTGCAGGGTTTCAATATTCGTTCCATTAACAACTGAAGATGAAAACAACCCAATTGTTTCTGAAATATATCCATATAAGGCAGTTTCAGATATTAATGACGTTGGGTATAGATATAACTTATTACCTTATGTAAAATCTTATTCAAATCACGTTCCAACGGGGTCTTTTTTTGATAAGGAAGATATCTTAATTAATCAAAGTTTTATTGAAGTATTTGACAAATATTATAGATACACCGCAATCACAAATGAGAGTGGTGACTTTATGATTTTTGGTGTACCAGTTGGTGTTCAAACAATTCACGTTGATGTTGACTTATCAGATATTGGTGAGTTTTCATTAGCACCGCAAGATTTAATCAGAACTGGTTTGGCTACTGAAGCACAAGTTTCAGGTACAAAATTCAAGTCTTCAAGTAATCTTAATGAATTACCACAAATTGTATCTTTAAATAGAGTAATCACAGTTGAACCATTATGGGGTCAGCCTGATTTATGTAATATTGGAATCAATAGAACTGATTTTGATTTGTCAGCTGAGGCAAATGTTGTGATTGAACCAACAGCAATTTTTATGGGTTCAATGTTTTCTGATGTAGATAATTTAGCTCTAAAAAGTGGTTGTAAACCAAAATTAGCCCAAGGTGAATTATGTAGTTTAGTTACAGGACCTGGTGAAATATTAGCAATACGACAAACAATATTTAACGATGATACAGGTAAACCAGTTTTGGAACAATATGAACTTGAAAGTGGGGGGCAAGTTATTGATGATAATGGTACTTGGTTGGTAGATTTACCAATGAATTTAGATTATGTTACAACGAATGAGTTTGGTGAAAGAGTTTTTTCAAATGACCCTGAAATTGGTATTCCAACAAGAGGAAAATATAGATTTAAAATTAAGTGGAATCAATCACCAAGTTTGGATGATAATGTAAAACGAGCTTACTTTTTAGTTCCAAATGTTAGAGAGTATGGGTGGTCAAACACAGGACCATCCCCAACAAATTTAACTTTACAGAAAAAATCTTATGCTTTTAGTTTAAGTTGGGATGATTATGCTGACCCACAATCAGCCATTGATGGTGAAGATACTTTTTATCAATTCTCATATAATAAAGTTTATACCGTATCACAATTAATTGACCAATATAGAAAGGGAACTTTAGCTAATAGAATAATATCAATTAAAAATATATTAGATAATAGTTGTGAAACGACAAATAATAAGTTTCCGACTAATGATTCATCATTTAGATGGGATTTTATATACTTGCTTTATACTTTTGCAAGTTATATTTTTAGACCATTATTAGTTATATTAGTAAGTTTACTTCACTTTTTTTATTTTTTAGTAGGATTGTTAAGAATCGTATTAATACCAATACTTTTAGCTTACTTAACTTATTTAATAGTAAATCAATCAATACTAATAGGTTTTGCCGCGGCTAATCCATTTACTTTAAATTTACTTCCTGGATTTATAGGTGAATTAGTAATATATATTGTTACCTTTTCAGCATTATTGGCTTTAAATATTTTATTATTTCAAATAAAATTTAGAGGAATAAATTTACCACTATTGTTATATGACCAATGCGAATTTTGTAAATGTAGTGATGGTGATGAATCAGAAGATAGTGGTGTTAATGGTGGTAGTACAGAATTATTACAAAGTTTTCCAGCACAACAAAACGCATCAGGTATTCAAATCACTAACTTTGAAGGTGGAGCGTATAATATTGACTTAATTGAAGATGATATAAATTATGGAATTTATAATCAATTTTTAAGTGGATATTTTGTTCAATTAAGGAGTAATAGAGCTAGGTCATATAGTAAAGTTCCAATTAGTATTAATGGACAATATCAATATACTGAAGATGGTTTTGGTAAAGCACAATTTTTTACTAGAAGTATTACTTTAGGTGAAAGATTTAATTTATTTAATGTAAAATCAAAATATTTTGATGGAAATTCAGTTACAAATCCAGGTGGGGGAGTTAATCAAGTATATGTATCTGTTGAACCTATTTTAAATGGGTTACCTTACACCTATAATGGTAATGTGAATCAACCATATATAAATAATAATAATCTAAAGTATCATACTGATAACGTAATAGTTATGATGATGACACCTGATAGTTTACCACTACTTTCAGGTGGAACTATTTTGAGTTTTGTAAATCCAAATTCAACTAAAGATATTAATTATAGTGGGGCTTCATTAAATATATATGATACTAATTCAATTAGTGGTGAAAGTATTTTTGCTAATGTAAATACAACAACAGTAAATATTGATGTTCCACATACTTTACCTGATGGAACTAATAGAATTACACAATATACAATTCCAAAACCAAATTCAGGAAATACAAACTATCACAAATTCCCAACTGATATTGAATATTTCCAAGTAATTACTGCGATGACATATAATGACTTTAATCAAAAAGTAATTTCTGGTAGTGGAGGTGTTTTAGATAATGGATTCCCAAATAGAGTGTTACAACCCAATATGAGGATAAATATAGTGTATTATGAAGACCCAAGTACAAAAAAAGCAACGTCAGAAGATATACATCCATTAGAATCATTAGAGGATTATGAGAATCAAATTATTGTTATATTAAATAGAGGTGTTGACCCATACTCAACTAGAGTCAATATTAGATATGATTTAGGTAGAATATTTGGTAAACAAGACCCAACCGCAGTTAGTGTTCAAGGTTCGTATAAGTTAAATATACCAATACAAGGTGGATTTAAAAATGTTAGACATAGTGCTATAAATACACAAACAACACAAGACACTTATTCATCAAGTTATTTATTTTATCCTACATTTGATTATAAACCACTTGGCTTTAGTGCGTATAGTTCAAATTTAACCCATTATTATTCTTCATTAGATAGTACTTCCAATCTACAACAAGGACTTGTTAGTGGTGGAGTTATTTGTCAAACTGGAGCACATTGGATAAATTCATATTTGTCACCTACAAATGGTACTATTACTATAAACAATGATAACCCTTTATTTTCTCAGGGTCAAAATGAATTCATATACAAATATATTGAAATTGGTGAACAATTCTATTTAGACTCAACTGACCCAAATATACCAGGAATAAATAGTCCAGCCCCACCATTCACATTAATTGACGAAAGAAGAGGTTATTATCAAGGTGAAATTGTTGAAGGTGGGTCAATGATGTCAATAACGGCATCAATAATTAATTTTGGTAGTCAATACTATTATTTTTTAGATACAGCATATAGTAACCCTCAAACTTACGAACAAAGAGTATATATTGGTCCAATGTATGATTCGACATTAAGTACTCAATTCGTACTATCTAACGATAGGAGATATGTAATGCGTTCTGATAGATTACCAACATCAGATAGATTATTAGAAACTTGTGGTATATCATATAGTTTACAACAAAATCAAAATTTTGCAATATATGTTATACCTGATGAGGGTACATTTGATGTCCCAGCTAACACTGGCGGTTCATCTGGTGTGGTACAAGAAAATGATAATGATGATATACCTAATTTTACATCTGAGTTATTACAAACAACTAACAATTGTAGAGATAGTAGAAACTTAGCTTGTTATGACTTCGATTCTAACGGACAAATACAAAATCAACAATATCCTGGAGGTGGAAAATATATTGTAAATTCAGGACCTTGTCAAGAATTTAGTAATAAACAAATATTTGATAATGGTTGTTATAAATTAGTTACTAAAGTTTTAATATCATTACCTGAAGACATAAGATTAATTATTGAATGGGTATCAAGAACTAACATTACTTTTGGGGCTTGTAGAAATGTATTTTCACATTTATTCACTCAAAATTGGGTGAATGGTACATTATATGCTTTTGCGTTTAAAAACAATAAATTTTTTGATATTAATAATAATGTACAACCAAATTTTTGTACTGATACTATCTATTATGACCAAGATACTAATAATTTTTATTACAGAAGTAGTCCATTTAAAACTGGAACAACAAATAATTTTGGATTTATAGGTAGAATAGCTAACGTTCAACCTAACGATAGAAATTTGTTGTTTCCGACAACAATAATGGATTTAGGTCCTCGTTCTGATTATTTACAAGAATTAGTGTTTTCTGATGATTATGATGGATATGTAATCAATCGAATTAATAGTACATCATATCAAGATGTATCAGAACTTTTGAATATATTAATAATAACTAGATTGTTAAATACAAGTTATCGTAGTATATTTAGAGGAACTGCTGGTGGTAATATTTTTAATTATTTTACTAGAGAAAAATTAACAGTTGATGCCGACTACGCTCAAATGATATCAATTAATTCTGAACTTGGTGTTGTTCCATTTGAAGCTGAAAATTATCCTAATTTTCCTCAGTTGACACCACCACAATTTGTTATTGACCCTGTTTATTTTAATACTGGAACAAATAAAGACGTTATTTTTGGTATTTTTTATTCTTCTGATACACAATTAAGAGATTATATTACACCTAAGAGAACTATTATTAATAGTCAAGGAATATTAAATAATAATTGTGCATTTAACAATTTTTATTGTTATTCACAAGAAGTTCCATTTTATCAATGGGAAATAAAACAAAATACAAGTCCATTCCCAAGTCAGAGTATTTTTGGTTCTCAAAAAAATGATTGGTATACAAAACCAATAAATGGGTCATTTTTCCATAGCTATAAGTATCAATCAATGGATAGGGCAAATATAAACTCAAGATATTTTAGAACAAATAGTAGTGTTTTTGCTGGAGATTTCAAAGGATATATATACTCAATCGATAATCCTGTATCAACAACACCACCAACTTCACCATTTTTTACTCAGCCTTCATTGAACCCCTTGAGGAGTTCTTGGGCGATAAATAATCCAGAACCAACAACAATAACTGTAGGTGCTCCATTTTATTTTTATTTTGGATTAAAAAAAGGAAAGTCTGCTTGGGATAGATTCGCTAAAAAATGGATAAATTTTGAAAGAATACAATAATGGGAAACGTAGATAATTTAAGAGTAGTTTTAGGTTCACTTAGGTACAAATCAGCACCTAATACAAACCTATTTTTTCAAGTGCCACTTTTACAAACTCACAAAGAAATGGATGAGTTTGATAGAAGTGTTGATGTATCGTTAGAACAAGTTTTTGATGATGAAAGACAAAAATCAGATTTATTTAGACCCACTTGTAAATTCTCATTAATATTCAAGAATAATCTTAGTGGAACAACTAATTACGAACCTTTTGAAAACAATCTTTATTACATCAATGCTGAAGTCGCGGCCGCAGCTCAATGTCAATATGGGACATCAACAGCTTGGTCAGGTTATCCTCAATTCAATGAATTTGATTTTATTAGAAATGACTATAATATATCAGGTTATACAATACCATCAGGTAACACACCACCACATATAAACTTTGTTTCAAAAAGTGCCAATTCATACAATTGGAATTTTTATTTAAGTTATCCATATGATAATGTTAATAAACAATTGGAAGTTATTGATGAAAATAATACTTTAATTTCATGGTCAGCAACAACAGGTATTCCATTTACAATTCAAAAACGAACATCAAATGGTAAACCACTAATCACATTTAATTGTCCTATGAAACATGGATTGAGTGTGGGAGAATATGTTTCTTTGAGTATATCTTACAATAATAGAAACACATTCCAAGTTTATACTTTGGGAAATAATTTTTATAACACAGATGAATATTCATTCAATATTATAGATACTGGTTTCACTGGGTCAACATTCAATAATGGTGTTATAGGAACACTTAAAAGAATAATTTATCTTTCAAATACAGCTGATACAATATCAAAATATTATGTTAGAAGACATAAAATTTTAACAAATCCTGAAGATGCTGTTATGGTCAAAGCTGGATTTGAACAAAATATTTTTGGTTCTAAAAAGAAATATGAAAGTTCAGGATTTACACCAAATAAAGTGGCGAGGGTTTCAATACTTGAAGGTTCACAATCATATACGTTATCATTTAATTCGGATATTAGAATAAGTCCATTATTGGATAACCAAAAACGACCTATAACTGAGTTATTCTTTACAGTTTTATGGAAGGGTTATTTTGGATGGACATTGGGGGTTGATGGTAATAATGACCCAAGAAAACTTAAACAAGGTTACCAATTTAATTTACCAAATGGGGGTGTACCTACAAATTGGTGGAGTTATACTAATTCAAAATCAAATACGGATTTCACTTATACCACTTTTACAAGAGACAATTATACCTTTACCTATGTAAATTCTTTAAAATCAGGTGATATTGTTGATGGTGCATTTTGTGAATGGAATGATTATGAACAAAAAGAAAGAATCATATCACCATTATATCACAAAATAACATACAATTCATCGGTGTTTAACTTAAATGATACCTCAGTGAATACAAATCCTAAAGGTTATTATTTTGAACCACATTATCCTTTAACAATAAGTGTATATTCAAATTATATTGAAGAAGCACCACCACAAAACAATTATGATATACCAAATTACGCATATTTTTCAGTAAATGACAATGCTTTTAAATGGAGAGATATATATTCATATGGATATATTGATACTGCAGGTTTAGGCGTTAACTATCCATTTTTAAATGGTTCACATTATCCTTATGGTAATTTTATGTTTAGAATCATACCTGAAGGAAGTGACTTTGTTGACCAAACCATAATCGAAGACCCAACTATTGACCCTTGTGAGTAACTATTATTATTTAAAACTTCCGATAACTAATCAAACTATTCAATTACCCATTGAAATACAATGGGATTTTTTGGATAGGTCAGATAGTATTGAGATTTACCAAGATGAAATTGTAAAACAAGTTATTGGTTCACCTGAAGATTTTGAAATTAAACAATTTACTCACGATGTTGTATCACCACTAAGTCCAAAAACTGACGTGAACTATGAGTTTTATTTTTATAACACTGGTTCATCAACAAGTATTTCTGCAACTACAGCATCAACTGATTGGGTAAATTCTTATGTTACTGAAGGATTTACTACAAAAGAAATATATTATTTTAGTAATCCATTTACAAAATCTTTTTTCAAATTGGATTTCTATGATTCTCCTGACCCAAAAAACCAAATAAATTATTTTACAATAATAATACCAACACAACAAGGTTTTACGATGACCACATCAACATCACCAAGTTTACCAAATGTATTGATTAAGAAACCTAAATTCAAATTAGATTATGTTGGTGATAAAGAAGGGTTTTTTATTTATTGGTTAAGAAGTAGAACATATTTGAATATTGATACTTTTTATATGAGTGCTAAATTTTTTGATGCAAAAATTGGTGTATTTGTAAAGATGATGAATGAACCGCAATCTTCATTACCCATTGGTGTTGGAAGATTTAACTTTTCGGGTTCTACATATTTTTATAATAAGGTCGTTTTGGATTACGATGAAAAAACCTATCAAATTTTTAATAGTTCAAATCAAAGAATAGGTTTTGAAAACAACCCAATAAAATGGTATGAATATGTAAATCAATAATGCAAGATAGAAATTTTCATATAAGAATTTCACCTGAATTTATCAATGGAGATAAATTTTTTGTTAGGTACAATGCTGGTAATTCACCAACTGGTAATACTTTTGACCCTTGTTGTGAAATAACAACCACAACAACCACTCAAAACTATACAGGATTTACAATAGCATATTCAGCATTTACTGATATACTTTCAGGTGGAACTGATGGTTCATCGTTATTAACTGGATTAACCATACCAATTTTTTTAACCCAAACTGCGGTTGATTTTGGTTACTATTCAGTATTTGATGGATTTGTTTTACAGAAAGATACAATGTTGAATTTCTTATTTTCAGGTAATTCAATATCACCATATACTTGTTATGTTTACAACACATCCGAATTAGAATTTAAAAAATATTTGAGTTTCTCAAATTATTATTTGGATTGGGGAGATGGTACAAATGTTCAAATAATTGGGCCTAATATTCCAATGCCATTTCAACATACATATCCACCTTCTCCTGCTGAATATACGATAACATTCAGTGGTATGAGTCCTTGGGGTAATAATCTTATTAAGAAAAAGGTATATGTACCATTTACTGGAGTCACAATAGATAATCCAAATGGTACGGCATATTTTACTCCACAAGGAGGCAGTTGGTCAGGTTCAGCATTACAATATGATTTTATATATAGTGGTGATACCACTTGTGAAATTTATCAAGGAGGAAATAATCCTTTCTTATCAGGACCATTAATCATCACGGGATATACAAAGTCCTCAATTGAGGATTTAAGTCAGTATGGCCCTAAAAGTGGATTATATGGGGGTAAATTCAAGGCAAATCAACAAGTCACAGGTTCTACTGGTGTTGTCGGAATTGTTTATTCAGGTAATTCATCATTACCATATACAGCATACACAATTAATGGTATGGACTATTATGATTATGATGATGGTAAAACTATCTTTATAATTTCAGGCGTCACACCAATTGATGTTGTATGTTCTGCAATAACCAAACAAGAATTCTTATTAAATGTTGTTGACGAGCCTGAAATTCAATCGGATGTTTACATTGAAAGAGGTAAAAATTCGGCATTAGAAAGATTGATGAGACTTGGTGAAGTTGATAATGTTGGGGACTTAACAAAATATGGATACGGATTCTTTAATGTTATAAAAACATAAAAATGATATTTATTAAAAAACAAATTATAGAAAATGGCAATTGGTAATTATGGTACAATTAGACCCTCAGATGTTTCACCCGAAGATGTTGAAATAATCTTAAACTATACTCCATCTAGAGATGAGACTCAGAATTTTGTATTGACGAAATTAGATGCTAAATCAATATTACGACCATATTTTAATAATTCGGACACTGGCGGTAATGCGGGTGTTGAAATATTAGGAGGACTTTATAATTTAACATTACCTGCTGAACAATTTAATAGATTGGGTATATACACATTAATGATAAGACCAGCTCAGATAAGAACTACAATATTAGATTGTGGTATATTATCAGCATTACCAAATGTCAAAGGACTTGTAATTGATTTAAATTCAGTTTCAAATGAATATAGAAACAAATTTGTTAATCAAGGTTTGGTTGGATTTAGAGTTGAATATTTGAATGATGATGGGTCAAAAATACCTAATTTTTTCAGGATTATTACATCATCATTTTTTTGTGAACCAGTTGTTCAAAATTTAACAAATACGTCACAAAAATCTGTAAGATACAGATATACAGACTCAAGTACTAATTTAATATTTTGTACTTTATCACCATCAACAGCACCAACATACAAACCAAATGCTATTCCTTTTATAGGACAACCAAATCAAAATATAATAATAACTAATACTTTTTTTAATCCGATAGTTTTGGATATTGAGGTAGCTGAACACGACTTCTCAACATTGGCGATAGGTCTATTTGGTAATCAGACCAAATCTATTGATGATGGTATTTACACACTTTACGATAGTGATAATAACATATATAAACAATATAACTTATACGAAATCAGAGACCAATTTAATGACTTACTTTACGAGGTTAGACAAGATAGAGGGGATAATATTGATTTCAGTAAAAACTTTACAAATATTACTCAATAATGGCCAATAAATTTACTTGTCCGCCACAAGGGGCTTCAGGTTCGGATACTTTTTCAGATAATCTAGTTGGGGTTCAATTAGTTGCTGGTGGGGGTTTAACACAAGGTAATTTTAATTTTACTACGGCAGTAACGGAGAAGGTTAATCGTACTTTTAGTACGGGTGTATTCTCAAACCCTATGAGTTTAGACTCAATGGGCGTGAGTGATATTAATCAGGCTAAAGCAATTGTTGAGAATAACTTTAAAGTTTATCCAAATTTTGATTTATCTCAAGTATTAAATTATGCTACATATGGTTCATTATCCAAAAGGATTTCAGCATCAATAACAACAATCATTAGTTATTTTCCTGCTGCGATTGAATCTACAGCAATTGGTTTAAATTACACATCAGGAACAACAGCAACAAATATAATTTACAATGAGATTTCAAATGAAACTTCATTTGATTTGGATGTGTCAAGATTAAGAAATCCATTTGAAGTTGATTTTACAGTAAATTCGACAAGAAATTTACAACTTAGGGAAATTGAAGTGTCGCCATTGAGGGATATGACAGTTCAATATGCAAATTACTCATTATATTATTTAGATAATGGTTATAATGTTACTCGAATAATACCAACAAATAGTTTAACATCTGGAACATTAAAAATATATGTTGCGGGTAATCCGTTTTCAGGTTCAAGTGAAAGTTATAATGATATTATTATTAGACCAAATGACTCAGTTGTTGCTAAAACATTCAATGAAGATTTAGATGAAATTGAAAACTTTTTATTAAATAGAAATATTGTTCCGATATACACTTCTTCCTTTAAAGTTCCTGTTGAAGCTGAAGATGGTTCATTTTATATTGAAAATAGACTTGTAACTTGGCCACTATATGGTAGATGGAATCTTGACATTTTAACAGCAAATTTCCAATTATACCTATCCTCGCTTAATCAAATTAGTGAGTATTATGATGAATATAAAACAAATTTAATTTCAAGATTTTTAACCACTGGTGCTTTTAATGATTTTGACACTGATGGTAGAAAAATGGAAAAAGTACTTCAAATCTATGGTAGAAGTTTTGATGAAGTACAAAAATTTATTACAGCATTGTCTTTTATGACATCTGTAAATTACAATGTAGGAAATGATATCCCATCACAATTATTAAGAAACTTAGCATTAACTTTAGGATGGAACACAAATATTACACCAATATCTAATGAGGATTTCCTTAAATCAGTATTTGGTGAAACAAATTACGATAAATCAAATTATAGTGGTGTTGCCGTACAACCAACACCTGATGAACTAAATTATCAATATTATAGAAATGTAATATTGAATTCAGCTTTTCTTTTTAAATCTAAAGGAACAAGAAAATCAATTGAAGGTTTATTAAGAATGATTGGCGCTCCTGAAGCCTTAACTGAATTTAATGAATATGTTTATTTAGCCGACCAAAGAATAAATTTGGATGAATTTGATACGTATTGGGCTAATTTATCAGGTGGGACATCAATTACAGAAACACCAACATTAGAGGAAGGAAATGTATTTTCAATACAAGGTATTGAATATACTGGTTTCACAACAACAAATACAATCCAAAGTGTAAATCTTTCATTATCAGATTATCCAATAGATAGTGAAGGATATCCATCAGCACCAGTTGATTCGGAGAGTTACTTCTTCCAAATTGGGGGTGGTTGGTTTGAACAAACACCTCAACATAGAGGACCTGAAGTTGTTGATACTACATTCAGTGTATTCACAGGTCAAAGTACTGTATTACAAACAAGTTTACTACCACCAACTTACGGACAAATTTATTTAAATAGATTCAGAAAATTTCCATTTATGAATCTTGGGTTTGTATTGAAGTCTCAAATTGATAACAATAAAAGTTGGTATGATAATGAGGTAGGCTTAAGAAGTAATTTGGATGGAAATATTAATGCGAGATATTTTACTACCGATGACAGATTGGTGTTAAATGTCAAGAATGTTGACATATTTATGAACCCTGCTCAAGGTATTTTATATGATGTTTGGGCGATGTCTAGACAATATAATTACCCAATTCCAAACGAAGGATTAAATTATGTTCCACCAACTTATTGTGACCCTAATCCATATACTATCTACCCTGATAAAGGTGGTGTTGACTGGACAATAATTAATCCACAACCAGCACGTAAAACATTTTTTGAATTTGCTCAAACTTTTTGGCAAAATACAATTAATGTAAGAAATAGACAATATTCATCAAATGGTAAAACTGGGGGGTATCCAACATTAGAATCAATCTATTGGAAATATATTCAGTCTGAAGAATTTGCTGAAATACCTAATAACAATTTCAAGTATGATAATATGATTGAATATGTTAATGGTATGGGTGATTATTGGATTAGATTAATTGAACAAATGATACCCGCAACAACAATATGGAATACGGGTATTAAAATGGAAAATTCAATTTTTCATAGACAAAAATTTGTATGGAGAAGACAAGAGGGATGTCAGTTAGTTCCAGGTGATAAGGGTGGAAGTCAAAGTATACCACCAACAAAAGAAACTCAAGGAGGACCATTAGTTTCAACTCCACCTGCAGGATTTAGTGTTCCAACAATCAAAAATAAACCAGGTGGTGAAGGTAAAAGTGGAGGTGGAACTGGATATAAAGGTATGCCACCACTTTGTAGACCTTGTGCATTAATAACTAATATATTTGAATATGATTGTAATGTGGAATCTATTGAGTGTCCAATTTATCCTTGGGAATCTGACCCACAAGTTACATCACTTTCGGGTGTTTTAGGTAAAGTATTGAATACATATTTAGCCAATAATGGTTATGATTTAAATGATTGTGTTCAGAATACTTTAACTAGTGAATGGTATATTGAACTTAAAGTGAGTGGTGTTACTATGGTTCAGACATCATTCTTTAATGGTGTTACCTTTTCATTCGCACCATTCAACGCGCCAACAGAAACTCAGTACTTTAATGCTTTAATTTCTTCTTTGGACTCTTTGAAAAATATGGGATATGATTATTATTTAACAGACAACAATACAGTTGTTGTGTATAATCAAACTTGTCAAACGAATGACAATGGTTTGTTATTTACAATTGATATTGGTATAAACTTTCAAATATATTGTAGTTAATGGCTTGTAGTTTATTTGTAACATTAACTGGTTATACGGGTGATTGTTCAAACACAAATAGTGGTGCTTTTGGTTTAACCATTGATGGTACAGCACCTGATTACACAATTCAGTGGATAAACCCTTCCTATGGTACAATTCCATTAGGTGCTGGTGTTACAGGATATAGTGTTAATTCACTCTCAGCAGGAACATATTCATTATATGTTGTTGATAGTTGTCCTTCGGGAAATACTTATTCATTATTAAATGTTTATATTTCATCAGGTTCTTGTGTATCTATTTTAGATAGTTCAAATACATCTTGTGGATTTGATAATGGGTCAATAACCACAGCAACTTCAAATCTTTATTTTGCGTCAACTTATTATTTATATGAACTCAATGATGGATTTATATCATCAGGAGTTACCCAAAATACTAGTTATGAATTCAATTCTCTATCTGCAGGAACTTATTATGTTATTGCTGATGATGGTGGTGGTTGTAGTGGAAAATCTGAATCTTGTATTATAAAGAGTTCATCAACATTAAATTTTGGATTATATCAGATTAATAACTCAGCTTGTGTTAATAGTCTTGGTTCTTTATATGTTACAGGGTTAACTGGAACTCCCCCATATACTTATTCTTGGTTACCAAATGGTGAAACAACTTCTTTCATTACTGGGTTAACCAATGGTTCATATTCAGTTGTAGTTACTGATGGATTAGGGTGTACAACATCTCAAGGTGCTATAATTGGACAAGTCCCAACTTTGGGTACTATTTTATTGAATGATGTACAACCATCTTGTTTTTCAGCAACTGGTGAAACAACTTTATATATTTCAGGGGGTACAGCACCTTACCACATTCAAGGTTCTAATGGTGAAATTGCAATAACTTTTTCAACAATTTATACATTTACTGGATTACCTGCAGGATATTTTTCAGTAGTAGTTACTGATGCGGGTCTTTGTCAATCAACAGCATATACCACATTATTAACACCAAGTGCATTATCTGTTGTTACAATTAATGTTACTAATTCTAATTGTAATAATACAGATGGTGAAATATCAGTATCCGTATTTGGTGGGGCTGCCCCATACACATATACGTTAATTGACTCAAGTACCAATTCACAAATAGGAATACAACCAGTTCAAAATGCGGGTTTCATCTTTACTTCATTGAGTTCAGATACTTACACGTTATTAATTAATGATTCATCAAATTTATGTCCATATTCAGGTACAGTTGTTGTTAGTAATAATGTGTTATTTACATTAACAGCACAAACAACAAGTACAACTTGTGACCAACCTAATGGTTCAGTTACTTTGGGTATTACAACTGGTGGAACAGCACCATATAGATACCAAATCAATGGATTTGATATTTTAAATGTGACTGGTTTAACTTATAGTTTTACAAATCTATCATCAGGAAATTATACAGCAATTGTAACTGATGCTAATTTATGTTCACAAACATTACCATTTACAATTACAAATTTAGGGTCTCTTGATTTTGTTTTATCATCAACAAATCCTACTTTTGGAAATAATGGTGAAATAAGTACGTTAATAACAGATGGAACTCCACCATTTACATTAAATTGGAGTTCAAATGTTAATGGCCAAACTGGTTTAACAGTGACAGCATTAACTGCGGGAACTTATGTTTTAAGTATTACGGATTCTTTGGGTTGTACACAAACAAGAAGTTCAATATTAACTGGTTTTAATTTGGTTTCATCTTTTGAAACTTACAATATATGTGAAGGGGCATTAATAGATAATGGTTCAAATGTTAGAAAAGGACCTCAACAAATGTTAATAGAAGGATTTACTGATTTAACATCAGGTGATACTAATTGTATATTAAATCAAGCTATTTTTGAAGTTGAAGTTACTTTATCAGGTGTTAGTGCGACAACGACAGCAACAACATTCTACACTGGAACAAGTATAAATGATTTCCCTGGTGATGACGATTATTATTATGCCGTAAGGTCATTATTACTTGGATTTTCAGGTATAACTGATGTTATTATTGAACCTGTCCAAAATCAAATTACAATAGCAACAATTTGTAATCCATCAGCGGAATATGTTGATGCTGAAATAATAATTGGAATAAAAATATATTACGATATAAGTTGTGAAGATACTGCACCACCAGTATTAGTACCATTTATATTTACAATCGATACTACTAAATTATCGGCAGGTTCAAGTTTAGTTGACCAATTCCAATTACCTACAGTATCAGGTGGATATTATGATTTTGATGTTGATTGGGGTGATGGAAATACTGATGTTATAACAACTTGGAATGATTCAAATACTTTACATACATATACAGCAACTGGTATTTATCAAATTACTATTAATGGTCAATTTAGTGGATTTTCATTCAATAATAGCGGAGACGTTGCTAAAATTTCATCTATTGAACAATGGGGTATATTAGAATTAGGTGATTCTCCTGGACATTTTTATGGTTGTGTTAATTTAGACTTGAGTGGAACTACAGATGTTATTGATTTGTCAACGACAACAACATTCCTCCAAACATTTAGGAATTGTACATCAATCACAACAATTAATAATGCTGAGTTTTGGGATGTATCAACAATTACAGATATGACCGAAACATTTAGAAATGCAACATCATTTAATCATCCAATTGGTTCTTGGGATGTGTCAAATGTTACAACCACATTTAGAATGTTCCAAACTGCATTTGATTTCAATCAAGATATAAGTGGATGGGATGTATCTAATTTAGTTAACGCTTTTAATATGTTTACATCTGCAACATCATTTAATCAACCATTGAATAGTTGGAATGTATCTAATATTACAAATATGTCTGGTATGTTTCAAAGTGCGTTACTATTTAATCAACCTTTAAGTGGATGGAATGTTTCTAACGTAACTAATATGAGTAATATGTTTTCAAACGCCTCTGTATTCAATCAAGATATTAGTGGATGGGATGTATCAAATGTTACAAATATGTCTGGTATGTTTAGTAGTACATTAGCGTTCAACCAACCTTTAAGTGGATGGAATGTTTCTAATGCAACTAATATGAGTAGTATGTTTTCAAATACTGCAGTATTTAATCAAGATATTAGTGGATGGGATGTATCAAATGTTACAAATATGCTTAGTATGTTTGGTAGTGCCTCAGCATTCAATCAACCTTTAAATGGGTGGAATGTATCGAGTGTAATAACTATGTTTGGTATGTTCCAAAACGCATCATCATTTGACCAACCAATAGACCTTTGGAATGTTTCTAATGTTACAGTTATGACTGGAATGTTCAATAACGCAATAACCTTTAATCAAGATATTAGTACTTGGAATATATCTAACGTTACTGATATGACATCAATGTTAGATAATTGTGGAATGAATCAAAGTAAATATGAGGCATTATTAGTTAATTGGAATTTATTACCATCATTACAACTTAATGTGATTTTTGGTGTGAGTGGAAGACAATATCAAATAGGAAGTCCTAGTGACATTGCAAGGTCAAATATCATTGGAACATACGCTTGGACATTTATAGGAGACACCGCAGTACCATAATAAAAAACCCCACCTAAAAAGTGGGGTTTAATTTTACCATATTTTTTCTTGTTTCATATAACCTAAAACACAACAATAAGCATCACTCATATCATAATTTTCTTTTTTGAGTGTATTGTTTTTTGTATAAACCCAATTTATTTGGGGCTCTCTTTTTGCAACTTGTTCCCATATTATTTGTTTCTTATCACAATCTTTTGGATGTCCACCAAATAATACGTATTTACCTTTTCCATTATCTTGAACTAACCAAGGGAAGGCATTCTTTCTTGAGTTATACGTTGATATATACTCAGGAACTATACCTAATATGTCATAGATTTCCTTTGAGATTAAAGTATTATATCTAAGTAGTGTTTGTATTGTATAAACATTATTTGAGTTCAACAGAGGCTCTTCTATGACCACATTTGTTATACCTAAATTTTTATATTCTGACAATTTAGATTTAAAAATTTCCGTTTTAAGAAATAATTCTTTAATTTTGTTGTCTTCTTTTGGTTTAACAATTGGTGATACGTGAGTTAATTCCAATAACTCTTTAGTTTCAATATCAAAAAGTGCCCAACCAATTGTTTTGGTGGACACGTCAAGACCTAGTATTTTAGGATTAGATTCAATTTTTTTGTTCATATATTAGAAATCAAATTTCACTACAAATTGTTGAATACCCGTTCTTGGATAAGGTGATTGTAGCTTAGAAACAATCATAAGTGTTTTATCAGAATCGTAAAGACCTATTTCACTTATATGAACTTTTTTGGTATTATCCCAAGTTGGATTTGATGATGCTAAAAATTCAGATTGGCCTAAATTTATTTTATATCTCATCTCATAAATTGTTGCTTGAATATCAGTTTCAATGTTACCATAAAAATAATATTCATCACCAAAATTAAGATTTGTTGTAGTACCTGTTGGCAAGTGAATATAATCAGTTAAGACATATGTATCGGCATTATCATATAAATCTTGAGTAATAACAAAAGTATTACCAGTTAACCCTGATTGGGTTAAGAAACCATTTATTGTTGAACCACTTAATTGGTCTGTAAAATCAATAATTTTCCATTCTGTTGGTTCTGGTCTACCATTACCATCAATTTTTTGACATATAATTTCAAACTTATTTGCAATAAATCCGTTTTGTACATTACAGAATTCAGAACAAATTGTACTTGCGGTAACAGCTGAATATGTCGGACAAGTTCCAGTATAACTTCCATAAGTAGTTTCCTCTGAGACTTGAACAATTGCAGAATCTAAAGAACCATCCAAAGTTATAGCACAACCACTATATGTAATTCCTGAAGTTATAATTGTTTCATCTGAAATAATAAAACTACAATCAACGACTTTAATTGTTGCACTATTTGCAGTTGTACTTGCCGAGTAACTACTACAAGTAATATCTACACAACTTTCAAATAAACTTGTTGTTAAACCAGTAACAGGAACAACATCAGGTGTCCAAGTTCCAATTGGAATATCATTTTCAGTTAATCCTGTTAAAATGGCTATTCTAGTGTCTGCTGAATAAATCTCCCAAGTAGAATTATAATAAACCAATCTTTCAGCTAAATCAAAATTTGATAAATAAAGATTTGTTGACCCACTCAAAGTATTATAATAAGGTATTGTTAAACAAGATTCATTTTCAACACATAATGTGACACATAATAAAGGATTATAATTACATTCAGTATAACCTGTTATACCTCCTTCAAAATCAATTGTAAAGTCACCTATTAATCCACCATTTGTAAAATTAATTATTAGGTCAGTACTATTATTGTTGGTTCTAATTACCCAATCATTACCATCATAAAAAATATTAGATATCAGTCCCTCGCCAAGAAAACTTCTAAATATTGGGTAACCATTCAAATTTTGGTCTGTGTTAATAAATGGATAAGCACTATAAGCGTTAGGGGATGTGTCTGGTTGTGGTAAAAACCAAAATGTGAAACCAGAATACCAACAAGGAGTAATAGATGTGTTAGCCGTAGCTAAACATGAAAATTCATCACCGAATCTTACACTAACATTTTGTGAAGATATTGGATTACAAGAAACATTAGGACCTTGAATACTTTGATAGTAATTACAATGTAATGAATTTGTAAATCCTAAATCGTTTGATAATCTGTATGTCACATAAAAATATTCTGTATTACCAGTTAAAATGCCCTCAACTGAATTATTGTCTAGACCACAAATATTTGGTGTTATTAATGAAACTTTTGGTGCTGGTAAAGTCCAATTTCGATTTGACTTATATGACATTGCCGCGAGTAATTCTTCGTCATCAATAACAATTATTTTCAAGTCAGGAAATACTTTACCAACTCTATTTGGAATATTAGGCGTTGGTGCATTAGGATTTGGATTGTCATCCCACAAATGGAAATATCTTATACCAGGGTCATTCATATCAACATTCTTTGTTGATTTTAAATAATTAACTTGGAATAATTCCAAATCTTCAAAACCTGGTGGGTCAACCCAAAATGTTTGTCCTAAACAACAATTTGGATTTTTGTGCCACATAATCCAAGGTAAATGTATTTTGAAGTTTCTACCTTGACCAGTGGTGTCATTTGTTGTATCGTCAAATGGTTGCATTGCAAACTTTTCACCATAGAATAAATCAATTGTCTGATTTGTATAATGTATAATACCAATAGCTTTTTGGTCTTCAGGTAACACATTTACAACTTCATCAAATGAATTAAAATAAAAAGTTGAGCTAGTATCAGTTTGTCCACTACTTGAAGCATAACCCAAATATTCTTTAGTACCTAAGTAATTAACTGAACCAAATTTTGTATAATCATTTGAAACTGATGAGTCTAATCCTGCAGGACTTTCAGACCAAGGAATATTCATATTCCAAATCTTAACATCAAATTGGTCTGTATAACAAACAGATTCAAAGTTTATTACATTATCATTCCAATGTCTGAATGGAGTTATACTATCGTATATTTCAGTCATTTTTGGAGGGTATATAATAGTTCTTGCATAACAATCATTACCCAAATATGAGAAGTCAGGAGTTGGTCTATCTAATGTAATTGTATTCAAACAAACTCCAACAATTCTATATGTTAAAATTGGGAAACAACTTTGTAAAGTCACTACACAATCTGGTGGTGCTGGTTGTGGACAAGCATTACTTGGTGTTGGTGTTGGACAAAACGTTGCACTAGGTGTTGGAGTTGGTGTAGGACTATCACAAGGAAATAAATTTGTGCTTGTGGGTGTTGGGGTTTGTGACACTGGGAACGATGGTGTCATTGATGGTGTTGGCGACACTGTTGGAGTTGGTGTAGGTGTTGGAAGATTTGAACAATTACAATCAACCAAACCAGTACCATCATAATAAATTGTTATTATATCACCAACGGCAAATCCTCTAACAACACTTGGATTACAACTATTAAAAACTAAATCAATTGTATTAGTACCATTCAATGTGTTCATCTGAACAACATAGTTTGAATTAATAGTGTATAAATTATTTGTTAATGCACTCCAAGTATAATAGTTGGTATCATCTATTGGAGTTCCACTGAAAAACCCTCTTTCTGCGGCAGTATTATAGACCGAATCAATAATAGAATCCATAAAAGGAACACCATATGTGTTACCCCCAATGTTATCTACATAGATTGGGTATTTTACATTTTCTTTATTTGATTGTGGTGAACCTGCAATATTTTGAGCATTGAAACTTGGTTCGAAGACAAAGTAATTTGTCGGATTAAAATTAGGTATAACATTATAACTTACTTCACTATCACCAATTTGGAAATAAGAAATATTGAAGTTACCTTCAGATAGTTTTTGTCTACCAGCATCTGTTAACCTTGTGTTTATTAAACCTGATGTATTTTTAAGAATATATCCCATACAGTATAAATATGTTAATTCATTTTTTATGATGTTATTACGTTACAACAATTACAACCAGTAATAACTAAATCAGATAAAGAAAATGTATGTTGACTATTTCCTATATAACAATCAACGAATTCATTTTTATATAAAATATCTGTGGTTGTGAGTGTAAAATCTGTGTTATTTGTTAATGAAATGTTTGACCATTCTTCATTATATGTTGTTAAATACAATGTTTGATTTTGACATCCAGGTATTGAGTTATAAGTTGAACCAGTACTTGTACCTGAAGTTGTTATTGAAATTGGAATTGTATCAATAACTAAACTTGAATTTGTAATTGCTGAAACGGAATTCAAATTTGGGGAGGATTTTACTAAATTAGAATGACTCAATTTAAAATTTATTGTCACACCATCTGATAATTTAGGAAAAACTGAAACCTTAGTTACGTATTCTTCAGTTTTTTGTGATGGTGATGAATTAATTGTTTGAGAAGTAGTGTTTAAATATATTGTATATGTTATTGGATTTTGTGGTGGGTTAAGTGTTACAAAATTTGTAAAACTTCCACCTGAAATATCTGTAGTTGTCACAACATAATTACCTTTACACAAATTTGTGAATATTGGAAATGGTTTAGATGTAATACCATTATCAATTGAATATTGATAAGGAGGATATCCATCAAATGCTGAGATTGTTATTGCTCCATCACAACCACAAATTGTTTGATTAACTGTTATCGTTGAGTTTAATGACATAAATTATTTTTATATTTTATATTCCACAAATACCATTTATTGTTGTTGTACAATAGATAAAATAAATTGTATTGGTTAGTGGTGGTCCTGATGAAAGATTTGCTGTTAAAGTAATACTATAATTTGTTGGAGAACAAGGTCCTTGCCATCCTTGACTATTCATCAAACCAGGACCACCAATTGTATTATTTATTGTTGCCCCACCAATCCAAAGTGAAGAACTATTAATACTTAATTGAGATGGACTTATGTTTGTTACATCTAAATAAACATCTAATGTAGACATATTAATACACAATATATCAAAACTTGTAACTGAAACACCTACAGGTAAATTATACGTATTCCAAACAAAATTTGGTATAAGATTTTGACCACCACAAGAAGAACCTCTATACTGATTTGGTATATTAGAACCCCAAGTTTGCCACCATCCTTCATTAATTATAAAGTTAAGAGTTGGTACACTACATATATTTCTGATTGCCGTTATTGTATAACTTGGGTACAAATTAGCATTAGATACAAACCAATTATTCAATGGTACATTACTTGCTGTGAATGTATTTGGTGGTGTTGGTAATGGATATGTTGAAACAATATCAATAGGTGGATTAAATTGAGTTACCAACTGACTTGATGGTGAACCAGATAAAATCCAATATTGATTCCAATAAATTAATTCATTTCCTGATGGGGATTTCCAAACTGGATGAATAACTCCATTATTAGTTTCAAAATAGGCAATAATAAATGGAATTTGTATTAATGTTTTAGGTGCTTGTATTGTTATACACATATTATATTCCATAAACGATGGGTTTGATGGAAGTTGTGCTAACGTGGTTGTTGTGGTTGTTGTAGGTTCAACAATTGTACAATTTATTAATAAACTAAAATCACCAAATTGGTCAGTTATCTGAACAAAATAAGTTCCTGATTCTAAATTTGTGAAGTTAGTACTTGATGAATTTAATGGTGGTATTGACCTTACAGTATTACCTTCATCATCTAATAATATCACTTGATATGGTGGAGTACCACCAGTAATTTTAACACCCAAACTTCCGTAACCACCACTAACTATTGGTGACGTTGGTTCACATATTGCACCCATAGGATATATGGTTAAGACACCACATTCATTTGATTGTAGATAGTTTAGTTGGTCATATTTTCTTGGTTCAGGACAAGTTATTGCGGCAGTTTCAAAAACATCCATCACAGCATCCAAATTAGCCCAAGTTGTACCAGTTGGACATTGTAATTCACCTAAAATATAACTTACTAAATTATTATCGTAAAAAATTTCCCATTGTGAATCTACTAAATCATAAACTATTTTAATTTCTAAATTTTGTCCACAACAAGGGTCATACCCAACATAGGATTTTCTACCATTAACATAACCACCTGGTTTAAGTGTTGTCTTAAATACACCACCAAAAGATTCAGAGGTTGCTGATAATGATATACAACTACAAGGAGAGACAGTTACAGATGTGGACATAAATTTTTAAAAAAATAAGTTTATTATACTAATCAACAATAAATACAATTAAGAATGTTTTTCTATTATACTTTTCATAACCTCTATGTATTTAATTGTTGAACTATTCTTATCGATGTAATCGAAGTAATTAATATTTTCTTTTAATTTTTCTAATGGATTTACGTTTATAAATTCACCTTTATAAAATTTTGACCTTTTTAAATCATCGGTAACTCCAGCCATATGTAAAATAGGATGTTTTTCATAAGTTGAAATAGTATCAGTTGCCCAAGAAAAACTTAAATCCTCAACTATTTTTGTTTCGTGGCTAGTTAACCAAAGATTCCATAAAACCGCCCACATATCAGCTGTCCACATTTGTATTTCTCCCGATGGGACACTATGTCTTTGATTAAATTCAAAAACATTTTTATAAAGTAATTGACAATCATTAAAAACTTTTTCCCAAAATGTGTAATCGGTATTTTTGATTAAATATTGAGCACCACCTGAGTTCTTATTATTCTGTTTTATTGTATCAACAGAAATACCAATAACATCAGCCATTAATTGAATTAAATGTCCTTTTTGTAGTGATGGGTGTATAGATTCATATCTTTCACAACAAGTCATAATATAATCATAATTGATATAACTTAAGGTATCAGATAGATACACAATATCATCTTGTAACAATTTGTTGAAATCAGGGAGTTCTCTAAAAATGATATCAGAATCGTGGTAAAAGTAACATTTCCCTAAATCAGGATATTCTTTCAACCATCTTGATAAGGCCATTGGTCTTAAACTTGGAATATATTTTTTATCTTTTCTATCATCCAAATAATGATGTACGTTAATACCAATCTCTTTTAATTTAATTGACTCATCTGAAGGAAATGTATTTCCATTAACCATAACAAACAAAACGTGAATATTTTCAGGTTTAATTCCTTTCTCAATAAAGTTTGTTGTATATATTTTTGTTTGCCAATGGAAGTAAGGGATGTCAGGATGAGCTGATACAAATACCAAATTATTGTCCATACTTTTTTATAAAAAAATATAGAGAATAATTTGACTTTATAAATAATATAGAATATCCGCAGTTCCATTAAATGTTGCATTAGCACCTAATGGTGTAATACATAACCACATTTCATCTAAAGTACCATTAACATTAGAACCAACTCTAATTTGGTTATCATCAAGTTTCGTTGTAGTTAATGCCGAAGTACCCGCTTGACCAATCAAAGAAGTCATAATGTGACCAGGGGATGTTATTGTATGTGTATTACCAGTACCCAAACTATATTGGAATGGTGAATTTGGAATATCTACCCAAGTTGGGGTATAAGATAAAGTTGGATTGAATTCCATTGTTAATAAATAATTGTCATTAGATGTATTAAGAATACTAATTGCATCGTATTGTGATGAAACCGATGTATAAGACTCCTTCAATCTATAACCAATATAAGGATATTTTTCACCAGAAGTAGCTAATGTTGTTGTTGCTGTATATGGTACTGAAACTGTTGAATATAAACCATTTAAAGCACCTTCAGAAGCTGTTTGAGAACATATCATATCAAAATAACCAGAACCAACACCAACTTGTCTTATTTCATATCTTATTGGTTGATTAGGTGAGGCCATATAAACTGTTGATATATTATTTGCAGCAGTATAATCAATAAAATAAATTGTTTGACCTGATAATACCATTCCAAATCTTAGTCTACCAACACCTAACCATTGATAATCTACAGTCATCAAATTGGTTTTAGTCCAATCAAAATTGTTGGGGTCAAATTGAGTATTAGTCCAAACAGAAGTATCTGCACTATAAGTACAAGAACCGCTCAAATATATGTTAAAAGTTATTGCACTTGTAACACCATTACTTTCCAAAAAGAAACCATCAAAAACTGAATTATATGGTGTTCCTGTCGTTGATTGAAACATACCAACCCTTTTAATAACATTAGTTTCAATGGCAAAGTTATTAAAACTAGCTTCAAATAATTGACTTTTACCTGGTTGATAAATTGGATGTGTTTTTGATTGACGTATAACTAAATCGTTATTAGCTGAAGTAGACATTCTAACTCTTGCATATTGTTGGTCAAAAATTGATGTAGCAGTTCCAGCTGTCATTTCATTGACTTGAAGTGGATTTTTATCATAAACGTGTTTGATATCTAAAAGATTAGTTACTGCTGCAGTTCTTAATCTACCAAACGCATCTAAGTTTGGGCTATCTGAGTATTTTATCGAATTATTAAAAATGTATGCCATATTATATTATCCACCAATTATTATTTCTTGCCACCAATGTAAGTGACATATAGTTTATGTTCATATCAACGTAGGAATTTCCATCAATTGTACCACTTGTTGGGGTTATTCTTATTCTATAAGAACCAGAATTACCACCTTCGTCTTTTATAGTTACTTTTAATCCATCCAAAGAATTTGGTGAAAACAGAGTTAAATCGACATCCCCCAAATAACTTATTCCATTATAACTAAAACCTGATGATAAGGTTACTGCGGAGGTAGTAATACCTGTTGTTGCCTCATAGAATGTGACACCAGTAACCGAATCAATTGTTGCGGTAAATGTTGAACCATCACTTTCACCAATTGTAAATGTGTTATTATTATATGTAAAACTCGTAACACTTGTATCTGTAAATCCAGTAACGAAACCTGAAACTGTAAAAGTCCCACCCGAAGTATTAGTAAATGTAATAGTACCTGTAGTCGCATCATAAGTCCCACCTGATATGTACACTGATTGTACTAAGTCAGTTACTTGTTGTATTGTTGCCTTAAATGATGACCCAGCTGGATTTTGTGAAGTGTCATTTGGATTTACAATATGAATTAAATCCGTAAATGTCACAGCTGTTGCAGATGTCCTATCGGTAAGAAATGCCATTTAATATTTTATTTATAAATAGTTAGGACATAAAGAAATAACCAACACCATCCATAAAAAAGAAATCCTCTAAATCCATAAATTCTTTTATATCTTCACTACAATATAATACCTTAAACTTTTCACAACCATCACTTGTTATAACTTTCACACCAATTGCAGGTGCGGAATCAAATTGAGGTGGTAAAACCATTAAATTGGTAATGGGTACTGTTGTTGATATATATGCTAATAAAATACATTGATTACCGAATACATCACAAACGTAAACAGTGTAAGGTGGATTTAATCCCCATATATTACTAAAGGAAAGTAAGTTCATATTATAACTTTATGTAGTTATAAATATTACGTATTATAAACTACCCAAACATGTGGCACAATTATCAAAGAAAGTATTTCCAGTTGATGGGAAAAAACTTCCTGAGATGTATGTAAATGTTGAACCTAAAGGTAAAGTTGGATAAGTTGATGAGTAGTACATAAACTCCCAACAATAATCATTGGTGATAGTTTTAAATATTGTTCCTGGTGTAAATGTAGGAATAGCCAAAGTTTGAATAATATATTCTGTTGGATTTCCACATTGTCTGAAAACATAATAACCTATGGCCATAGATGGTGTTGGTGATGGTGTATTTGTTGGTGTTAATGTTGGTGTAACGGTTGGTGTTGGAGTAGGTGAAACATCAGGTGTACATAATGAACATTCACCTAAATTTGAATAACCTAAAGGTCCATCAATTAAACTTATTTCATCAATACCAATAACATCCAAATTATAACCCAAGAAAGAAATACATTTTGAATTTCCATTAACATTTCCTTTAAAAATCATAAATTGGTCAATAGTACCACCTGAAGGTAATGGTATTGAATTGGTTGTATAATACATTTCACCAGTATAACAATCTTGGAATTGTTTACTATTCGGACATTTTATTTCTCCATTTACAGTATTAAATGTTACATTACCTAATATGTTTATTGGCCTTGTTACATCAGGTGTTGGTGTAGGTGTTGGTGTTAATGTTGCCGTTGGTGTTGGTGTATATCCAGTTATTGTTACATCTATAGCTACATCACCACAAGGATTACTAGGTGTTGGTGTTGGTGTACTTGTTGGAGAAGTTGTTATCGTTGGTGTAGGTGTTGGTGTTGGAATATATTCACAATCAAAAACTGCGGTAAAGTCTAATACGGAACAATTCACAGTTGGCGTTGGAGTAGGTGTAGGACAAGCTCCACTAAATACATATTCATCACATAAATCAGGACAAGTTGAAATACAAGGATAAGGTCCTTCTAATAAACAAGTACCATCCAATACTGATGACATACACCAAGTTCCTCCAGTTGTGAAATAAATAACATTACCAGTGTTTACCCCTAACCAATATGGTTGGGAATTATGTATACCAGCGTATTTGTAATTGTCATCATAACCCAATCCTGTATCACTAATACAATAATTAACAATATCGGTTTTATCTATTAGAATACAATATGGTGTACCACTACAAGTATATAATGAATAACCATCAGGACAAGTATATCCAGTTCCAGTTGTTGCCCCACTTGAAGATAAAGGAACGTCTTGACCAATAAAACTTAATGTTGTAAACAAAGTATCCGCGCTTAATTGTGAATAACTAGTATAACCACTAAGAGTTGAAACAGAACCACTATATATTTCAGCAACAAAACTCGCAGGACCTGAATCATTCAGGTTCTCCATTTCAATTATGTTCAAACCTGATGAGAAAGTATATGGGAAAACACTTAAAAATAGTGTTCCATAACCTTGAGCGATTGATGTACCTGGAAATGTTGATATTGTATCATAAATTAAATTACCATTTATTTTAAATCTAAAATAGTCATCACCTGAAATCGCGATAAAATATGTACCTGAAACTGGTATGTCTAAACAATAGGAAAATCCCACATATTCATCTTGTGGGTCAGGATTGTTAGTTGTCCATATACCCGCATTATTTAATCTACCTGTAATTGTAGTTCCAGTACCCCAAAGAGAATTTCTTAAACTAGTCGGACCATAGTATGGTGATGTAGTAAATCCTTGACCACCTGCTTGAATATTTAAAATTCTTCCACTATTATCTACTAAAAATTGAGTATTAAAAAGTAATGTACCATTCTCAGTGAATGCTGATGTTGTTGACCCAGTATTTGTTATTGGGAATGAAAGATTTGTAATGTCTTCATAAAAAATAACACCATAAGCATTATATGCTGTATTAACACTACCTGTTGTTGCAGTATAAAAAAATGAACCACCACTTGTTGCTGCGGTTACAGTATATATACAAGCATCAGAATCGATGGTTGGGGTATAACCCGATGGACAAGGACAACTCATTTCTTAAACTACTAAATTAGAGATTATTTCACAATTATTATCATCAACAACTTTTAAATTATAAGATAATTGACCATCCAAAATTGATGGAACATCAAATGAATATGTACCACCTGTTATGGTATCTACATATACACAAGTAGTTAAGGGGTCATCACATAGATAAATGTCGAAAGGTGTTGAACCTGAAACTCCATTTATAGTTATTGTTGTTGGCATTTGACAAAATTGTTTTTAATAAATATATTAGGTAAGAAAACTTTGTGAATATTATGTCTGACGATAATGAAATAATCGTAGAATTACTACGTGATATATTTGGGGATGAAAAACAACATTATGAATCTAAAGGCCAAATTAGTCATAATTGCCCCCTTTGTGATGAGGGGAGGAAAAAAGGAAATTTGGAGATAAATTATTTCCAACATCTATTTCATTGTTGGAGCTGTGGTGATACAAATGATATGCACGGCTCACTTCATAAGTTAATTAAAAAATATGGTAAAAAATCACACCTTAAAACTTATTCTGTACTAGCACCAGAAGAAAACCTACCCAAAGAAAAGAAAAAAGTTAACAAACTTGAACTACCGAGTTTTTATCGGAAGTTCAATGAGGTCTCATCAATATACCCAGTAAGAAGACAAGCATATAATTATTTAATGAATAGGGGTATTACCGATGAAATAATTGAAAGATATGGAATTGGGTTTTGTGATAATGGTAGTCACGCTGGTAGAATAATAATTCCATCTTATGATAAAAATAACAAATTAAATTACTATATTGCCAGAAGTTGGGATTTACATACAAAAGCAAAATATAAAAACCCTGAAGCTGAAAAAGATAAGATTATTTTCTTTGAAAGTTTGATTGATTGGAATAAAGATATTACTCTAGTTGAAGGAGCATTTGATTCCATATTCATCCCAAATAGTATTCCAATGTTGGGGAAACATATGAGTTCATTATTGTTTGATACCTTATATGAAAAGGCCAACAACAATATAACAATCGCCTTGGATGGTGATGCTTGGGACAATGCGGTTAAATTGTATCATGAGTTAAATGGTGGGAATTTATATGGAAAAATTAAAATAGTAAAACTACCTTTGGATAAGGATATTGCCGATTTGAGGGGACAAATAAATGAATATTATATTGAAATAAAATGACAGATTTATATAAAGTAAGAGATGAAATACTAGAAATAGTTAAAAAAAGACAACAAGAATTACAATTAACTTTTGAAGAAGAAAAACACCAATACACAATGTTGGATAATAATTCTGTATTGAAAGATGATTGGTATTCTGTATCAAAAATAATAAAAAAGTATTATGATGAATTTCCAGCTGAAGAAGTTGCGTTAAAGAAAGCCAAAGGTGATATTGAAGAACAACAAAAATTGTTAAAAGAATGGGCTGGAGCTGGAACATACTCAACTAACTTAGGTAGTAGAACCCACTTTTTATTGGAACAAAAATCCCTTGATATGTTTAATATTAAGAAAGAGGTTAGACAACCAATTTTTGATTGCGATTTTGAACAAATATTAAAGAGTGATAGAATGGTCAGTGCTGGGATTAAATGTTTGGAATTGATGAAAGAACGAGGTGCTGTATTATTAGATACGGAAATGGTATTAGGTGATAATGAATTATGTTATGTAGGACAACCAGATAAAATGTGGTTAATTGAGAATAAGGAAAAGAGTCAAATTGGGATATTTTGTACAGATTGGAAAACCAATAAGGTTAAGAACTTTGAATCCAATCATTTTACAAAACCGATGAAATACCCCTTCAATAAATTACCCAATAATGCTTTAGGTCACTATTATGTTCAATTACCATTATATTTAAGATTATTATTTAAAATGTTGGAAGGAAGTAAGTATGAAAAAATTGGACTTTTTGGAGCAATTATAGTATTGTTGAAAGAAGATGGGACATTTGAAGAGTTTAGAATTCCTATGAATGTAATTACTCAAGTTTTTAATTTAAAATTAGATTTATGACACCACTACAAGAATTATTAAATTGGGTTGACCAAGAACTAAGATTAGATGGTTATGAACATAAAGAAATTATGTTGAAAATACTGGAACTGAAAGAGAAGGAAGAAAGAATGGTTGTTGATGCTTGGCAAGATGGAAAATTATCTGAAATTGGATATTCTGATACATTAAACGGAAATGATTTTTATAACAATTTAAATAAAAAATAAATGGACTTAGTAATCACCAAAAACACAAAAACAAATCACAACAAACCTGATACGGATGAGTATTTAATAGAAACTTTAAGAACGAGAAAGAAATACTATTTTATTTATGATGGTATAAAGTTCGTATCTGACAAAGAAATAATTGGTGTTGAACCAAAAACATACAAATTAATTTATAAAAACAATAACTAAAAAAATGGAAAACCAAAAATTAGAATCAGTTGAAGTCTCAGTCTATGAATCTTATACTGCCTACACAAGAAAAAAACCATTGATAATTAATATCGTGGATTACCCTGAATTAGAAGGAATGAATGAAGATGAAATCCAAGAATACATTCTTGAAAATGGTAATAGTATGAAACCTATAAACAATGATGTTTATGAAAATTTATTAGATGAACTAACAAACCAAGATATAGATTGGGATAAATATGATAATGAAGATTTTAATATAATTGTAGAATAATATGGATAATTTATTTAATGAAAAACCAAATATTGATTTGAAAAAACAACCTACAGTAAGTTGTGAAAAATGTGGGTCAATATATTTCAAAGAAGTTACATTGATAAAAAAAGTATCAAAATTGTTACTTGGTACTCCTAATGATACTATGGTACCATTCCCAACATATATGTGTAATGATTGTGGACACGTAAATGATGACTTTAGATTATTTGATGAAGATAATAAAACAAATTTAATATCGTGATAAAAACTTTAGTACACTTCTCAGATTTACATTTGAGATTAATAAAAGACCACGATTTATACAAATCAATATTGATTGATATGTTTAATCAATTCAAAGATATTAAACCTGATAGAATTGTCTTCAGCGGGGATTTAGTCCATAGTAAAAACCAAGTCAGTCCAGAACTTATTGAAATGGTTAGATGGACATTAGATGAATGTTCCAAGATTGCAAAAACAATCATCATTGTTGGAAATCACGATATGCTTGAAAACAATTTATCAAGATTGGATACATTAACCCCCATCATTGAATCAATGAATAATGATAACATTGTCTATTATAAAGATAGAGGTGTTTATACTGATGAGAATATTGATTGGGTTGTATATTCTTTATTTGAACACAATATTCCCCCAACAATTGAGAAATCTAATAACCTTAAAATTGGATTGTTTCACGGACCTATTATAGGGTTATATACAGACATTGGATATAAGTTTGAGACAGGATATGAGGTGAGTAAATTTGAGGGATGTGATATCGTTCTATGCGGAGATATACACAAGCGTCAAATTATTTATTTGGATAAAACTCCAATAATTCAAGTAGGCTCAACAATCCAACAGAACTATGGGGAGTCAATTAAGAAACACGGATTTGGAATTTATAATGTGGTTAAGGATGAATATTCATTTGTTGATTTGGATAATCCAAAACCTTTTCTTAAATTTGCAATAAATTCATTTGAAGATATAATTGATGGAAAAGAAAAACTCACTAACGCTTAACAAACAAACTCAAAAAGATTTAACTGATTATTGTAAGTTAAACAATATTGAAGATGTTGAGATATTTTTCCAACAATGTTTCAAACAAGGATTTGATATAAAAAAATATGGATTAATAGGAGAAAATAATGAGAGAGTTATCGAATACATTGAAAAGGAAGTTCCGATTGAGGTTATCAAATATGTTGAGAAGGAGATTATCAAGGAAGTCCCCATCGAGATTATTAAAGAGATTGAAAAGGAAGTCATTGTTGAGGTAATAAAAGAAGTCCCAATTGAGTCGAAAATTTTTGTACCAAATGAGGTTATAGTAGAAAAAATTGTGCAAGTTCCAGTTGAAGTTGAGAAGATAGTGGAAAAAATTGTACAAGTTGAAAAACCAAATGATAAGATGGGAATGCTACAAGAGACATTGATGAAACTAAGAAAAGAGATTGGGGAGAAAGATAAAACAATAACTGAATTAAATAACAAGATTGAACAACTTGAAAAATTGTTATCCAATACTGGTGCTGTATTTATGAAGGGTTCAAATTTATTAAATAACTTATGACAGCAGTAGAATGGTTAGCAAATGAAATTGATGGTTTAGATACAGCCATATCTTATGATTTTTTTCAAAAAAAAGTACAACAAGCCAACGAACTTTTTGAGCACCAGATAAAAGATGCTTGGAAAGATGGAGCTTATGGTGGTGGACAATTTACAACTACATTTGATAATGCAGAACAATACTACAATGAAACCTATAAAAACGAAACAAAATGACATTGGAAGAAATAAAAAATAGAATGGAATACTTAGACGATATATTTTCAGATATTGGTAGGTGTGGCTATACTGATGATGAAATTGAAACTCAACAAGCTGAAATAGCTGAAGAGTGGTTAAAGTTAAATGAAATGAAAAAGAATCTTGAAAGTCAAATTAAGTAATAATAACATAGAAAATAAAATGACAGCAGTAGAATTTTTAATTAAGCAGATATTTAGCGAAGAAGATAAATCATTTTTAGAGTTTTACAATGGTGAAATTCAACGAGCTAATAAACTTTTTGAACAACAAATTAATGATGCTTTTAATGCAGGAGTAAATAGTGAAGATTATTATTATCCTAATTCAATGTTTACAGAAAGTGAAACCTATTACAATGAAACCTATAAAGAAGATAACTTATAATATTTATTGAAAAAATATTATGAAAAAAATTGTAAGATTAACTGAATCAAATTTAATTAGATTGATAAAAAGAGTAGTTAATGAAAACGAAGAAAGTTTAAGAACTAAAATAAGTAAAGAGAGGCAAGGAATTGGTAATTTTGATAAAACTAAGGACTATAAAATTAAAGTTCTAAAAAGATTTCCTAAATATTTGATTGATATTCATGATACTGCAGTTAATTATTGGGAAGATACTTTAGAGTCTTTTCCGTACACAAAAGAAGAATTAGATAAAGATAAACAGATTTACTCAACTCAAGAATATGTATCTAAATCTTTTATAGATAGTATTACAGATAAAATATATGAAAAATCAGATATAATATTATGTGAAGATAAACAAGGTAAACTTTGGTTGTTAGATGGACATCATAGATTAGTTTATGATAGAATGAATAACCGAAATTCTAAAGTTTATATTATACCTTTTGAAGATGTTGTTGAAATACAAGACACTTTCTATTCTGGAGGAGATGATTAAAAAACAATAAAAATTAATAATATGGCAGATAGAAGAAGTACAGAAATATTTGAAAGAATATTCGAAGTGTTGGCAAACAATCCAGTTCAAGAAAACATTGATATTGCCAATGAAATGTGGTCAATGATTGGTGATTATGATATTCCACTCAGTAATTTGGAATATGAAAATCTAATAACACTTGGTTTGGCGAGTGTTGATGAAGATGGTGAAATAAAATATAAAGAAGTTTCATATTAACATATTTATAGTTAAAAACATATGGAAAAGTTAATAAGAAGAATCTTAAAAGAAATTAGAGAAGAAAATCCCCATCATCAACTTAAAAAGTTTTTGGAAGATAGGATTAGTTTTGAAGGTTATGATTTGGATAAAAATCCACGTAACAAAATTAGTCAATTATATGATGTTTTTGAAGATGAATATGGTTGGGCTATCAAAAGAATGGGTGAAAGAAAAGCTATAATTGAATGGTTACAAGGATTACCAAGTACAATTGATATTCCTTATTATTATGATGAAATCAGTAATTTATTGTATGCTTTAGGTTTTGATGAGGTCAAAGAAATGGAAGATGATGAAGTTAGTGAATTTTATTATGATTTAATTGCAAAAACTATTCTAAAAAACAAGTAAATTAATTAACATTTAACTTTTACAAAGTCCCACTATTTTTAACTAAAAAAGATAGTGGGATTTGTTTACTTTGTCAAAGACAATTCTGACCAAGTTAAAATAGGGTACACAAAAAGAGATGTACAAAAGAGGGTAAAAGAGTTGAATTCACCAAATTTAAGTGTTATTCTTGAATTTGAGTCAAAGTACCCCACCCAACTAGAAAAAGCCTTACATTTTAGATTCAAACAACATAATATTGAGAGGGAGTGGTTTAATTTAACTGACTTCACTATTGATGATTTGAAAAATATTTGTCATATTTTGGATGAAGGAATTTGTATAATAAATGATAAAACAAAAATAATTTAACAATGGAAAACGAGTTAACAGAAAAATTAATGAACTCCAAAAGAATTATGGATATCGTATCCAAGGGAGATACTATTAAGAAGTTCCCAATCTCAAGTCAAGGTGGACCATTCTTTTACGTTGACAAATCTGAACCAAACCCAGTGTTAAAAAAATATGAAGTCCCAGTGGGGTTAGTTGAAAAATTCAGACAAACATTTGGAGATGAAGATGGTAATGTCGGACTTTATCTAACTGAAGAAGACATAAATAATTTTGTAAAAACAAATGAAATTCCAAAAAGAATAGTAGAATGTGTTCAATGTACTCTTAATCGTCTTGGAAACGATTTTACAATAACGCCAAAATTAATTAATCCTAAAGATTTAAGTGTTACTTGGGATATATTAGGTGATAATGGTTTAAAATATAAAATTTCAATAAACATACAAAAATAATACTCAATAAACGAAAATAAATTTTAATATGAAATTAAAAGAATTAATTAAGAATGAAATTATCAAAGGAGATGAATTATCAGTAATGATTGATTTATTAAAAGAATGTGAGGAATTGCAAAATTGTGATGAATTAATTATCATAAAAGAACCAGTGTTTCTTGATGAAAATGGGAAAACAAAGATGGTTCAAACTTTTAAGGTTGACGATAATAACTCTTTTAAAGGTAAATGTTATCTCTATTCAATTGGGTTAACACCTGAAATGTTTGACCCAAATAAAATTAATGATTTGGTTAAAGATGGTGCATCAATCACTCCTGCAATAGTTGACCCATCAACATTGACATTAAAAAAGAAAATTATCATAGAGTTTGAACCTGAAACATTACAAGACGAAGCAATTTATGGTCTTGGAAGTCCTAGTATGATTGAGGATGCTGAAAATGAAAAAAATAAAAGTATAAGAAAAAAATTACATCAAACACTAGATAATATTTTGGATTCACCACAAGATTATCAAATTAAAGGTGAAAGGGGTGTAATGATTAGAGGGGTGTTTGAAACCAAAAAAAATGATGAGGTAGAATTAACTCAGATGCCACTTTGTTCAATGTTAATTCCACCTGAATAAGGTAGTAAATATATCGAAGAGTTAGGTCATAAAGGAATTAATGTTACAAGACAAGAAATAAATGAATTTTTAAATAAACATAAAAAATAAATTATGATTTGGTTATTTAAAGTTGATGAAGTTTTTTGGAATGATAAACCAAAAATAAATGACTACTTTACATTTGACACTAATGATAATGAGTTTGATGTAACTAAATATGATATATCACTTTATTTCCCGACAGCAGATTACTATTTACATAGCGATTCCAACTTGGAAGAAATATATCAGTTGAGATATGTTGGTACTCAAAATCCAATGAGAATATTAGTACCCAAAGACAACGAAATTTATAATATGATTAGAGAATTTCACATAAACATACAAAAAGATTAAACTTATGAAAAACATTTTAGTAAAAATTGGATTTAGAATAGCAAGTTGGCTATACAAACAAGGAATTATCGCACCACAACTTTTATCCCACGAAGATGGAACTTCTGTTAGAAACATTAAAATTCTTACTCCTGAAGAGAGTGAACAACTTAAAAACAATTTAGCATGATTACAATTCAAATTTTAACTTGGTTTGTTATGGCCTATGGGTTCACAAACATTATGGTTTATGGAAGTATTTTTCAAGGATTAAGAGATACAATTAAAGGTTTTGGGAATCACCCATATTTTCCACTTAACTTCCTATTCAAATTTATAGATGGTATTTTGTCCTGTGTAATGTGTTGCTCAACATGGATTGGATTTTTTATTGGATTGGTTATTTGGTCACCAAATTATCATTTATTTGGAATGCCGATTTACACATCTTGGTTTTTTGATGGATTAATTGCATCAGGAGCAGTATGGGCAATCAATGCCATTGTTGAATATTATGAAGAAAATAGACCATCTAAATGAAAAAAGTATTAGAGTTATTTGCTGGTAGTCGTTCTATTGGTAAAGCCGCAGAATCACTTGGAATGGAAGTATTTTCAGTTGATTGGGAACAATATGAGGGGATAAATTTATCAAAAGATATTGGTGAATTAACAATGGAAGATGTTCCATTCACCCCTGATATTGTTTGGGCTTCACCAGATTGTACAACATATACAATTGCTGCAATATCACACCACAGAAACGGAACTGAACCCAAAAGTGAATATGCAAAAAAATGTGATATGGTTAATCAACATTTTATTTCATTGATAAAACAATGGTTAACCATTAATCCAAATATGGTATTCTTTATTGAAAATCCAAGGGGTATGTTAAGAAAGATGCCTTGGATGTTAGAATTCACAAGACATACAATATGGTATTGCAAATATGGTGATGAAAGAGCCAAACCAACTGATATATGGACAAATAGTACAACTTGGATAGCAAGACCTGTTTGCAAGAATGGTAATACGGAATGTCATCACCAACCAGCACCAAGGGGAAGTAAAACTGGAACTCAAGGTAGAAAAGGAAGTTATGAAAGAAGTAAAATACCTGAACAACTTTGCAATGAAATATTAACATCAACATTATGAAAGTATTAAATCTATATGCAGGTATTGGTGGGAATAGAAAATATTGGGAAGATGTTGAAGTAACAGCGGTTGAATATAATGAAGAAATCGCAAATGTATATCAACATTTTTTCCCCAATGATAATGTTATTGTTGATGATGCCCACGAATATCTTGCAAAGAATTGGAGAAACTTTGATTTTATATGGAGCAGTCCCCCTTGTCAAAGTCATAGCAAAGTTAGGATGATGGCAAGCAAGGGTGGAAGTTATGATTCAGTAATGCCAGATATGAAATTATGGGCGGAGATAATCTTCTTACAAAACTTCACAAAGAATACCAATATAAAGTTTGTTGTTGAGAATGTTAAACCCTATTATGAACCATTTGTTAAACCATCATTGAAATTGGGAAGACATTTATTTTGGACAAACTTTGATATTCCAATTATTGATATTAAGGATGGTTTAACCCATAATGAGAGGGGAAGTTCAGAGAAGGGTTATTTTGATTTGAGGGAGTTTAAATTAAAACATAGGAAAGACCAAATTATTAGAAATTGTGTTGACCCCAATGTTGGAAAATATATATTTGACATTGTTAAAAAAAATAATTATGATGGAGAAAAAATTGGTGAGATTTCCCAATGAAAGTGAGTTCATTGAAATGGAAATCAATATGGATGAATTTGATAATGATAAAACATTTGAACAAGAAATGTTTGGATGGTACAAAGGAATTTACATTTCAATTAAATTATAATGGAACTAATAACAACTTATATTTGTAAATTATCTGACACTGGTGTTCACGATAATATATTTGGTGGAACAATACTTGGATTGATTGACCAAAGTGCTGGTGCTTATGCCGCACAGATATGTGATACACCAAGAATGGTGACAGTTAAAATTGATGAATTGGTTTTTAAGAATCCAGTTAAAGCTGGAACAATTATAAAAATATATGGTAAAGTTTTGGAATTTGGTAATACTTCCATAACTTTATACATTGAAGTTAGAAAACATAATGTTTACACTGGTAAACAAGAGGTTGTGGTTTCAACTAATATCAAGTTTGTTAGAATTGATGAAGAAGGTTATCCAATTCCAATCTCGGAAAGAGTTAAGATTAGATACAATGAAAGAATTGAAAAATATGGTAAAGGATTATTAAACCCTGATGAAAGATAAATTAATATGGAAGATTTTGATTCATTAAATGAAAAACAATTGGAATCCCTTGAAAGGGGACTCTCCGATTTAAAAAATAATAGAGTTATGACAAGTGATGAGTTTTGGAAGGAATTGTTATCAAAAAAAGAACAACAAGTACTAATTGATGAGGCTTATGAGAATTATTGTAAGTCATTTGAAAATCAAACACTAATTGAACAATACTCTTTTGATACAGACCCAATGACTCAATTTATGTTCATCAACAAATGTAAAACAGATTCTGAGTTCTCTGAGAAATGGGGTCTAACCATTGAAGAACGAGAGTTGAGTTTGGAAGAACGATATGATTGGTTTATAAAAACATATAACACAAATTTAACAAGAAGTAGTAATCAATATAATATGGAAGATATATTGAGTAGTAATAATTGTTCAAATAAACTAATCACAATATCTTATCACGATAAAACAATAGAAAGTTATGAAAGTTAAAATTAATGAAAAATGGTTTGAGGGAAGATATAATGATGAGCGAAAATTTATTATACCCCTATCTGAAGAGCAAGATATTATATTTTTTTATAAATGGCAAAAAAAACATAATAAGTTTGGTATGCCAAAATCAGATTACACAGAAGATATTGAATATAAAACAATATGTGAGTCTGGTACTTTAATTAGTTGTTACCCGATACTAAACCTAAATGAAGATGAGGTTTGGTTAAAATTTGATAGTTATAAACCAATTGAATCTTATGAATGATAAAATTTTAATTGGAAAAAAAGGGAAATCTGATAATGGTTATGTTTTTGCTGCTTACATTAAAATATTAGAACTACAACTCCCTATAAAATTCGTCCGACTTGATGAAAAAGGTCAACCAATCTTTATTAAAATAAACAATAACGAATTATGAAAATTAACATTGATGGAAATGATTTACTCAAACACTTAACATTTTGGCATAATAAAACCGATGATGAGTGCATTGAGTTGGCAACCAACGAATTTGGATTAGATGCTCAAGAAGCATTAATGAATATGCTTGAGAGGGATTTCTGTACCCAAGTAAACAATAATATCATTGAAGATTTAAAAAAATGGATTAACGATTATGAATAAAAGAGATATTATAGAATCAATGTTGAATATGGAAGACCCAATTACCAAACAACATTGGATGAGTTGGGATAAAGGTGATTGCTCAGAAATAGGATTGTGTGAGATATTATTAGCACAACTTATTAGAGAACATAAAGAAGCAAATGAACTATATTATGATACAGACTACGATAAAATAACATTAAGATATGAATAAAGAACAACAAACACTCTATTCAGAAATTGAAACACTTATTATTAAGTGGAATATTGATGGAACTAAAACTGCAGGTTCTCTCACTAGAGATATAATGAAACTAATAGAAAGTAAAAATGAAAATCAATAAAGAAGAACTATATAAACTCTATATGGAGTGGGTAGATGGAGTTGCCGAAGAATGTGATTGGAAAACTTCATTTACACCAGAAGAAATAGTTGGAGCAATCTCTACCATTTTAGAAAATAATCCACAATTATATGAGTAAAGAAGATACATATTCAATACCTATTTACGAAAACGGAGTGAAGACAGAATGGAGTGTTGATGGAATAATTGGTGATGAGAAATACTTTAAATTATTAGAGTTGGGTAATGGGAAAGATTTACCTGATATGATTAACACAACAACGAAACAATAGATTAGTATGAACAAACTAGATAAACTAATAGAATGGGTTAGTTGGGAAACATCCACACACTACTGCATTTCTCAATGGGATGTAGCCTCTTCAATTAAAATCAAATGGATTAAAAAAAATGAACAAACTAGATAAACTAATAGAATGCGGTGCTGAACTAGCACGTAAGCATGAAGAAAAGAGTGATGAAATATTAAATAATCCTGATGTACCGCAGGAATTAAAAGATATCATTATTGAAAGTAGAATACCTGATGATAAGATAGTTGATTTAACAGGAGGTAAAAGAATAAAATATATTAATCCCAACACATTCGAAATTGAATATGAATAAACTAGATAAAGATTACACAGCACTCCTACAAGACATACTTGATAATGGAGTTACAAAAAAAGACAGAACTGGCACTGGTACTATCTCAGTATTCGGTAGACAAATTCGTCATCGAATGAGTGATGGATTTCCATTATTAACTTCCAAAAAAATGTATTTCAAAGGTATTGTAACCGAACTTATATGGTTTTTAAGGGGTGATACAAATATCAAATACCTTGTTGATAATAATTGTCATATATGGGATGGGGATGCTTATAAGAGGTTTTCTCAAATTAGAAAATCCATGTTAATGTTAAAACCACCTGCATCGGAAGATAAATTAAGAGAATATATTGAGTGGTATGAGCAAGTAACAACACAAGAAGAATTCATTAACAAAATCAAAACAGATGATGAGTTTGCTCAGAAGTGGGGTGAACTCGGCTCCATCTATGGTAAGCAATGGAGAAGTTGGAATAAAAAGAAAATGTATCTATCGACAGATGGTTCATACGAAAACATTTATGATGAGGCTGACCAAACAGTTATAGACCAAATTGCAAACCTAATCAACGACCTTAAAACAAATCCAGATTCAAGACGCCTACTTGTGTCAGCTTGGAATGTTGGAGAATTGGATTCAATGACACTTCCACCTTGTCATTATGGATTTCAAGTTTATACAAGAGAGTTGAGTAATGAGGAAGTTGCATTTGAAGCAAATAAAAGAGGTTTTAATCTTAAAGGAATGACTGTAATGGGTAAATTATTGATTGACCCTAAAGAAGTCAAAGAATACAACTTACCAACCAGAGCAATCTCTTTAATGTATAATACCAGAAGCCAAGATTTACCATTAGGTACGCCATTCAATATAGCTTCTTACGGACTTTTATTAACAATACTTGGTAAGATGGTTAATATGGTTCCAGATGAATTAATTGCTAATATGGGTGATTGTCATATCTACTTAAATCAAGTTGAGGGTGTGAAAGAACAGATTGGTAGAGCAATGACCACTGAAGAAAGAATGGATTGGTGGTTTAAGAATTGTAAACCGAATAAAGAAGTTTGCGATAGTGTTGATGAAATGCCTGACTATGGTAAACACACTATTTTTGATTTGTGTTTACCAAGAACACCAACACGAACAAGAGAACCATATCCCCTACCAACATTAAAGATTAATTCAGGTAATGAGAATTGGCATTTGTTAGAGTTAGATGAAGTATTGAATACAATAGACCCAGACATTACATTCAAGGTTGAAAACTATCAATCACATCCAACAATTAAATTTCCATTATCAAATTAAGAATATGAAAACAATCAAAATTAGATTTATCTATTATCCAAATCGTGATAGATACACTATCCAAAGAAAAACTTTATTTGGTTGGAAAGATATTACACGTAGAATAGATTTTGGGTATGGTAGTGGTATTGAGTATTACGCTGGAAGTACAAAAGAAGATTTATTGAATGTTGTATTGGATGATTATTATATAGTTAATAAAAAACATATTAGAATTGTTGAATATCCCGAATTAAAATTTTATTAATATGAAAACAGAAACATTAAAAAAACTAATACAAAATGTCTTTGATAAAACAGATGACAAAGAAGAAATATATAGTGAAATTATGGCGTTGATTACATTATACGAATTAGATGAACCAGAACCAAAATTTCTAAACAACGCGTTCCCCTATAAAACATTTGAAAATCCATATTACATTAATTGTATGTGTAATCCATTGAATGGTGGTGATGGAATCTGTAATTGTACAAAAGGGGGACAGTATTATTCAACAACAACAATATAAAAACAAATGGGAATAGTAGAACATTCAAAATTAGAATTACAAATGGCTGGATACTTTGATGAAGATTCAGATTATGGTGGAGCTTTAGGTGATGCCGTTATGGAACTTATTGAAGTATTTGCCAAACAAGGACATTCAGGTATGTCAGCATCAATGGTAAGAGCATTATTTGCAAAATTAGGAAATTATGAACCCCTATTACCAATCACAGGGAAAGATGAAGAGTGGGGTGATATAAGAGATTATAGTAATAATCCTTATTATCAAAACAAAAGAGAAAGTGCTTTATTCAAGTATAGTGATGGTAGTGTTCATTACATAAAAGCTATTGTTAAAAGAACTCCTGATGGAATTACTTGGACTGGTCCATTATATCTTACAAGAGAAGATGCTATTAATTGTGTAGATAGAATTGGTAGTAATTTAGAAATCAAAGGATTTCCATTCATACCAAAGACATTTTACATTGATGTATTAGAAGAAGAAATTGAAAAGGATGATTGGATTATGTGGTGTAAAGACCCCTCTCAATTAGATGAAGTTTGGGAATACTATAAAAAACCTTATTAATGAATATGAAAAAACTATTATTTTTATTATTAGTCATTTTAATGACATCTTGTGTTGACCAAGTAAATAGACAAAAACATTTGGAAAAATTATATCCAAATTGTAAAGTTGAACCAGCAACAGGATTAGTTCAACAAAACGGATTTGATTTTATTGTAATTGATTCAACAAACCAAATCATTGCTGTAAACTTCTATATGTTCAGTGAAACAAAAATATGGTCATTAAGAAATATTAGATAAAATTATTAATCAATATTTATTTGATAAAAATCACAATGAGAAATATTATAAAAAAAATATTGAGAGAAGAATCTGAACTAAACGAATTAAAACGTTTAGTTGATTCATATCAACCAAATAATGTACAATTAGCTTTAATAATGTCAGAAGGATTTGGACTTAAAAAAGAAGTTTTAGAACTTATTCTTAATCGGATATTAGAAGAAATTAAAACATTAGTTGAAGAAAATCCTGATGAATATAGTGATGAAGTTTTAGATTTGATTGAATATGTTAATGAGATTAAAATAAATAAGATAACAGAAAATTTTAGTAAAAGTACTAAATATGTTATATATGTTGACGTTTATTACTCTAATTCAACTGAAGAAGATTTTGATTCTTTATTTGGAGAAATTGAGTGGGACTTTCAAAAATTAACTGGAGAACGTCTTATGTTAGAGTTAACAAAAATAGATTAAAATTGGTAATATGAATACATTTGTAGTTGTCAAAGAATTGGAAAATGGTTATATTATAATGGCACCAGATGGTGAAACTAGTTATATAACAGAAGATACTTATCAAAAACTAAAATCCAAAGGTAAAATATAGTGAAAACCTACATTCACGTTAATCAACATCACATCCGTTCCAATAAAACAAAAGGAACGGATTTACCTGTTATAACAATCAAACAAGGTAAAAAGAACACCTATTGTAATGAGGTTGAAATATTGGGACCCAGTAAGATTATATATGGTGGTGAGGGTTGTGATGCAAAACCAATCTTATCTTGTGGTGCAAGGGTGGTTATTGTAACTGAATCGGAGATTAATATTATTAAATGAGATTTGACAATCCAAGGTTGATTTTCTATATTATCTTAAATTAACAATTTAAAATTTACAAGACAATGATAGTTTATGAATACACAATGAAGGGTAATGATAAACCCATCCATTATTTAACTCCATTTGAAAATATGGCCGAAACTGATTGTGATGATTGGATAATAATATGGGAAGCTGAAGTTGCCCCTATTGAATTCCAAAATGATGAATCAGAGGAAAAAACAAAAGAATGTAAAGATGCTGGATATTCTTATTGTCAAGGTATTGGGTGGGTTAAACTTATTAATCAAATAAACAAAATTAATTTAAAGAAGGGACTATGATGACACTTTTAAAATTCACAATTAATAATGAACCGATTTATATAAATCCAGGAATGATATTATCATTAAGTCCAAGAGAAAATGGAACTGAAATAACAACGATGAATCCTAATGAATTCTATCACGTTGACCAAAATATTGAAACAATAATTCAACATTTAAAAGCATATTCAATAACTAAACAAATAATTAATATTACAGATGGGAAAGGCTAAAAAAGAACACAGAAAAAAAGTTGCAAAAAGAAATGAAAAAATTGCTGCAGAAAAGAAAAAATTCCAAAAACAATACACACAATTGTTGGAACAAAAATTGAAAGAATATCAAGCAAAATTAACTGAAAACGAACAATTAGAAAACGAGTTGAAAGTTACTCTAGGTGGACAAGAACTTGGATTTTCAGTTGTTGACCCAAGTGAATTGGAAAACAATACTGAACCTGAATCACAAAATGAAAATTGAATTTGATAATTGTCCAAAATGTGGGTCTGAAATAAAACGAGAGGACAATTCTCTTCACGTATGGGAAATGGAGTATCAATGTGGACTTACAATGGTGGGCGCTATTGATACTCAAACCCACGGAGATGAAATTGAAATAATTTCTGAGTGTTCTAAAAATTAAAACAAATGGTAAATAGAAAACTGAACGGCTTTTTTGTCTATGTGTTGTTAGCAGTAGTGTTTTCTTCTTGTGATGTAGAAACTAAATTCCCTAATACCCAATCAAAATTTGTAGTAAAAAGAATTCAAACTAACAAAACAAAAGGAACTAATCTTTACTTAGTCGAGCCTATTGATAAAATGGATTTGAATATGAAAGGAACTTGGTTTGTGGATAGTGTTGGCAGGTTCAATCCAGGTGATACATTGTCTTTTCAACATTACCGCTAACAAAAATATATACAACTCACCCCCAAAATCAATTAAAAGATTCACAATGGATTTATTCAATCCACCAATAGAATACAATTACAATTATATGATTAAAGATATAGATTTTACCAAGTTTGATAATCCATACATCCAGGTAATATGGGAAGATTATGCTGAAAACTTTACACAAGAAAAAATAAAGAGCATCAAACATTACTTCCAAAAAAAATACAATTCAACCAATGTTAATGTAATTACCAAAACAAAAATATCAGAAACAACCAATCACTCGGTTGATGTTTCCTTTAATATCTTGGATAAAAATTATCAATATGAATTGGTAAAATCATATCTTGATTCCAAAAATCAAAATCAATTATCTGATGAAATCTTTAATCTAGATAGAATTGTTGATAATAGATTATTGACAGATGAAGATATTACCCCATTCAAAAAATGGTATATCAAAAATATTGAATTCTCCAATTTCTTATCTTATGGACAAAATCAAAAAATAGATTTTGAAAAATGTAATGGAATATCGGTTGTTGAATCTGACCCACCAAATTTTGGTGGAAAGACAGTTTTAACCGTTGACCTATTGTTATTCCTATTCTTCAATGAAACCACCAAGACAACAAAAGCTGAAGAAATCTTTAATAGATTCTCAACTCAAGATAAAGTCCACGTAAAAGGTGAAATTATCATTGATGGGGATGAATATGTAATCATTAGAAACATTGAAAGAAAGAAGAAGAAAGATGATACTTGGAATGTAAAAACCGAATTGGATTTTTATAAGAAATTATCCGATGGGTCATTACAAAACTTCACTGGTGAACAAAGGAGGGAAACAGAGAATTTCATCAAAACATCAATTGGGACAAAAGATGATTTCTTGATGACAATCTTAACAACAGCAACAAATCTTGAAGATTTGATTGACTCCAAACCAACAGCAAGAGGTCAAGTATTATCAAAATTTATGGGGTTAGACTTTCTCAAAAAGAAAGAAGAACTTGCAAAAGAAATATATTCTGACTTCTCAAAATCAATGTTGTCAAATGTATATTCTAGTGATAAATTGAAATCAGATAATGATGGTTATAATTCAAGAATACAAGAATTAACCACAGATAATATAACCCAACAAAACAATCTTATTGATGTTCAAAACAGAATAATCAAAGGACAAGAATATAGAGATGGATTATTAAAATCCAAACACACGGATATTGATGTTGAAATCTCCAATATTGTTCCTGAACGTATTGAAAGTGAAATTATGGGAATAAAAACCCAAAAACAAAGTGTTGAAAGACAATTAAAAGAACTCAAGGTAGTTGAACCTACAGAGTTTTACTCGGAACAAGAACACGACTGGATAAAAGATGAACACAAACTATACTACAAAAAGATTGTTCAAGTTGAACAAACAATCAATTCGATTGAAGAACTAAAGTCTTCAGTTGATGGGGGAATTAAATGTGAACATTGTGGAATTGAATTAATAACCGCATCAATAACTCAAAACAAGATAGCAGAACTTGACTATTATAATATTCAAAAAGTCGAATTTGAGGGGTTAATGTCTAATATAATAGACAGAGAAGCTAAGTATGTTCTATTGAAAAAAGAATTTGATGAGTATGAGAAAAACAAACTTATCAAAGAAAAATATGAACTTACAATTGAGGGTTATGAGATGAAAATCAAAGGGTTGGAAGATAAGTTGGAAAAATTCAATTTGTTACAGGATAAAATATCCACCAATAACAAAATTGAAACCCAACTTATCAAAGCCAATCTGAGAATTGATGAATTGGATAGAGAAAAAGTATCTGTACAAAGAATCATTGATTCTAACAATTATCAAATTGAAAGTTTAAAAGATAAGATTAAAGATAATCTTCAAAAGATTGAAAAAATAAAGGAAGAATCTGAAAAGGAAAAAATATATAAGTTATATTTGGAAATATTTGGAAAGAATGGAATATCAAAGACAATAATGAAAACAATGATTCCAATGTTGAATTCTGAGTTACAGAGGTTATTGGAAGATAGTTGTCATTTTAGATTGGAGATTAATATTAATGATAAGAATGAGGTTGAATTTTTAATGATTGATAATAATACCCAGGTTGAGAAACTTATGTCATCAGGGTCGGGTTATGAAAGAACTATTGCTTCATTAGCATTGAGAGCGGTGTTAAGTAAGATTAGTTCACTACCAAAACCCAACTTAGTGGTTTTTGATGAAATCTTTGGTAAAATCTCAAATGATAACTTGGATATGGTTGGAGAATTTTTTACTAAAATAAAGAACTATTTTGAGAAGATATTCGTTATTACCCATAATCCTTTAGTTAGTAATTGGGCGGATAATATTGTTAAAATCACGAAAGAGAATAACATCAGTAGTGTAAAACAATAAAATGATTAAGCCCACCAAAAAAAAGGTGGGTTTTTTTGTTAGAATCAAAATTTGACTTATCTTTGTCTTCACAAAAAAAATAATAAAATATGAAGTACTTACTCAACGTTTTTATTCAACACGACAAACAAGAAATGTTCACACATAGTCTTGCAACTGAAATTAGAGATTCAATACCTGTGGGTAACTCAATCAAATATTTTTATGGTGAACAAACAATTTTGATTACCTTTGAAACCAAGTTAGGATTTGATAAGGTTAAAAATTTATTTGACGCAATCTTGGCTGATTTATCCATAACTTTTATCCTCACCCCAATAAAACCTGACAAAATGTCATATTGGTTTCCAAAAGAGTATGAACAACATCTATTTGGTACGGATTTGTGTAAGACAAATGATGAGTACACAGAGGAAGAACAAAAAATGGTTCAAGATGCAATGTATATGAGTATGGATGAACCCATTGATGAATTAAAAATGGAAAGAATATCAATTGACATTAAGAAAAAATTATTCGGTGAACCAAAAATACCAACTTTGGATGAACTTTTGGATAAGATTAATGTTAGTGGTATGAGTTCACTTACAGCTGATGAAAAAAATTTGTTAACACAATATTCAAAATAAAATGAAAGAAAAAAATTCAGGTATTCCAATCAATCAAGAAGAAATCCAATCTTATCTTAAAGACATAAGAAAGAAAAAGGTAATGACCCCAGAGAGGGAGAAACAACTATCAGAACTAATGAAGTCTGACACCTTGACTCTTGAAGAAAGGGAAAAAGTAAACAAAGAACTATTGGAGGGTAATCTACGATTTGTAATTACCGTGGCCAAACAATACCAAAATCAAGGATTGGATTTACCTGACCTTATCGCTGAAGGTAATCTTGGTCTTATGAAAGCCATCAAAAACTTTGATTGGAACAAAGACCTACGTTTTATATCTTATGCGGTATGGTGGGTTAAACAATCAATCCTTCAAAGTTTGAATGATAATGCAAGAACAATTCGACTCCCAGTTAATGTTGTTCAAGATTTACATAGGGCTAAAAAAGAAGTTGATAAAAGAGGGGGTGAACTAGATGAAAGATTTGTTGGTTTACCATCAATGATTGACCTTGATATGGACATCAATGAAGAAGGTGACACACTATTCGATGTGTTGAAGAATGATGATGCGGATATGCCTGATGAATCATTTAATACGAAAGATATCCTTAAAACCAAATTACTTGGATTGTTGACTTGTTTGGATGAACGCGAGAAAACCATTATTGAAGATTATTTTGGTCTTACAGGTTCACCAAGAACATTGGAAGATATTGGTGGGGACTTTAATCTTACGAAAGAAAGAGTACGTCAAATAAAAGAAAAATCATTGAGAAAGTTGAGAAACTTATCTAGTGATTTATTTGAATGGATGTAATGTTCACGGAACGTTAACAATAAAAAAATAAACAATATTTATTAAATAAAAAAATATGAAAAAAGTAATAGATTTTATTGAAAAATATGGATTAATAATTTTGGTTGTCTTAATCGTAACCAGCACTTGTTCTAGTAATATGAGTAAACGAAGAAGTGAGAAAAAAATAAGTGACCAATTTGATAGTTTGAAAACTGAAATAAAAACTTTGAAGAATGAGTTGAAAAAAGAAATCAAAGTTGAAGGATTGAAAGCTGAAAAAAGAATGATTCAAGCGAGTGATAGAAAGATTATGGACTTGCAAAGACAAATTGAAATTGATAAAGAACTGAAGACACTAGATAAATGAATAACCTATTAACCTGGATTAAAGAAAACCCCATTCGTTCAATGTTTCTTGTACCCATATTTTTGGTTGCGGGAATATCAATATCTCACGTTGTTGCGTGGTATGATATAACAAACCCATTCAGTTGGGCAATTTATCTATCAGTAGCAATTGAGATTGGTGCCATAACAGCACTGATTGCCGCCACACAGAAGATTAAAGGTGGGGTGTGGTTTATGTTCGGATTGGTAACATTCGTTCAAATGGTGGGAAATATATTCTATTCATATAAAGAGATTGACCCAACTGGAGATTTGTTTAAAGCGTGGGTTGAACTTACATCTCCAATCTTTGAATTGTTTGGAACAGAACCAACGGATATAATATCACATAAAAGATGGTTGGCAATATTGGGTGGAGGATTACTTCCAATTATATCTTTGACTTCATTACACTTCTTTGTAAAATATGAAAAACCACAAGAAGAGATTATTGAAAACGATAGAGATTTGGAAATTGTTTCATTAATGGATTTGGAGACTTTAGAGAAAGAAGAACAAAAAGAAGTTGAAAAACCAAAAACTAAAAAAGGTAGAAAGAAAAAAGAAGTTGTTGAAGAACCTCAATTATTAAATGAAGAAAAAGAAGTTAAAATGATTGATGATTGGTTAGACCAATATGGTAACCCAGCAATTACTGAGAAAGTATTAAAAGAGTCGGAAAAAATTGAAAATGAAAAAGTTGAAGAAGAAATAGTCCCAATACCTCTTGAACCAAAAATAGAACAACCACCTATACGTCCATCAAAATTGACATACACCAAACCAAATGTTTCAATAGATAGATTATGATTGACATAATCAAATATGGGGACTTTAAACCTTTGGGGAAACAAAAGAAGAAACACCAAATAATTCTCACACATACAGGAAGAAATGTGGAGAATTATTTGGCTTCTTTACGTTATAGGTACAATGGAAAATATGATAGAATTCCAAATTATGTAATTAAAAAAGATGGAACAATAATTAAACTTCTTGAGAATATTGAACACACAAATTATTACAAAAAGATTAATGTAAATCGAAATGGTATTTTTATATGTTTGGAAAATTTAGGATGGCTTGAAAAACAACCATTAAAAGACTATTACATTAATTGGATAGGAGATATTTATAAGGGTGAGGTATTTGAGAGGAAATGGAGAGATTATTTCTTTTGGGATAAATACACTAACGAACAGATTGATAGTTTAACAATACTTTGTAAAACTATAATCAAGGAAAAAAGAATGAGTAAAGACATAATAGGTCATAATACAAAGGTTAGAAATGTTGAATTGTTTGAAGGAATAGTAACTAGAAGTAATTTTGATTCAAACATAACTGATGTAAGTCCCGCCTTTGATTTTGAAAAATTTAGAAAAAAAATAGAAAATGAGTAACAAACACGATGAAATAAAAAATTTAATAAAGGCATCAAGAAATATGTTGTCTAATAAAAATACAATTTCTGAAAACTTAGAAATTAAAAAACAATATAATATTATATCAGAACAAGGTGTTGTTCCAACATCAGGTAATATAACTAAAAAAATTAATGTTGGTCAAGCAATAGAAGATGAAATTGAAACTGATGAAGAAGGTACAAAAAAATCATCAAGAGATAAAAAACAATCTTTTAGAATATCTGGTGGTATTTTAGTTCTTCATGGTAAAAAACAATCCGAACTAGAATTAACTACTGATGAAAAAATTGCATTCCAAGAAACTATGAATGAATTTGTATCTGAGGTATCTGATTTAGCTGAGTTTAATCAGTTGAATGTATATCCAAATACTGTTGAATGGTCAGGTAAAATTTTGGAATTCAATGTTGATTTTATTTTTATGATTGGTGAAGAAAATGGAATTTACATGAAAGGTGATATGATAAATACTGATGATGATTTCTTAGAGTTTGTACAAAAGTTAAAATCCTATTATGAGAAATTCAAATCAAAATGGGCTAAAGTTTTAGGAAGTCGTAAATTAACAAAAGTATCTTAATATGAATTTAAACGTTGATTTAGCTAAAAAAATAAATAATATGATTGGTACTGAAATCGGCAATACTGCGGATTCGGGAGAATTTTTGAAATCAATGAATAATATTTCATCAAGTCTTGAACAAAAGGAAGAAACTATTATAAAGAAAAAAATAAAAAAATCAGACATCATAAATCAATTATCTAATACTAAAACTAAAATGGATAAACCAATTGGTAAACTATTTTCAATGGGAAAGAAAGGTGAAACTAAGGAAGCAACTGGCGCTGGAAGTGCTGGTGGATTCGCGCCCTCTTTGTCAGGTGAAATGAAAGAGAAATGGTCTCAGAAATATAAAGATTCAATCAATTGTGATAACCCAAAAGGTTTCAGTCAGAGAGCTCATTGTGCTGGAAAGAAAAAGAAATTGAAAGAGGATGAAACATTGGAGAAAGAAAAAAGTGATAAAAAAGAATTCAAAGAGGCTACAGGTTCAGGTTCAGCTGGAGCTTATGTAACTCCTGCAGCTTGGGCTAAATCAACTAGTAAAAAAGATTGGAGAGGTAAGAGTAAAACTTTATTTCCTGGTGGAAAATTTGTCCAAGTAAAAAGTAAATGTAAAAAATTCCCATATTGTAATCAAGGTGATATAAAGGCACTTAAGTTAACAAATGAAGAATCTATGAATAAAATTGTCAAAGATTTAAGTAAAAAACATAACGTTAGCGAAGAAACAATTAAAGGTATTTTGAGAAAAGATTATTTCAAACACAAATAAAGATATTTATATTAAAAACTTAAAATGAAAAATTCAGAACAATACTTAAAAAGATTATTAAGAAAATCTATCAATGAAACTTTGGAAGAAAAAGCTGATAAATTGATGGGTAAAATAAAAGGATATGAAATGGGTGAAGGTTTTGATTCACCTGAAATAAAATCAATGAGAGGTGGTAAAGATTTCAATCCTGATGAATTTAAAAAAATTAGATTTCCTCGTGAAAAGTTCAAAGGATTTGATGACGATTCAATGACTCAAGATGAATTTGATTATAGAGAATCAATGAGAGATTTTGAAGATGAATATGACCAAGAACAAATGCGAAAAGAATTGTCCCCTGAAGAAGAACCATATATCAAAGATGATGAAGAAGTTGAGGATGATTTAAGTTGGTTAGATGATGATGATGATGATGATGAAGACGATGACGATGATATGGATACTGAATTTGGAGGTGGTGATATGGAAACTATCATGGAAGGTGAAATGTGTGAACAATGTGGTTCAGGTAGTATAAGAGAAGGAGAGTGTAATGAATGTGGTTATAGAAGAATGGATGAAGACATATATGATGAATCTGAAGATTGGGGCAAAGGTACTCAAGACTTTGACTATGTTCAAGCTGAAGATGAAGAAAGAACGGAAGAAAATGATGATATTCTTGAGGGATATTGTAGTAAAAGTAGTCATAAATATGACGCACGTAGATGTCAAATACATAAAGAAATGATGAAAGAAGAAATCAATGAAAAATTACATGGAAAACAACATAAATTAGATAAAAATAAAAATGGTAAAATTGATTCAGGAGATTTCAAACTTTTACGTAAGAAAAAACAAAAATCTGAAGTTGATGAGGAAGAGATGGAAGAAGGTAATAAATTTACTGGTATGTTAGCCAAAGCTCGTAAAGGTGATAAATTTACATTAGATGGTAAAACTTATACTGATACCTCTGATTATGATATTAACGAAAGTATTGAATATCGTATAAAAGATAGTTCAGGTGATTTTATTAGACTTAATGAGAGTGAAATGGTTGATTTTATTGAAAACATTGTTAATGAACAGAAAACGAGATTAAAAGTTATGGGTAAACCAAAAGGATTAACAACATACGAAAAAGCTCATAAAGAATCTGGTAAAGAAAATGAAGAATATTTCAAGTCATTAAATAAGAAGATGAAAGACTATCTTAAAGATGGGTCAAAGGGTAAATATGAAATGGAACCAAAACATTTCCCTAAAGGTAATGGTGAATTGGCCAAAATGGATAAGAAAGCCTATAAAATGACTGATGACCTTGAAGACTTCAACTACGAAATTGCTGGACAAAACTTCCCCATTCCTGATGCTATAGATTATAATGAAGAATGGATGGATAAATTGTTCCAAGGTGATTCTATGACAGGTAATGCACCAGGTGGTAATGCTTTAGATTCTGAAACTAATAAGAGATTCAATAAGATGAGAAAGAAAAACACTCTTAAGAAAATCAAAGACCAATCATACAAAAGAGTACCACAACCAGTCTTCAATGAAAAACCAGGTAATGATACTGGAAAAGGTTTAGGTTTAAAACTTGAAACTGTTGAAACTAAAAAAGTTATTAAATTGAATGAAGAGTTTGATAGAATTAAAAATTTATTTTCATACGATAGAAAAACTCAATAATATACATTCTGAATTTTATTATTATCATTTCTCCATAAGTTTATTCTTATGGAGAATTTTTTTAATTATATATCAAAACCTATTCCTTCTGAGGATTTGGAAATATGGTTCAGGGTAAATAACATTATTCCTGAAAAAATGGATTTGTTTTCTGATTTTTGTCAGTCACTAACTATGTTAATTCTTGAAACTTATTTAGGTGAACAAAAAGATAGAAATGAAACCAAAATACATCTATCATCTGAAGACAATTCAAAACATTTAGAATGGTGTTTAAATAAAACAATAGATAATTTCCAAAAAGAGGGTATAAAATTTAACAAAAAAGGTGAACACATAGATTACTTCAAAAGTTTTTATAATGATGTCTTCTATAATCAGAAAGAAGAAAAAGTAAAAAACTCAATTAAAACATTTTTTAAACAAATATTTGACATAGATACACCATTTTCAAAATCTGATTTGGATATAGTATTATTATTATACAAAAAATTGGATAAGAATATGTCAATTTAACGTTTTTGTATTTACAAACAAAAAAAATAAAATTAAACTTATAAAAAAAATAAACAAATGGATACACTAGAAAAAATCAAAATCTTAACTGAAGAACTATCAGTAGACACTACAAAATTTTTCAAAGGGAATAATAGTGCTGGAACTAGAGCAAGAAAATTGGCTCAAGAATTAAAAAATGAGTTACAAAACCTTAGAAATGAAATTTTGAAAGAAAGAAACAAACCAGAAAATGTTTAGTTTAGATAGTTTATTTTTGTTCGTTTTTATCTTCTCAATTCTAACAATAGTTAGAACTTGTGTAAGGTTTATTAGCTCTCTATTCCAAAATCCACCACAAAGGTTCATTTTAAACAATAGAGAGCTATTATTTTTGGGGTTTGCCATATCATACATTATAACATATCTAATAAAATTATGAGTTTATATAAAGAATTTTCAACATTATTCCCTTATTTACAATCCGTAAGAAAAATTGAAAACTATCTATCATTTGATATTAGTTTCCCTAACACTTGGAAATTACCCAAAAAATATGTGGATGAGAACAGGATTATGGAACAACAAAGTAATATACAAGATGAAAGATTGTTCTCATATGTGAGTGAAATAACTGAAAGTGAAATTGAACGTGTTTACCATAATCTATGTGGTATCATAAAATACAATAAAGAAAGAGAAGAAAAAGATAAATTGTTTGAAAGTAAAGTTGAAGAACTTAAAAAACTTTTTGAGAAACAAAATTTGGAAAAACTTAAAAGTCTATATTTTGATATAAATGAACCAAAACAGAAAGTAACACTTGAAGATGATGAAGAACCAATCGACACAGACAAAATGGCTTGAGAAAGAAATACTCAAGGATGAAGTTGAATTAATAAAAGAAAAGAATGACTTTATTAATGAAATTAGAAAATTTAATAAAGAAGATATTGTACCTAAAAAACCGAAAAAACTAACACTATGGCAACGAATAAAGAAAGTATTAATGGGATAATCGAAAAATTGGCATTAATATCTGAAGGTTTGGGTGATATATTACCCAACGCCAAAGTTGCCGTGGTATATTCACTTAGTAATTATGATTTTACTTTTATGAAAGCACAAGTGAATGATTTTACAGATAATGATAAATTTAAAATAGACATTTCTGGTACTGAATTCATCTTTTTGAAAGATGAGCTGTTGAATACCTCTGAAGGTAATCAATAGGAAAACCCTCCTCAACTAATAATTTATAAAGATATTTTCTATGGATTGTTGAGTAATCATTAACAATAATACAATCCTTTTTTCCTTGTTTAGTAAGTTCCTGATGTAAGCTTTCAGTAAACCTAAGACCATCTAATTCTGATTTAAATGTAAATAAATTAATTACATCATCATTTTGAACTATAATTTTATTATTCAATTTAGATACTTGTTTTAAACCAGGACCTTTAAGATATTTGGTTATGAAATATTTTGTATTAATTTTCTGTTTTGTTCTATAATCCAAAAATAACTCCTCCAACTTGTATTCTTGAATTTTTAATATATTGAAGTTTTCATCATCAATTTCCACTTTAATATTTCTACCAAGATTATCTTTGATATAAATTTGGTTATTGTTTTTTTTACCAAATTCTAACAAACCTAGTTCAAAAATACATTCTTTACCATTCTCAGTCCTTTTTTCAAAAATTACTTCAGAACTTTCTTTTATCAAAGAATCGTATTTCTTTTTGGCCTTATCCAAGGTCAAAAATTTCTTGATTATTCTTTGTTTTTCTTTATTTTTGAAAAGTACTATTTGATAATTCATAATTCTTAAAATAAATAATATTAATATCTAAGTAAAGTATGGAAAACTTATATGAAGTTTTGGGTGTGAATGAAACTTCCACTTCCGATGAAATAAAGAAAGCTTATAGAAAATTGGCAATGGAACATCATCCTGATAAAGGAGGAGATGAAGAAAAATTTAAAAAAATTTCAGAAGCTTATGATACTTTGGGTGATGAAAATAAAGAACTCAATATGATAACCAAAGAAAAAATCCATTTGGTAATATGGGTGGAGTGGGTAGTATGTTTGAAGAATTCTTTAATGGTGGATTCCATCACCAAAGAAAAACTAATGCCCCTGAAAAAGTAATTAATTTGGAAATTGGTGCTATTGAATCATACTTGGGTGTGGAAAAAATAATTAATTTTGATAGAAAAATTAAATGTGAACCTTGTAATGGTAGAGGTGGTGAAAAAGTTAAATGTCATGGTTGTAATGGAACAGGATTTAGTGTTATAACTATGGGGTCTGGTTTATTTAAACAAATAATGAGACAAGCCTGTAATGTCTGTAGAGGAAGTGGTGAGTTATTTAAGAAAGTTTGTAACACTTGTGGTGGGTCAACAACCAATACAATAAAAGAATCTGTTAAAGTTAAAATACCACACGGAATTGGTGATGGACAATTTATGAGATTACATAACTATGGTGACTTCTACAATAATAGTTATGGTAATTTGGTTATAAGATTGTTTGTTGTCCCTGAAAACAATTTTGAGAAGAGAGAAAACGATTTAGTTTATCACGCATATATGAATTTGGAACAAATCCAAATGGATAGTTTGGATATACCTCACCCAAATGGAACAATATCAATTAAACTACCAAATGAAATTGATACAACAAAACCTTTAAGAGTTAGATACAAGGGATATAAATCAACTGAACAACATTCAAATGATAAGGGGGATTTAATTATCAGTTTACACGTAAAGTTTACAAGAAAATAGAAATCAAATTCTGTATCAGAATTATAGTACCATAAATTGAAGTACCCAAAATAAATAAGGATAATACACCTAAACCAATTTGGGTATTACTCAAACCTTTTTTACAAGAATTACAACTTTTTTCTTTTTTCATATTAGTTTTTAAGGTAAAAATATTATCTTTGTTTAAATAATCAACAATTTAATTTAATTCTGATATTTATATAAAAAAAATTGAAATGAAATTTAATTCCGTTCTAAAAAAACTAATACTTGAAAACTCAAGATTTAAGGTATTATATGATAAAATGGTTATTCCATCTCAAAAGGCTTTAGAAAAAAATCCAAATGCAAAAGGATTGATGGCCTTTGATGTATTAAAACAAATTATATTTGCCGACCCAGATACTAAAGCTCCTGAAAATTTTGATATTGAAGGTGCTAACATTGATGAAATGGACACTGTTAAAGTTGGTAAATATTCACAATGGATATTGAAACAATTTGTTATTCCTAATTTACCTGAAGAAGAAAAAAATTTAGACCCACAATCCAAAGAATATAAAGAAGCTATAAAAAGATATAGAGCATTATTTTTGGAAGATTTGTTCAAAATCAAAGAACGATTGGAATTTTACGAAAAAGTAAAACAATATTTACCTCAAGAACAAAGAGATATTAATAAATTGACTTCAGACCAATTGAAGTATATTTTTGCTAATTTTAAACTTCCTGAGAAGAAACAAAAAGAAATTGAAAAGAAACAAGCAAGACAAACAAGAGAAGGTTTCAAACATGCTGGTGGTAAAATTATCTTTGAGGGGAATGATTGGGTTCTAATCAAAATAGAAGGTAATAATCCAACTAGTAAAGATGCAGCCATTTATTATGGTGGATTTAAAGATTATAGAAATGGTGAATCTGATTGGTGTACTTCAGGACCTGGATTAAGTTTTTTTGAGGGATATATTAAAAACGGACCTCTCTATGTTATTTTTCCACAAAATGATAATGGTGAAGTTGGGTCAAGAACAGGATTACCAAAAGAAAGATATCAGTTCCATTTCCCATCAAATCAATTTATGGATAGACATGACAAACAAATTGATTTAGTTTCATTTTTAAGTCAAAAAGCACCAGAACTAAAAGAACAATTCAAGAGTGAATTTGCGAGAGGTTTATTTACTGATGGTGGAAAAAAAGTTGAAATTTCATATCCTAATAGTTCTGCAGGTAAATATGTTGCAATATATGGTTTTGATGACTTGTTTGAGAATTTACCAGCAGATATTGAAACATTGAAAATTATCAATACAAGTAATTCATCAATTTCATTAGAGTTGCCAAAATCAATTGGGCGATTCAATAAATTAACAGCATTGGTTTTACAAAATATGGTTAAGAGTATTCCGAATGAAGTTGGGAATATATCAACATTAGAATTTTTATCTTTACCTGATAATAAAAATCTTGTATCTTTACCTGAGAATTTAGCCGATTTAGAGTATCTATCATTTATCAATATTAAAGGAACTAGTCCAAATCTTGAAATACCTGAAAGATTAAAAGAAAAAATGGTAGACCAAAAAGATGGATTTTATTATGTAATGTAACCCCCAAAATTTACAATTATGAACATCGATGTTGAAATATACATTAAGAATTTTATAAACTTCTTTGAGAATAATCCAAATGAACTACTTGAGTTAATTGGTGACACACTCAAAGAAGTTTTTTATGATAAAGTAAAAGAACAATGTTATAAAAACCATGATAATGGTGATGAGATAACATTAACACAAAAACAACTGATTGACATTGTTGTTAAAATTAAGAAAGGAAAACCTAATATAAATGTACTCCTTACCAATGGGGTTTTCCAACAAACAAAATTCGGATTAATTTCTTTGAATTAAATTTGGAAATTATAAAATGAGTTTGTAATTTTGACCCATCGTTAACAAATAAGAATACAAGCTATGACAAAAGGACAAAAATTTGAAGCGGTAAGAGATACTGATTTTTTGTATACTCGTAAATTAGGTGGAGGTCTTTTGGGCAGAAAAGTCAAAAAAGGTGATGTTGTTACTTTTTTGACCGAAGAAATGAGTTTTGGCACTCGTATGGTTAGTTGTTATGAATTACTATTATGTATGACCAAAAATGAGTTCATAAGTAATTTTAAGGCAATCTAAAAAATCTCATCCAAACTTTGGAAATTAGAAAAGTAGTTTGTAATTTTGACCCATCGTTAACCAATAAAAATATAACAATATTAAATATGGGAAATAAAAAATTAACAACAGAAGAAGCAACAAAAATGTTGTTGGAAGTAAATTTGAGTAATAAGTATGACAGATTGAAAACTCTCTATCAATATGTGAAAGGTGGTTGGATAGACCAACAACAATTTTGTGTATTAATTGAAGATGTATTTGGTTTAAAAATTTAATTACCTCTAAAAAAAATCTCATCCAAAGTTTGGAAATTAGAAATTTAATCCGTAATTTTGTACCTATCAATTATTCACCAATAAAAATATAACAATATGACAATCCAAGAAATTAAGTCTATCGCCCCAGCAGTATTCACAACTTCAGCTGACCCTAAGATGTCTAAAAGATATTCATTCGTACCAACGATTGATATTATGGAGAAATTCACCAACGAGGGTTGGGAGCTTAAATCCGTAAAACAAAATGGTACTGGTCTTTATGGTGTGCACGAATTGAGATTTAGAAATGGTGAACTACCTGCGGTTGGAGACACCTTGGTTGAAGCCATTGTTAGAAACTCACATAATGGTATGACCACTCTATCTGTAAGTGCTGGACTACACCGATTAGTTTGTTCTAATGGTTTGACTGTACCCACTTCTACAGCTGAACAATTCAATGTGAGACATATGGGATTTGACTCAGAAGAAGTCAAAAGATTGACCGAGAGTTTTGCAACGAAACTCCCCATCATACAAAACTCAGTTGATAAGATGATGGATAGAATGTTGACCGAAGGTGAGAAAATCGACTTTGCAAAAAGTGCTTCAATCATCAAGTGGGGAATGGGTTCAGTACCATACCTTGATTATGAGGAATTGATTACTCCTCAAAGACTTGGAGACAACAACGATGACCTTTGGACAACATTCAATATCCTTCAGGAGAGATTTGTTAGAGGTGGTCTTGAGTACAGAAGTCAAACTGGTCGTAAGACATCCCTAAAAGGTTTGAAAAACATTATGGCGACAAACCAAATGAACACCAAACTTTGGGAATTGGCCGAAACATTTGTCTACTAAAATTAAAATTGGGGAGTTTACACTCCCCATTTTTTTTATTATAGTTAGGAAAAAAATATATGGAAACTTTATTTGATTTTATAAAGATAAGCAAAGGTGTTGTAATACACAAAGATGTGTGTGAGTTAAGTGAAGAAGAAATTCTAGGTCATCATAGTTCAGATGACTCTGATTTGGGTTTCTATCTATATAAAAACCGAAATATGTTTAGACACGAATATGATGTCTCAAGTAGAAGTTTTGGTGATGAAACTTATAGTGAAAACAAAAAAAACATTTTAGCTAGAGTTAGTTTTGATAAGATACGTTTGATGGTCACAAAAACTGATGAAAAAGTTTCATTGAAATATTTTACATATAACTTAAATAAAAATGTTGGGGTTAAGTTTTTCACAAAAAACACAACCTGTCAATTCATTACGTTTAATTTTAAAACCAACACAAAATATACTGGTACTATAATAAATCATCATAAGAAAAGATGTGGAAAAAGTTTCTCAAAAAACAAATGGAATCATAAAAGTTTAAAAAATTTTTCCGTACTTATATCTTCAGCATTAAGACAATTAAAGTCGGATAATTTTGATGATTTACATAATTGGCAACTTGAAATTAATAGAGCTTTTGAAATATTCTTTAACAATATACCAGGATTAGATAATTCCATAAAAGACCCAGACGATAGATTATATAAAAAATATTTGGATGGACATAACATTAAAACACCAAACAATTGGATGTGTTTTGAGAGAACTTATCCCCAGATTACATTAAAGGACTTTAGAAAGCACAAAAACAAGTTTGTAGACACTTATATGGCATTCAATGAACTAAGTGGTGATAAGATAAAAAGAGTTCTCCATATGGTCAATTCAACGTCAGGTGTTCTTATGTTTAGATTTGCTTTAAGACTATTTGGGAATGATTTTATATTATCACAAAATGATGAAATAATTAAAAACATTATTGAATCAAATTGTAATTCCAATTTACAAGGATGGAATATACTTTGGCATCTTAAAAATTTTACCAAGAGAGAAATCAAAAATTGTTTTGAGGTTTTTAAGATGGTTTTGATTGGTGAAATAAATTTTAGCACATTTATAGACCACGTAATGACCAAGAATAGATTACATAATTTAGAACCAGTAAGTTGGCAATCAAACACATATGAAAAATTTATGGAAGAACATTTTGAATGGTCAGAGAAATTTGGTTCATATCAAACCGCAACATATAATAGATATTACAATGAAGAATTCAAAAAAATTATAGAAGAACCAATATTAGGATATCACCCAGTCATACTAGTTAATAATAAAGAATATAACGTTGAAAGTTTTATCCAATCAAACTGTGTTAGAACTTATGCAAGTAGACCAGAATCAATTATAATATCAATAATAAGAATGGAAGATAAAGAACGAGCATCAGTTGAATATAGAATAACTGGGGACAATGATGATATTAATTTAATCAGAGTTCAATCACTAGGCAGATTCAATAAAGTTTTGGATGTTAGTTGGGATGAAATATTAAAAGTATTGGATAATAGAGTTGAATATTGTTTAATAAATGATATTTTTAAATTACCCACCTTTGAAGTTAATTTCGGTAAAAAAACATTGTATAGTGAATTGGAGTTTAGAGATAGTCTTGAATATGCAATGAGACCAGGACAGAGGGGAATAAAAACAATTAATAAAGCCTTATATTTTTCTAATAGAGAAATTTATGATATTAAAGGAACAAAATTACCAACATTAGAAATTGATGAAACACCATTCTAAAATACAAGATATTTTTAAAGAAAGATACAAACAAATACCATCTTCTTTATATATAAAAAATGAAAAAATATCCAAAGAAAACTTGGATAAATTTTTAAGTAAATCTCATTTAATATTTACCAATAAGAAAGTTATTGATAACAAAATAGTTGAATTTGAAAAATTGGTTGAATATGACCCAAGTGGAATTCTTATTTACATAGAAGAAGGTATTGATATATTTATTTTTACCACAACAGATAGATTGAATGTTGCGGAGTTTACATTACATAATTTAATAAAACTTAACAAATAAAATGGTTTTTTATACTACTTGGTGATATTTATAATAAACACTATGTCGTATGGAAAATGGAAAAATTTATAAGATAACAAATACCGAAAATAATAGTTTGTATATTGGTTGTACGATAAACACCCTAAAACATAGATTTGAAGAACATTGTTATCGTTGTTTAAAAACAAATATTAATACTAAATTATGTAATAGTATTAGGAAGTATGGTGTTGAGAAGTTTACTATTGAATTGATTGATGAATGTTCTTTGGAAAAAATTTATGAGAGGGAAGTAGAACTGATTAAAGAATACAATTCATTTGAAAATGGATTAAACTCTACACTTGGTGGTGAAGGTTGTTTGGGTTATAAACATTCACCAGAAATTAGAGTGAAAATCTCTGAAGCAGTTAAAAATGGAAAGTCTCATAAAGGAAAAACTTATGATGAAATTTATGGGGATAGAGTTGAAGAAGAAAAAATTAAAAGAAAAGAAAAAGTTAAAAATTATTGGGATAATATCTCAGAAGAGGATAAAAAACAAAGATTGTTAAGTCTAAAAAATTCTGTTAGAAAAAATGCTAAATATAGTATAGAAACTATACAAAGTATAAAAAAACTTATCAGTGAGAATGTTAAATCAAGTGAAATACATAAACAACACCCCAATGTAAATATAAAAGTTATTTATAGTATTAAATCGGGGAAAAGATGGAAAGATTAAAAATTAAAAAAAATGGAAATTACAGGAGAAGAATTAAAAACTAAAATTGAGGCTGGAGAACAAGTTATTGTTGACTTTTTCGCTAATTTTTGCGGCCCGTGTAAGATATATAAACCTACCTTTGAGAAAGTTGCGGAATCTTCAAGTATTCAAATGTACACAATGAATGTGGAAGAGAACCCAGAATATGCAGTTCAATTGGGTATTAGGGCAGTACCAACAACTAAACTTTTCAGTAATGGTGTAGAAATGTTTTCAAAACCAGGTATGTTATCTGAGAATGAATTAAAATCAATAATCAACAATGTCATCAATGGATAATAAGTTAGTCATATTATATACGATGAAGGGATGTCCCCATTGTACAGACTTCAAAGATATGTTAAAAGAAAATAACATTGAATTCTATGATAGGGATATAAATGAATACTCGGATGAATTTGATATGTTTGTTGAAATAACAGGAAAAGATTATGTTCCATCATTTATGTTGGTGGATGAGAGTGAAAGTGATGAACCAATACCAATGTTATTTGCGCCGGAAGTTGATTTCAATGAATTGAATGAAGGATTGGAAATAATCAAAAAATTTATTTTGTAATAAAAAATGTCCCCAAATATAGGGGACATTTTCATTTAAAATAATATCAAATCTTTTATTCTATCTTTAACCAACCAAGGTTTTGAATCTAGTTGGTTTTTTATATCACTATCAATATTAAATTCATTTAAGTATTCGTTTGAGAATTTATTTAAATTAAAATCGAATACATCCAACACCAACGATTTAATATCTTTATTTGAATAAATTGAATCGCAAATAATATCAATATTTAAATCATCTTCAACCACATCGGTTGTATATTTGAATAATATCTCATCTGTGACCAAAATATCAAAAAGATGATTACAGACATACTCACCATAATAAAACTCTCTCCTACCAAGATTTAGACTATAACCATAAGGGAATGATGAAGAGACAGACATAAAGTTTGTTGAATTAAAGATATTCAACTTGTCAGGTAAGAATGGAGAATAGAATTCAAGTTCAAGTTTGTTTGTATAATTGATGTTATTTAAAAATTCTTTGTTATATTCACTTGTTTGTCTATTAACTTCTTTAATGACTTCTTTGTGGTATATTGGTCTATCACTTTTATAATATGTGAAATAATATTGATTTGGACTAATTGGCTCTCGATAATCAATTAAGTCAATAATACTGAGACTTTTTAGATTAAGAAAATCAAATAGTTTTTTGTTTTCTTCAATGAATTCATCTCTGAGTTTATTTAAGTCTATAACAACATCGGATGATGTTGAACCATAAACAACCAAAAAGGATTTAAAATCAATAACTTGGAAACGTGATTTATGGATTGGGTTAATGTTTTTTATTATATAATCCGCAAAGAGATTAACCAATCCCTCTTTTGATAATGTGTTAATGTATTTCATAATTTTTTATTCAATTTATATGTAAAAAAAATCATACATTAAATAGTTAAATGAAAAAAGGAATACGGATAATCTGTCTATTTATGTGTAAACAAATTTTTTATAAAAATTATGAAAAAAATTATTTTAACTGAATCACAAATCAAAAGTATGATTCGAATGATATTGGAAAATATTGAAGGAGATAATGATATTGATGAATTAAAACGTATTGCAATAGAACACACGTATAATTCAACACCAGTTAATGAATATGGTTCATTAGAGGATTATATGGATTATGTGAACAATTATTATGAAGATTATTATCTTACAAAACATTCAAGTCCAAGTGATGATATTTTAACAACTGATATTAAAACCCCAGAACAAATGGGACAAAAGAAATACAATAGTGTAGATGGTTTTTTTGTTACAAAAGATTTGAATCTATACTCACATTCATCTTGGGGTAAACAAGGAAAGTCAAATAACTATTATGTTATGATACCCAAAAACCTAAATTTCCTTGAAACCGATTATAATTTTAGTAATATCCCTAATTTTTATGATGACTTTAAATTTGAAGGAGTTATGAGTTTGTTTAAATACAATGGGGATAAAGTTAGAGAATTGGGTTATGATGTAATTGTTCCTGATGGTGGAAAGAATGAATTGATTGTGGTTAATCCTGAAGATTTAATTGTTTTAGGTTCAACCAAAGATATTGAACAATGGTTAAGTAACAAATAAAAAAGGGACATACAATGTCCCCTCCAAAATCGTACCTACCCTTCAGTGGATTTATTTCTTTTTATAGTACTTCTCAACAACTTTCTTGATTGATTCTTGAATGTTGTTATTAGTCACCTGTCTTGGACCTGGTGTATTAGGTGCAGGTGTAGTTGAAGGGGCTGGTTGACTTTGTGGTTTGTTTTTGCATCCGCACGACATAGTAATGTGTTTTAATTGTTTATGATTCCGAATCCGTGTTTGTAACAAGTTTTTCTTAATGTGTCCTTTAATTTGTTACCATTATCGACCATTTTATTTCTTAGACAAACTGAAAGTTTAGCTCTAACATTTCTTTCACTTCCAGTTGTAAATCCATTTTCTAATAAATATTTAGCACCATCTTTTAAGTTATCAAATATTCTTCGTTCCCCATTTTCTAAGTTAATAAGAAAAAAACTTTTGAAGTTACCATTTTTTTCTTGATTGTACTTTGATAATTTAAGTTTAACCTTTTCAGTTAAAACATTTCTTCTAGAATCACTAACCAATGCTAAATTGTAACCAAAATCCATTTCGTAGGATTTATATTCATTAATATAATGATTTTCTCTTGAAATTAAATCTTTTTCTTCACAATACTCCAATATTTCAAATGTGAAATTATCATCTCCATTTTTATTAAATGATTTTTGTAGATAAATGTTATCGTGAATACCTTTTTTTAACATCCAAAAATGTTTATATTGTCGGTTAGAAAGGTTTATTGAACTTCCGATATAAACTTTATTATTTGTTTTGTTTAATATTTTGTATATACCACAATTCATAAAAATCTATATATATAAATATCAAATAACAACTTAATAGTGTATTCTTGGACTATTTATTATATGTAAATAAAAATATATTTTAATTATATGAAAAAAATTATCATAGATAGTAAACAATTTGAGAAATTGGTAAAGGTTCTTAAAGAACAAGATGAAGAATATTACAAAATATCACCACAAGATTATTTGGATTTATTAAAATACGCATCATATAATCCCAAGGTTACTGGTATTAAAAAGTTTAAAGGTAAACCATTATACATTACAGGTAATTTGAAATTAATTGGGTCAGATAACACTATGACTAATTTGGGTAATGTTGCAATTGTTGATGGTGATTTGGATGTATCAGGTGTTCCACTTCAAACATTGGGAAATGTAAAAGTTATGGGTAGTTTGAACATAAGTAATACCAAAATATCAAGATTGGATGGTGTTTATGTTAAAGGATGGGTTCATGACTATGGAACACCAATTGCTGCGATGAGAATGAGAAGAGAAGAATTAAAGAAAATGGGAGAAGCTGAATCAAGGAGAGAAGATAATGATTGGGGATTAGATAATCCTGATATTGATGAAGAGGGATTGGCAGCAAATGCTTTATTTAACCATTTAGTTAGAGAGGGTAAATTAGATGAAATAGATGAAGAAACCATTACTGAAATTAAATCTAAAATGGAGGAATATGAAGATATTCAATACAGATATAAATCAATAAAAGACACAGCAACCAAAGAAGAATTAGAAAGTTTAGAAGATAAGAGTATTGATTTACTTAATGAAATTGAAGAACTAAAATCACAAGGTGCTGATGTATATTATATAATCCCAACAAATTATAAACCTTATGGAACATTATATAGTTTTGAGGTTACTGGATTGAGGGGTAAAGAATATATGGTTGGAACATATGACGATATGTATGATGCTGCAGTTGACTATCAAGAACAATTATTAGATGAAATTGGATTAAATGGGTTGTCTAATTATTTATTAATGGATAATATTGATAAAGAATCTATCAGAGAGTATATTGAGGAGTTTTATGAAAGGGATATAAGGGATTATCCTGAAGGATATTTTAGAAAACAAGATTTTGAACTAACTGATGAACAAGAGGAAAGAAAAGAACAATTGGAGAATCAGATAAGTGATTTGAAAGAACAATTGGAAAATACACAAGAGGAAGATGAAATTAATGATTTGGAACAACAAATAGATGAACTTCAAGATGAATTAGATAGTATTGTACCTGATGATGAACCAACAGAAGAAATGATTGAAGAAAAAGTAAGTAATTATGTTAGAAAAGCTATGGATAATCCAGTTCGTTGGTTAAAAGGTATGGATATGGAAGATAGTATTCATAGTTATGTTAATGTAAAAGGTGTTGCTGAAGATATTGTTGATAGTGATGGTATTGGAGTAATATCAAGTTATGATGGAACATATGATGATGTCTTTATTTCAGGACCTGATGGTACTAGATACAATTTTGTTGTTGTAAGAACAAATTAATTTATTTTTTAAAAAACTTTAGTTATATTTTTGATATGGGAAAAAATAAATTAAAGTTTGTGATGGACACAGATTGGATATTTGATGGAGTCATAGACGCAGAACAGAAACAATATGTTTTATTAGGTTATTTCCAAAAATTGAATAAACAATTGGAAGAAATGAAAGTCTATCCTATGTTTACTGAAATAACACTACATCTTGCTAATGTCCAAAACATCATCAAAAATAATAAAATATTATATACAGATAAGAAACTCACCAGTTATGATGATGAGTTAACTTTTATTGATTTAAAAACAAAAGATTTACCTCCACTCAAAGTCACCGAATTAAACGAACTCAAAACTATATTACAATATAGTTTATCCAAACTCCAAGATTACTTTGATATTATTAAATCAATATGGACAGTTGTTTATGATTCAATAGAAATAGTATCGATATATAATGAAGATAACATTGGTTCTAAGAAAGGTTATTTCTATACCAAATCTAGTCAAATAATAAAGATTTGGGAGTACAATATCAGAAAGTACAAGGGCTATGATAAGTTCAATATTGTAGAAAAATTTGGGGATGATTTATTAAAACATATACACTCATCCGATAATACACTACCAGCATTTTATCTTCATTGTGAAAAAGACATACCAATGGAAGAAACTTTAATTCCATTATTCAAGAGAAAGGTTATGTCATATGTATTACAGACAAAAAACTTAACAATAAGGTAATATTGAAATTTGGTTTTATTAACAAACTAAGATTATATATAATCAGTTAATAAACCAAAAAAATTATTTTATGAAAAAAGTTTTATTTTTATTCATTGTATTAGCAACAATTTTAACATCTTGTGGAACAAAAGATAAATGTGTTGATACAATATGTCCAAATGGACAAATTTGTGTTGATGGCACTTGTCAAGGTATATCAACAAATGTTATTATCACATCAAACATTACAACAAACACAACTTGGACATCCGACAACATCTATGAATTGGCTGGAAGAATTACCATCACAAATGGTGCAACACTCACAATTGAACCAGGAACGATTATTAAAGGACAAGCTGGTACAGGTTCAAATGCAACTGCCTTATTAGTATCAAGAGGTTCTAAATTAATCGCAGAAGGAACATCAAACCTACCAATCATCTTTACATCTGTTGCGGATGAAATCACATTGGAACAAGTAAGAAATGGTAACTTCGTAAGTCCAAATTTAGACCCAACTTCACAAGGTTTATGGGGAGGTGTGATTATTCTAGGTTATGCTCCAATATCAGCCTCAGCATCTGAAGTTCAAATTGAGGGAATACCAACGACTGATTTAAATGGTTTATATGGTGGTAATAATCCAAATGACAATTCTGGTGTATTAAAATATGTTTCGATTAGACACGGAGGTGCAAATATTGGAAATGGAAATGAAATCAATGGTTTAACATTGGGCGGTGTTGGTTCATCAACAATAGTTGAAAATATTGAAATTGTTGGAAACCAAGATGATGGTATTGAATTCTTTGGTGGTAATGTAAATGTTACTAATCTTATTGTTTGGTATTCAGGTGATGATGCAATTGATACTGACCAATCTTGGGGTGGAACATTAAATAATTTCATTGTAATATGTGGGAATGCCACAGACCACGCATTAGAAATTGATGGTCCTGAAGGTACTTATTTAGCTTCAAATACAATTAAAAATGGTTCAGTTAAAGGTAGTAGTGAAGCTGAATTGGGTGATTTTAGAGCTTGTCCAAGAGGAAGTTTTGAAAATATTTTCTTCTTTGATTTTCCAGACCCATCAATTAGTGGAAGAGGTGATTTATCAATATCAAATCCAACAAATTCTACATGTTCTATAGATAATTTAACTAACGGAGTTTTGACTTTTTCTAATTTACAAGTTATACTTCCTACAAATGTCTTATTGAGTAACGTGTTCAAAAATGGAACAAGTTCATATGCAACCAATGTAACTAATAGAAGTATTGGTGCAAACAAAACAATATTCAATTGGACTTGGTCGGAACAAGCAAATCAGTTATTAGAGTTTTAATCTAAACACAAACTTATTTAAAGGTTCTGACAAAAGTTAGAACCTTTTTTTATTTACTAAAATCTAATAATCATATGGAAAACCTTAAACTAAGAATGACTCTAACCGATGGAAAAGGTTGGAAAGAAACAAAAATTATTCAATTATCACACTACCTTTTAGAAAAAGAAAAGGGAAATAGTTTACTTGATGAAACCTTGGAAAAATTAATTGATAGTCAAAAGAATGTTGAAGATAATATTGAACAAAATAAAACAACTTATCAAAAATGGAGACCTTAATGAAAACTTGGGAAAATAAAGAAATGGTTAACCACCCCAGTCATTATGGGGGAGAACAAGACCCATATGAAGTCGTAAAAGTATGTGAGGCTTGGGGACTTGACAAAGATGCGTATCTATTCAATGTAGTTAAATATGTTGGAAGAGCTGGTAAAAAAGATAAAAATAAAGAAGTTGAAGACCTTAAAAAAGCTCTTTGGTATCTTAATAGAAAAATTGAAAACCTACAGAAGTAAATGAACGTACTGAGTCTTTTTGATGGGATGAGTTGTGGACAAATCGCATTGAATCGTGTTGGGATTAAATATGAAAATTATTATGCTTCTGAGGTAGATAAACATAGTATCAAAGTAACCCAACACAACTATCCTAACACGATTCAATTGGGAGATATTACACAAATAAATGGAAGTGATTTACCAACAATTACATTGATGTGTGGTGGGTCACCCTGTCAAAATCTTTCATTTGCTGGTAAAATGAAAGGGATGTCAACAAAAGAAGATATTGAAATATTAACATTAGAACAGTATCTTAAATTAAAAGATGAAGGTTTTGAATTTCAAGGACAATCATATTTGTTTTGGGAATATGTAAGGCTATTAAAAGAAGTTAAACCAAAATATTTTTTATTGGAGAATGTTAAAATGTTAAAAAAATGGGAAACCATAATAAGTAATGTCTTGGGATTAGAACCGATTGAAATAAATTCAACCTTGGTTTCAGCCCAAAACAGAAGAAGATTATATTGGACAAACATTCCAAATATTAATCAACCAATTGACAAAGGAATTACTTTAAAAGATATCATTGTTGATGACTCTTGTAATATGACTATTGATGAAAAAATAGATTCATTAACTAAGTCTTATGGTAACCCTATAACCATTAATGAAGATGGTATTGTAACACTATATGCGAATAATGGAAAAAGAGTTAATATAGATTTATCCAACGAAGTACCATTTTCATTTTATGAAACTAGAACTAAGGAGGGTAAAGAAATGAGGAGAAAAATAAGAATTGAAACTGGTAGAGATTCAACTCCAAGGAGTAAAGAATTTAAGATGTATGCACCAAATAAAAATAACAAAGGTAATTGTTTAGTAACTGTTGAAAGTCCTTTAGATTTTATTGTTGACTCAACTTGGAAATACAGAAAACTTTACCGAATTGAAATGGAAAGACTACAAACAATACCTAATGGATATACTAATGTTGTAAGTGATAGTCAAGCAAGAAAGATGTTAGGTAACGGATGGACAGTTGATGTAATAACACATATATTTAAAAACATAGAATTATGAATAAGATTTTTTTGATTGATATTGATGGAACAATATGCGAAGATATTAACAATGAAGATTCCCATTTATTTCCATTTGCATTACACTTTGAAGATAGTAGATTACTATTAAATAAGTGGTATGATGAAGGAAACATTATAACTTTTTTTACCGCAAGAGAGTCAAAAGATAGACATATTACGGAAGATTGGTTAAGATTGAAAGGATTCAAATTCCACGGACTAATAATGGATAAACCAAGATGTAAGGATGGTCAAGAATATCATTGGATTGATAATAGACCAGTCAAAGCAACAACTTACAAAGGTACTTGGAGTGAATTAATAAAAACAGAAACAAAAATAGAAGTGTTTAAATGAATGTATTAAGTTTGTTTGATGGGTTAAGTTGTGGTCAAATTGCCCTAAATAGAATTGGCATAAAATATGATAAGTATTTTGCATCCGAGATTGATAAAAGTTCAATTAAGGTTACACAACAAAATTATCCCAACACAATTCAATTGGGGGATATAACGGAAATTAAAGGAAGTGATTTACCACCAATCGACCTTCTTATAGGTGGGTCACCTTGCCAAGGATTCTCAAAGGTAGGGAAACAATTGAATTTCGATGACCCAAGGAGTAAATTATTCTTTGAGTATGTTAGACTATTAAAAGAAACAAATCCAAAGTATTTTTTATTGGAGAATGTTGTAATGAGAGAAGAATGGAAAGATGTAATCACTGAACATCTTGGTGTGAAACCAATTAAGATTAATAGTAGATTAGTTTCAGCACAAAATAGACCAAGGTTGTATTGGACAAATATTCCAAATATAACACAACCAAAAGATTTGGGATTAAATATTTGTGATGTTATCACTCCAGACTTTAAGGACAAATATCCAAACTATTTAGATTTACCATTCTATGGTAGGGGAACAAGAAAGGATGTTGTTAAGTCATATAGAGACAAGGCATCTTGTTTAACGGCATCAATGTATAAAGGACAGGTTTCATCTTTTTGTAAAAATGAATTGGGTCAGATATACAAATATACACCACAAGATTGTGAACTATTACAAACAGTACCATTAAATTATACAAGGGGAGTCTCAAACACCGAAAGGTTTAAATTACTTGGGAATGGATGGACTGTAGATGTGATATCACATATTTTTAAAAATATGAAAGAAGGGTCAAATTAGACCCTTTTTTTATTTATGTTAATATTTATAAATAAAAAAATATGGAAATCTTAACTGAAAAAGAGTTTAGGACAAAAATCAACATAATTTATCAACAAGAAAGAATAAAAATTCTTAATGAAAAATGGGATAGATTATCCAAAGATGACAAGTTGATAATAATTGAAATGTTTAAATTATTAAATCCTAATGTGAAAATTCCAATAAACGAAGCTAAATGGTATAACACTGTTTTGGATTGGGCTGGATTAATACCTGGTATTGGTTCGGCGATTGATTTGGTTAATGGATTTGATTATTGGAGACAAGGTGATAAATTATATGCTATTTTATCTTGGATTGGAGCATTACCTATTTTTGGTGATTTAATTGCAGCACCAGTTGTTTCTGTTTTAAAACTTGGTGGGAAAGGAGCTGAATTATTTAAAGGAGCTGTTTTGGCTAAAGATGCCGTTAAGATAGCTGAAGCAGCAAAAAATCTTGGAGGTCCTGTTGCTAAAATGATTGAAAAGGCACCATCATGGGGAGTAAAACTAATTGAGGTATTAGAAAAAAGTGTTGGTAAGTTTCCTTGGTTAGGTAAAGGTTTAGTTGAAACTGTAAAGACATGGGTTGATTTATTTGTAAAAGCAGGTAAAGGTGGTTTAATATTTAAACCATTAGGTAGACAAGCTGTTAGAAAGTTAACAAATAATACAAAATTTTATTTAGGATTATTAGATTCACTAGGTTTGGGTAATTTTTCTGGACCACCAGAAGAATTAATCAAAAAAGTTCCTGACTTAGCTGATAAAATGGCCGAATTTGAATCAACACCCCAAGGACAACAATTAAGTTCTATGGGTAGTGAATTACCAATGAAATCTGAACTACCAACATTTACTCCACCTCAAACATCATCACCTCTATCATCAATGGTTAAATCAGTTGACCCAATTGACGCTTTGAAATTATTGGTGATGTAAATTAAAAATAATTAACCCAACATTTTATATTATAAAAAACTCAATATTTATTAATAAAAAAACAATAAATGAAAAAATCACACAAAATGGTCCTGATTGAAAGTGGAATAAGAGATATTAATTCTCTTGCTCTTCGCTACAAAAAAGCGAAGGTCTACTTTCATCAGGACCTTTGACTGGATGGAGTTACATCTGCATTAGGAATGAAAAAATACTTGGAAGATAATGGTATCAAAGTAGTTGATGCTGAAGTCATCCAATATGGTGACCAAGAATGGGCAATAAAGAAACCCGAAGCAAGTGGTGGAGTTATGCCTGTGTTGGTTGACTTTGCTCACGGAAAACCAATGTTTTTGATTCACACAGACCACCACGATTCACAATCAGGTGTTGAGGGTGATACGTCAACAAGTTTCAAAAGTGCGAGGTCTAATGTTGAAACAATATCAGGTATATTATCACCAAAAGATTTGTTTCCATCAGGAGATATTAAATTAATTTCAACTGTGGATTCGGCCAACTTTAGGGTTATGGGAATTTCAATTGATGATGTTAACAATTATATCTTTAATCTTGATAAAGGTTTACCTGTAGAAAAAAATAAAATGTTGATGGGATTAGTTACCAACAAATTATTATTAGCATTTAAGAACAAAAAAGGATTTTTAGAAAGATTAGTTTTAGAGTGTGAGCCTTCATTGATTAGTATTCTCAACAAGATAAAACAAATTATGAAAGAAGAAGGTTGGTCAGGTGTTGAAGATTTACAGATGAATAGGGAGAAGTATATTGAACAGATGAGAGGTTATGGTAAACAATCATATGAAGATGGCATCATTATTAAAGATGGTGGTGGAAGTATGATAAAACCTGGTTCATATGATAGATATGTGAGTTTTAAATTATATCCTGATGCTGATTTTCAAGTTATTACTTGGGGTTCTGTTGGACTTTTACAAGTTTCTTGTAATCCTTTTAAGGAACAACGAGGACTAAAAGGAATTGATTTGGGGGAAATAAATAGAGGCATTCTTGAAGGAAGAAAGAGTGAATTGGAACAAATTAAAATTACTGCAAATAGATTAAAAAAAGTTGCTGAGACTAGTAAAAAATTCGTACCTGGTGAGAGTGTTGGATTTACGGCAAAAGACCTAGTAGCATTTTATGGTAATAGTATAAAAGGGTATAATGAAATACCAAGAAAGTTTGAAAACTTTTTATCAAAGAAATATCCTGATTATGAAAGAGGATTAGAAGAATGGAAAAAAATTGTTAGTAAAACAATGAGTAAACCTTATGTTGAATTAAGTGAATTTGAATTGGCTGTATTAGATTCTATTTATACAACTGCTTATGATGTAATCAAGAACAATAGTGGCGGACACAAATGTATTACTAATTTCCAAACATCAGCATTAGGTGGTGGTTTTGGTCCTTACAAAACAACTGATTTTATTAAAGAAATAAAAGATGAGTTTGTTCAAATTCTAAAAGACAGAATTAATGCCGAGAAAGGGGACAATGTAAACGAAAACTATTTTAGGGGTATTATTAAAAAAGTAATGAAAGGTTAAGATTAAAGGGGGAATAATACATTATCCCCCTTTTTTATTCCTAATTTTTTACAAGTTCCACCTTTTACTTCAAGTATAAAGTTTCCTTCACCACAATAATTTTTATGTGATTCATCAGTCATTGGTTGACAATTGTGATATATTTTGGTTATGACATCATTATCAATAAAGATTATATCTAAAGGGATAATACAATTTTTCATCCAAAAACAATGTTCTTGGTTTCTCATTACAAATAACATTCCATTGAATGTTTTGTCAAAGGTTTTGTTCATCATACCTTCTTGAGTTTCTTCAGGTGATGTTTGAATTTTTACCTTGAAAATGTTGTCATTTATACTTAACTTCATATATATAAATATAATAATAATTCATTATGGGAAATTGTGCAGGTATTTTATTAAAATATAAAAATCATTGTTTATTATGTAAAAGAAGTCAAAAAGGGAGTTTACCAGGTATTTGGTCAGTTCCTGGAGGACATTTGGAGAAAGGTGAAAGTATTCAAGATGGTGCTGTAAGGGAGTTTAGGGAAGAGACAGGATATCAGATTGTTGATAACTTGGATTATGTGGCAACATTGAATGGTGGGTCAAAAATGAAATTCTATTTGTTCTTATATGAGATTGATAAAAAGATAAATATTGATTTGGATGAAGCAATTGATGGTAGTGAACACGATGAATGTGGTTGGTATACCAAAAAAACTTTACCTAAAAAGGTAGAAAATCAACTTTTTTTTATAATAAATAAGATTTTTTGAAAATTTGATATATTTATATTTCACAAATCCCCAACTTCCCTTTCTTATGTTGGTCAATATATAGAACTCCGATAATTGTAAAAAATTATTGGAGTTTTTTTATTTGGTTGGAACTTTATGGTTGTTTGATTGGTTATACTATTATTAACATCACAAATAATATCAAATATGAAACACGTAATTCCATCAACAAGTCTTACTTCGGTTATCAAAGCTGAGAAAAACAATAATGGTGCTTCTTTTGTGATTAAATCACTCAAAACTGGTAAGGAGTACACTTACACAATCACAAAATCCCTTTTCAATGGTAAGTGGTACACTCACATTAGTGTGGAGATGGAATATATGAATTTCAAACGCATTGGAACTTATTTCAGTGGTAAAATATACAATAAAGGAAATGTGGTTAACATTCCTACTGCCACAGCGATTGCTTGGGTTTTATCCAAAGTTGAAGAGGGAAAATTTGACTTATTGAATGAAAATGTTGAAATTTCCCATACTGGTAGTTGTTTACGTTGTGGGAGAGTATTGACTGATGGTCAAAGTATTGAAAGAGGTTTGGGACCTACCTGTTCAAGTAAATAAAAAATTATTGGAGTTTTCTTTTTATTAAAAATCTTTTCTTATTTTTGTGTTCACAACAATAAAACTTACACATATTTGCTGTTATAAGTATGTAAAAATTACGATTATGGAAAATATTAATTTGAAAAGAGGTGATATGGTTAGGGTTTTTGATTACGGAAACGAAATTTTTGATGAAATTGTTACAATCATCCTTAATGATGTTATTTCAGGAGAAATTGTTTATAAACGTAATGATGGTGAAAAAATTTTGTTTTCTGGACAAGGGTATTTTGAGTAATTTTTATTACTTATAACATAAATATATACACACTTTTGACTATGTGGTGGAATTGATAAACACTAAAAAAAAATAATCAAACTTGGAACTTTATGGTTGTTTGATTGGTTATAATAGTATTGAATCACTTAATAAAAAACACAATCATATGACTACTGAAAAAACATTGGGACAGATTTTATTAGGTAAAAGCAATGGTTTATTAGTTAATAACAATGGTGAATATATCTATGTCATTAGATACTACAACAAAAACACATTGAAGTATCAGGTCATCTTTTCTAAAGGTTTGACTGAGATGGCAAGAAAACCAGCATTGAACACCACTGTTGAGAAGAAAGTATTGAAATTAATTAACGATGAAAATTATCAATTGGTAAAATAATTTAAAAAAATAAAATATGAACTTATTAAAATTGTTTCTCCCTAAAGAGAAAATACAAATAGTTACAGAAGTTGAAAGTTGGACTGTAACTTGGTATGTAAAAACGGGATGGTCAGATGATACACGAAGACAAGCAAAGGTTTTCATTAAAAATGAAGATGCGAAAGAATTTGAAAAACAATTACTTGAACAAGCTAAATTCATAGGGTGTTGGATAAAAACCAATTTAACTAAGAATTAAAAAATAAAATTATTATGAAAGCAGAAGAAGCTGAAAACTGGAATAATGTTCATTATAGAATGAATCAAGAAGGATTCCACTATTGTTTCAAACACTACTCCTCGTTCAAAGAAATAGAGGATGAAAAATTCCACGAGTTAAGAAAAAAATACTTGGAAGTCGCCAAAGAATTGGAGGAATATGTCAAAAACAAAGTTAATGAAGCAAATTGGGAATTAGAATATGATGATGAAGACGAAGATGAATATTGAAAATAGAAAAACCAAATTTGAATATACATTCCTTGAAACTTATCAAGCTGGAATTGTATTGACAGGAATGGAAGTTAAATCCATCCGTAATGGAAATGCGAATTTAACTGACACTTATTGTTATTTTAAAGACCAAGAATTGTTTGTTAAAAATATTTCAATATCTTTACCAAATGGAGAACCAAAAAGGGAAAGAAAGTTGTTATTAAAGAAATCTGAGCTTAATAAATTGAAATCAAAACTTATTAATGGTTTAACAATTGTCCCAACCAAAATTTATGTTAATGATAGGGGACTGGTTAAAGTTGAAATAGTCTTGGCACAAGGGAACAAACTTCACGATAAAAGAAATTTGATTAAAGAAAGAGATATTCAAAGAGAACTTCAAAATAAATCAAAATGGTAACTAAGAAGGTAGTAAACAAAACCACATTCATTCAAAAAGTTGAAAATCGTACATTGAGTTGGAATTGTAGAAAAAACAATTTTCACATACAAATTGAAAGACACAATTTATCTTGGTATATTTTAGCTCACAGAAAAAAAGATGATGTTTATTGGAACTCTTTATGGACTGAAATGTGTTGGAATAATTTAGAAGATGCAATGGAATTCGCAAGTAATTTTAATTACAATAAAATAACTCAGACAAATGAACACGACAATGTATAACATCAAGATTGTTAATGAAAAATTTGGAACAATCCTTAACGAGAATTTCATTAACGATGTTCAATTCAAGTTGTTTCTTAAAATGATTCAAGGTTCTTTGGAACTTAAAAATGCGTTAACATTTTTCAATGGAGTTGACTTTTTGGTACATATTCCTTATGATAAACTTGTTGATTCAATAATTACAACCAATGTAAATACTTATGATATGACAGAGATTGTCAAATCAAAGATTGAAGCTCTAGTCACAAAATAAACTTTAAATTACTTGGATATGAAATTGTTTTTATTTGGTATGTTTGTAGTTCTTATGGTAGCTTGTTGTCCAGCAAAGAAAGCTTGTTGCGCTAAAGTTGAGAAAACCTGTCACAAGGTTGAAAAAGATAGTTCTTGCCATAAGAAGTAGTTTCCTTATTTAGAAAAATGAGGTGGTGGAGTCCGATTCTATCGGTCCTATAAAAGGAGACGTAATTGTCTCCTTTTTTCATTTTATTGTTATATTTATAAATAAAAAAATATGGAAGATAAAATTAAAAAAACAGTAATGGAAGAAGCTAAGAAAAGAGGTTTAATCCTAGAACAAGAATCAGATAAAGGTGATTTTGTTGAAATGATATCATTGTTATTTCATTCAAGAACTCAAGCACACACATTTCACCTTCAAACTGAATCATTTGCCGAACATAAGGCATTAGAAGGTTATTATGATGGAATTGTTGGTCTCATAGATAGTATTACAGAATCGTATCAAGGTAAATATGGTATTGTTAAAGGTTATAAAAACTATCCTTTAGTTGAATATAAAGGTAATGAATCAACTGTATCTTTCTTTCATAATGTTTGTGATAAAGTAACCAAACTTAGGGATTGTTGTAAAGATAGTTGGTTACAGAATGAAATTGATAATGTCTGTACACTTTTGAATCAAACAATATATAAACTAAAATACTTAAAATAAAAAAAATCCCCACCATAAAAAGTGGGGTTTTATTTTTGTGGGTTAATAGGTATAAAGACAGAATCTTTAATATTTATAGTTTATAGAAAAAATATTATGTCATTAATTAATCAAAAGAAAATAATACAATTATTAAAAGAGTATAACTCCAAACATAGTGATATTCTTACTGAATCCAAACTTAAAGTATTGATAGATAAGATTGGAATGTCGGAAGAAAATGCAAAAATACTTGATGATAAGTTCGGTCCTTTATCAGTATGGATGGCTAAAAAAATAGGTGAATATTATTCCAAAAATTTTCCAAATGATTATCGTACACCTCAAGAAGCATTAAAAGGATTGTTTTTTAGAACCAATTATTGGATAACTCAATTTTCATCAATCAAAGATTACATTGTTGTTGGATTAAATGGAAATAAGTCATCTTTGGATAATTTGAATTATTCGGAAATTTATAACAAATCCAAAGAATGGCACGATAGTTTGAATGTTGGTGATAGTAAAATAAATTATATTGAAAACAATCCAATCCTAATTGATTTTAGGAATGAAAATGGTACAGGGTATTATTGGGCTGACCTACAAACGAATAATTCCACTGAAGAGTGTGAAAGGATGGGACATTGTGGAAGAAGTTCTTCTGGGTCATTATATTCATTAAGGAGCTATAGATTTACACCAGATGGAAAGTATAAGGTTAATGATAGTCATTTAACAGCATCAATAAGTAATGATGGGATAATATACCAATTAAAAGGTCCTAAGAACTCAAAACCAAAAGAAGAATATCATAAATTCATTTTACCTTTATTTGATTTACAAGATGAAGATGATGATTATTTCATCAAAGGATTTGGAACTGAATATGCTTCACAACAAGATTTCAAATTAGAAGATTTACCAATACAAACACTCAAAGATTTGTATGAAATTAGACCTGAAATATTCAAATCAAGAGGGTTAAAAAGTAAAATGGCTGAATTGGGAATTGAAATAGAAGTTGAACCATTACCAACAGATTTTTATGTGGAAATAGAGTTTGATTCTATACATTATTATATTGATAATGATGAAGTAATTTACACCACAAAAAACCAAAGTAGTAATCCTTATAGTTCAAGGCATGTGGTGAATAAAACATACTTATCACAAGCTCTTTTAGACCGCAACAAATTTGATGAATTATATGAATGGATTAGTGAAGAATATTCATTACCTAGTTATAAAGAACCATCATTAGAAAAAGTTTTAAAAGAAAATGTTTATGGTGGATTAAGGTCACATATGATAAGATTATTAAAAATGATGAAACCAACTGAAGAACAATTAAAACAATTGGAAGAAGTTGAAAAGATTACAGAATGGAGTTTACAAATATCAAGACTGGCTAATTTAATAAGAGAAATTGATACCAGAAATTTAATTATTAATTATATTTACGAAGTTTATCACAATTGTTATCGTGATAGTATAGCTGATTCGGCAATTGGAAAATTAAAAGAATCTTTATTAACTACACTTGAAGGTTATGGTTCAGTTATTTGGAATGATTATGGAGTTGATATTAGTATTGATATTGAAGGTGATATTGGAGAACTTGTTGATATTGATGACCCAGAAGTTATTGAAGTATATGATAGAATAGAAGAAGATTATGGTGACTTTTCTACCTCCGATGTATTTAAAGAGTTAGTTGGTAGAGACATTATATCAAAACCTTATTGGGGAAGACCTGATATAGATGAAGTTGATATTGACAATGATTACTTCAATGAACAACTAAATGACAGCTTAAATTATATTGAAAGATACCATTTATGAAATTAAAAGAAAAATATTACCATAAAAAAATCCTAAATTTATTAAAGGAATATAATGATAATTTTGGATTGTTGAATGAATCCAAAAAAGAAATCCTAATGGATAAGTTGGGATTAAGTCCAAATATAGCTGAAGTATTCGATGAAGTTTGTGGAAAATTAGCAATATGGTTGGCTAACAAATATCTAAAATATTATTATGAAGATAATAAAACTAAGTCAAACCCTGGTGTTGCACATAAAGATATGTTAAAATGGGCACAGCATCGTATAAATTCAATGACCACATCTACACTCAGAAGAGTATTACCTGGAATAATGGATTATATCCGAGTAGGATTAAATGGTAACAAAAGTAGTTTGGATGATTTATCAATAGTACAAATTGCTTCACTATCAACTCAATGGCACGACCAACTAAATGTTGGTCAAGGTAAGATAAATTATATTGAAAATGCTCCAATCCTAATTGATTTTAGAAATGAAGATGGTGAAGGATATTATTGGGCTGACCTAAATGTTAAAAACTCACCTGAAGAATGTGAGAGAATGGGACATTGTGGAAGAAGTTCTTATGGTTATCTATATTCATTAAGAAGTGATAGAGTTTTACCAGGAGGAAAATATAAGTTAAATAGAAGTCATTTAACTGCTGCAATTGGAAGTAATGGGATATTATATCAATTAAAAGGTCCTAAGAACTCAAAACCAAAAGAAGAATATCATCAATATATCGAACCTTTATTCTATACTTTAGGTGGTGGAGGAGAAGAAGAGGATTATTTAATCCAAGGTTTTGGAACTGAATATGGTGCTGACCAAGATTTCAAGTTATCTGATTTACCTGATGTAACAATTAGAAAAATATATAACGATAGACCTAAATTATTTAATACAAGAGGTTTAAAAAGAAAGTTGGGTAAGATGGGTATTATTGATTTTGAACCTACCCAAACAAAATTTGTTTTGGAACTATCAGCAAATGAGCTTGGAACATATTTACAGGGTGATACTTATTCAACTCGTAGATATAAAAATAGTGAGGGTAAAGAGATGGTTAAAAGAGAAAGTTGGTATGAACAAATAATGTCCGATTCAATTTGGGATGATGTTTGGCATATGGATTGGGGAAGTGATTGGAAATCAGCACTTGATTACTATGTAAACCCTGAAAATGAAAAATTAATTGAGTCAATCATTAACGAATGGATTAGTAAAAGTGGTGATGAAGTTGATGAAGATATATCTTTGGAGGAAAAAATAGAACAATATGATAATAATGACGATATCCGTAACGCTTTGAGTTCAACAGAAAACGATATTGCTGGTAATGAATATGTTGATTATTTAAGAGACACCTTAAAATCAGCTTTAGAAGAATATGGTAGTGTATTTGAATTCAGTGATGAGACAATTAAGATACAAATTGATTTGAAAGATTATACTAATAATATTGATGAGGACACTCTTGATGAATACTATGAGAATTGTTATGATAATCCTAGTTGTGTATTTAATGAATTATTAAGTGAAGGAAGTATTGATTTTCCAAAACCTAGTTTCAATGACAATTGGTATCCTGATATAGATAGACATATATATAATCAATATTTAACAGATAGATTAAACGAAATATAAAATGAAAATAATAATAACAGAAAGTCAGTATAAACTAATATTGGAGAATGAGGAATATCTCGGACAGATTATGGAATTAATTGAAACATTTGATGAAACAAATATTGATATTGCATTCCAGATTGCAAAAGGTTTGAAGATAAAACCGAGCACAATATTGGAACATTACAAAGAGTTATTTGAAGTTTTTAATTATAAACCAAGAATAGGAAATTTAAAAAAAATAACAAAAAAGACTATTTTAGATGTTAAGATTAGTTTATCCAAAAAAACAATTGACTTAATATTCAAATTACCAAAATTACAAATAATTACATTTTACACATTAAATGATGGTGATTTGGATGAGTTAGTAAGTACAAATAAACAATTATTTTTTTCATCTAACTGTAAAATAACCTCATTACCTAAATTAAAAGAAGTTGGTACTCTTGAGTTAGAGGGTACAAAAATTGAATCATTACCTAATTTAATTTCAGTTGGGCGTACTTTAGGTTTAGAAAAAACCCCACTTGGAAAAGAATTAAAAGATAGTGGAATGAGTAAAGATGAAATAAAAAATAAATTTGGAGTTAAAGGTACGTTATTTATATGAAAATAATAATAACAGAAAGTCAGTATAAACTAATATTGGAAAACGAGGAATATCTCGGACAGATTATGGAATTAATTGAAACATTTGATGAAACAAATATTGATATTGCATTCCAGATTGCAAAAGGTTTAAAGATAAAACAGAGTACAATATTGGGACATTATGAAGAATTATTCAAACTTTTTAAATATAAACCATCAGTAATAAATTTGAAAAAAATAATAAAAAAGACTAATTTAGATGTGGATATTAACTTATCTAAAACGACAATTGACTTAATATTCAATTTACCAAATTTGAAAACAATAAATTTTTTCAGATTAAATAGTGATTTGGATGATTTGGTTAGTACTAATAAACAATTATATATTACAAATCGTTGTAAAATTACCTCACTACCTAATTTAATGTCAGTTGGGGATTTATATTATGCTCATTCAAAAATCACCTCCCTACCTAAATTAAAAGAAGTTGAATATGATTTAGGTTTGGATAATACAGACATTGAATCATTACCTAATTTAATTTCAGTTGGTGGTGATTTGATGTTAACTAATACACCCCTTGGAAAAGAATTAAAAGATAGTGGAATGAGTGAAGATGAAATTAAAAATAAATTTGGAGTAAAAGGTGAGTTATTTATATGAAAATAATAATTAGTGAAAGTCAACTTCGTTCAATTATCAATGAGTCAAGAATTGAAAGGAATGTTGTTAGAAAAGTAGTTAGAGATTTAACGGACATAATTAAAAGAAAAGAAGAAGGTGAATTTTATTTACCTGAAGATATTTCTTCTGAAGAAGAAATGGATTCTTATCGATTCGATGATTATGAGGTCGAATTTACAATAGAATTTAAAATTATCTACGATGATAATTTGGACAGATTTCTTCTTAATGGAGCTTATTCAACTGATGATGATGTTGTTGAAATAATCCTTAAAGTTAATCCTGATAACTTGAAGAAACAAATGTATGATATCATTGGTGAATTAAATATAATTATTGCTCACGAATTGGAACACGGATTACAACAATACTACGATGAATTTAATTTAAACAAGAAAAGTCCTAAAATTTCAAAGAAATATTATCAACAAGCTCACGAAATTCCAGCACAAATACAAGGATTCAAAAGACTTGCAAAATTAAAGAGACTCCCATTTGAAGAGGTGGTAAGAACTTGGTTTGAAGAAAATAAACCAATTCACAATATGAAATCAAAAGACCAAGAAGAAGTCATACAAACAATATTGAAAGCACACAAAGAAAAATATGGTAAATAAAAACATTATAAGAAAAATCTTGAATGAGTTCGTAAGTGAACAATTTGATGATTATGGTGATATTAAAAACGTTAAGAAATTAAAAAAAGACTGGAGAAAAGATGTTATTTCAGGTACTGAAAGAGGTATTACCAAAATCAAAACAGGATTATCAGGAAATAGTATTAACGATATTGTTAATGATTTGGTTGATAAGTTTGGTATTAAAAAAATCAAATATGCTGGAAGAGGTTATTATGGAATGGCCTTTTTAGTTGATAACAATAAGATATTGAAACTAACCCAAGACCAAGATGAAATCAAAGGGATTGAAAAAATAGTAGGGAAAGAAATACCAGGTATTGTTAATTATTATGGATACGAATTTTATCCCAAATATAACATTTATGGTATTTTAATGGATAAAGCCAACCCAATTCCAAAAACAGAAAAAGATATTTACACAACGATGTTTTATATGGGTGCAAACTATTCTGATTCTGATTTTTGGGATGATTATGATGATGAGTTTTTGGATAATTTGGTTGATAGATTGGAAAGTCCTGAACCTGAAGATGAACTCCCACCAATTGGTATCAGTGGTTATTATAGTAATGACGAAGATGATGAGGAAGATGAGGAGTTTGATGATGACGATGAAGACAATTATTACATACCAAAAAGAGAAAAACCAACTCCAAGTGTAAGTATAACATTTGATGAACTAATAGACTATATTGAAAAATACAGAGAGTTATTATTGAAGTTGGAAGAAAACAATATATCAACAAAAGATTTACACGGAGAAAACATTGGACAAATAAATGGAGAATTAGTCCATTTTGATGTGATGGCATTTTAATAACTTAACAATAAGTTAATACAAAAGAATTTACTATATCAACTATTTTTCCTATTTATGATTTGTCAAAACCATAAGTATGAAAAATATCTTTCTAGTCCTATTACTCCTATTATCATTTAAATCCTTTTCACAATTTACAATCATTGGTAAAGTTGTTGATGAAAATACAAAAGAACCTCTAATTGGTGTTACAGTTATAATCAAAGAAACTTCAGTTGGTACAACAACAGACATTGAAGGTATATTCACAATAGACTCAGACAAAGACACTGTTACATTAGAGTTCTCATATGTCTCATATAAAAAAGAAATCCAAGAAAATATTGTATTGGTTGGTGAATTAACAACCATCCCTGATATTATTCTTAAAGAAGATGTATTAGAAACTGGTGAAGTTGTTATTACCGCAGACAGAATTGTTAAAAATGAAATTGGTCTGATTGATATGAAAATGAAATCAGTCACAATGGTTGATGGTATTAGTTCTGAGAAAATGAAATCAACTGGTGATGGTAATGCCGTTGAAGCAAGTAAACGAGTCACTGGTGTATCAATAGATAATGGAAAATATGTTTATGTTAGAGGATTGGGTGATAGATACTCAAAGACAATAATGAATGGTGTTGAAATACCTGGGTTAGACCCCGACAGAAACTCACTTCAAATGGATATATTCCCCACCAATTTATTAAATAATATTGTCGTATCAAAAAGTTTCTCAGCTGAATTACCAGCAGATTTTACAGGTGGATTAATAAATATTGAAACAAAAGATATACCTGAAACACCACAAGGTTCATTTTCAATAACCACAGGATTTAATAATCAAACCCACTTCAATAATAATTTCTTTAGTGAGAAAGGAAGTATGACTGACATATTAGGATTTGATGGTGGAATAAGAAGATTACCAAATGAACTAAGAAGTAGTTATATCCCAACCCCATATAACAAACCATCAAGTATAAGTTCAGCACAACATCAACAGAATATTATTAATACTTTAAGAAGTTTGAATCCTGAATTGGGTGGTGTTAATGGTATGCCATTCTTGGATTTTGGCGGTGGATTTTCTTATGGAAGAACAAATAAAAAGTTTGGTTATATTGTATCATTAAATCAAAAAACAGATTATAGATTTTATACTAATGTAAAGTATGGTGAATACCAAAGGGTAACTGATAACTCACAATATGATTTGATTTATGCAACAAAACAATCAGGACAATTAACTGAAATTAATAATCTATTGGGAGGTTTAGTTGGATTCAATTTTGTTAAAGGTAAGAGTAAATACAAATTAAATCTAATTCATTTACAGAGTGGTGAAAGTAGAGCTGGTAAGTTCAACATATCAAACAATTCATCAGCTGTTGGACAATCAGGTTATGATGCAACATCATATAATCTTGAATACAATCAAAGAGGATTAACCAATTTACTATTAAGTGGAAAACACAAGATAAACAATTGGAATATTGATTGGAAATTATCCCCAACTTATTCATCATCAATTGACCCTGACATTAGAAAGACACCATTTAGTTATGATGGTTCATATTCATTCTCATCAGGTGAAGCGGGAAATCCATCAAGGATATGGAGAAACTTGGGTGAATTTAATAACCAATCAAAGATTGATATAAATAAAGAATATGAAAACTTCAAATTGAACTTTGGTTTATCTCACGTATATAAATTGAGAAACTATGAAATCAAGTTATTTGAATTGATGTTTTCAAAACCACAATCTTGGGCATCACCAGACCCCAATCTTGTTATGAATAGTGATAACTTATATCCATCTGATGTCAATGGAACTTATATTCAATCTGGTAATGTGAATCCAAATCCAAATCAATATTCATCAAATGTTAATAATCTTGGTGTATATGTTTCAGGTGATTATAATATCAAAAACAAGTTAAAGATTAATTTGGGGTTAAGAACTGAATACTTTATTCAAAGACATACAGGAAGAGATATAAGATATGCCAATGGTGATGTGAATGGAAACAATTTGGTTAATGATAAAGTTATGGAAACGATAAATCTATTCCCATCAACAAATATCATATATTCAATAACACCAAAACAAAATCTAAGAACATCATATTCAAGAACGATTGCGAGACCATCATTCAAGGAATTATCTTATGCTCAGATATTAGACCCAATCACAAATAGAATATTCAATGGTGGTTTATTCACATATAATGGAACTTGGGATGGAAATTTGAAATCAACAAATATTGATAACTTGGATTTAAGATGGGAGTTATCCAATAAAAATGATTTATATTCAATATCTGGGTTTTATAAACATTTCAATAATCCAATTGAACTTGTTAGAATACCTGAACAACAAACATCAACTGAATATCAACCAAGGAATGTTGGTAATGGTGATGTGTATGGATTGGAATTTGAGTTAAGAAAATCGTTTCTAAAGAACTTTTATTTCAATACCAATGTCACACTCGTTAAGTCACAAATAACGATGACAGAGACAGAATATCAAGCAAGAAAACAATATGAAAGGTTAAATGAAAACATAGACAATACAAGAGTTATGGCAGGACAATCACCATTTGTAATCAATACTGGATTATCTTATAAGAACGATAAAATTGGGTTGAATGTTGGGTTGTTTTATAATGTTAAAGGACAAACATTATCCATTGTTGGAACTGGATTATCTCCTGATGTTTATGATGAATCATTCCATTCATTGAATCTTTCTGTAAGTCAAAAGATTAAGAATACATCAATTGATTTTAGAGTTCAAAATATTCTTAATGATAGAGTTGAGAGTTTTTATCACTCCTATAAAGCTGAGAAACAAGTATTCAATAGTGTTAATCCTGGTGTGACTTTAACATTGGGTGTTAGTCATAAGTTCTAATAAAAAACCCCACCTGATTTAGATGGGGTTTATTTTTTATCGTCTTTTCTTTGGTTTACACCTAATATATAATTCATCAACATAATCTTGTAAATTATCCTTTTCATCATCGTCTAAATTATCATCATTATCAATAATTTGAGTTAGTCCCTCAAGTCTTTCCTGAATCATATCCAAATTAGATTCTAGTTCTTCTAATTCCTCATTATAATCCTTCCAATACTCTTCATTGATTACTCTTTTAACCAATCTAGTTAAATCTGTTTCTGTAAGTTTTACTATCTTTTTCATTGTGTTTTTTTTGTATTTTTATTTAAATATAAATATTTTAAAATAACAAAAACATCTATAACCAAAATATTTTTTGATTATTGTTTGGAAATGTCAATTGGTGTGTCTATTTTTGTAAAAAATTAGTCCTGTGGCGGAATTGGTAGACGCACATCGGCAGGTGATTTAGTTTGAGGATACAGCGGCAGTCGAGGTCACAAACATATACAAATACAGGTTCGAATCCTGTCAGGACTACAAAAAATTAATAGACTATGAGACACAACATAATTAAAACAGACAACTATCTACTTGTTGTCGATGATAGTAAGATTACGGAAGGTGATTGGCATATTAAGATTAACAAAAATAAAGTTGGCAATTATCCTTTAGATTCGGTAAATCCTAATAAAGGTAGATATAAAAAAATCATAGCACATTTACCTTTAAATGGAGCTTCCATTCTC
>Ga0181343_1000002_pt1 | contig 146905 bp, 218 predicted proteins | sample Su13VDMLBSD_FD_130110 | JGI IMG/M metagenome (GOLD analysis project Ga0181343, IMG submission 130110) | Freshwater viral communities from Lake Michigan, USA - Su13.VD.MLB.S.D | ecosystem: Environmental > Aquatic > Freshwater > Lake | place: USA: Michigan | collected 2013-07-15
CCGCAATTCTTCTCTTGGCCTTTTCGATTGTTCACCTGATTGTTTTTTGTTTTTCGGGTGATGTTGGGGTTTTCTGGTTTGCTTTTCTCGTGACAATCGCCCTTTGCACAAACCTCGCATGGAAAGAAAAAATCTCATGAGAAATCCCGCATACTTCGGACTTGACAAAAAGAATTCGCCAGAACTAATTCGCCAATTCCATCATGAAATCGCTTGGCTGGAAAACAAGTGTTTGGAAGTCGAGGAGCAAATGAAGAAACGGCCATCTAAAGTCAAGCATTTAAATGACCTAAAGCGCCAAATTCAAGAAAAAAAAGATTGGCTGGCCAAGCCATAAGCCACTGTAAATCAAGCACTTACGAAGTGGCGACCCCGTAGGGGTCCGCGAAACGTAACTCGTTGAAAATCAAAGAGTTGTGGCTTCTGATAGATAGCTGTTAGGGTGTTCAAAAGAACCCCAAAAATAAATGAAAAAAAAGCTTGGAATGGTGGGTGGAAATGGTAACTTTCTTTCGTCAGCCAACCCCATACAAAAATGAAAAATCAAATCACCGCAACAATCTGGATTGAAAAAATTGACCCCGAACCCGACAACGTGCTTGGCGAGTTCGAGGTTGACCTTGTGGGAGAATATCACAGGGAAGACAGGGGATCGCGGGGCGATTACGGCGTTCCCATGGAGCCGACCACGCCTGCCTATGTTGAATTTATTTCCGCCAAAGTTGACGGTGAGGAAATTGAGCTTGACAAATACGACCAAGAACGCGCTGAAATGGCCTTGTGGGAGGCTGTTTGTGAAGACTGAAAAATAAACTTGCGGGGGTGAAATTCCCCCGCTAACCTCCGAACATCATGAAAAACAAATCAGAAAATTCGTTCGCCAACTACTGCGGCCAAACCGTCGAAGTCCTTGACACCTACTCAACCGAACACGGGACTATTTCACTCGTTTCCTATAATGATGGGCGCGAGGAGGAACTGCCAACCGTTCGCCTTGACTTTCTCGACTAACCCTATTTGACCCCGCACAGAAAAAACTTGCTATTTGATTCGAATTTAAATAAACTTTCGCCAACACCAACAACCAAAAGAAAAAAACAAAATGTATTGCTCGCCAAACTACAAGTCAAAAAAGGAACTCAAGGAAGCCGTTGCCGCAGGAAAGACCGTCACGGTGTTTCAACCCAACGGTGATCTTTTCGGAGTGACCGCGCCGACGAACGGCAAGGTTGTCTTGGAGGGTCCGCACTATCCCCAGCCGCATAAATGGTATGCACAAGCGGTCGTTCAAGATGGGAAGATTGTCAAGGTGAGTTGATAAGATCAAGCCGCTGATAATCCTAGAACCCTGCATCTGAAAGGAAGGTGAGGCTAGGAAATCACTTGAAACAGCGGGAATCTGCATTAGTGAACGGCAGAACCTCATAACTCGCTCATTCTAAGTCACTTACGAATGGGCGACCCCGTAGGGGTCCGTTCTTCGTAACTCGTTGAAAATAAAGGACTTGTGGCTTTCTAAGAAAAAAGACGAAAAAGAAAAGAATTGATTGACTCTCAAGGGTAATCTGCTAAGTTCTCTTCAGTCGCCCGCAGTTAGGGCCAAACGCTAACCACTAAAAAATATGAGTCTGATCATCTGCAAACAAAAAATGAATTTTGAACAATTGCTTGGAATTCAAACCCCGCCCGCTACCGAATCGCATGTGCCAATTCCACACTCTTCACTTGTCAACTTGACCCGCGAGGCGATCAATCGCGCAGGCATGGAAATCGTTCAAGAGGAGCATGGCGTTGCTCGCGATGGAATGAACTATTTTGGCGGCTTTGCCCTTCGAGGCGAGCTTGTCAACGCGGAAGATAAAAGGCTCGTTGTGGGGCTTAGAAATTCCCATCTGAAGCAATTCGCCGCTTCAATTTGCATCGGTTCTTCTATGCTGGTTTGCGAGAATTTGCATTTTAGCAGTGATACAAAGCTGGGTCGTCGTCACACAACGAACATCATGACCGACTTGCCGCGCATACTTGCTGATGCCGTTGGGCGTTGTGTTTCACAATGGCAAACAATTGGACAGCGTTTTGACGCTTACAAGGAAATTGAAGTTTCGCGTGATCGTGCCGCTGATTTGCTGATTGAATTAGCAGACGCGAAAGCATTGCCGCCCCGCGAAATTTATAGTGTCATGAATGAATTCCGCAACCCGCGCCATCCAGAATTTAAAGGTCAAACGCTTTATTCTCTCTTTAATGCCTTTACTGAGGAAATGAAGGGAAGCGACCTTTCGAAGTTGCCATATCGAACAATGGCTTGTGAGTCGATTTTTGACAAGTTGGCGCGGTTTGTGCCTGCGGAGCCAATCATTCTTGACGCTTCGGAAGCTGATGAAAGCGAGCCATTGGTTGTGATTGGTTAATCTGGCGAATCGGAAACCCCGTCAGAAATGGCGGGGTTTCTTTCGCTAAACTCGACAACCTTTCGGCATAAGTCTAAAAATTCAGAATCAGACAATGCTCGTTTTGCTAGATTGACATCCTTGTGAACTAGGCGTATGTTTTCTGGCCGATTGCTTCCGCCCTTTGATTTAGCGACGATGTGATCGACAGAAATTGTTTCAGTCGTTAGCTTAACGCCAGTTAGTGCGCAAATTAACTTTTGCTTGTGCGCTATGTGGAACAAATCAATTGCCGTCAACCATTGATCTTTTGGAAAGAATCGGTTCGACATCTCAACCAACCTTTTAAACCTTCTTTTCGCCCTGCTTTGCTTTGAATTGGCTTTTAATTTTTCAGGTGAATTCTTATATGCTTGCAACGAGCGGATTCGGTTCTTTTCCTTGTTAATTGGGCAAGCAGCGGCAAGTTTTCGTTTTTCTTTATATCTTTCTGGATTTCTCCAATTTTTAATTGAAGTTAAACTGACATCAAATTTTTCTAAAGCTTTTGTTGCCCCATGCTCGCTTGCAAAATCTAAAATATCCTGCTTTTCAGCTTGCGTCCATCGTTTGTGATAATTGTTTGACATGTCAACATAAATTACACTAAAAAATCTTTGTTTACCAAAAAAGTCATAAGTCGCTCATTTGCAACCACTTGCGAATTGGCGACCCCTTCGGGGTCCGTCTTTTGTAAGTTGTTGGTTTTCAATAACTTGTGGCTTTAAAATAGTTAAACTTTTTTCTTGCTTTGTTCTTATAAAAGCTTAGAGTTTCATCATGTTCGCCACCACCGAAGAGATTCAACAATACGCCCGAATGACCTTCAAACAATACGGCTTAGGGGATCATAAGTTGGTTTTTCTTGACAAGCTGGATACTCCCAACCGTATCGGCCAAGCTAACCCATGGAAAAAAAAGATTGAACTTTCCCCAAAGGCTGCATCTAATTTCGCGCTCTTCCGCTTGGTGTTTCTTCATGAATTGGCCCATATTCTCCAATTCGCCCGCATGGGCGGGACGTATAAAGTGAATGGCCGAAATAATTTTCATGGGAAAGTTTTTCGCCAAGTTTGCAAGGAAATCGGAATTCCATGGAAATAAAAATTGACAAACCATTTAAAAAGACTATCTTCTAGCCATGGCCATTCACCACGAATTAGATCTTTCAGGCCGCGCCAACTCTCAAGGAGAAAACGCGGAGTCTCTTTTTGTTGAGTTGGCCAAAAAGCATGGCCACAAAGTTACGCCCGCGAATACCCATCAAGAAAGGGTTGAACATTGGGATTTTCTTCTTACGAAAGAAAAGAATTTGCGCGTTGAAGTTAAGAGCCTCAAAACTTTCGCCGTCTTGCATAATGGAAGAATGACAAAAGACTTTCTTTTGATTGAATGGAAAGGCGTTTCTGGCCATGATGGTTGGATATGGGGTAAAGCTGATCTCATTGCATTCGAGCGCCAAGACGGCTTTTATATTGTCCCTAGAAAGACCCTTCTGGAACTTGGCGAGAAACTTTGTTCTCAAGAATGGGTTGACAGGCGCGAAGATATGCTTTACAAGCAATACGGAAGAAAGGACAGGGAAGATTGCGTTTCTGCCATTCTTTTGGGGGATATAATTGCAACAAGGAATTTCAGCTTTTGGAAGAAATGAAAAACTTTACCTTTGGGGATTACCGTTTGCAGATCACTTGGCCCGAATTTAAAATCAGGAGTGATAAAAAAGGATTTGATTCTCACGTTTCTTTTCAAACGATAATTCGCTTAGGAATACATGAAAATTTTTGGGTCTTTGGGGTTTCTGTTTTAGGTTTTGGCATAGGCATTGATTGGGAAAAGTCATAACTCATTCATTCTCAACAAGTCGCGAAATCGCGACCCCTTCGGGGTCCACAAAACGTAAGTCTTTGATTTTCAATAACTTATGGCTTTAATTTTAATTCACATTTTTAATTGACTAAGCGGAAAAAATTGGTATCTTGTGGACATGAAAGCGAAACTCCTTGCCTACAAAAATCACAGAGCCATGCTTGATCCTTTTACTTCTTTTATTCTGGCGTTTTTCGGAACCGTGGCGCAAGAGATTAAAAAAACTTTGCCGAAATTGCCATGAAAATCAAAATCATCCTCCCACCAAAAACCCCGCGCATTCGCTTTGCCCCCGCAACTCTCCGCTTCCCTGACGCTAAGAAAAAAGAAGCAAAAAAAGCTTGCCGCAAGAATAAAAATCAACCAGAATAACCCCGCCATGAAAAAAACATTTGCCAGACCACATCCAGAAGGTAGTTTCCTCATTACCATTTCAACCGATGGTTGCGGTGGCCGCCCCTACTTTTCAATTACTGCCGATCTTAAATATAAAGGCGGCGGATCATGTTGCGGGTGTATGCATAAAGACGTTTTAAAGGTTGCGCCAGAATTCAAACCTTTTGTTGATCTTCACCTTTCTAATCTTGACGGCATTCCAATGCACGCCGAAGAAAATGGTTTCTATTGGCTCGCTAAGGCTGCGGGCATTCCACAAGAATATGGCCCAGATCAGGACGAAGAGACTTGTTTTACTTATCTTTACGAACATCTCCGCACGGGATACGATGAAACAAAGTTGATTGTTGAGGCGACGAAAGCGATATACTCTGAAGGAAAGAAAAAGATAGCCATTCCTGAAGAAGTCTCCCAAAAATGTCGCGAGATGCAAGAAGCGCAAGGCGTTTTTGACGCAAAAGCTTTCTTCAAAAAAACAATTGAAGGAATGAAAGAACGCTGGAAAGGAGAAGCCGAATCAGCAATTTCTCTTCTCGAAAAGCTGTAAGTCACTAATACTCAAGGGGTCGCAAATGGGCGACCCCTTCGGGGTCCGCTTTTCGTAAGTCGTTGATAATGTGTGACTTATGGCTTTCAAAAATAATAAAGAAAGTGCTTGCGCGGCTCTGAAAAAATGCTAGTTTGTCCCTGCCATGCAAGACGAATATATCGACACCAGAAAACCCCTTCACGCAAAAGCCTATTTGGCCGCAGCTTCCCATATTCTAAGCGGTTGGCCGCAAGAATGGAGTGCGGGAACGCTTGAAATGGCTCTATTGACTGGCGACGAAGATATTCTCGCCAAAAAAGAAATGAAAGAAAAAATTCGCCTTTGGAATCCTATTAAGGCAATCTCCGCAAGTGATGACACCGACCCCTATTTCAAGAGCGATGAAATGATTTGCGATTTGGCGGAAAGTTTTATTGACTTCTTGGAAGAAAACAAGTAAGTTCTCTTCATGCGAGGGAAGGAACGCCCTCACAGAAAATGCCGATGGTGATGCCCTAGCGATAACCATGGAATACGGCGAGGTAAAAATCCTTAATCGGGGACAAATTTCAAAACAAAATAACCATGAAACACAATCTAATCACCGCCCTAATCCTTACCCCATTCATTTTTTCAATCTTTTTTCTTGCCATTAGAACAATCTGCTGCTACCTTCTCCCACGTAAGACAAACCAAACCAACACCGAAAACAAAATGAAAAACACTACTGAACTCCGCAAGCTTATCCAATCCACAAACGGCAAATTCTTTTCTGTCGTCTTTCGCAAGAAGAACGGCGATATTCGTCGCGCCAATGGAAAAGACAAATATCTTCGGCTTCTTGCTGATTCTTCCAGTCCACGCGCTGGATTCAATGCTCTCGAAGGAACCGACCTTACTTCTTTTGTGGACCGCAATAAGGAGGGCTGGATTTCCGCAAGCGATGAACGGCTCGTCTCTTTCAAGTGTGGGGCAATTGAAAAGACTTTCTAAGGGTGGACATTGGTGAATAGAGCTTAAATGCTCGATCCCTAACGGCTAGTGGTGGCCGTTAGGGATTTTCTTTTATCATAAGTTCTTCATTTTAAAGGGCTTACGTTTGGCCGACCCCGTAGGGGTCCGTGTTTCGTAAGTCGTTCATTCTTAGTCACTTATGGCTTTTGAATTTTAATTGTTTTTCCGTTGACATGTCGGGCCGAAATGTTATCTTTTCGCCAGTTCGAAACACCAACACCAACAAATGAAAATCACTAAAACACTAAATCGCCACTCTGTTTTCAGTTCATTCTTTCGCATCTTTGAAAGCGATCTTTCAATCTGTCAAGAATTCACAGAAAAACTGTCTGGAGAGAAGATTTCAAAGCAGTCGATCGCCCGCTTTGATTTGAATACAAAAAACCCAAAAGAAAAGGGATTTAAAAAAGTCACAAGAATTTCAACTTATGAAGTGGAACTTGGCGGAACAGAATTTTCTACTTTAAGCAAGCATAATCGACTATTTGAAGACTTCGGAATTAAAATTGGCGATAGCTTTTGGATGAAAGTTGAATTGGCCTGAATTTAAATTGACAACCCCATTTAAAAATCTTACTCTCTTGCCGATGAAACTTCTTACCACAGCGAATACAAAAATCAAAAAGGGCGAAAAGCTTGGCTTCATGACTTTTGGAATCCATCTTGCGCCCGCTAAATTGTCTGGATTCAATACTTGCCCTAGTGCCTCGGAAGGGTGCGCGGCAGCGTGCTTGAACACGGCGGGCATGGGCGTTTATTCCACCGTCCAATCCGCCCGCATTGCAAAAACCTTGCTCTTCTTTAAAGAGCGGGATTCTTTCATGTCGCAACTTGTGAAGGAAATCACTGCCGCAATAAAAAAAGCAGTGAAAAATGAAATGATTCCTTGCTTTCGTCTTAACCTTACTTCCGACCTTGCGTGGGAAAAAATCCGCCATAACGGCCAAACAATTTTTGAACTTTTCCCTGATGTTCAATTTTACGATTATACGAAAGTATATTCTCGCATGGCTTCTTTTCTGGCGGGCGAACTGCCGAAAAATTACCATTTGACCTTTTCCCGTGCGGAGTCCAATGAACTCGCGACAAGCGCCATCCTCGCGAGCGGGGGAAATGTTGCGGCGGTTTTTCGCGGTGCTTTGCCCGCGTCATGGAGCGGCAAGGCTGTAGTGTCTGGCGACGAATCAGACTTGCGTTTTAAAGACCCGCAAGGTGTGATTGTTGGGCTTGTGGAAAAGGGTAAAGCCAAAAAAGACACAAGCGGCTTCGTTCTGGAACCTCAATAATTAACCCATGGAAATAATCTTGGTAATTTTAATAATTGCGGGGTTTTTGATTGGATACTTTGGAAATGAATAAAATTCGCACAATCTTAGAATCCCCGTTCGGTCAATTCCTTGTTGATGGCATTCACGAAAACGGCAAAGTCCAATCCCTTGCTGTTTATCCGATCATCTCTGGAATAGTTGGCGAGTCGATAAGCACAGACGAAAACAACTGGCAAGAACTAATTGAAAAACTTGAAAATTTACTGAAATGAAAAAAGGCCAATCAATTACCGCAAAAAATGGAAAACTCCGCATTAAATATGATCCTGAATGGAGTCCTTCAATGCCGTTTTGCACCTATGAGAACGGGACGGCTGGCCGTTCTTTTGGGAGTCTGACCGCCGCAACGAATTACTTTTCAAATAAAAATGGACAAGTAAATCATCGCTGGTCAGACTTTAAATAAAAGCCATAACTCACTCAAAACCAAGGAGTCGCGAATACGCGACCCCTTCGGGGTCGGCCTTGCGTAAGTGCTTAAAAATGAGAGACTTGTGGCTTTTGATTTTTAATTAAAAATAGCTTGCGGGTTTGGCTCTTTGTGATAACTTACTCGCATGTCCGACACCGCCACCGTCTTAGATACCCCAGAAAAAATCCAAATGTATAGACTTCTTGCTATTCGCTCAGGCTTGAAGCTCGAATTGCTTGGCATGCGCCACTCGCGCAATGCAATCTTTAATGCAGCCAAACAAATCACAGGCAAGAAAACAAGAATTGCCTGTTTGGCCATGATTGAAGAAAGAATCGAAAAACTGCAAAACTCATGAATCCAGCATCCGCAAAAACTTCAGTCAACCAAGTTCCCTTTCTTCACAAGTGGATCGCCCGCTCGTATCAAAGCCGAGGGAAACACGTTTTTGATTTCGGGGCAGGGAAAGAAGGAAAGGTCGATGAATTCATGAAACAAAAGGAGTTTGGGTATTGGCCTTATGATCCTTTCAATCGCTCGCCACAAACAAATAATCTTTCTCTTGCTGCTTTGCCAGCTTGTGATTTTGTCCTTTGTTCAAATGTCTTGAATGTTTTGGAAGACCAATATCTTGAAACGGTGATTGATGAGCTTTCCGCTTTTGCTTTTGCGACCAAAGCAAGGGTTTGCTATGTGACAGTTTACCACAAATCCAGCCTCCCGAAAAACCGCCAAGTTGGCGATCACTTCCAGCGAAATGAGCCGCTTGATTGGTATAAAGAAAAGCTGGAAAAGAAGTTTGATGTGGTAATTAAGAATGGCAAGGTTTTGATTTGTTTACTTGCCAAGAGCTAAAAGCCATAACTCGCTCGGGATCAGCGACTTACGAATCGCTGACCCCGTAGGGGTCGCCCAAACGTAACCCCTTGATTCTCAACAACTTACAACTTTTCCCTCGCCACTGTTCGCCCGCACACCCTAACAGTTAGAATCACCCAACACAAAAAAAGCCACCCAACTAAGGGCGGCCTTCTTATTAAGCCAGACTATTAAGAACTTGGCCGAAAAACCTAATCCTCAAACTCAGAAAAATCAACATCCTCCACATCAAGAGAAACCTCAAGCATCCCTTCCTTTATTTGATAATCAATGACAAAAACTTCATCTCGATTGACATCGGGATCTAAGACGGCAAAAACTGCTTCATATATTGAACTTAATCCTAAAGAATCAGGGATATCAATACAGACAGAAACATAATCATTCGCGTCTTTATTATCAAAGAGGTATTTCTTGTCAATCATATTAGAGAAGGGTAAAATATTCGTCATTGCCATCAAAAACTTCTTTTGTTGTATTAAAAAGCGCGGGCGCATAACTTTGCCCCATAAAATAATAAGAATCAGAACCATAATCCACACACACCAGACCAAACTGGCCCCCAAGACCAAAAATCATATAAATCCCGCCGTCTTTGTGTTTATACTTTTGGCCGACTTTTAGCCGCTGGGCGTCGATTTGGGCTTCGATTTCGGAGACTTTATTTTTTGCCTCTTGAAGCTGTTCTTCGAGAGGAAGCGAGACTGTTTCAAATCGGCTCATTTTGTAACCAGTAGAAATGCCATTGTCATTTGTGATACGATAATGGTTTTCATTGATCACTTCAATGACTTCATATTCTTTCCCAATGGTGAGCTTTTCTCCATAAGGAAGGCGGTCATTATTAATGCATTTTACTTTCATATTTTTATTAGTTGCGGAGTGAGAATATTAAGGGCGGTCTAATTCACTAGGTTGTTTCACGGCAAAATCTTCTAGTAGAGAATAAAGGTCGTGCCGATATGGAGAAACGGCCAAAAGCTTCTTCGCTTGAAAGAGTTGCCATTTTGTGTCACCGTCTCTATCTTCGCGGCGGCGGGCAAGAATGAATCGGGTGATCCCTTTGGCATCGACAAGAATTTCGAGGCGATTGGTGATCAGTTCGTGGGCAATTAGTTTTTTCATGGCAAGAAGAAGGTAATATTATTAGCCCAAGAAGTCAAGTTAATCTTCACAAGAAGCAACAATTTCCCCATTAGGCAAAACCCAACCCTCGATTTTTGTATGTGGGTGGCTGATTGGGGTAGTATGGGGACACCAAAAACCAAGAATATCTTTTTCTATACTGGCGGCCCGATCATCATAATAGGCATTGCATTCTTCCAAAGCAGCAAAATCATCCGCCAACTCTTCAACATACTTTCCTTCGAAGCGGTATTTGTTCATGGCCAAAAGATACTATATCTATTAAAGAGAGTCAAGAAATATCAGGATAAGACTTTCGCCGCTCTGTTTCTGCAACTACCCCATCCTGATAATCATAAAGCATTCTAGAAGCGTTAAGAAGGGCGGCGGCCATATTTGCAGTAGATAGATTATCAAGGCTCTCATCTGTCATAAGCCAACCCGCCACATAGTCTTGGAAGTCTTGTTTGGTTATTTTGATTTTCATGCGAGAGGAAGGAAGAGGCTTTATTAAAGAATGTCAAGAAATAATAGCCGCAAGAATGCCAAGCATTATAAGCCCAAGAATCAAAAACGGACCAAGGTTGTGTGGATCAGTCATAGGGGAAGGGTGGTTTGCTTATTAAGATCTTTTCAAAAAAACCGAGGTCAGATACCAAATCCCCGCCATCTGCACAAACGTTACATTCGGGACAACAGGAAAAACCACAGCAAGCGCATAATTCCAGCAAAGATACAAAACAAAAACAACTGTTGAAAGTCCAACAAAGAGCCCCAAATACTCAGCCAGAACTTCGGTCCAAGTCTTTTTTGCGGGCTTCTGTTTTAGAATTGAACGATATAGATTCAACTCTTCTTGATCACTCTCTGATAGGTTTTCGGGCATATTAATCAATTTTGGTAAAATACTGGTGATGATGGTAGAAAGCTTCATCAATTGTATCGTGCAGCTCCTTAGTATAAGACTTTCCATTCTCTTCTCCATCATAACAGATGAAAGTATATTGACCATTTATTTCGACCAGAATGTATTTGCCTCCGTATGTATGATGATATTTGTCTCCGACTTTTGGGGCTTTGAGTTCTTGTAGTTCCTTATTAAGGTTGTCTAGGAGATTTTGGGCTTCTTGAATTGCATTTTCTTTTTCTTCGATTGGAGAAAGGGGAAGAAGCTCGACCCTCCACTTATACATTCCAACCAAACCATTGGGAGTTGCCAAATCATAAAACTCACTGCATCCATATTTTTTAGAACAGTCGTGGACTTCCACTATTGTTCCTGCTGGGATGTTTTGGTATTCTTCTAGTAGTTTTGCTTTCATTTTAGTTGATTTTTGTGAATTTGTATTCGAAACATGCAAAGATATCCTTAATTTCTTTTGTAAAATGGCTATAGGGCAAGCCCAAAGCTCTTTCTTTCCCATAATAACAAATAAGAGAGAAAAGACCATTCATTTTGACCACAAGATATTTATTGCCCGCCTCATGTTCATACTTATCTCCTACCTTGGGGGCAGAGAGATCGGCCAATTCTTTTTCAATAGACGAAATTTGTTTTTCGAGTTCTTTGATGGTGCTTCGGGCTTCTTGAATTTGGCTTTTCTTTTCTTCGATTGGACTAATATTGTCTGGCACAATAACAAAATCATCGTATATCAAAGAAAACTTCCATTCATCTCCGTCTTTAGCGATGACTGTAATGTGATCTCCCTCCTTTTTAAGAACGTCATAAGTCTTTCCCCGTTCCCGAAGGCAAGTGTCACTTCCTAGATATGTTACTTTCATGTGTTTTGTTATTAAAGGTTAGCCGACAACTCCATCATTCCATTTTCCAAGATAGACAACCCCATCATTCGGATCTTCATCCTAAGCATACATAATATCATAAAGCCCGCCATCTTTTACAAGAAGAGAAATATTCAACCAGTCTGTAGGATCAATACCATTAATAGATACTATCGTTCCATCTGTATATAGGCATTTCTCGAATTGAATTGGCTTCTTTTGTTCGGTAGTAGCAGTGGGGTCGAAAAGGTTTACGATTTTGGTCATGCGCGGAGTTTAGTTGGTTTTTGGGGCTGTGTCAAGGTGTTTTTCTCTATTTTAGCAAAGTTTTATAGGGTTTTGGGGCTAATTATAAAAAGTTTTCTCTGTTTTTAGGTTTTGGTTTTATCTGGGCTGGGGCGAAACAACACTATTTGCCAATATCATGCTAAACTTTTTAGTATTTTTAGCTATTATTTGAGAAATTTTATGTTATTTGGGGGCTGTTTTGATCGATTTGAGGCGATTTGAAGCAGTCCAAAAAAGAGCCAATTTGGTTTTATTTGGGTTTTTCTTTGTTTGATTTTCGGGACAGCGTGCGCTGTAGCCCTACTGCTGTATAGGATTTTTGAGTTTACTTGTATTTTGCAAGTATTATTTGGGTATTGAGAGCGCGTGCCAGATCCAGAAAAACAAAGAAAAAACCAACATTTCAAAAATAGAATTTCAAATTCAAATCATCTTTCTTATCTCTCTTATTATCTCTCCCTATATTAAACCCTATAGCCTTCTATTAGAGAAAAAGAAAATAGAATAAAGGAAACCCTATATTCTATAAGGGTTCCAGACGATTCGGCTGAGAGAAATTCTACCCATTATTTGTCACAGGTTGAAGAAAAAAAGAGTCGAGGAATAAGGCTATACAATCTAAACACAAGAAGCCCCGAAACCCTTCGGCTGGTCTCGGGGCTCCCCTTTCCTCCATTACAATGAATATTAAAAATCAGCCAGTCTTTGGGGATAATGAAGAAGTAATAATTAAATTACTAAATTATAGCCCCAATCACTTCCCATAAACCCTCACAATGCTTTCGTTGAGTGGGTTAGGAACATTTTTAAAACCAACTTCTGGATGTTCTTTCCTACAATCCCGCATAAACTTATCAAAATCTCTTTCCGAATTACAGGCCCAAATTCCAGACCACTTTTCAGGAGCATCTTCCTTCCATCCGTAAACTTGCCAAAACTCCCTCATATCAGCCTTACCAGTGTAGAGAAAAGACTTGATAAAAGAAGCTGCTCGATCTGTTTCATAATCGACACAATAATAGACTTTAGAAGCAAGCTTTCCTTTTGCAGGCAGAATGACTTCGACCTCGCTTCTGGAACGTTTGAGGATCTTAACTTTTGTTTTGTCGAGCTTTTGGCCCAGCTTTTTCTCGATCTTGGATTTGAAAGAAACAATGGAGTATCTCATGGGCGGATCTTAATTGAATTTTAAATCAGAGTCAAGATATTACCACCGAAAAGATGCACAATCATATCCGCATTCATATTTATATTCTCCGAATTGCTCAATAAAAGCCAAAAATCCTTCTTTTTCTTCCCAATACAATGAGGATCTCATTTTGTCCTTCTTGTTGGTGACGGTCCGACCAACATATTCATCAGCAGGATGAATAATTAGGTTTTCCTTGGCGCAAATTTGTTCGATTAGCTGGAATACTTCTGGAGTCATGAGGGGATTCTGTATTTAAATTCGGGTTCTGTCAATATAATTCAATATTATATTTTTCCGCCAGATCGTGACGATAGCGATCAAAATCAACAAAACCATTAAATTCGTCCCTCAAAACCCACTGTCCATCAAGAAGGCTCCCACTAGGAGAACTCCCATATTCTCTGGCCATGTGCCATCCGTTTTCGGAAATATATTTGGTGTCTGAAACTGATTTCATTTTCATGGCGGCATTCTATTTTAATTATTCTCCCTTGTCAATATGTTTTGCGGCCCAATGTCTCACAAAGTCCATTCTCGCTTTGTTTTCGAAGCAGTTGCCCGCCGTGCATTCGTCCATATACTCTCCTACATCAGTGTTGAAGGGGTAGTCATCTTTGAAATTATCATAGAACAAGTTTGCTTTTCCGTAATATTCTTTGTTATAAGCCCAATATGACATATTACTGCAAAGCCCGAATAATGGAGTAAAAATTTTGTTTCTGTTCTCGGCAGGGACTTCCAATTCTTTCAACAGGTCAAAACAAAAAGCCGCGATCATTTGTTTGTCGGACTTTGGGAGATTTGGTTTTAGGTATCTTTTCATAGCGGAAATATATTAAAAATCAGTGAGCCTGTCAATATTTAAATAACAATCAGAATCCTAGAAATCTGATTAAGTATTTCTATTTTTATTTGCTGTTGGCTGAGTCTTGGTTCGTATGTTCCTTTGCGATCCCCATATCCCCAATAATTGCCAGAATAATAAGCCCGTCCATCTTTTGTTTTTTGAACGCAGGGATTATATTTTCTTTGAATTAATGCTGCTTCTTCGTCAAATGATTGCCCGTCGGGCTCACAATCCCAAGCTTCGGCTACGTTCTCATAACCAAACTTGAAAGCAAGATCCAACAATTCTTTCTCTTTTTTGGATTGGATTTTTCTGCTTTTGTCCCAATTGTGGCCCCAAACATCATTATTATTGCTGCGATTAGAAAAAGAAATGCCCACATACTTCCAAGTATTGTCTCCAATATTTTGAAATTGGTAGATTTCTATTGAAGTGTCTGAGACTTGGTGCTGGATTTTGATTGATTGATTCATAATCAGCCTTCTACAATAACAACAGACTGCCTAATAAATTCTCCCGAAAATAGGGTTGTTTTGTCGTCTTCTTCCCAAGAATAAGAATTAATTTCTCCTTTTTGAATGTCTTTTATGTCTTGGATTGCCCTCTCTTTAAGCTCGGGAGATACGTTGCGAGACAACATCTTTAGCACGAATTCTCCTAGTTGTGGGTGTCTGATGGTGATTTTCATATTAATTTTCTATGATTGCTTCTGCTACTTGTCCGTGATACCAAGGACTCACATATATTTCCTCACCTTTCTCCATAGCGCAAGCAAATTGTTCGAAACTTTCTCCAATACCATCTGACCATTGGCCTTGAGTATAATCGATTAGTTCTTTCAATTCTTCTGGAAGAAGGGGCTCTTTGGCAGAATATTCGGTGAGGGTATAAAGCTCTCCATTCTCAACAACAAACTTCATATACCCACTTTTAAGTTTATAAGCGAATAGGTAATCGCGATAATCAAGATATTCAACGAAATCTTCCTGATAGTCAACTCCATGCAAGATATTGACGTTTTCAGCGTTATGTTCGCCGCTTTTAGCTTTGATTGTTATTTTCATTGTTTTATTGGAATGTGATTGCGTCCCAAAAATGTAGCAGTCTTTGGGTATCTGTTAACTCTGGATTTCGAAAAGCGAAAACCGTCAAAGCCACCGAAAAATAAAGACAGATCCCAAAAATGATGGCTGCGATTGAGCAAAAGATCCAGTCTTTTATATTTTTTGTGCTCATGGGAAATTGTGGTATTTTATATTGCTTTTTTTAGCTGCTTTAAAGAGATGGTCGAGAAAATATTTTGCTTCTTCTATGGTTTTGTAAGCCCTAGTCTGCGATCCAAAAGGTCCAGCAAAAGAAAAGTGGCACCAAAACCCCAAAACCCGTTTTTGTGGATAGAATCTTACTTCTCCACCTGAGAATTGTTCTTCTTTGATTCTTGTTTTCATTTTATTTTTCTAAAATAAAGATTTGTAATTCGGGCAGGCTTTCGTTAATCAGGCTGGCCCAAGCTTCATCTTGGGCTTTAGGAATTGTTCCTTCGTTATATTCCTTTGAGTCTCGGATAACCGCTTCACACAGTTGTTGTAACTTTTTTGTATCTAAAGGTGATTTCATTTTATCCTCCTGTTTTAATTCTGCGGGGCTTTACTTTTTTTTGCTTGCAGGGACCAAATAATTGCTTTCTGATAGTATCCAACGTTTCACTCATTGAGTCAAGAAACATTTGGCGCTCTTCTGGGGTCCATTCCCGACGTTCGGGTTTTGGATTGGGGTTAGCCTTGCGCTGTTCGAAGGTTCCTCTGTTTTTTTGCTTGGCCCATGGTTTTGTTTTAGTAAATTGACTCCGAATACAATCTCTGGCCCCATTCTGGATAGTGAAAGAGCAGTTGTCCAGCTTTTTCTGCAATAATATATGCGTCTTCTCTGGAATACCACTGTCCCCACTGGTCGATGAATCCTTGCTGGAATTCTCCCCATTTTTCTCCTTCTCTGATCTGAGCCCTCATTGTATTATCCCAATGGCGCGGCCCAAGAATTAATCGGCCTGAAGTTTTGTGCTTATTGGCGGCACAAACGATTCTTGATTGGGGCTTAATCAGGTTGTTCTTTTGCCAGTAGTCTTCACTCATAAATTTTCCTTTCCAAAAAAGACTCTACAAGAGCCCCAACATGTCGTCAAGGATCAAGTGCCACAAATTAATCAAAACGCCGAGAAATCGCTTTATATAAACTCACAACGCCCTGAATTGGCGAATAGAGTCGTCGTATTTTTTTTGTTCTTTTTTTCTCTGCTTGAACAGTTCGGCATCATAATAAACCTCAAATTGATCATCTCCTAGACGATCATCAATCCAAATAGGAGCACCAAAAAAGTAATCCTGCGATCTAAAATAGTTGGCGGCTACGCTTGAACTCTTTTCGCACTCGTCTCTTAGCCTCTGACGCATCAAAGAATTGCAGAATATGCCCAAAAGAGGTTTTTCTTTTGGCAACCGCAGTCTTGCGGCATCCATTGCTTCTAGGAGATTGTCCATTAGAGTTTTGAGATTTGAGTCTGAAACCACCTTGCCGCTTTCTTAGAGACTGCTGCGCCGAATTCTTTTCGGGAAATATCAGAGGCTCGAATTGAGTCTCCTTCTTCTTCCCACGCATCATCAATTAGCAAACAAATAAAGTTTTTGATGTTTTGCGGCACCTTGTCTTCCTCGCATTTTACAACCTTGTCGAAGATTTGGGCCATTCTGTCTTCATGGCAGTAGGTCTCGACGCACTCTTGAATGGAATCAAGACGTTGAACGTCAACGGTTGGCATCTTTTTGATCTTGAACTCGGAATGTCGAGCGTCTTTAATTTTAAATGCCATGTCAAATCCAAACTGTCCAGCTTGAGAAGCCACAAAACCTTCTCCTACGCCCGAAACACCGAAAGTCTTAGCGAACGGACACTCTAATCCAATTTGATCGGCCCACACGCTCATTTGGTCGATCATTTTGTCTGGGCGATTTAGATCGACTTCAAATTCAAAAACTGGAGCGCGATTAATGTGATAGATCCCCAATTCTTCATTGCGAATTTCTGAAGAGTCAATCCATTCAGAAGAATCGTCCTCAAAGATCAACTTCGCGCCAAAAACGATCATCATTTTGGGCAATTGATTCATTGCGACCCCCTTTTGAATCGACCCTCCCGCCCACTCGGAAAAAATAACACAATGTTTTACTCCATCAACGAACTTATCTTTAATCTTGTCAAAAATTTTGTGTCCATCTTTATATGCAAAGTGCGCGGAACCCGCGTTGTCTTTAACTTCGTCAATAATGTTTTCCCTAGACTGAGCGTAAAAAGAACCATCTTTAGAGAACACCAAAGAAAAATTAGTCCCATGGATTTTGCAACGACCGACAAATTTTAAGATAGGCCAGACAGCAGGCTCTTGGTAAATGGGATTTCCGTCTCCATCTTTCCCTGCATAAGAAAGACGTAATTTTAAATCTCTCAAAACCTGATGGTATTGACGGATCTTAGGGAACGAGTAATGCTTCATTTTGATTCTGTTGTTGGTTGCGCGTTAGTCTCCATTTTTTTCTCGCTAATGTCAAGGGAAATCGAGAAACTTCCAATTGATATTCTTGTTGTAAGAAATCGCAAATTTTTTGCAAAGACACCCCTTGTTCAAAAAGCTCTTCGCACTTTAACCTTACTTCATTGTTGATTTTCTTGCGCAAATCTACTCGGTCTATTAGGCTGTTCTCAAAAGCTAATTCAAACCGTTCTTTTTTGCGTGACAAAGAAAAAGAGTTTTCGCTATCTGCATACAGCCATTCATACATTTTTCTTATTGATTCTTTTGATTCGCAAGTGATGGCGGTTGACGCTGATATTTTCGAGTAATTATATTTGTGTAGTTTGACGCCCGACTTTTGATAGATTAAATCAATAAAATCTTGAGCCACTTCTTTATTAACGCAGAGAGAGAAAAAATAGTTGTGCCTTGTCTTGTTGGACTGAGTGGTTATACATCCATCCCCATCAAAATACCCTCTCATAAAATGATTGCTATAAGGACCATAAGCAACTGGCGGCAATTTAAAATTATAGGTTTTATTCGGAATAACCCCATTATTTATAAGGTCTTCCCCCATCGTGTTGTTCCTAATGTCCACCCTACAATAAAATCCATCTTTGTTTTTAGGGGTTTTCTTGGAATAGAAACGGATATTCCCATTAAACTCCAGTTCTTTTTTTAAAAATTCCAAAAACTCAACATCTTGTTGTTGTATTTCCACCCTCAAGTTCCACGCTTTCTTTTCGAAACGAATACAGCCATCAGCAGATAAAAACCCTAAAATATATGCTTGGTTTGCACACTCTTTTTTAAAATAATCTTCGTTTAGACTGAACTGCTTGCCCCCTCGCCATTTGACATGAGGATTCTTTTTGATCCAATAACGAAGCTTTATGAGGTCTAAGGAATAAAAGTTAGCTAGGTCTTTTAACTTTTCATAGTTATTGTATTTGTCTATGATTTCTTTTTGAAGTGTTGGATGTAGGTTTCTCACCTAAATCTTTACACCAAATAACTAAAAGATTCCTCTTTTTGGAGAAAAACCAATGTAAAACAATTCATTTATAATGTCAAGAACTGTCAAGAACGAAAGCCAATAATTAGCCCCGCGATGATTAGAATAACAAGAACTATTTCATTCATTTGTTTCTCCTAGCCACTTGCTAAGGGAATCCCTTAGTTCTTGAACGTCTTTGCGCTCTAATAGGAAATCAAAGCAATTGTAAATGCTATCCTCTGAGATATGAAACCCCAAAAGATTTGGTTCGTCAGGGAAACCAGTTACCCAAAAATCATCGTCACCGTCTTGTCGATTAAAGATTTCCATTAGACTTCCTCTTGAAAAAAATCAAATTGTTCGTCCCAATCCCCCGATTCTATTTCTAAGGGAAAATTTTCGGGGTCTTCCAAATGAAGACTCTTCCAGTATTTGCAGAAAGCTTCGAGCTTTTCTTTTTGCTCGTCGGAGAATTCCATTATGGTCTTTTTCATGGGCGAATTTTAATTCGGATTAGAGATGGAGTCAAGGCAATTATTCCTCAATTACTTCCTTTATCTCGCTTTTAAGAACAATCGTTTTGCCAGCTAAAGATCCCCCACAAATATATTCAATATCTATTAAACAACAATGACCAGCATCCATGTAAACCTTCCCTCGCCCGCTTCCTGCGGCTACCAAATCAAAGAGAATGGTTTTTCCTGTCAAATCTTGTTTGTTAAGGTTTTTCATGGATTCAAAAGTTCCCCAAAAATAAAATCAATATTGTTATCCTTGAGCGCCCGCAGATGCCCGATTTGACTCATCAACCAGAGACTTTCATCTACGTAACCTCGTTTGAGCTTGCGGAGTTCTTTGGTTTTCTCTTTAAGAAGCCAGCAGGTAAGGCTCCAATCACGGTGACAAAGTTTTGCGTTTACTGGCGGGAATTTTGAAGTAGGAGAGATCATTTTTTTGTTGTTGGAGTTTCAAGCAATGCTTTCGTGATATTCCATTGAATCTTCGAAAGGACTATAAGAAGGAAGAGAAGGTTCGATTACATCGTTTTCCAGTCTTCCACTGTATTTCGTCCACAGCATCAAATCAATATCAGCGATTGACATAAAAGGAAAATCCAATTTCGCCAAATACAAGAATTTACTTTGGAGTTCGAGATACTTTTTGATACTAGTCGGCGTTTGCTGTGGAGCGTCAACCCCCTTGTCGCGCAGATACTTCATAAGATGGCAATCCAGAACCGCCAACTCGATATTCGGGCGAGAGTGAAGGAGGAAGAATGAGGCAGATTTTGGCCCGATCCCGTGGATATTCATCAGTTGCTCCAATGTCGCAGTCCGCAAATCAAGGCTAAGAGATTCAACAATGAAGCGAGTAATACGAGTATAATTTCCTGACTTGGCCGCAACCAAAGAATTACGAATGCCGTTTTCTCCAAGGGTTGCCAACCACTCGAAAGGAGTGCAATTATTTCTTTTTGCTTGACCAAAAAGCTTCGCAATAACATGAGCAGCAAAGTCTGAGTTCTTGCCCGCTACCACACAACTGAAAATCCAAAAGCTTTGCAATTCTGAATCAGTGCGGGAGAAGTTGGTGATGTTCTTGGGGTCGATTTGCATGAGCGGAGTGTGATTTAAAATTGCCCTCTTGTCAATATTTATTCTACCAATAAAGTCGGACGCGAGTTTCTTCCCATTTTTCGGTCGGTTGTTGGATGAATAAATTTTCCACTGTGCTTTCAAAGCACCCGCCAGTGAGTTGCGGGTGAGGTTCGCAGCTATCGCCATCTGTGGATGCCGTGCAGGTTACTTGTATGTCTCCATACTCTTTCTTAGTGCGTTGGAGGTCTTTGATTAGTTTGCTGATTTTCATGAGCGGAGAGTAATTAAAATTCCACCGCCAGTCAAGAACTTTTGGCCAAAAACTCAGAAATCCTCCTTACTTGAGCAATCCCAAACCACTGAGCCAACGCACTACCAATAAAAAAAGCATCATCATCAAAATCATCCCCATAAACAAAAACAGTAGAATTCTCTAGCCTTCCCACGAGTTCTGGCAAAGATTTTGTCACGTTTCTGGCAATAAGAACATGACAGAGATTTTTAATCGAAGCATCCGAAGACGCTGCGCCTGCCGTAAAAATGAAACCTTTCTTTTCGGCGTATTTGGTTAGTTCTTCTTTAGTAATTGGCTGGATATTCATTTTTCCCACTTTCCTATTGTCTTGACTAAAGCCTCAAGTAGTTCAAAAGAATCGGCAAAAAGCAAATCACAATCACTAACCAAAGCATTGCCTACTTTATTTTTCTCGCATTTGCGGGAGACAATCGTTCGCAAATTGTTGATCCACTTGACGCGCAGTTCGGTCGAATTGATTAGTTTATTTCGAGCGTCTGCCAATTCATTCAAATCATTGTTAAGGCTCGGCAAACTATCTTGGAGTCCATCGCTAGGATCAACTCCAATTAAATTTCTAATATTCGTCCACCCTAGAACCTCGCAGACTGCTGTAATTTGAGAATTAATAGTCATTTTTCTAGCAAATCATCAATAATAGAATATAAATGGTGTCCAAATTTAGGAACTAATTTCCCCTTCCATTCCCGACTTGATTGTTTCCAATCAATTTCATCGTCGCTCTCCCTTCGAACTGCAAAAATCGCTCCCAACATTTTCAATTCGTCTTCATTGAATTCGAGAGTAAAAGTTCGTGCGGTCTTTGGGGTTGTTTCGGTTAGTTTCATGATTTTATTCGTGTGTTTCGAGTAGAAGAAGATATTCGGCCAAACGATATTTATCTTTCAAGCTTCCTTCTTTTAGGTCGCTCATGTTATGCCTCAAATCAGCAACCTTAACGATTTCAACCAGAGGATCATAATGGCCTTTAATTTTAACAATATAATGAAGATATGTTTGCCCTTCAACTCTTGTCAAGTATTCCAGAGAATTAGCATAATAATCGCCGAATTCTTCTCTGATTTCTGCTTTTGTTGTCTCTGGATTGGAAGATTCTTCAATTGCATCATGAAAAATTGCCAAAACATAAAGATCATCTAAAAACTTCTGTTCTGTGATTCCTCGCGATTTGGCAATCTGTTCTGCGATTTCAGCCACAGCCACAGGATGACTAATATAAGGTTTCCCGTCTTTGCGAGTTTGGCCGAAATGATAGAGTTCGGCATAACCTAGTGCTTTTTGGCGAATGTTCATGTGCGGATTGTATTTTAAAAAGTGGATTATGTCAAACTTATTCTGTTCTTTTACTCTTTCTTTCCAGAGTTTTGGGCAATAATAGGCTTCTGCATATTTTCCCAAACGCGAATCAACAATAATCGGCGCACCATAGAAGCAATTCCCATATCCAAGATGTTCTCTCGAATTAGTAGAAAAAGAAGTCTCGCATTGTTTTCTCAACTCTTGTTCGGCTGCTGGACTACAGGCGATTCCAACAAGAGTTTTGCTTTTAGGGAGAAGCTTTCTTGCTTCGTCCATGGCTTTTAAAATAGATTCCATTACTTTGCTCCAATTTTTCCAACTCCTTCGCACCTTGGACACTTATGCTGTCCAGAAACCCGACCAGCAAAAGCTGTCACAAGTCCAGACCCCCGACAATCTGGGCATTCGAGCCTCACTTTGAAGGGGAATGGGATGATATTCTCTATTTCAATTTCGTGTTCTTCTTGCATACTTTTGTGTGCGTTCGTTCAAAGAGACTCTCGCCAGCGGCGTATCTGGCAAGAGCGTCGTATTTTTGCCGCCAGAAGTCAAGAATAAAATAACTTGCCATCCCGAGAATTACAATTAATGAGGCTTTTTTCATGGGTCGTCTTCAAAAAATGCGTGAATGCAAGCTACAATAGCGGCAGCGGCGATTATTAATCCAACAAAAGAAAAAAATGCCAATCCTATTGTTTCCATTACCTTTTCCCACACTGATTACAGAATGCGCCAGATCGATGAAACATAATTTTGCCTCCACACTTTGGGCAAAAGCCCAGAAAAAAGCAAAACTTTTTCCAATAATAGTTCCACCGATAGCCCAATTTAAGAATTAAATTCTTCATACTTTTGGATAATTTTAGTGAATGCTTCTTTAGAGAAGGGTGTGTCGTTAAGGGTAATCGAACCATCAGACCAGAAAAATCCCTTATTTCCAAGAATCGAAAAAGATTCTTGGGTCTTTCGTTCGACCAAATCGAATTCGCTAAACCCACTATTAATCGTATATTTCCCCTCAAGAGTCCACTGTTCATTCACCCAGCTTCCGTCGTCCATCAAATATTGCCCTACCACGGGATAAGTCGGATCATCAGAGATGGCAAAAAGTTCCACTTCCAGTCCTTTTCTCGTTTTATAGCTTTTGGTGATATCAATTGTGCTCGGCGCAACAGAATCAGCTACAAGTTCAAAACGATTTGGCTTGTAATAGTGTTGGAGCGGGTCTTTTGATCCATCCAACTTAACTTGAATATTCCCATACTGATTAACATGAGTTACCATATACGTATAACCGTGGCAAAGAGATTCTGAGTCTTGAGAATTGATGCACTTAATTTTTTGGCCGATTTTCATATTGTTTTCTTTGTTTTTAGTTGTATTTGTTAGAATGAAGAAGTCAGCATAATAGGGTGCGCCGTCTTGTGCGACTGTAATTACTGGTGTATTTCTGCCACACCAAGTTGGCTCATAAGAGAAGACTTGATATTCCTTGCCAAGGACAAGCCCAGCATCCAATTCAACACATGTGATTTTGTCTCCGATTTTCATTGATTTGTTTCTCTGTTTAGAATTTGTTCTGCTTGTTCTTGAGTTACTGCGGTGAAGCCTTTAACACCCCATTGGTTATTACTAGGGGGATAGTAGCAGGGTTCTACCCAATTGTTTCCCCTCATGATGCCATTGTGGCTTTGAATTTCAATAACTTCCCAATTTTCGCGGCCAGTAGTTCGGCTGATGCCTTTAGCGATAGCCCAACCGTCTTTTTCTTTGACGATTGTGAAGTCGTAGCCGTTTTTGGCGTATTTGGTGAGAGGTTTCATGGGCGCTAGTTTAGTTAAAATTGGCGGTCTGTCAATTCCAATTTTTAAGAATCAACGAAACTAGAGAAATAATCGCTTTAATCGCGAAAGAACAAAAAATAATAAAAGGGACGGCATAACCCCAAAAATCCCAATCAATATATTTGTCAATAGTGGAAACATAACCAAAAAGCCATCCTAACCCCATACATGCGAGAAAAGAAAGGCAGAGTATCAACATTTGTGCGTCGTTCATGTGCGGATTATAGATAAAAGGTTAAGTCTGTCAATATTAAAAGTTCTGAGAAAGAAGAAGACAAAGATTAATCGCCCCAGCGGCAACCGCAACCAAAACAATAAGAATAAAAATAGGGCCAATGACTTCTCCCTTGTCTTCTGCCATTGCATATCCGACAGACACCCCAAAAAAAAGAGTGACGAGGAAAAGAACGGATGTAATAATTATTTGAGCTTCGTTCATTTGATTATTTGTTTTTCTTTCAGATAGTGGATGATTTCGTCTTGCTGGGCATGAGTGTGCCATTTTTTGGCAACTTGTCGAGCAGAAACTACATTGTGGCCATAATATTTTCGGATAAAAGACCGATGGAAAACGCATCCAGTCCGCTCAAAAAAGATGGAAGAATTTGTCTCAGTATAGCGATCTGCAATTAGGGGCATTTTTTAACAATAGCTTTAAGTAAACAATTTCGCCATTTGCTTTGCGCAGATCAACTTCTAAATTATCTCGATCCGCTATCAGCATGGCATTTTGAGGCTCTAATACGAGCACTTTCATACGAGCTTCTTTATTTTTTTGTTTTTCTTCCTCTAGTCTTTCTTGTAGGAATTTATTTTGAGACAAATAAATATCGCAATCAGTCTCCAATTCCTTAATTTTTATCTTCAAAAAAGGAACACAAGTGCAATGAACTTCATCATTCGGGCGCTCGTCCATGATGGATTTAAATGAATCTTCTATTTCTTGTTTATAGTCGCGCAATTTTTTTTGAGATAAACCGTGCATAACTCCACTCTACTAGAGCGAGGAAATTTGCACAAATATTGGCCCGCTTCAGAGGGAACTTTGGTTGTCCAGTTAATTTTCATTTATTCGTAGCTTTTTCTATTTAACCACTTAACCTCAGATTCTAGTTGTTCGACCTTGGTTTCTAGGGCTTTAATCGTATTATCATAGCGATCAGTGATCCATTCGATTAAATTGAGTTCTTTTGGGGTAAAAGAAGATTTAGAGTATAAGTCTTGCCTTTCTTGAGAATTCATATTCTTTTTAGTAGTCGGAGATTTTTGATTTAATTAGTCCGTAGTCTTTGTAGAGGTCGGAATCGACTTTAGAGAAAAGGTAATCGTATCCTACATCAGAATCTCGAAACACTCTGCCGTCGTTATCCCAATTTTCGCCAATCAAAGAATACAGTTTTGTCTCGATTTCCTTGTCTTCGGCAGTCTCAACAATAAATCCATTCAGTCCGCACTCTGCATAATGACATCCTTCATTCCAATCCTCGCGATTTTTAAGAAGAAAATGTCCCAACCTCAAATACTTATCCTTCTCCAGAACCTTGTCAAGCAATTCTTCCCAATCAAAGTTTCCGTATTTTACTTGCATACGGGCTAATTCCATTAGATCTTCCTTAGCTTTGACTTTTTGAGCCTCTTCTTTTTCGGCCTTTTCAATCGCCGCGATTAAAGTCTTATATTCTTTCAAGAGACGATCTTCGGTGTCTTTTAATCCTCTTTTAGCCATATCATAGCCATCAGAAAAACGAAGCATCCGATCCATATCAGAGACATAACCAGCACTTTTTGTTATGCTTTGTTTGGTGCGGTGTCTAGTCGTAGGATATTCATAAACAGTATAAGTGGGAGAAATCCCAATAGTATTCATGAAATCGCTGATTTTCTTTCTTGTGGCTAGGTTGTTTTCGATTGCTGGCAAATTGTCTTTGTGAATTGATTCAATTTGCGCCAACCTTTCTGCCACGGCGGCCTTGGCGTTAGCATAAGCAGACTCAACGTGATTGCGATATGCGGGCGTAAAGGAGGAATAATTTGATCCTTTAAAATATCTAGAAAGTTCTGCTGAAATGCTATTGCCAAGACTCTTTATTTCCATAATCGTGCCGACCTCATTTCTGACAGTGGCAAGATTTTCGAGGGCTTTGTCGATTTGTTTTTTCGCTTCGTTGAGCGAGTATTCGGCGGTTCCGTATTTCATGGGAAAATTGTTGTCTTTTTAGTAGCAAAAGTCAAGGAACAAATTGACACAAATATTCCTGCCTCCAAACAGGCTCTTCGCAATTTCTCCACTCTGCAAAAGGTTTATCAAAGCAAATATACGACCGATATTTTTGAACAATAGAAAAGCTATCGAACTTAGGCAATTTACGGCAATTCTTATCTTCGCTGATTGCAATAGCAAATTCTGTCAACGGCCCATCTGGCACCATAGAAAAATCAACGTGATCCCGACACCAGAGAATAAAAGCATAAGAAAAATGAGGATTCATACCCCGAATCAATCGCTGATTTTCCAACTCAATAGCGTGGTCGATCAGCCAACGCATGTTTGATTTTGTTTTTCTAACCCATAAACTGCAAGGATGATTCCAATAAGAATACTTTCGGGGAGTCCCTTTTTGAGTATGAGGGGCATCCTGTAAATCCTCCAAAGAAAAACAATTTGCTAGCATTTGGGCGCTTTCTAATACCATTTTGTTGCAGTGAGAATCGCAAAGCATAGATGCTGCGATTTTACTATCTGGATGAACGGCAAAAATATTCATTGTAATAAGCAGAAATTAGAGTTCTAGTGTAATATTTTTATATGAACGTAGTTTACGGAATAAAATGCAGTGTTAATGGCAAATATTATGTTGGATCATCCACCAACGTCAAGGAAAGAATGTGCCGTCACAAGAAAGATTTACGGCGTGGGAATCACCATTCACGCAAACTCCAGAGAGCGTGGGATAAATATGGAGAAAACGCTTTTATTTTTGAAAAATTAGAGGTCAATATTCCTTACGAGGAATTGGTCGCCAAAGAGCAGTTTTGGATGGACAAATTAAACAGTTATCATGATGGTTATAACGGTTACAGAAAATCTACTCCATGCCCATCCGAATTTCGAAATGGAATGTGGGGCAAATGTCCAGCGAACAAGGGAAAACCAAACCCTAATAGAAGACCAGTAGTAAGCTATGATTTGATGACTGGAGAAGTTGTTTCTTTTGAATCCGTTAATAGTGTATCCAAATTAATGAATATCGGCCCTCAATTTTTAAGCTGCATCACTTTGAAAAAAATTCACCAAAAGAAAAGCTCTGTATTTGTGGGTAAATTTTGGTTTTACGAACAAGATTTTTGTTTAGAAGAATTAAAATTGCGATTTGAATTCAAAAATAAACCCCATGGACTTTGCGGGTATAAACGCCCATTAGAAGAATGTGAGAGAATATCTGAGAGGCAAAAAGGGGTTCGCTTTTCTTCCGAGCGTAAGAAAAATCAATCTTTGGCCAGACAAAAACTCATTAATGGAGGTTATGGCGTTTGTCCAGTTATGCGTAATGATGGGCAAGTTTTTTCTTCTATTAGAGAGGCTGCGAGAGCTATAGGCGCGGATTCTTCTGGGGTGTCTCACGTTTTGTCTGGAAAAATAAAAACTTGCAAGGGATTCTCTTTTAAATACGCAAATTCATAGCGGAGAATAACTAATACAATTCAAGGTTGTCAAGCGCAAAACCTTATCCTGATCCCCAAACTTTTCTGTCCACTCTTTTAGAATGGCGTTTTGTTTTTCAATATAGGCGACCATTCTTTTCATGTCTCCATGATTCGGTTGGCGCTCTCTCAAAAAATTCATCAAGTTTTGCGGCTCTGATTCATGATATTCTTCTTCTTCGTCCAACCACCAAGCAGTAATTGTATATTGAGAATGAGGCATAAACTTATAAAGACGATGCCAGTGAGTATGGCACATGTGATGCTGGCGATGGTTGCCAACTTCTTTTCCGTTCTTTTCGATACGGTAGTTTGTGACGTTTGCAGAGGTCATGGTTTTTTAGCGTATTTGAAATGTCCGCGAAGATGCTCTCTACAACGAGGGCAAAGAAGATAAGTCGATTCTGTCCATTGTCCAGCACTATCTCGAATATGTGCGGGCTTAGAAAGGAAATCAACATTAAAAAGACAATATCCGCATCTTTGCTTTGTTTCTAAAAAAGGATATTTTTTCTTCAGTTCTACTGAAAGACGAACATTGAGGGCGTTATGCTCAAAAAAATCCAAAAGAGGTTTCAGATCTTTTGCCAACTGTTTTTCGTCAATTTCCATGTGGATAATCTACTTTAAATCTCCCTTTTTAACAACAGAAATCGTTGTCTCTTCGCGGATTATTTTAGTGTTGGAACTTTTGTTCGCTTTGAGCCAAGCTTGTGTTTCTCTTAGCTTTTTTAAAGAGCGCGATTGTCCGACCTCAATTTCTTGCCAGTTGTAAACCTTGCTTGGTTTGCCATCCCTTCGTGGAATGGGCAGAAGATCGCGCAATAGGAGAATATATTTGGTAGTCTTCACTTGTCAAACGCACGGCGATTCCCAGAAGCAAAAGACCTCCGCGCATCTCGACGCTTCTTGCGTTGATTCTTAGAGAAATCAATTTGATGCATCTTGGGTTGGATTGGACGCAGGAATTTGATATCCATATCGTCATAACTCATCATTGGAATGTTTTCGATCATATACGTAGTTTCTGGTTTGTTTGTAGAATATTGTTCTCCCATTGTGGCTATTGCTTCTACAGAAGCAGAACCAGCAATAAGAGAAGAAGTGGCTAAGAAGGGAAGTTTCATCGGTCCCAACGGTCAACAGTTTGGCTCGCGATAATAGCTACCGCCAATAAAGAAGAAAAGATCGCTGGAATATAAATAGCTCCGCTCCCTAAGTGTGGCCACAAAGAAGCTGCCCACCAAGAAGAAGCGCAAAAGGCCCCAATCAAAAGAGATAATGTAATTTGTGTCATGTCGGGGCGAGTTTATTTTATTTTCGAGGCTCTGTCAATAAGTTTTTACCAGAATCTTTCTATAAAGACTTCTTTTTTCTCTGGCTTTAAGCCCCAATCGCTACCAGTGAAAACAGAAATCCATTCTCCAACATACTCAGCCTCAGAACACTCTAACTCCTTACAACGAGGAAGTTTGTCGTAAAGTTTTTTCAATTTTTCGACTTCCCCCTCTAAAAAAGCATTTAAAATCGCTTCTTGGCGCTTTAGTTGGGCTCCCTTGAAGCAGGATTTTAGTCTCTTTTGTTCGGCTTCTACGTCAAAGTCGAAGACTTCTGTGGTTATTCTGGTAATTTGCACGCCGCAAATATGCCTGCTTTTCAAAAATTGTCAACCTAATTCTCAGTCTTAATCGGCGGCGGAACATCATACTGTTCAGTCGAACACCCCGCACTAAAAAGTAATCCGCAAATTACCAGCACTCGTATAATCCTTGAGAAAAACATATTTTTGATTTTGTGGTTCTATTACTAGCCAATCATGCCCATTATTAGTTTTAACCCCAACTAAATTTAACATGTGTTCACCTTGGGCTATACCGAAGGAAGTCCGAAGGTTCGTTACTTGCATGACAGCAACAGCCACAGCCGCCCGTTCTTTAAGCTTTAAACCTGCTTCTCTGAGCCTTGCGGCGAATTCGTGGGCAAAATCGTCACAATCGAAACGCTCGCCTGAGAACGTCATTCCTCGACTCTTTAAATACCCACCAAACCAAGGCAAAAATTCCTTAGTCAAATAATTAAAAGACGGCAAAACATAAAGCGAATCCGAACATCTTACGGAAGACGCTTTGCCCAAGTCTTTTTTTACTTGACTATGAGTTAAAGTCAATCGACTTCGTTGGTGAGGTTTTTAGTGGGATTGCCCGAAATAGCCGCAACATTTTGACTATGCATTTGCTCAACAGTCAAAACTGGAGTTTGTGGACGGTTAAGGGGATTTGGGCTATCGGGGGAAATAGCGCAGCTAGAAAGAAGAAGAATTGCCGCAAGAATTAAATTTTTTAGAGTTTTCATATTGTTTTTTACACTTGTTCGAGTTTATAGATGCTGTTTTGGGTTGTGAAAAGGGTGAAATCTGGTCCTTCATTAACCTCAACAATGAGACTGGAAGTGAAAACACCCAAACACTGAACACCATTCCGATTATCACGAAACATTCGAAAAATTCTATCTTTTTCTGGCCAATCAATGACTTGGCCTTCGACATAATATTCAACAGGTGGCGAAAATCCATCGGCTCGACTCATATTTGAGCGATATTCTTCGATGGAAGAAGCAGATTCGGCTGAAATCGTTTCGGGGATTGCAATTTTTGTGAGTCGGTATTTCATATTTTAGCGATTAAATGCTGAACGATTGCCAGCCGCAAATGCTCGGCGGGCCTTTTTGCGGTTTTTACGCTGACTACGAGGGAATGCGATTTTTTCTACTTGGGTTGGCTTGCGCTTATAGAAGTCAACCGAGTCTTTAACGTCTGCGTTGCTCATTGGAATGTTTGAAGTCATATTTTTGTTTTATATTGAAATCGCAGAGAGTCAAGAAGAAAAATCAAAGACCCAGCAACTTTTGCTCTTCTTCAGTCAATTTACTTTTGGCGTGAGCAACGGCAAGTTGGTGAGACATGATGAATTTGTTGATTGTGATTGGTTCTTTTTTAGACAGGAGGTAAAAATTATCTTCGCCGTCTTTAATTAAAAACATTTTCCGCAAACTGTGATTTGCCCCATCGTTCAAGATTTTCAAAAGTTCCTCGTCTCCAATGTAATATTGCGTCTTGTCAAATCCATTGACGTATGAATAATCCTGATAGCAATCGACGACTGTATAAGCGGGACAATTTCCAAGAACGCTTTTCTTGCTTACTTCTTTCGAAAAAACATAAATTAGTTCGTCAAATTTGATAACCTCGATGTTACTGATGTAGGAATATCCACGTAAATTTGCCGCTTCTGGAGAACCTGCCGCTGCTGCGCGAATTGGATAATAAGCAAGAGCATCTTTGCTGGCTGTATATCCGTCTGTAGAGTGGACTGCGTAGATTGTTTGTTTTTCTGCCTTCATGGCCGCGATTATAGAGAAAGACGGCAAAACGTCAAGAAAAAAGAAAAAAATTGACAAACCCAAAAATCCCTGTAGGTTTACGGCATGCGAAAGTTCAAAGTGACATTCACGCTTTACCACGAATCATTCGGCGGATATGACCATTGCGATGGAGAATGGGACTGTATTGTAGAAGCGAGAGGCGAAAAATCCGCCATTAACGCCGCAATCAAGAAAATCCCTTGGGGTCATTGGGTAGGAAATAAATATGGAGAAAGAAAGGTGGTGTGGCTATGATTCGCAAAATCCCAGCCTCCCACCTTCGAAGAATGAGGTTTTCTAAAATTGCCTGTTTTTGGAGCTTGGGGCTTTTTGAACACGGGGCATTTTTGGCTGGTGGGCCTTTGAGGACTTTGATTTCAGACGAAGAGGTTTCGGATTTTGATGTTTTCTTTTCTTGGTTGTCCCCCATCATCACTCCCGAGAACCAAAACCCTTGCCTCGAAATCCCTTTAGAACCCGCCGCCCCCGAAATTCCAAGCTATTCGAACGTCGAAACAATCAAAAGAAAGCTCGAAAGAGAAAAATTCAAACTCATTTTCTCCTGCCCCGAAGGAAAAATGTTTTCCTATAAGAAGGGTGATATGAAAATTCAATTGATTCTTGAAATCGCTGATCGTCCCCAGCAAGTAATCGAACAATTTGATTTTAATGCGTGTTGTGCGGCATTTGATGGAGAGTATTTTTATTACTCCAAAAACTTTGTTCGCGATGTAAAAACAAAGAAACTTTCAATCAATCAAATCTCCTACCCTGCCGCGACCATCAAGCGCATGGTCAAGTATGCTGCCAAGGGATATAACATTAATGATGCTTGTGTAGAATTTATGCAAGAAGTATCGGGGGCTATTTTTCAGGAGGAAAATTTGAGGCTGTATATTGATTAATTTTATGAAAATATTTGTTTCAACAAACTTAAACAGTAAAATCCGCTTTAAAATAACCCCTTATGGTAAAACTCTGCCAGAGGTTGAGCCTTATTTGAAAACTTTTTCTAAAGACGAAGACGGGTTTTATTCAACAGAATTGTGGGCTTTTGCTTCTATTTTTGGGCCAGAACTGTATAACGGTTGCGTAATTCCAGTAGAAACAAGTGTTGAAATTGAAATAAATTCTTGACTCTCCCGCCAATTTAAATAAACTGCCGCCATGAAAGACCGATACTCTGTAGGATTTAAAGATCCCGAAACCCGTTGCGCCGCAACTGAACTTTATCCAGAATTGACTCCAATTGTTGATAATCGGATGTTCGTGAATGGGAGTGTTATTGCTTTTTGTCTCTCAAAATATGAGGCCGAAGTTCTGGCCGAAAGGTTGCAACTTTTGGAGGACTATAAGGACCGAGGTTTTCCAGTAGAGAAGTAAATTATGACTAAATATCAAATCTCCTTTCTTCTTTATCACGAATCTTTCGGTGGTCGCGATCACTGTGATGGGTGGCATGATTTTTTCGTCAACGCAAAGAACGAGAAACTAGCTATTGATAAGGCTAAAAAATTGGTCCCTTTTGGTCATTGGATTAAGGATACGACTGTTTTTAACAGAGCAAAGAAAAACTCATGAACGAAGAAAACGAAATCGAATATTCTGTATTTGTTAAACGCTGCTATGATGGCAGGGACCGAGACAATTACCCTAAGACTTATGTCGCAGAAGACTATTTAATTTCTGCCGACTCTCTTGACAATTTGTATGAGAGAATGGCAAAAGAATACGTCGATTGGAAGCTAAAAGGAGAAAAGAGAATCAAAGTTACTCCATCTTGGTCAGACGACCCGCACGATCTTGACGGTTATTTTGTTGAATTTGGCGATATTCATGTCATTATTGAAGAATATTCTGAGGCCAAAATGAAAGCCACCGAAACTTACAAAAATAAAGCCCAAACTCGCGACGAATTTCTGGCCAAACAAAAAATCCTAGAAGCGGCAAAAAAGAAAGCAGAACAAGAACGCTCTAAAAAATACAAAGAACAACAAGAAAGAGAAGAATATTTGAGACTCAAGAAAAAATTCGAAAAACAATGAAAATTCGCCCAAACGGTCTGCATTGGTGGTTTGGCATCTCTAATGAAAAAGATGTAAATGGCAGACTAATTGTTTGGCCGAAGTGGCATGTTGTCCACTGTTGGTCTGAAAAACGAGAAGGGTATGCTACAGGAGCACATTTTGAAAACACCATGAACCAACGTGAAATGGTTGATGGTGTTTGGGGTGAAGAAATAATTCCTCCAAAAATACCTTGACGCGAACCCAATTTTAAATTACTCTCCCGCCATGCGAAACCAAGTCTTTGACGAAATCATTGGGCAATCCTCCGTTATCTCTACGCTTTCCCTTTATCTGGATGCGTTCAAGGAAACGGAACGTCTGCCATTCATTAACTTCCAAGCATCGCGAGGATCTGGAAAGAGCCATATTGCCCGCGCATTCCGTTCTGGTCTGCGCCGTAAAGATGGATCGAAGGTTCCCATGCTTGAAGTAAACTGCGCCTCCATCAAGGGGACTAATCAATTTTTCGAGCAGATTGTCCCTATGTGGGTTAATAACGATGCCTTGCTCTTCCTAGACGAACTCCACAACTGTCCCAAAGGACTACAACAGATTTTTCTCTCTCTTTTTAATGTGGATCGCTCTCCGATTCGTGAAGTAACGCATGAAGGAATTCCTTATGTTTTCGATTTTACCAAGATTTCCTTCTTGGGAGCGTCCACTGACCACCAACGACTTGTAGAACCATTGCGTGATCGTCTCCGCAATATTGCCCTAGAAGAATACACTCCTGATCAACTCTTCGAAATCTTCCTTAATAACCTCGAAAATCGAGTAAATATTGAAGCCTCAGCCAAACCAGCAATCATTTCAACCTTCAGGGGAAATCCCCGTGATGCTGTCGTGAAGGCCGAAGACCTCAAGACTTACATTGCGGCCCAAAGTTCTAAAAATATTTGTGAGGTTGGCTGGGACGCCTTCTGTAGAACGATGGGGATTCTTCCTTTGGGACTTAGTTTTTCGGAAATGCAGCTAATTAAAGCTTTGGGTAAGAACGGAGATTGTTCGTTGAATATGCTTTCTTCGGTTACGGGGTTTGAACGTTCTGCCATCCAAAATGACTACGAAAAGCTTCTTTTTAGGAAGGGGTTGCTGGTCGTGGATTCCAAGAGGAAATTAACGGCTGATGGCGTCAGGTTCTACCATCAATATTGCAAATAATATATTGACACCCACTCCAAATTAAATTAACCTCCGCTCATGCAAATTATAAATCAACTAAACGACACAGACTTTGTAATCCGCGTGCAACCGAAGAAAAGAAACGGAACGCACATTGTAGTCGCCCATGATTATGTCAACTTTTTTGGAGAAATGGGTCTTTATACAGATATAGACGTTTACAACAAATCAATTACAGGTCCAAACGCTTTATGCTCTAATGTCGTTAGCGTTCCTATGAATGTTCAGGTTCCTATTCGTTCTTTTGTAAATGGAATTCTTCCTATGTTGAACGAGTACAAATATTGTCAAAAAGAACACGCAGACAGTTATTCCTTACATGGCCACAACATTACTTTCTATAGGGAAGACGGCGTAAAAATGATTACAGTCTGCGAAAAAGGCGAAGAACCTCAGACCATAACTTATTCTCTATACGAAAAACTTAATCAAAAATCATGAAAACTGATATTCAATTCGACACCGACGCTACTACAGGCGACGATTGCGTTATTCTTTTTGCCGCTTCGGGATCTAAAGAAGCTATTCGAGAAAAACTTCTCTTAATGGCTCTCGAAATTAACGACGAGGAATACCCAAAACCAATCCAAGGAATAATTTCTTCTTTTTCTTTAACTTCTCACGTAATTACTCCAATCTGGGGAGGAAAAGAATATTAATATGTGGCCATTCAAGAAAAAATTCTGGAAAGAAATCAGCCGCGAATATTTAAGGACAGAGTATGATTCTTTTTATTCATTTGATGATTACTTTGAAGTTTACGCCATTACTTACCAAGACATCAATTCCGACAAAAGGAAAATAAAAGAAGTATGGATATTAAAAGAAACTCCTTGACAGAAGCTCGAATTTTAAATACCCTTCGGCCATGAAATTCTAAATCAGCTACGACGAAAACGGCAACCCCGCTTATGTAACCAAAGATACTGGTTTTTGCCTTTCTAGTGGTCCTTTTCGACCAGAAGAAGACGGCTGGATGCTTGATCAACTCGATCCCATGGACTTCCCCGCAATTCAAACTGGCAGGGATATGGAATATCTTGTGGCCGAAGTAAATAGTCTTCGCCGCCAACTTTTCCACGAAAAACAAACGAGCGGCCTCTATCGCAATTCAGTGGGATTTTAATCTTGACAGGCAACTAACTTTAAACTACTCTACGCACATGAACAACTTCCTCTCTCCCAAAAGAGACTCTGCTAATAATACACAACCATTCTCTTGGTCTTCTCGCAATGGTTCTCAATTTTATTGTGACAGAAAAGACTTTGGTTCGAAAATCTTTGTCTCATGTTCTCCAGAAAAGAAAGAACGACTGAGCCAAGATATTGCCGAAATGATTGCTATGCACGCTCTTGAAATTTGGCCAACCCTTAATGGATTTTCTGGATATGATTGTTTAAACTTTGAATTCTCAGAAAAAAGCTTGACAGCAACGGAAATTTAATTCAACCTACGCCCATGAAAGCAACACTAATAATTGACGGCGAAACCTTCGAAGCTGAAGGCTGGTCTTTCGAGGAAGCCATGCAGGAGCTCGGGCGCAAGGCTAAGCTAATCAAAAAGAGCGAAACAATTAAAATCCTAAGCCCCGCTCAACTTCAGGGCGCGGAACATGTCTAATATTATGGAAACACAAACAAAGCGCGGGCGCGGACGCCCCAAGGGCAGCCATTCATTCCAATTGGTAACTCTGTCTGAACTAATGGCTAAATGCGGTCCAGATACTCAAATTCCAGTTGGCCGATTGTGGCTCAACGGACGAGAAAAGCGCCAAGAAATCAGTGTGACGATTCCTGTCGTTCCCTCAGTTGAGGCTCCAGCGCCAGAAGATACAGTTGAAATGACTCTAATTATTGACTAAATGCAAACACTAATTTCTGCAATTGAAGAATCGGAAGATTCTACTGAAATTGATGCCATGTTTTGCATCCTGCGGGATCGAAAAATTGGAATTAAAAAGAAACTCCTTTGCCTTGCCTTGATTCTTGGACTAGAAGACTCAGAAGTGGTCAACGAAGCTCCGAAAGATGCAAACGGCAGAATCCTTGATCATCAATCTCGGCATATCATCAGCGAATCCCTAGTAAAAGCCTCACAAAAGAACAAAAACTAATGCACTACGAAGTAAGGACAGAGAAAGGCGGATGGCGCGGTAATTACGACTGCTCCTATAACAAGGAGAACCAGCCAACCCCGCTGGCACAAGCGATCATCAACGCGAAATCACATTTTGGTTATGTGTTTTTGGTGGATGGTGAAAAGGAGGAGCAGGTATGGCCGAAGTAAAAATCGAAAAAGGAATCTCCATTCCTACTCGGTGGGTGGCGCAAGAGACTCTAAGCAAAATGAAAGCTGGAGATTCTGTTGTTATCAATATCCAAGATCAGGGTATTTGGCGTCACGCTTCTCTTCAGTTGCGCCATAAAATTACCACACGAAAAATTTCGAAGAGACAACTGCGACTGTGGAAACTTGATTATGCAAAAAATTAAAATCGAAAAGGGTATCCCTATTCCTGAAAGCAAAAAGGGCGAAATCGTGCAAATTTTATCAAAAATGGTAAAAAATGATTCAGTTTTGATTCCTAGAAAGAAAGAAGTCCTTTGGAGGACTACGGCATGGAAATATGGGATTAAAATTGCTGGTCGTAAAGAGTCAGAGCAAGAGTGCCGTTTGTGGAAAGTTTAAGACAATGAAAGAAAAATTCTTTGCTGTTATCAAAGCCTCTGATGGTCGGTTCGAAGTAATCGACCATCCTGATAAACTCTGCGGCTATCGGCCAAAATCGGTTTATCTGTTTGGAAACGCCGTATCGTCAAAAGAAGAAGAATTGAGGGACAGGGCCAGAGTCCTTTATTACTATTGCGACGACTTTCACGAAATTCGTTGATTTTAATTCTCTGGTGTAATATAATTTAGAGACATGCGAACCATCGTAAAGAAAACCATAATCCTCGAAACTAAAAGGCACGATTTTGACAATGAGTTCGCTTATGTTGAGATCTGGACCAATAATCACCTGAAAGACAATTACTTTGCTGAAAAAGAATCTCTCTTTTTAGACGGTTCCCTGAAACCCAAGGCGAAGAAATACTTTTATTCTCCATTCTACGGCGAAGAAATCGAAAAAGAAATCAAGCCAGTAAAGTTGGAAAAGTTCCAGTGGTTTGATAAGCTTTACTACTTTGATGAAGAAGGTGAGATTGTCAGGATTGATGGGGTAAAGGCTGAAGACATTGAGTATTCACTGAATTAAAAAATGACAGAATACTTTGTTCAAGCAGCGTGGAATCAGCACGAAGTCACAGACACCCAAACTCCAGTAAAGAAAAAAGCAATTGAAAGATATACCTCTCTTTGCGAAGAAAATCCTTACACAAAATTTAAAATTGTTAAGCGAACCATCACAGACGAAGTAATTGCCGAATCTGAAGATGCCAGACAAGCGAGATTCGATTTTGTTTCTTGAGCCGCAATTAAAATTGCGAACCTTGTAAAAACTACTTGACCCGCGAATAAGACTGCGTTAGTCTCTTCGCACGGCGACGTTCGCCGCTCTTAAATTGCTAAAAATATGAAAATTGTTAATTCTGCTTCTCCATTAATCGTCTCTGAAGGCTTTGATGATAACGTATCTATCATGGATATGACTTCTGAAGCTGCTCTCGAAATGACGCGCCATCTTCGTGATACGGTCTATACTAATAAGGAATTGGCTGTGGTCCGCGAATTGGGGACTAATTTGTTAGACGAACATTGCCTACACAATATTGATAAAAATGGAGAAATCGGAATCCGCGATATCAATGGACAGTATGAGTTTTTTGCCCGCGATTTTGCCAAGGGGTTGAGCGAAGAAGGGGTTAGAAAAATCTTCGGAGCATACGGAAATTCCCAAAAAAGGCACACGAATGTTGCCAGCGGGATGCTTGGAATTGGCTCAAAAAGTCCATTTAGTTATTCTGACACATACTATGTTATCTCATATTTCGGCGGTCAGAAAACCACTTATACCCTTGCCTTGGGTGGTGACGAGAATGGTTCTTCCAATGGTTTTATTTATAAGACTTTCTCTGAGCCGACAAACGAAACTGGTCTGGAAGTAATCGTCCCAATTAAAAATTGCGACGTTTCCAAATTCAGTAACGAAATTCGTAATTTTGTGCATTTCTCTCCACATAAGATTATCTGTAATATTTGTGGTATTGAATCGGAGCCTTATCCTATCGCTATTCAAGAAACTCACGATGGAATTGATTTTACTCTTTTTGCTGGTCATAGTTCACATCGTTCTGAACTGGCGAGATTGCAAATGGGTGGAGTTCAATATGAAGACTTTAACCTGCCAGAAGGGTTTAGAACAAAGGATAATCATACTCTTGTTGTCAATGTTCCTATCGGTTCTATGACGGTGGCTATGTCACGCGAATCCTTCCACGCAACACCCTCAAATCAAAATTTCAAAGCCAAAATCTCCCGCATTCTGGAAGAAATGACTCAGCGAGATTTTGCCGCTCTAAAGACAAAGCCTTTGAAGGACTTTATTGACGAAAATCTTGGAGAGCTTCATGTCAACAAGCAGGTCGAGGGATCTATTTTTAAAACCCGCATCGCTCATGTTTATCCTGAAACGTGGAAAGTAATTGGTAATCTCTCATACATCGACTGCGGCACGGTTGTTCAAAAGAACAATAAGCCTCTGCTAATTCTAATTCCTGATAACAAGGCAACCGACCACTGGAAATCCAAGCTTCGCGAATTTGCTAGGGCGAATGGTCAAAGTTATTATATTGCTTGTCATCACGAATTCCTTGGATTAACGCCAGAAGGGAATGCTGAAATCAATCAATATTTCCATCCGATTGGAATCAAGTCTCTAAAGTTTCCGAAGACAAAGAGGACAAAGAGTTATGCGGTTTATAACAAAAAATCCCGCGAAGGAAGTTTTAATGCGATTGGCTTCGCTAATTGTCTGCGGACCCATTATTTTAATCTGCCAGAAGAAACCGACGAACAAAAGATAAAAGAATGGATTGATTCTGAAAAACAGAAGGCCATTGCTACAAAAGACTCAACAAAGCTAAACAAACTGGCAATCACCGTTAGTTCTCCGAGCCGTTATACTTCTTGGTCCTGCGCTTCGGAAGAATTGGCCCAGCATATTGAAGATTTGGGGCTCTTTGTGACAGGTCGTGGAGAATATTCTAAGCACGTTCAACTGTGGGCTACAGAGCAGGCTACCGCTCAAGCAAAACAAAACAAAATCAAAACGGCCCTAAAATCTTGGGCGACTTTTCATCCTCGCACAGTCGAGCTTGTTAAGAAGGATAAAAACGCAGAACGACTGAATAAATTCTGGGAAGCTGTAATGGCTGAGAAGACCACAAGAACCAAAATCTTCTCTCATGTTCAATCCTCCTACGAAAACTACTACGGCAACAAAAATAAATTGACAAGAGCAGAATTACGGGCTATTCTCAAGCTACAAAACGCCTAAAAACATGACAGACGCAGAAAAATATTGGTTCGACCAAGGAATAAAAGTGGGAAAAAAAGCAACCTCTCATCCAGAACAACTGATTCAAGAAGAATGGGATAAAGATATGCAAGAATGGGCGGGCAATACTAGTCATTTTAATAACTTTTTTGTTGACTTTCTGGCTTTTGCCGAGGGAATAAAAAAAGGCTCAACCTACTACAAAAATCATTGACAGACTCAACTCATTTGCTATAAAGCTCTCGACACAAAACAACACAAAGAAAGAACAATACAGTGCAATACATTTTAGGAACAAACGGTTTTACCTTCTTTTTCAAGGGGCGTCCTAAGCAGATCGCCAAGGGAACCACTCAATACGCCAAAATTCTCAAAGCCTTTGATTTGCCCGCAGATCAGCAAGATTCGGCCATTTGTGATATTCTTGATGGTGATAAGGTCGCAGTGAAAGAAGCAGAACTTGCGGGATTCTCTTTTGATGGCGGGACTGTTAAAATTGACAACGAGGTTTTGCCTGATGTTTTGGCGCGAAAGATTGAGTCTCTGAAGAAAGAGGGTTTGCCAATCACCTTATTTCTCCCATTCTGGCGCGAACTTAGGCAAAATCCAGACTATGCAGTAGTCAATGATCGCGGGCTTTATGACTTTCTTTCTTATCGTGAATTGCCCGTCAGCGAGGATGGCTGCATCATTTCTTATCGCGGAGTTCAAAAAGATTACTGGTCACGTAGCGGTAATCCAGCTACCAAAGTCATCCAAGGAAAGACCAATAAGAGCGGCCAAATTTTTAATGGAATTGGAGAAGTTATTGAAATTGTTCGCAATCAAGTAACTACTGATCGTTCTGTCCATTGTCATGCTGGATCATTGCATATCGGATCACTCAAATACGCAAAAGAATGGGGAGATCGAGTAATTGTTGTTAAAGTTAATCCTCGCGATGTTGTTTCTGTTGCAAGTGATTGTGAGTGTCAAAAATTGAGGGTCTGTAAATATGAAGTCATTGGAGACTTAGAAGAGGAAATTTTGGCCCCTATTACCGATTCAGTTGGCAAGCCAATCGAAGAACAAACAAAGAAAGAAGCAACTGCATTCCAAGAGCGCATTTCTAATTACCTCAAAAAGAAAGCCTCGAAAAACTGGCATCAAGTGGATGTAAAATCCATCCAAAACATCTTTAGCCCCGAATACCCTAATAAGAAGCGGGTTTTGGCCGCTCTTGATTCTCTTGGGTATGTTTGGAAAAACGATTCTCTGAGTGGAGAAATCGTGTATCTGTAACCGAAAACCCAGCGGGGCGGGAAACCGCCCCGCATTCTATCATGAATCAAGAACAAAGAAACCAAATCACAGAAAAACTTCTGCTAGCTCGCACCCGAGTCCAGAATCTTTTTGCCCAACAAGATGATATTGTTGCTGCGGTTATTGAAGAATTGGGGCTAAAGAATGCCTCAGAAGTCCTTGCCCGCTCTTATATTGAAAAAAGGGTGGATGAGAAATGGCTGATGAATGATTTGAATCAGTTGCTTTTCCTTCTCTCTGACCTTGACGCATGAAAAGAAAATTTCGGATAATCAAAAAAACAAGGAGAACTTCGTTTGGGCCTTTCGATGGATACGTAATCCAAAAACAGAAAAATTTCTCTGGTCGATTAATTTGGGACGATCTAGAATTAGATGAAAAAAAATATTATAACAGTTTGGAAGCAGCCGAATCTGCTCTTACAAATTATATAGAGCCCCCAAAACCAAGCTTCGAAGTAATCAAAGAATATGAATTCTAAATTTAAAATCAATGAGCCAAAAAACAATAATCCGCCATACCTGCGATCACTGTGGCAAAACGCAGGAAGAAGAGCAAACCAACTGGCTAAACACTGGAGGCCCGAAAAACTGGTCAGGCTGGGACATTAAACAAAAAGGAACAGCTTCTTGTTTCTACGGAACAATGGGGCAATCTGTTGAATTTTGTTGTTATGATTGTGCAATTAAATGGATGAAAGAAAAAATCGAATGGCAGCTACTAACGACATAACAAACGCAGAAATCAAAACTTCCGCTTATTCCGATCAAGGTCGAGTCAATCATGACCGCATATTTGCAAAGAAATCCGCTTATGAATGGATGGAAGACGAAGATGGGTTTTATTGGGTTAAAAATTTCAATGGCTGGGATTGGGATGATGGAGTGACCATGGAGACTCCTATTTCTTACCAAGAATTCCAAAAACGACTCCAACACTGCATAGTTATGTGGAAAGCTCCATTTCGATAAAAATATGAAAACAAAAATCAACCCCGCATCAATCTCCCTAGAACTCGACGGAGTGACTCATATTTTGTCTCTGGACAAGGCTAAAGAAGTAGTCGCCGCTCTGGGAAATGAAATCGAGGCCATCGAAGGAAAGCCTCAAATTTCAAAGGACTTGCTTAAAGAATACGAAAAATACAAAAAAGAAAAAGAACGCCAAAATCCTTATCCAATTTGGCCAACACCTCTTCCTCCATATAACCCTCTGCATCCTCCGACATGGAATCCTATGTGTGATCCTAAAGACCCTTCTTATCCTCATATCTACTGCGGCCAACCAACTTCAACTTGCAATACACAATAAAATGATCAACAAAATCTTTTGGGACATTGACGAAACCCTAATTTATACCTCCCTTCATCCCCCAGAACAAGAACACATTTTCTTTTCTATTGATGAAGATATTTATTATACAATCGTGCGGCCCTGCGCAAAACGATTGATCGAATTCTCGCGAGAACTCGTAGGAGAAGAGAATGTTTTTATTCTTACCACTTCCACCCGAGAATATGCCACTAATGTAAATCGATTGGCCTTATTTGGATTTAAAGACGTTCAAATTTGGCCTCGCGAAGATATCCAGAAGCATTACTATCCCACAGCTTACGGCGGTCAGGGTGTTATTCCCCATGCTTTTGCTGATCCAGAGAATATTCTAATCGACAATCTTCCTCCGCGTTATAATGACGCAAAAATTGGAATGATTGGAATCGGCCAAACTTACCACGAAAGGTATTTCCAATGTCGAGATTATTATGGCATTGATTTTCCGAATGATCCTTTTGAAAATGATGTAAAGAAATTTCTTACTAATTTGCACGAATATGAAACCACAAAAACTATATTCACTGACTGATTTGCTGGATTATTTTCTCGGCACTCAGGGAAAAGAAATTTGGGAAGTCCGAACGGAAATCAAAGACTGGTTTTCGGACAACTATATTTGGGAGGGAGACGTTCGAGTTTGCGAACTGACGAATTACCCATATTCTAATTTTTCAGAAAAAAGCGATGCTATTTGCGCTTTTTGTGAATCGTGTCTTGAGGAATTCGGGATGTCTGATTACGAAATCAAGCCACTTGAGCCTTGTGGTGGATGGAAGTTTTTAAAAATCGTAGTAAACTAATATGACAAACAAACAAAAATTTATACTGACCAACGACGAAGACGGCCATTGGTATATTATCCCCGAATCTAAAAAGGATGAATTCGACAACTGGCTGGACCTCGTTTATTCTGAAGAGGCCGATTGCGGAGATATGCCAGAATGGGCAAAATGCATTGACGGCCCGCACTCTATTATCATTCATGAATATTCTGAAGTGTAAAAGCTTCTAGTGGATGATTTTAATTCAGACAGGCCAGACTACTCAAAAACCGACAAAATTATAATCTCTATTCTTGGCGCGGTGTTCTTTTTTTTCATTTTAGCTTGAATTGTTGGAATTTTTGGGTAAGTTTTTGGCATGAAGTTACTCAACCCAAATACTGGAGAATTAGACGCCGCTCTTGCTGAATATCGGTTCTTTATAGATCAGCATTGTCGATGGGTCGATATTAAGCTTTTGAGGTCACTTTTATCTCTTGTTTATTTGGGATTTTGCGATGATACTATTTTTTGGATTCAAGATGATCAATTAAATTGCGAGACTATTTCAAAATTCAAAATCATATTTCCCCTGCAAAAATGAAAATATCAGAACTCATTACCCTCCTACAACGCTATCAAGAATTAGAAGAGAAGAAGGCTCATCCTGAAGATTTAGAATGTGTGATTCCAATTCAAGGTTTAAGCGGCTCTCATTCTAAAATCAAAGGTATTGCTATTGGATTTGATTGGCATAATGGTCAGTTGCTTTTTTGCCCCGAGAATAGCTTGAATACCATAGATTCAAGGTTGTTTGACTTTTATCAAAAAGAATACTTGCGAAAGAATTCTAACTTTGCTAATGTCTGTCTAAGCAAAACAAAAGTCGCTCGGTATAAAAAGAAAGAACAGGAGTTTGCCCGCCAATGGGAAGCAGAAAATTGGCTATGGCAACAACTGCAAGAAGATGAAAAACAAGGAAAAATCAAAAACGAAATCTCATGAAAAAACTACTAAGCCTACTCCTTATTTCCCAACTAAACGCTCAAGTTGAGCCTGTCAGGGAATTTAAAATCTATTCGTCCGATAATGTGGCAAATTTTGGCGAACCCGTCTTTTCGGGCCATGTCCCCAAGAGTAAAATTAAAGATTTCCTTTCTTTCGTTGTCTCAAATAAGGATACTATTTTACCAGTTAATCCTATTCCAGACCCCGTGATTCCTCCGACACAAGTTCCTGCTTTGCCTTTCGTAATCGCTTGGACGCCCCATATTGAGCCAAATGTCAGCTATCGAGTCACCTACTGGCAGACAGGAAAACCAGAAATCGTCCTTAATACGCCCAAAACTAAAGTCTCTGTTGAGGGTCTGGTCGCTAATACCGATTATTTCTTTAATGTTCGATCTATTAGTTCATCGGGTTTGGTGGGTCTTCCTACAGCGAATTTAACTTATAGACAAGATTCAGCCATTCTTTCAATGCCAGTTCTTCTCCCGACAGAAAAACGTAGGATCATCAATGTGCTCATGTCAACAGACGGTGGAACTACTTATAACTCAATCGGCAAAGTAATTTACCCAAAAATTACGGGACAAAAATACAAAACTTTAATTTCAGAAGAATAATGTATAAATTTCGCGACAATCGAATTGTCCTCATTGGAGACACCCACTCTACTGATACCACTTATGAAATCTTGAATCTTCGGATTCCAGAGGGTTCAGATGTTGTTCATATTGGAGACGGCGGGTGGGGCTTCGGAAAGCCAGAATATGCGCTTGATAATGCCCGTTCTTGGAAAGAGCGAATAAACAAACTATGTGTGAAATTAGACATTCGGCTTTTTCATCTAATTGGCAACCATGATAATCCCGCCATTTGGGAATTGCCTTCTACCGAAAATCTCATTTTCGTAAAGTCGGGAGAAGTCGCGGAGTTTCCTAATGGCAAAAAAGTTCTGCTTGTCGGTGGAGGAATCTCCGTTGATAGGTATTCAAGAAAAAAGGGAGAATCTTATTGGATTATGGAACATACTCCATATATTAATCCAGTAGAGAAAACCAATTTTGTTTTTTCTCACGACTGCCCCGATAACTTTAATCACCCAACTGCGACACTCCCGCGCTCTTATGGATGGTATGTAGAAAGAGATCCAACTTTAATGGATGATTGCGTTGCCCAAAGAGAAAACATGGCGAGAATCTGGCGAGAAAGTGGCGCAAAAAAATGCTTTTATGGTCATTTTCACAACTCAAAACTAGAAACAGTAGGCGAAGTTGTTGCTAGGTGCTTGGATATTAATGAGTTGTATGAGTTTAACGCGAACGAACAATGAAGATCTACTACTACGAATACTCTGACGACCGAATCGACTGGTGGAAGGGTTCTCTTTCTTGGTCTGTGATGAATTGTATTGACATGGCTCAAAAGCAGCCCTATCCTTGGCGCATCATGGAATTTGAAATGTCAAAAATTTCAAAACCTGTGAAGGAATCGGAAATCCAAGAAGCTTTAAGAGATTTGGCTATTTTTAACACCCTTTTTATAAACAAAACAAACTAAATGCAAATTAAAATCGACCAAAACGACATCTTCGATTATGTAGTAGGAAATTCCAACTACGATCCAATCGAAAAATGCATCGATCCTCTTCTTTTTGAAGTCTTCGATACTTCAATCTATGACAGAAAGCGAAAAGAATTCCTTATTCAAAATGAAGAATATAAAAGTTTCTGTTCTCAAGTTTCTAATCTACGGCGCAACGCCTCGACAATGAATAGATCCGAAGTTATTAAAATTTGTGCCGAGCTAGCAGAAATCGCGCCGTCTCAAGTGAACTTGGTTGACATTCTAACATACGAGTGATAGTGTAACCATAGTGATGATCAGTAATATAGCTAAAAATTTAAGTTCGCATCAACATATTAATATGTCAAGGTTTGTAGGAGAACACGGTCAAAGGAAATACTACGATTCATGTCGAACTGCGGGTCTAGACATTAAAAAAACAGGAAAAAAAGACGACATTAATCATATCGATTTCGTTGTCGATGGGAAAACCGTTGATGCCAAGGGCCTCAAAAAAACGCATAAAAAGGGCCAAATTCTGGTAGAAATTAAGAATGTTCAGGGGAAAGATGGCTGGTGTTCTAAGTCGGGTCCTGATTTTGTGGCTTTTGATTTTGGGGCTTTTTTTCTCCATGTTAAGAATTCTGACCTTTTATCTTTGGTTAATCGAAAGTGTGACCTCAAGAAAATCGTTTTGAAGGCCGACGACGCTCTCTATAAGGGATATTCTCGCAAAGATCGAGACGACTTAATGACAATTGTTAGTCTAACAGATGTTATCAAAGAGTGTGAACATTGGTTTTTGCCGTCTGAGCCTTTTCACGAACCTTTCCGACTTTTGTAATTATGGCTTATCTTTCACGAAATTGGTGTTCTTTCTGCAAAGCAGACGCCCATCATATAAATAATAAATGTAGCATTTGTGCAGACCGAATAATGAAAGAAAAGTGGCTCCTTTGGAACGCTCTTGATACAGACACAAAAATTAATCAACTGCTAGAAAGAATCGAAAAACTCGAAGCTGGACCTCCTAGATATTCATGAATCTACTAAAAAATACAATTGTTTATTTGGCTGGCGCTCTTGAAAACGCCACTGACGGAGAAAGTTGGAGAAACAGGCTTGCCCCTCAGTTAGAAAATCTGGGAGTCAAAGTTTTAGATCCAACAAAGCAAATGTTTTTTGCTCAATCCGCCGAAACTCCAGAAATTCGCGAGCAATTAAAAATCTGGAGGCAAGAAGGGAATTTTTCAGCCATTCATGATTTCATGAAAGAAGTAATTCGGCGTGACTTGAGGGCTGTTGATATTAGCACCTTCATTGTTTGTAAGTTGGAACCCGATATTCCTAGCTTTGGCACAATTCACGAAGTAGTTGTAGCTGCGACACAAAGAAAGCCTCTCTTGTTTATACTAGAAGACAAAAAAAAGATGCCGCTCTGGTTAATCGGAATGGTGAACATGGATTATGTTTTTGATTCTGAATGGGGGCTATTGACTTATTTAAAACTCGCTAATGACGGCCTGATTAAGCTCGACACCAAGTATTGGAAAATTTTGGCTTGACAGTTCTTCGCTGTTGAAATAGTATTGCGGCATGGCGAGTTCAAAAATAATTTGTATAGGTGATGTTCATGGAGAGCTAGAAAAGCTCAAATCTCTTTTCAGTAAACTACAATTTACAAAAGAAGATACAATCATTTTTCTTGGTGACTACATTGATCGCGGGAAAGACAGTAAGGGAGTAATCGATTTCATCATTTCTCTAAAAGACAAATGCAATCTAATCACTCTCAAAGGCAACCACGAATCCTTCTTCCTTGAAACTCTGAAATATCCATCAGGCAAGATGGCCGATTCTTGGATGATGAATGGGGGAATGAAGTGTCTCGAATCTTATGTCCCAATGGATAAATGGGATTCTCAAGATCCAGTTGAAGAAATGCAAAAACTCCATGGCGAATTTTTCGGAAATCTTCAATTGACTTATGAAACCGAAAACTTTATTTTTGTTCATGGTTATCTTTCTCATGAGCTTGATTTAGAAGATCAAGAAGAGTTTTTGTGTCTTTGGGGTCGATATACAGATATTTGGCCTCATAAGTCAGTAAAGACCGTTGTTTGCGGTCACTCTATTCAAAGAGATGGGCCAACAAACGGAGGATTCAAAATATGCATAGACACAGGATCTTTTAAATCTGAAGGTTATATTACTGCTTTTGTCATTGAAGATCAAAAATCAAAATTTGTTGACAGTAGAAAACAATAAAATATATGGAGCAAAACCCTGATAATTATCATACCCATGCACTCGAAGACTATTCTTGGGAGGGAAGTCTTACGCTCCAAACATTTCCGCCGAATGTCGGCCACTTTGAATTTTCTCAAATTCCAGACTTTAAAATTATGGTCAACAAAATGCCGTCTTTGTGGTTTAGGTTTTGGGTGAGGTTTTTCTTTAGGGCTAAATTTATTAAATCATGAAACAACTAATACTTTCTCTACTTCTCTAGTCTCTAATCTGCGCCCAAGAATACCATGCAAGAGTTACTTACTACTGGACTGGTCACATTACCTCCTTGGGAAAGAAACCAATCGCAGGAAAGACCATTGCTGTTGATCCAAAGGTCATCCCGTATGGGTCAAAAATTCATATCCCACGTATGGGAAAGACGTATATTTCTGGAGATACTGGCCCAGCCGTTGTATCCAAAACCGCTTCCAAGGGAAAAACAATTGTAGTCGATATTTATTGCTCTTCAAAAGCAGAAGCCCAAAAGCTTATTAAAAAATACCCAATGTATATGAAAATCAAAGTAGAGAAACCAAATCAATGAACGAATTCCGAGAAATCTTACTAGTAGGAGAATACGCTAATGATGGCAAATTATACCCAGCAGCAAAAATCGTCTCCAAAGAGCCTATTGATTTTAATGTAATTTGGCTTGCTGGCATGTGTGTTACGGTATATGATACTTTCGAATCGAGTCTCGAAGAAGATAAAAAGCCCTTATTTTATAAAGCTTTTAATGAAGTTTTCCAAAACATGATGGAAACCCGCGATAAGTATTCTTTCAAAGTAGCGGAAGTTCCCAAAAATGAGCCTTGAATCTTTCACCGTAGGATGCTCGATGATCCTGTATTTTATCACTGGATCAAGCTTCGCCTTTCGAGGAGAATTTTCGTGGGCGCTTGTCTGGTATGCTTATGGGGTTGCTAATTTAGGGCTAATTTTGGCCGCAAAACAATAAAAAATATGACAACACACTACGAAAAAATGCGTTCATTTTGCACTTCTTGGACTGACGACCATATTAAAGGGTTCTTTGGGTGGAGTGCTGATGAATATGGGTTTCTAAGTAATTTCCATCGCTGCGATGTAGTCTTTGAAGGAGAGCTTTACCCTTCTTCAGAAAACGCATATATGGCGGCAAAAACAACCGATGAAAATATTCGAATTAAATTCCAAGACTGGAACTTTTCTTCTGCTGAAGCTAAGAAATTGGGACAGTCTATTCAATTGAGACCCCATTGGGAAGAATTGAAGTTGGAGATTATGAGTTCTATTGTAGAAGACAAGTTCCGCCGCAATTTAGATATCCAACAAAGGCTTTTAGATACTGGCGATAAATACTTGGAAGAAACAAACTGGTGGAATGACCGATTTTGGGGTGTTGACTATCGCAGTGGCGAAGGAGAAAATCACTTGGGCAAAATTTTAATGAAAGTAAGGAAAAAGATCCGAAATGAACTACAAGAAAGAACAATTTGACTTCCGATTGAAGCACCTATATTCTGAACTCCGAGCAGCAAACCTCGGTGATAAGCATTTTTGGGTGCATCAGATTAATTTGTTTTTAGATTCAGCACCGAAATTTTAAAAAAATATGAAAGACGAAGAAAAAATAGAAATACTGGCCGATCTTCTTAATCAATGTCTTGAGTGTTGCAACCAAGAACGAAGTTTCGAAGTGAAGGGAATAATTGATGGCAAATTTGTTGTTGCTTTTGATATTGTTGAAATTAAAGAAGACGATTATATTGGATTCGCTGGATATTAAAATTATGAAACCAAAACAATCGCCCTTATCTTTCGTTGAGAGCGGCAAATATTTGCCTGAATTTATGCGAGATTTTCACGATCAAAAAAATCTCTTTAAACTGATTCACAATACCTATTCTCAAGACAACAAAAACGCTAACTTATATCCTGACTGGATTAAAGCTCATTGTTATACGATTGATTGGTTTTTGTGGTTTATGGGTCAAAGGGGCTATACGCTTCAGAAAAATAGATCGAATGTCGAATTTAAGCCTTTGCTTTTGAAATAATATGGACAACTTGAATGACTTAGAACAAATCCTCGATACGATGATTTCCAAGCAGAAAGAAAAGAAGACAAAAACTTTTGTTGCCCGTTATAAGGGGAAAAACTTGATAATGCGCTCTGGCAAAAGTAGTTGGAAGCAAACAAATTACGCCAAATCTTCAATTATTCAGCATTTTTGCGGCCCTGAAAGGCGTTATGTTTATCCTGTAGATTGGAATAAATTGGGTGAAACCGCAGAAGACCGTAAAAAAAGAAAAGAAGAATTCCGAAAAAAGCTTTTTGAATTGATTGAAATTGTAGAATTAACAGAATGACAACAAAACAATTAAAACTATCTCTTGATTTGGAAGTTCTTGAATATGCAATCGAAATTTGTCAACTCAGCAAGAGTAACCTTAAAAAAGACGGCTGGAATGCCGCTTGTGAAAATATTGAGTGTTTTCTCCAAGCGGCAAAAGAAAGATTGCAAATGGGCCTTGATCTTCGGGATTATGCCGTGACTCAATAATTAATATGAACGCAGTAACCGCAAACACAAAAACAACTTTGCTTCTTAATAATGCTTGGCAGCCAATTACGGTTGTCACGGCACGGGCGGCATTTCAGCATTTGCACAAGAGAAGAATCTCTGCATTGGATAAAGACAGCAATATCTTTCATTCTTTGGACTCTTGGAATACTTTGGGGGTTTATTACGATGATCAGCCGTTTCTAAGAAGTGCTCATGCTGCTTGGCCGATTCCTACTGTAATCGTAGTAAATAGTAAATTCTTCAGAAAGCCGAAAAAGAGCAAACTAACTCTTTTTGATCTAGCGAAACTGTGCGATTATACTTGCCAGTATTGCTTTGAAAAGTTTCCGATCAAGCAATTAAGTATTGACCACGTAAACCCTCGATCACGCGGAGGCGAAGACACTCATGATAACCGCGTGCTATCGTGTGTGCGCTGTAATCGCGCAAAAAGTAATTTTACTCCATGGCTAGATAAAAACGGCAAAATTCCAACCCCACCGTCGATCCCCGCGTTGATGTTGAATGCGGAAAAAATTCGTCCCGAATGGAATAGTTTTGTGAATAATCATTAATTTATTGAATTTTATTTTTCCCATTTGATAATCCTGTGTAAGAAACAAAGAACATGCGATATTTTATTTCAACACTCTGCCCGAAATCCGCCCAAAATTGGGAGGATGGAGTGTAAGTTGGGGTCAAATAAAGTTTTCTTCTTTTTGGCCCAGCACTCAAAACGCTGGGTTTTTTGTTAATCTGAAAAATTTCTCAAAAACAGGTTGACAAAATCCGAAAATCAAGTAAGTTCCTCTCAGACAAAACAAATCCGCTCGCAAGACGAAAGTTTTAAGAGTGGCCGTGACGGTGGAAATGGTTCGGCCCCACCCCTTGAGGTTTAAAAAGCCTTCGGGATCGAGATTTTCTCTGGCAATCTTTCCGCTTGCCAATCGAGGAGCCATCCTTGAGAAAGTTTTATTCTTCTTGAGTCTTCACAAATTCGAAGAAAAGACAGCGGATCGGTTTTTGGCTCTTGACAATAGCTGGTGATTCGGCAACGATACGGAACCTTAGCGAACACTGGCGGAACTAGACGAATTAATCACTCGTTATAACTGCTGGTTAGTAGCTTAAATTTTCAATGGTGCTATAGTTTAAAAGTAAGAACTCCTGACTTTCAATCAGAGGATCTCGGAGCGTTACCGAGTAGCACTTCCATTTTTTATCAGGGTATGGTGTAACTTGGTAGCACGATACATTTGGGATGTATTAGTTTCGGCTCAAATCCGAATATCCTGACCAATTTATAAATTCAGACAAAGGGGCAGTTCGAATCTGCGGTATTCCTTGAGGATATAAGGTGTAATGGATGCACGTTGTCGCAAATTCTTGAGGATCGGTTCGATTCCGATATTGGTGTAACGGTAGCACGCAAGCAACACCCTAAGAACGGTTCGATTCCGTATAAATAGTGTAACGGCAGCACGGGGGCAATTTTCAATAGCGCGGAGGACAAGAAGGTTAGTCACTAGGCTCATAACCTAGGTTCTGGTGGATTCGAGCGCCACCTGCGCAACCATTTTCAATTGGACAGCAAGCATATAAGTGTGCAAGAGTCTCATACGCTCTCATCGTATCGGTGCAATTCCGATCTGTCCTACCAATTTTCGCTGCATATCAATAAACGAATTCGCGATTAGTTTTTTGAGAAGGTGGAATGGGTTGGGCTAAAGCAAATGACCAACCGCAGCGATTAATTCAAACGCCTCCTGCTGGCTAGCGCATCGGGATCATGACCTGATATGGGAGGCGACCAATTTATACATCTTGAAGAAGACTGGTTCGAATCCAGCGCAACTACCCGTAGGTGGGCGCGTAGTGTAATGGCAGCACACTTCTATTGTTTTTATGTGAGTCTAAAGCTAGTGGCTCTAGCAAGAAGTCTGTAAAACTTCTCCTTCGGGGCGAGGATCGAAACCTCAGACTCACACCACTTTTTGCTAAAGCATCTTTGGCTTGATGCTGTCCCACAGGACTATATCGCATAACCTACGAACAAAGGCCAAGTTCTATAGGGGTATAGCGGGAAACCCGATCAAGTCGGGTGAGGCGGTTCAATTCCGCAGGCAAAATTTTTAATGGCCCGTTCGTTTAGTGTAAAGGACCGCGTGCTTCTAACGCGCAGACAGAGGTTAGATTCCTCTACGGGCTACCAATTTATGGAACATTAACCCCTGAGCTTGGGGCGTGTCTTGGAAAGACAATGGCGGCTGAAAGGTCGTGGGCTTGGAGTGCTCAGTGTTCCTCCACTTTTGGATTGTTAATTCAGACGGCTCTGAACGCTGTTTCGAAAGCAGTTGGTTCCGCAAAAACGGGATAGGGATCGACCCCCTAGCAATCCTCCAATGGGTAATTTATCGCAACGGCTTGCGACTCTGCTTTGAAACCAGATGATGGGGTTAGTAGCCTCATAGGGATCGACACCCTAGTTGCCCTCCACTTTTAGCCAGTAAAACCGTCAAAAAAGTCATTGACAAAATCGTGACAAGCGACTAGGATTGTGGCGCAACGCAAGACTAGCTGGTTAATTCTTCAAAACACCATCAGACTGTGGGCAAGTCGAGAACCCTCCAAAAGTTCTGCTTAAAGGATTCGATTTCCTTGTGGTGTGCCAATTTTAATGACCTGATGATGTAACGACAGCATACTGCGCGGGAGCGTAGAAGAGGGGCTAGAATCCCCAACGGTCGCTAATTTTCAATGGGCGTGTGAGAGAATGGTTATCTAGCGGTCTTTTAAACCGAGGGCGAAAGCCCAACGTGGGTTCAATCCCCACCGCGCCTACCAATTTTAGCAAGTGTGACAGAATGATCATGTATCCGTCTCTTAAACGGCAGAGAGAAATCTCTAATGTGGGTTTGAATCCCACCGCTTGCACCAAAATTTTTCATAGTATAGTGGCGGAATTGGAAGACGCGCTCGCCTGTTAAGTGAGAGTTCCGAAAGGACACCTGTAGGATCGTGGCCTACCTATACTGCCAATTTTTCCTGTCTGAGCAAGTCTGGTGATTGCGCTTGGTTGAAGCCCAAGTTAATCGTGTTCGATCCACGGAGACAGGACCATTTCAATGAGCGGCGTATGACAGCCTTTCAACGCTTAAATCATATCTGCGTTGGAGCCCAAGAAAATAAGCTGAATAACTACGAGGTATCCCGCTCACCCTTTTCTAGCAAGTGTCGCATAGTCATTTGCGTTTACCTGAAAACGTCAAAGTTTGCGAATGACAATTTGGACAAAGAAACCTTAAATTACTCAAGCGATTATCATTATTAATTCCATTGATGTGATCTAATTGTAGAGAAAGCGGTTTATTATTGTAGGTTCCTTGATTGCCGCATTCAGCGCATTCATACTTCCAACCAAAATCTTGTAATAAACGACTTTTTATATTGTTGCCACTAACATAAGAAGAGTTTTCCACAAAAATATCTTCATTGTCTCGCTTGTTAATTGGGCTTAACTTCTTTGCTTGTTCTTGTTTAAAGTTCTTCTTGTTGGCAGTAAAAAGAGTTAAGTCAAAATTTTCTTCCTTGATTCGTTTTTTAATTGTCCTGTGGTTTCCATTATAACCACCAAAACCTAATTTCTTTAAAATTTCGACAATAGACGAGCTTTCATTTAATAACCTTTGAAAATCATCGAAACTCGTTGTCCACACTATACTTTTTCTCGTAATCTTCATGTGGTATATTACACATAAAGACACAATACGGGACTTTTCATGCGTCATTCGCCTAATGGTATGGCACTTCGCTTCCAACGAAGAACAGCATCAGTTCGATTCTGATATGGCGCACCAATTTTCTATCAAAACCCTGAAAAGGTGGCGAAGTTTGTAAGCCAGTCATGGAAAGGCGCTAGGTGGGTCAAAGAATAAAGTTGGGAAACCTTAATCGGCGTGAAACCCGAACGTGCCTAGTAGCCCATGCGGAGTCACTATCTAAACCTCACTCTGTCAAGAGTAAGTTGCGGACTCTATTGATAGAATTTTTATCCGAGAGTAGATTTAACTGGCAAAATCCCTCCCTGTGAAGGAGCCTAATGCGGGTTCGACTCCCGCCTCGCGGACCATTTCTTTCTTGACAGTCGATTGGACGCCTCTTAATATGCGAACCAGCCAATCGCTTCCCTTTTAATATGAACACCCCAAACAACAAAGCCCTAGAAGTGCGCCGAACAAATCAAAAATTCCGCCGACTTTTCAATAGCTCGAAAGACATTGGGGGCAAGCTTTCTTCTTTGCACGTCAATCGCGCCCATTGGGGCTCTGGATACAGTAAAAAAGACTTGCCAAAAGATTCGGATATGCAATAATTTCAATCGGGGTGGAGCAGTAAGGTAGATGCAACCTGCTCATAACGGGTAAATAGCGGGTTCGAGTCCCGTCGCCCCCATTAAGCTCGTATCATGTATTTCCATGTGGCAATTAGAACAAAGAAGATCACATTTCTTAAACTCCAACAAAATCTTCTCCCAGCCTTGATTTGATAATTTTCTCAAATCTAAAGTAAAAGACTTTTCTTTTGGATTCCTATGGTGAAAACATAAAGCCCTCAAGCTTTTTGAGTATCCACAAATTTGACATCCTCCACCAGACATTTCAATCAAAAGCCTTTTTCTTTCGTTACCTTTTTTGTTTTGGTTTGCGTAATTTTGATGGTTCTTATTGGATAAGTGATTTTTACATTTTTGAGAACACCATTTTCTTTGACCTCCAGTTAATTCTTTATTACAGTTTTGACAGTTCATATTAAATGATTACACTCAGATTATGAATATAGTCATAATCTTTTATTTTTATGCAGCAGTATTCCCTCTCCCTACGAAGGAGGTGAAAGGATAATTGGATACATGTAGGTTCGATGCCTATCTGCTGCACCAATTTTCAAATGGCCCTATAGCTGAGTAGGATTTAGCACATGCTTGATAAGCGTGAGACACAGGTTCAATCCCTGTTAGGGCTACCATTTTTACTTATTACGAAGAATCTAAAATAGCTGGCATTGTGACCGCTTGAAGTAGTCGGTAGTAAGTAACTAATTTTTATGGGTCATGGGGCTGCTTGGGGTGGCCATCTCACTTGCAATGAGAAGACATATCGAAAGATATACAGTTGGGTTCAAATCCCAAATGATCCACCAGTTTCAAAAAGCATCGTTGGCTCGACTGTTTAGGCGGGTTCCTGCAAAGTTCCTTTAAGGGGGTTAGATTCCCTCACGATGCTCCAATTTTCTCTTGACTTTCTCTGTTCTTTTGCTAAAAACAAAACATGACAGCAGAACATCTACAAGAACAAGACGAAATGCACGAAGCGCAGAAACAACAAGTGATCATCGAATCTCTTTCTTCTCTGCTAAGTGAATGTTTAGAATCAATGAACCAAGATAACTCGTTCAAAGTTCTCGGTATTGAAAATAACAAGTTGATTGTTGAATTTGATATTGTGGAAATTGATGATGAGTTTATGTTTCAAGGATATTAATTTCAAATAATGAGCGCCCAAAAGCAAAACGGACTATTTGTGCATCTAGGCACAGGATCGGGGTCTTGGCGACTTACTCGCCAGTAGTATTGCTCATTGCCTTTTTAATGGGGGATTGATGTAATGGTAGCCTGACTGATTTACATTCAGTTTGCGGGGATTCGACTTCCTCATCCCCTACCAATTTTTATGGTAACGAAGCCGAAGTGGTTTCAGGCGCTACCCTGTCAAGGTAGGAACGAAAGTTCATAGCGAGTTCGATCCTCGTCGTTACCGCCCTTTTCATGCATCAGTATGCTATTGGTATCGCAGCAACGTCGAGAGCGTTGTGTTTTTGTCGGTTCGACTCCGATCTGATGCACCAAATTTTTATCGGCGCGTGGGTTAATCGAGAACGGCAGATCACAGATACTTAGAATATCTGACCCTTGGAGGTTCAATTCCTCTCGCGCCGACCATTTTTTACGGCATGTGGGTTAATCGGGAATAGCAGACTACACTTACTCAAAATAAGTGACCCTTGAAGGTGCAAGTCCTTTCATGCCGACTTTTTTTAATGGTATAGTGGATAAGCGAAATTGGCGACAAGCGAAAGATTTAAAATCTTTTATCCTCTGTGGGTTCGAATCCCACCTATACTACCAATTCATGGATCGTAAATCAACAAGGCGTTGACTCTTCCTGCTAAGAAGGTGGAGGTTTAAAAAACCTTTCAGTTCAAATCTGATGCGATCCTCTCTTCCCTCTCTTGACTCATTCGTGTAAAGAGAAATGTGACTGTAAATGATAAAGGAAATATTGGGTTGACTAAAGTAATGTCTGATTTAACTGAAAAGGGTTATTCGGTTTTTTTACCGATAGCAGATACTAGTTGCGTAGATTTAATTGCGGCTGACGAAGGAATGAATATAAAAAAGATACAAATTAAATATCGCAAAGTTAATAAATTCGGAGTGATTTGTGTTCAAACTCGCTCTGTTGTCAACGGAAAAAGTATCCCCATTCCTTTAGAACAAATTGATCTTTGGGCTATCTATTGCCCCGATACAAAGCAAATTTATTATTTATCTTCTGATATTTTGAAAGGAAAGTCTGTTCTTTCTTTGCGGGTAGATAAAGAAGTAAGAAAATGCGAACAAACAACTTTCGCAGACCAATTCACCGATATTAAGAAAGTTTGGTGATTGTCATTAAAACTTTAAATTTCCCAGCCTTCATAGTTCAATGGTAGAACTTCAGTTTTGTAATCTGAAAACCCCAGTTCGATTCTGGGTGTCGGCTCCACTTTCTGGTCTATTCGTCTAGTGATAGGACTCTCCCCTCGTAAGGTAGAAGCGGGTGTTTGATCCACCCATAGACCTCCAGTTTTAGCGAATGTCGCATAGTGGCCTATTGCACTACATTGCCAATGTAGAATAAACGCAGGTTCAAATCCTGTCATTCGCACCAATTTCAACGGACCATAAGCTTTGATGTTGAAGCCCTTCTTGGTATGAAGGAAGAACGCAGTTAGAATCTGCGGTGGTCCTCCACTTTCTAGAAATTTTCTGTTGACTCATTGATAAAAATCCCTATACTGCTGCCATGCAAGTAATAAAAAACATCCCTGTCTGGGGAGAAGTTCAAGAAAATGCGGTTGATCAAATGGCTAACGCTCTTAATTGTGGAGCTTATAAGGCTGCTTTGATGGGGGATCATCATTTGGGCTATTCTGTTCCTGTAGGGGGAGTTATCGCTTATAAGAATGCTATTTCTCCTTCTGGTGTTGGATTTGATATTGCTTGCGGCAATAAAGCAGTTCTTACTGATGCTTTTCTTCCTGACGTTCTTCCATTTATTGAAAAAATAATGGATGATGTTTTTCGCAACATTTCTTTCGGAATTGGAAGAGTTTCAAACTCAAAACATATTGTTGGTCAAAAAGACCCAAGTGATCACCCCTTGTTTAATGACGAAGCTTGGAATATTCCTGCAATTTCTGGATACAAAGACTTGGCCCGAAATCAACTAGGAACAGTTGGTTCTGGCAATCACTATGTTGATATATTTGCCGATAATTTTGGTCGTATTTGGATTGGAGTCCACTTTGGTTCTCGCGGATTAGGACACAAAACAGCTTCTCATTACATTAAAGAAGGCGGTGGAACAGACGGAATGTTTGTTAATCCTGTTGTTCTTGATGCTGATTCAGAATTGGGTAAAGAATATATTGCTGCAATGAATCTTGCTGGACGATATGCCTATGCTGGTCGTGATTGGGTTTGCGAAGAAGTCGCTCGTATCTTGGGGGCTAATATTTTAGACTCTGTTCATAATCATCATAACTTCGCTTGGCTCGAAAACCATGAAGGAGAAGATCTGTGGGTAGTCCGCAAAGGAGCAACTCCAGCTTTCCCAAATCAAAAAGGATTCGTTGGAGGAACGATGGGCGAAAATTCTGTAATCTTAGAAGGAATTAATCATCTAGAATGCAAAACTTCTTTATATTCTACTGTCCACGGAGCAGGTCGCGTTATGTCACGAACTGAAGCTGCGGGCAAATCAAAATGGAAACAAGGAAAGAAAACCCGTATTTCTGAAGGCAAAGTTTCTCAAGAAATGATGAATGATTGGATTTCTAAAAAGGGAGTCTGCCTTCGTGGCGCGGGGGTTGATGAATCTCCTCATTGCTATAAAAGACTTGACGAAGTTCTTGAAGCCCACACAAATACAATTAAAATCTTACATAGTCTGACTCCTATCGGTGTCGCAATGGCAGGAAATGAAGTTTTCGACCCATATAAAGATTAGTCTAGTTAAAACACCCATAGCCCCGCAGCTTTATTCTTCTACGGAGGATTAAACGCTCGCGGGGCATTTTTTATTGAAAATTCAATAAATTTCGGGTGTAAGAAAGGGTAGTTCTCCTTAAAATGACTTCCCCCGAATTAAACGACATAATCATTACTGTTGCCTCTCAACTTCTTATCGTTGGAACTGGATTAATCGCGGCTTATTTTAAATTGCGATCAGAAGTCCAAGCAAAAATCAGCGAAGTCAAAACTCATACCGATGTCACCCTTCAAAAATTAAATGGAATGTTGACTTACGTTATCCATTCCTTTGACCGTCCTGCTTGGATTAAAATTGCCACGCAGAGACAAGACGGAGAAGTAGAATTTAGAATGCTAGAGTTGAATGACTTATATACCGAAACATTTGGGATTTCTCGACACGACTATTTGGGTAAAACAGATTTAGAAGTTGGATGGGATAAAGCGACTTCTGAAAGAATGAGGAATCACGATTTGCAAGTTTGGGCTTCTGGAGAACCAGCAACTTTTGAAGAGCAAGTTTCTGGAAACAATCTTAAATTCCGAAAAATTCGTGTTCAATCTCCAAACGGAACTTTAAAAGGTGTTATGGGATATTGCGTGAATTCTTGATTTTATCTTGACAATAGAAGGCTTCAGAAGTAAAAACAAGTATGACAATTTCCTCATACTCCAATTCCACTTTCTCTTATAGAGACGATTCTGGAAAAGATATTTCTGTTAAAAATCCTACTGAAGAGCAGCGATCCTTACTTCTTGAAATCTGCACGAATCAAGACGAAAAATGGAAGAACCCAGAATACGACCTTCATGCGCTTTGGCATTCTATTCCTCAATATGAAAAAGGAATGGGAGGCTATGTTTATAGCGGCCTTCTCGAAAAATGGGCCGAAGATAAACCCCAAGTAAAAACCTTTAGGTTCGATGATGCTATGTTCATGGGCTCTGTAGGATTTCTTATTCCTAGCGCCAATAAGTATGAAAAAATGGGTCTAAACGTAATTCTTTGCCCGCAATGTGGAGATCCTTTTGATTTCTTCTGCTACCCTTCTCACCTTGAGTCTTTGTTGAAAGCTTTTGGATCTGCGGAATATGATCTTCGAGAAATCCCAGATAGAGATAATAGCTCCCCAATTTTTTTAAAACACGAAGAGCTGAAGGCTAAACTTCTCAAGACAATCCAATGAAAAAAACTCTCTCGTTGAGCCGCGAAGACCTTTCGCAGTCCAAAAAGAATCTGCCATTTGAGGAAATTAAATTGGCGGATTTTGTGGCTATTTTTCACTTGACTGTTGATTATGATAAGGTTATCTTCCGAGACGGCAAGCAGGAAAAAACCCTAAAAAACAAATGAAAATTCGAGCTTTTCAAAATGTCGAAGTAGAAATCTCTAAATCTACACGAAAATCCTTGGCTCTGGAATATTTTTTAGAGAAAATGGATTGGAAATTGGAATATTTTATTTCTGAAGACGGATTTGTAAAAGAAAAAAAAGCTTTGCATTCTTCTCATTCTTTTGAAATGGAATCTTGTGTCCGAATAGCGAGAGAAGTAGATCATTCTGTGGCCGCCGTTCTTCCCGTTTTATTAGCTACCCCTTAAACCAGTGTAAAGTTCAGTGTGAACAAAAAAAACCTCCTCAAAAAATGTTCCCCAAATTTTGTTCTCTTTTTTGAGTGGGCGGAAGAATACCTCCGAAAGAACAATAAAAAAATTATAATTGTCAACGCTCGAAAAATAAAATTCGACGGAGGTTTTTGCGGAGGCTGGTGCGACGGTAAAGAAATTGTGATCGCTGGCAGGGGGCTCTTATTTGAAGAAACTTTTGTTCATGAATTCTCTCACATGATGCAGGCTATTGAAAAGTCTCCATTTTGGACAAAATCAACTACATTTTGGGATGATCTAGAGAAACAAGAGATTAATATCCAATCTTGGAAATCTGTAATTAAAATTATTGCTTTAGAAAGAGATTGTGAAAGAAGAGCTTTGGCGCTATCTAAAAAATGGGAGTTATTCGATAACGAGATTTACGCCCAAAGAGCTAATATTTATTTGTTTTACTATCATTTGGTTTTTCTTAGAGGAGAATGGATTGACTCTACTGGCCTTTATAATTCTCCGCAATTGAACAAATTGATGCCAAAAACTCTAGCCCCAATGTCTGCGCTTGAGGCTATTAATATGGATTTGATGGTTATTTTTGACCAGTGCGTGGGAAAAAAGAGAAAAAAGGGTAAAAAAAACTTGCCAAAGCCCGCCACTTTATCGTAAAATCCGCCCATGTCAGTATATTTTCTAGGCTGCGCCCATTTGGGGCATAATAATATTGGAAAGTTTCGGCCCTTTGTTAAAGACGGGTCAGACAATATTGATCTAATTCAAGAAGATTGGAATAGAACAATCAATAAAAAAGATCTTATCTTCTGCCTTGGCGATGTTGCTTTTTCTAAAGAAGGTTTAGATGTTATTGGAAATGCAAAAGGCAGAAAGGTCCTTATTGGAGGAAACCATGATAACCTAGTGTCTTTTCAAGATAAATGCGCTGTCTTTGAGGAAATCCATGGGATTCTCCGATATAAAAAAATGTGGCTAACTCATTGCCCCATTCACCCAGATGAAATGAGAAAATGTATTGGCAACGTCCATGCTCATATCCATAGTCACAAATTAACGGTAAGGAACTGGTATGGAAGAAAAATTCCAGACAAAAGGTATCTTAATGCTTGTGTTGATGTCGTTTATCCAAAATATCGGAATGTTTTCCTGACTTTAGATCAAGCAAAAAACCATTTCAATCTGTAAAACCATTTACGTGTAAATAAAAAATATGAAACAAAAATTTCTAATCTCCGAAGCTTCCAGTAAAGCCGCGCTTGAAGATGCTAAAAACTTCAACCTCTCAGCTACACTAGAGAAAGAAGACGATCAACTCTTTATTGCTTACGAATCTAAAGCTTATTGCGACACGCCAACTCCTCCAGCTAATCCTACTTGGGATGATTATTATGCTTTGTCAAAAAGTATGTATTCTGAAATGCAGTATCAGATGAAGTGGATTAGAGAAGATTATCAATATCTTTCTCAGGCTTTTCGTGATCATGAAGTCGGCCATTTGCCAAAAATTTTGGACGGCGGTAAAATGCAAGCGGCGATTGATACTTTGGGAATGGGGGACTCGTATCAAGTCCGCAAAGCGGATGTTTATGTTCAATACTAATCAAGGCAAATAATCCAATACTCTAAAAGCGGATGGCTTAATTGCTGTCTGCTTTTTTGTGTAATATTTGTTATGGATTATAAGAAAATTCACGACTCTTTAATTGAAAGAGCTAAAAATAGGGTAATCGAAGAATATACAGAAAAGCATCACATTATTCCAAGATGCATGGGAGGAGGCAACGAAAAAGAAAATATTGTTCGCTTGACTCCCGAAGAACATTTCTTGGTCCACCAATTGCTGATAAAAATATATCCAAACAATCACCGACTAACTTTTGCGGTTGATATGATGTGCGCTAGTAGCAGTAATCACAGCGGGCGTAGGGTAAATAACAAAAGATTTGGGTGGTTGAGAAGAAGGGTATCTGAATCTCTCAAAAAAGAAAACATTGACCCTCAGACGCTTATTGCAAGATCGAACTCTTTAAAAGGAAGAATAATTTCTCCAGAAGCAAGGGCAAAATTGTCAGAAATAAACAAAAAAGAAAATCTTAGCCCAGAAACCTTGGCAAAAAGAGCTAAAGCAAACGATGCGCGAAAAGGAAAAAAATTATCTGAAGAAACTAAAATGCGAATGTCTGCTTCGTCCAATCGAAAAAGGTCAGTCTTTCAATATTCAAAAGATGGAGAGTTTCTTCGGAAGTGGGATAGTCTTACTGACGCAGCAAAAGCCGTTGGAATTCCTGTGACGAATATATCGGCCCACATTCGCGGAAGAGGTTTTTCTGCGGGAAATTCTTTATGGAAGTATGTATAACTGAATCGTCAAAAAAAGCAGAAGTTTACGTCACCTACTAAAGAAACTCAAAAAAAAGAAGCCCGCCAATTACGGCGGGCTTTTGTTTGAATAATTAGTATTTCAGCCATTGAGTCGCTCCGTTCGATGTAACGGTTATACTTTGATATTGTCCAGTAAGATCCACGCTTGAAACTCCCTCAATGTTGTCTCCTGCTTGCGCAGAAAGTCTAATAATATCCGCTGTCGCATCGGTTTTTTTGAGTTTGTATGTCTTCCCCGCTGCGCTAGCAGCCAATGGTAAAACAAAATTAATTGTTCCTGCTCCTCCTATCCCATATAAAGCCGAGTCAGTCAATTTTATTGTATAAGTGCCAGATACAGCGGCTTGTATTTTTGGGTAATAATCAAAGCTTTGGCTTCGAATAGTTTCATCTTCTACTAGAACTATTCCGAGTTGATAAATATCGACAGTCCCATGACCCAAAAAATTACACCATATCTCCATCGTAGATCCGTTTGCAGCGTTAGAGGTAGTTATAATCGGAGTCGTAAGTGTTCCCTCAAAACTTGTCAAATCTAAAGAGTTTTCTGCGGGGAATCCCGAATTTTGGGACGTTTGTGCTATAGTCCCAAGATTCGCGATTACATAAAAACTAATATTGGAAAATCCAGACCCTTTAATTCTAGCTACAACTCTATATTTTCGTCCAGAAATAATTCCTTGTGTAGCTAACGGAACTTTAAGGCCAAATGCCCCGAAACGGTCACTGCCAGTTACGACTATTCTTTGCGCAATTTGGTTATTAGCATCTACAATTTTTGAATAAACAGCGGTATTACCTGCTGCGTTCGCCGCTGCTGTCCAACTTGTAGGAATGTTCCCACTATATCCAGAACCACTAACCGCAGAACTTCCTGTGCAATAAGGGTTGGCTGTGATCCAAGCCGCATCACTAGGCATCGGAATTGGAATAGAAGATTTAGAAATTAAATCGTCAATCTCTACGGCGACCGCTTCTCCCAATGTTTTTGCCCCGAGGGTATTTGGATGAAGCCCATCTCTAAAATATCCAGTTGTGGGGACTCCCGCCGTCTTCAAAATTGCTGGATATGGAATCCACTTAATGCCCAGAGCCGCAGCGTCAGCTTCATTAATCGCATTTACGTTGTCTGCTTGTGTTGTTTGTAGCCCAGCATCGAATGCAGTAAATCTTGGCAAGATGGCTACAGCAACAAGCTTCGAAGGGTGTATCCCTCCCGCAATCAACTCTTCCCACAATGCTCTTCGTCGGGCCGCAATCGGGGCAGCAGGGACAAATGGATCGGCAATATCATTAGCCCCCGATAACTCTACGATTAAGACATCCTTTCCTGCCGAACGAGAAAGCAGTTGGGCCAACGGGCCGTTTGAACGCTGAACCACGTATCCTATTCTAGCTGTCGTATTAGTATAATCAACAGTCGTTCCATCGGCAGTCAAAACCCCCCGTATATCATTAATCTTATATCCAGAATACCCAAAAGTTTGATCTGAAAATGTTGAGCTTTTTTGCAAGAACTCAAATCTAGCATTTAAAGCAAATCTCACCCATGTTGGATAACCGTTTCCGACAAAACTCGCTGATTGCACTCCCGCAGCAGAAGTCGTGGCGCTTGAAGCAGCAGCGGTAATAGAGTCTCCTAAAAAAGCGACAATAGAAGTTTTTGTTATTCCAAGAGCATCTTGGCTAGCCGCTTCGTCTTCGGCAAGAGCTAAATTAATAGAATCATTATCTGTGCTAATCACTTTTGCATCCGCCCCACTTTCACCAGCTTCAATAGCATAAAATAAATCATTATCAGAAGCCTTTAATAGCCTTGAATTAGCTTGAACAGGAAGAGCGAGAATTTGTGTCGAGGTCATATTAACTTAATACTGAATTATAATTAGAATCAAAAACTGATTGAGAGTCTGTATCTAGGACAATATTTGAGGCTATAAGTTCTTCATCTCCACTCATATACCTAAACCCGCCATCATAAGGAGAAAACGCCAAATCATTAAACCCAAAAGTTATAACTTTGCGGTTGAATTCTCTGACTAAATGGCCGTCATATAAATGAGCGTGATCCAAAGGCTCTAAGACAGCTTCAATCTGCAAACGAATTGCGGCCCAAAAGCTGGAATCTCCAGTAAAGGTCGAATGAATTTCTGATTGTAGCCAATATGGTCCCACGGAATGTTTTACACATAATTTTAGGATTTTCAGTGTAAGAAAAGAAGAACCCCAAAAATAAAATGTCAATCGACTTAGGCTCCTCTCCGACTCCTCCAAACGCGGCCCCTACAGAAGCCGAGAAAACCCAAATAAGAAATTCTCTTTCAACAAGCAACAAATCTTGGATTATTGGAGATTTCAATACTTTAAATAGTGGAGACGCTTCTTTAATTTGTGGCTATAGCAACTCAAATAATAGAGGCAACTATAGTATCGTCGGAGGATATAATAATGACTACAATTTAGGAGAATCTTCGTTGTTATGCGGAAATAGCAATGGCCCAAATTATGGAGCTAGCAGCCTTATCATGGGAAGCGCGAATGGCTTAAATTCTGGCTATTCTGCGCTTGTGGCTGGAGAAAATAATGAGGGTAACGCAGGGTCTTGCTCTTTGATTTTCGGAGAATATGCGGCGTATAATAAATTTGGAGACGCTTTAATTCAAGGTGGAGGAATGTCGGCGCGACGAGTCTCTGCTATTTTGACGAAACAAACACTCGATAATACTCCAACTCCTCTTACTATTGGAGGAGCGGCAGAAAACGCTTCTAATAGGCTTTTTATAGAAAATAATACAGCGTGGGCGTTTACCATTAACGCCATCGCCGCTAATGCAAATAAAAGCTCTGTCCAATCATTTACTCGTAGAGGACTCATTACTAATAATAATGGATCGACTATACTTGTTGGCTCAGAATCTATCGGCACAGATTTTTCATATAATGGGTTGAGCGGGGCTATTATTCTTTCCGCTGATAATACATACGATACTTTAGTTGTTACTGCTAGTGGTATCGCAACTACTTTGGACTGGACGGCGAGCGTTGATTTGGTTCAAGTGGGTCTTCATTCTACGCCAGAATAAAACTTGTTATTCCGATTCTCATACTTAGCTAAAAATGAACTTTCCAGAACGTGAAACCCTAGTTAAATCTGTGCAAAAATTCCTTGGACTCAATCAAGACGGAAAGGACGGCAAATTGACTTGGAGTGCTATCATAGAAGAATTGGGAATTAAAAATCCAGAACCTTCTCAAAAAAAAATCTGGCCAAAACGCGATTATTCAGATTTAGTTAATTTTTATGGAGAAGTCGGAACGAATCAAACAATTTTGGTTTTGCCATATAAGATGAGGCTTGCTTAGGATCTTGATACAGAGATTTCAAAAATTAGCTGCCACACCAAAGTAAAAGATTCTCTTGAAAGAATTTTTCAAAAAACTTTAAATCATTATGGTTTGGAGAAAATCAAAGAATTGCGGCTTGATCTATTCGGCGGGTGTCTCAACGTAAGAAAGATGCGCGGAGGCTCTTCGTGGAGCATGCATAGCTGGGGAATAGCTGTCGATCTTGATCCAGATAAAAATCAATTAACGTGGGGCAAAGATAGGGCTTCTTTCGCTAAATCAGAGTATGATCCTTTCTGGAAAATTGTGGCCGACGAGGGTTGGACTTCTTTGGGCAAAGCCGAGAATAGGGATTGGATGCATTTCGAGGCCACAAGTGGCAAATAAAGCTTGACTTTCCCTTGCAAGGGATTAAATTAGGTGCATGAAAATTAAACACTTGCTTGCCCTTTCATTTCTCGCCGTGGTTCCATTGGATGCCAGAGAAAAAATCCCAGAAAAGCGCGAATATTCAAAAGACCAAAAGGTTTTAAACCTTTCGGCCTCTAGCTTAATCTCCTACGAAGACGCTATGACCAAGTTTTCGCTGTCAAAACCAGACGGCTACGTTATCGAATCTATCCGCTATCACATGCAGGGCCGAACTTATGTAGTCGCCGTGACGCTACGCAAGTCTTCTTAAAACTAATTTCATTCGATCCTCGCAACTTTTCGCATCGGGCTTTCCAAGTCCAAAATTACAAACTAGATTTTCTTTTCGGAGAGAGTCTAGTTTTTCTTTTAGCCCATCATCAGTAACCCAATACTCTCCGCGCCAAAATCCTTTAACCTCAGATTCGCCAAAATACTTTTTTGCCAAAAACCAAAAACTATAGTCTTCTAAAATTAGAAACTTTTTTAGATTTGCCGTTCTTTTGATTCTATTCAAAAACTTCTCTTCGTGCAAAGCTTTGCTCAGATAACCAACAAAAGAAGACTCAAAAAGATAAATCCCGCCATAAGGAAATCCATTTTTCGACAAAGCAAACATCGCTTTTGATTCCTTCAAATAATCGGCCCAATTGGAATTTAAAATTAGACAATCAGGATCTATTTTAGCGATATATTTTGAGCCTGAAATTTCGGTCATTTGAGCGTAATTTTCGGTCATTCCTTTAATGCAAGGTTCTCCAATTAGATTCCCGCATCTGTGATAATCGGTATCCAACACTACACAGCCTAAGTTTTCTAAAACTCTATGAATCTTCAGACTAATAGGAAAGAAAGAATCGTTCCAGATAAAAATCCATCCATCAAAAAACCTACGAATAGACTTAACACAAAAAACTGTTTTATTTTCGTCTTTACCGTATGTCCAAATATTAAACGCTAGGTCGGTGTGCTTTGAGGTAGAAAGCTTTATTGCTCTCGTATTGTTCTCTGGCATAACGCTTAAATCGGCCAACATGGTTCTTTCGGATTCCATAAATGAAAACTTTGACTGACTTCGGGCGAAAGAGATTTTTTACTTTGATTTGAAGGTTGGCCCCCAAAACGTTTGCTGTGGCTCGGCAGGGTTTATCCACGCCTTGAACAGAAACCACTGAAATCGACCCTTTCTCGCAAGAATGAAGGATTTCGGGTGAAAGTCTGTAATTCGTTCTGCGGCCCGTAATTGGCACCTCTATGATGTCAAAGAACCACGCTTCTGGACTTTCCATGCAAACCCAGCCAATATATTCGTTCTGAAATGGAACAATCGCTGTTTTGCTTCCACTATCGTCAGAAACTCCAGTTGAACTGGATTCTCCCCCAGAAATAAAAAGGGTCCCGCCATCTCCCCAAACAGAAACGTTTCCGACTCCGCTGACACTTCTGAATTTTACAGAAGGGTTGCCAGCATTAAAAATGCTAGAATCTTGGCCCCAAGAATAAAGAATCGGTTCTCCATAACCGATATTTTCGTAATTGTTTTTTTGCCAATGGATATTCTCGCGCAAATAAATATTAGTCAAACCACCAAGACTATCAAAATCACAAAGAGGAATAAAAAATTCTCCTTCTCCATTGCTATATACGTCGCTACCATTTGGAAGGTCGCGGGCAGAATAATGAAAATTATAAGAACCAGAGGCCCCTTCTGTAATCTGCGCCGATGAAATGGCTGAGTTATCGGTAGGCGTTTGGACTTTTACAAAAAATCTTTTCCCAGCAACTTGATATTCTTGGTCGCAGCCTTGAATTGTTACTTTGCTTATTGCTCCGTCTGTCTGAGACTGAAAATCAAAAACATATCCTTGGTTAAAGGACATGCGCGTATTCGGACCTTCGCCCGAAATAACATAAGGGTAAAGAGGCTGAGGATTAGGGACATTAATTCCCTGATAAGGAAACCCGAATGCAGAAATATCGGACATAATTAAAAACTAGACAAAAATGTTCTACCCCAACCTGAACCCGCTGTGCCAGTGCAAATATAAAGGCCAGAACCACTGGCTTTCATCTCTCCAAAGCTCCCAGCCTGATTGGACGCGCCAGTAAATTGCGGCAACCTGAAAAATACTCCACTAGCGAAATCCAAAGAAAGAGTATGAGCGCCTTTAGATAAGTGGTTTCTATCTTGGCCGTCTCCCAAAATAGAAGCTCCGCTATGGCCCGAAGCGATCAAACACCTTCTACCTCCGAGAATTGAAGAATACGCCCCAGAAGCCGTATTAAATGTCCCACCTGCGACAACGGCGTATGGTCCACGCACATAGTTACTCGCCCCACCACCAATAAAACCAAATTCTCCGTCAACACTCGCCGCATTACTGGTTCCTCCGACTACCGTAGAATACTGCGCATAGCAATAATTCCCAAGGCCGCCGCCAATAAAACTATATTCGGCAAGAGCTTGATTTGTTAATCCTCCGACAATACAGGAATAATCTCCAGTGCTTACATTGGAAGCTCCCCCTCCAATAAAAGTGTGGCTACTGGCGCTTACATTATCTTGACCGCCAGCAATAGAAGAATATGAATGAGAAGCTGTATTATTAATTCCCCCTCCAACATAAGAAGCATAGCCTGACGCTGTATTAAAATAGCCGCCAGCAATAGCAGACATTTCACCCACGAAATTAATATTTCCGCCACCAATAAAGGAATTCATACCCGATGAAATATTCCCATTGCCGCCTACAACCGAGCTGTAACCAAGAGCAACTTGGTTGTTTAATCCTCCTCCAATAAAAGTATAACCATTAGAACAAGTGTTTCCTTGTCCACCACCAATAACGCTAACGTGGGAACTAATAGTGTTCGCTGATCCGCCACCAATTACGCCAACATATCCAGTGATATTGTTATTCGAACCAGCCCCAATAAAACAACCATAATAATCTACAAATGGCCCAACCTTCATTCCAATGGAATTGGTCGAACCCGCCCCAATCATGGACTGGCTGGCAATAACATAATTTCCCGTTCCAGCGCCAATAGCTGAATTATCGTGAGTAACGATTAAATTCTGATCGCCGCCACCAATAAAAGAACAATCTCCTCCAACTCCGCCACTTGTTCCTCCAGCTATTGAGCTGTTGATAGCATAAGTTGAATTGCCAGTCCCACCACCAATAAAAGAATTAGCCCCAATGGCTTCATTAGAGTCACCCGCAGAAACAAAAGATTTCGCCCCAGTAAATTCATTAAACGACGCTCTATAATGAGCGCCAGATAAAACGGCGTCAATTTCGGCTGCTGTATTTGATAACGAGTATTCGGACATCTAGTTTAATTTACACGTTTTCTTCTACTGGAGCCGCAACGAGAATTAAACACCAGCACCGACAGACTCCGCATAAGACTGAATAATAGAATAAAGACTGGCGTGTTGTGTCGGCGTTAATGACGACGAAACATATCCAGCCGCTTGTCTTCGTAAAGAAGAACCTACTACTCCTGCATTATTATATCCGCACAAATAAAAAGTAAAATTTGGCAAATTTGTGCTAACTATAGAACGAAAGCCAATGATTTGGCCGTTTTTATATGCTTGTATCGCTAGGGAATCGCTTCTATTGGCCGCATAAAACCCAAGAGAACTGGAAACATTTGCTGTAATCGTCGTGCTGCTGGTGTTGCACAAAAACGTTGCTGTCGATGAATTGTTTGAGGCTATTCTATTTTGACCGAGCAAACCGCTTCCTTTTACCCCGCAATCATAAGACGCGCCACTGGAAGAAGTAATAATATAAGTTCCGAAACTAATGCTATTGCTTTGGGCGTTTGTCGCATTGAGCAAATTAACTCCTGTGTTAATCGCTCTTCCAACTCCTCCCGCAAAACCACGATCAGTTACAAATGTTGGGGTGCTAACTTTGGTTGCCGCTATTTGTGTTTTCCAGTTAAGAAGTCCAGCCTGTTCTGAATGCGCTGCAAGCATCCACAAACCGTCCAATTTTGACCATATTCCCGCAGTTTTTAAATTCTTGACAGTCGTATTGATTAAAGATTGGCGTGTTATATCTGGTTGAATAACCATTGTTGAGATAATAGCCTGAGCATCAATATCGAAAGATCCCCTTCTGCGGCTCGAAGCAATAACATTTAAAAGACTCATATAAAGTCCCAGCTATTTGTCGAACCCAATTTCTTTACGGCAAAAACGCCCCCGCCGCCAACATCAGCAACCGCATTATCGTTCGGCACAATATTTCCAGAAGAGGAAGAAAAAGAAATTAAACCAGCATTTGTCTCACGGCGAAAATAACAAGTCGAATCATCTGGCCAAGAAACGCCAGACGGCAAAATCAAAAGACATCCAGATGAATTCGTCAGTCTCCTATAATTCCAAACATCAGAAAGCCCTACAGTATAAACAGAATCAGAAATATCTAAAGAATTGGCTACAACTCCAATCATCGACCCACGAATATAACCAGAACTCGACCCACCCGACTCACTCGGCCCAACGGCAACTATTAAAGAGTTTCCTGTGTTGGCCGTTACTGTCAAGGCCCTGTCTGCGTCAGAAGTTACAGTCAGCACTCTTCCTGTATCGGCGGTGATGTAGATGCTAGCCGCCGCATCTGGAATAACGGTAACAGACATATTAGCAGCTTGTATTTAAGGTCGCTTTTTCTGAGGTAGAAATTGTTCCCATAAGAAGCCTTTCTGTGACTCCAGTAACATTTAAAATCGTGTCATAATAACACTCGCCAAATGGCAAAACATCAGTCCCCTCCTTTGACAAAGATAAACGAACTCCACTAGGTAAATTCTCTGTAATGGTAAAACCTGTAATCGGATCTAACCCATAAAACTCCACAATCTCTGACTTGACGCAAACGCCAGTGTCCGAAAGGTCGATATAACTTCCGTCGCTTCTCTGCAAGACTAACGAAAGAGAAAAATCGACTCCTTTTTCAATCGAAAAATTGTAAATTGCGGCTGACATTTCTTCTGTTTACACGGAAAAAGCCGCCCGAGTTTCCCCGAGCGGCTTTATTTCAACGGAGGTTGAATTTTTTACTTTTGCTTGGCGCGACCCACATTCAATGCCAACATATCAATAACAGAGTAGAGTTTGGCTTGCCAACCACTTTTTGGCGTTTTTGTTACGGCAGCAATAGCTGAAGCCAGCGTGACAACAGCGGTGAACACCTGAAACCAAGGGTTATCAGCAAACGGAGCGAGAATTTGAATAAAGTCCATACCTTCTATTACACTTCTTCATCTTCTTGGGAATCGGAAGATTCTGAATTAGGAAAAAGCTTATTATAAAAGTCCTGTTTTTGCTCTTCTGTAAGCCTTGAGATACTTTCCTTGGCGGAAGATTCAATTGCCCCCTGAATAATATTCAAAGCTTCACTCAGGCTTAAATCTGCGGCGATTTTTTGACAGGATTTTTGAAAAATTTGGCGCTCTTGGTCTTCTGTCATTCGAAACCTCCGTTGTTTTCTTGCTTATTGCGCGGGCTTTCCCTGTAAACTCGAACGTCAGGCTCCTTGTCGTTCTTTTTGTTTGAATTGGCATAAGCAACAAGCTTGATGACCTCGCCGTTTACTTTAACATGCCCGCTGTAGTATTGAAGGCCGCCAGAAGAAGTCTCCCTCCACAATGCTCCCAATTCTCGATTCTTCCAGTCTGCTTTCTTTTCTTCGTCTGTCATAATTTAATTAAATCCGTTGGTTGCAAATTCTAGTTGCTCCATAAAATAAGCCTTCTTAGGCTCAGGAGTAGCCGAATACATTTTCTTAAAGCGCCGATAGAGGCGTTTTTGAATGGGGTTCGGGTTTTTGAAATCGAATCCAATCATTTTGCGAATTGCTCTTGCTTTGATATTTCTCATAAAAGTGTGGCGGGGGATTGCTCCCCCGCTTTAGGATTAGCCAACCGAGGCAATGCTAGTCTTAGCGAACTTACGATTTCGATAGTTGTTGCGGTCATAGACCCGAACATACGAATCAGTCTCACCACGGAACTGAGCATTCAGAACCTCTCCACCAGTAGTCTTCAAGCCAAAAAATCGGCCCTTCGAATTGCGGATAATGTTCAATGCGTCGATTTGCTTTTGTGTCATACGTTTCATAAGTCCCTGTATATTAATGAATTAACCACCAAAGTCAAGAGAAAAGTTGAATTTTCTTCTCTCCATTTAAAATTCGTTTGGAAAGATCGGGAATGAGTTTTTTCTCAATAGAATCGTTCAAAACTTTAACGGAACCCTCTTCTTTAAAATTCTCGTCCACAAACCTCTTTAAGAACGGAAAGTTAAAAGAGAAATGACAATTTTGCAAATTAGCAGAAGCTTGCACTAATTTTAGTTTGTTGAACAATATTCTCCTCAAGCCCGCTTTATTCAAGGGAGAAAGAGGAAATTTATATTCAATCAGCCCAACAAGATCTTTGCTTGCATTAGAGTCGGAGGAAGATTCGTTTTTATGAAAACCCATTGAAACGCCAGTTTTCGCCCCTGAAGTTAAAAATATCTTACAGTTCGAAAAATCAGCGATATCTCCATTGGCCATTTGGACCTTTCCCTCTTTAAAAATTTGAGAAAGTAGGCCATCACAAGACCAATGAACCTTTTCAAAGTCGTCAATAATAATGACGCTATTAGGGTAAATTAAAACCTTCTCGGCCAAACTTGTGTTATTATTTTGCGGAGAAACAATTTTATATGGACCATAAGAATCTGAAAATTCAGTTCCATTATAGCTCAAGACATTGGCTCCAATTTTCTCCAATGAATTCCGAAGAGTTTGACAAAGTAGGGTTTTGCCTGTTGACCCTTCTCCGCTTACTAAAAAAACATCAGGGGCCGCAGGATTGTGTTTGTGGCTGATTCCCAAAGTAGAAGTTTTGAGCTTCTCGAAAAGGGATATAAGGCTCTTTTTGTTTCCGATAAATGATGACTTAATATCCTGACTAATCGCGCTGATTGTTGAGATTTTGTTCAATGGATTGCCTTTAGTTTCGAAGAAAGATTTCAAGTGATTTAAAGTTACCTCTGCATTGCTCTCCATGATCTTTTCCTCCCAAGCCACGATTTTCTCATTCAAATTTTCAAGTTCGGCATTAGGCACGGAGCCATTTTGTTCGACCGATTGCATAATTGATTTTTGTTGCTCTTTTACCTCTTGGTCCATTTCCCAAAATTTCACCTTAGCTTGTGCTCCGCAATGATCAATAACGTCGATAGCTTTATCGGGGTAATTCCTGTTGGGCATAAAGCGTTCACAAAAATCGACAACGTTAGAAATAAATTCTTGAGAATATTTCACGCCATGAAACTCTTCATAGTATTCGAGAATATCTGGCAGAATTTCTTGCATCTTGAACTTGGATGGAGCGCGAACAATAACCCTCTCAAAACGACGATCTAGTGCGGCGTCTCGTTTAATTGTGTGCGTATATTCATTAATAGTGGTCGCGCCGATACAAGAAATAGAGCCATCGGCGAGTGCTGGCTTGAGAATATTAGAAGCTTCAAGAGATGAGGAACTCCCTCCACCAGCACCAACTAGCGTATGAATTTCATCGATAAAAAGAATCAAGTTCGAGTATTTCTTTGCCTCTACAATGAATTCTTCAAGCCTTTTTTCAAACTGCCCTCTATACTGAGTTCCTGCGACCATGGAAGAAAGATTTAGGGAATAAATGACTTTATTACAAAGAAGGTCTGGGCTTTCTCCTTTAACGATCTTTTCGGCCAAAGCTTGGGCTAGACTGGTCTTTCCTCCACCAGCAACCCCAACGAGAATAACATTGGGTTTTTTCTTTCGGCAAAGAATAGTCGAAATTTCCTCTACCTTATTATCAAAATCGACAAATTTATCGAATTCCCCATTGGCCGCTTTGATATTCAAATTCTCTGCGAATTTAGATAGGATAGGATTATCCTCGAACATGGAAATCCAATCGGAAGGCCCATCGTCTTTTTCTTCTTGGGCGAATATTCCTCCACCATTTTCTAAAATTTCCTCCTTATCTTTGATAACGGCTGTAATTCTTTCAAAAAGTTTTTGAATAGTCGGATCACTAACGATTTCTTCTGTTGTTTTAACAGAAAAGAAAGATTTAATAGCTTTTGGGATATGCTCGTCAGAGAAGAAGGCTAAAAAAAGAATTTCGGGCGAAAGATAGTCTTGTTGAAATTGATCGACGGCTAACTGTTCAGCAAAGTCTAGAATACTTCGGGTCTTTTTAGAAAGATTATCGGAGCTTTTGGCTTTTTGTTTATATTGGATATATTTATTTGATTCTTCCCATAAGCCCTCCGCTTTAATTCCACACTTCTCTAAAGCATTAGAACAAGTCATGCTTATTTCAGACATGAAAGAGTTAAAAAATAAATCTTCTCCGACGCTTGGATGATTCAAGCTCAAAGCGGCAGACTTGGCCTTATTGAGAATTCCTTCTAGATGGGGTGTTAATTTAATCATTTTTAGTTTTCTTAATATCTCCGCTCCTCATATAAATGCTACAATCAACAATGTCAATAGAATCTACAAAAAATGTGTCGCCACTCTTTGAGCCATTGACAATGATTATGTCCTTCTTTGTCAACTTTTTCTCTTCCAAGAAGTTAGTTAGATTGGCCGCTCTACGGTTATCCATCAGTAGAAACTTTTGGGTAGCCTTGTTGTCGGAAACTGTCACTGACATATATTTATTCCCAGCGGCAGAAGTCTTGATATAAAAGTCGTCAACTTGGCCCGCCGTCTTAAATTTCTGTTGATCAGGAAGATCAGCAATCTCTTTGATATCCTGAAGAACGCCAAAATGATCCGTAAAGCAGTCCTTCAGTTCATGAGAATAGCTATATCCCAAAAGGCTCGTTTCGTAATACCATTTTGCAAATTTGTCGTGTTTACGATTTTGCTTATAGATGTCTCGATATTTCGCATAGTCTTTCTTGAATGTAACGAATCTCTTCTCTGAAATGATTGGCTTGTTGTCGTCTCCTAGTATTTTTTTCTCCACTACTTCGGCAATTGTATTGAGAAGATCGAAGCCAAAGCGTTCGCCTCCTTTTGTGAAGTTGCGTTTTTCGCGTTCTGTCAATAGGTTGAACGATTGCGCTTCTAGAACCATTTTGCTTCGATCATTCCCAGAGGAATCCATTGTTCCTGCTTGAATCAGTGCTGCTAGAACAGAGATATTAATGCCAGCCACTTTTGCTGCTACGAAAATTTCATACTTATTAGCGAGCCTCTTTCCCCTAAAGTCAACCAATGCTTCAAGAGCTTTAGAAGAGACTCCTTTGATTGTCGATAGGCCATAACGAATATTCTCTCCTTCGATAGAAAAGGTCATTTCGGACTTTTCTAGTGATGGAGGAAGGAGTTTAATTCCAAAGTCACAAAGTTCTTTGCTAATGGCTGAAATTTCAGCAAGAGGTTCGGGTTCAAATTCGGCAGACTCCAAAAGAGAAATGAAGAATTGTTGGGGATATTTATATTTTAGGTAAACCGTTTTTGCTGCAAGAGTCGCGTATGCCAAACTGTGCGATTTATTGAAGCCATACGATGCACTAGCCTCCACCACGGTCCAAAAATAATCGGCTACTTTTACGTCTAAGGTTTTGCTTCTTGCCGCAGAATAAATTTTTTCCTTCCACTCTCCAACTTCTTCCACCTTCTTTTTAGCAAGGCAGCGTCGAAGTTGTTCGGCTTCCTCCAGCGTAAATCCAAATACTCTGTTGGCAGCTTGTAGAGTATGCTCTTGGAACAGCATTACATTTTTAGAACTAGCCAAAATAGCGTCTAATTCTTCGTGAAGACCAAGTGATTGGGGTGTCTTCTTTTGCTCTTTATAGTCCGATACAAACTGAAGCGAGCTAGGCCGTGCTAAAGCGATGACATCAGAAAGTTCTTGAATATCAACAGGCTTGACTTCTCTACAGACCTTGTAATTAGTCTCTGCCGAAATTTGAAAAAGACCCATCGGTGAATTAAGATCCTGCAAAACTTGATAGATAAATGGATCAAGTGGGTCAATATCTTCCAGCTTTATTCCAAGTTTTTTACAAGTATTGTGTGCGACGGTTAGTGTCCTAAGTCCCAAAATATCGAACTTTACCATTAGATCAGATACGCCATTCATATCGTAGCCCGAAATCAATTCCCCCTCTTTCGTCCTCTGTAGCGGAATAAGATTTCCAATCGGTTCTGCGCTAATGGCCAGACCTGAAGGATGAACTCCAGAGTTCTTGTTAAGATTTTCTACCTTTAGTGCATTTTGATATGCGAGCGGATTCTTATCCGCCCATTCTTTGAATCTGGGAACTTCATTATAAGCTACTTCAAGGTCAGCAACAATACCATGCGACTTGGGAATTAAGTCACTAATGGCGCTAGCCTCAGATTCGTTATACTCACAAAAATATTTTGCAGCTTCTCGAATGCACAACTTGGAACTAAACGTATTAAAGGTTAAAATTTTCGAAGTTCTGCCTTTATGCTTATCTTTGATATATTTAATTACCAAGTGTCGTTTTTCATAGGAAATATCAGTATCTACGTCAGGAAGCAAACTTCCAACAAGGAACTCTTCGCCACTCTTTGAATACATTTTCTTCGCCCGAGACTTGGATACAAATCTCTCGAAAAACAAAGCATTAGGAATCGGATCAATGCCCGTTACACCTAACAAAAATAGCACTAATGAGCCGCAGCAACTCCCTCTACCATCCCCACTAGGAATGTCCTCGCGCTTACAAAAACTCAAAATATCCCAATTCAACAACACATAATCAGTAAACCCCAACTCCTCGAAAGTGTCTAATTCTTGTTTGGCGCGATCATAATAGTCTTGGCGGTTAGGCCATTTGTTTATTCCTTTTTCAAGAATTCCTTTGCGAACCAATGCTTTAAGAATATCAAAAGACGACGAAGATTCAGATAATCCAGAATCAATAGCCGCGAGTTCTTCTTTTGAGACAGAAATTTTGGGCAAACGAACGCCCACGTTCTCGGGTTCGCTGTATGGAATAAAGTCGTCAAACATTAGAGATTTAGTTTTTTCTTTAGTTCTTGGAAAATTTTGAAGGTCATTTCGCAATCGTAGCTTGCCGAATGAAGCGAGGCTTCGTCAAATGTAATGCCAAAGTGTTTCAACTGAGCCAACTGAGAAACTTTAGCCTTGAGAGTTCTGTCATTTAGGATCTTATATTGCCAACTTAACAGATCGCCGCTTTTTGGCCTCTCTAGGTTTTCCCTATAGGCTTTTCCTAGCGTTCGGGTATCATAGAGGCGCTTCAGATACGAGTAGTCTGGAGTCTTTCCACAAAGCTTCTGCAAGTGCGCCAAAACGAAAACATCGAAGTGGATGATGTTTTGGCCAATATTAATGTATTCAGGATTATACAAATATTTTTCGAATTTCGCCAAAACTTCCTGCGGGGGTCTTTTGCGTCGATTATATTCAGAATAAGAAAAACCAGTCAATTTAATAATAAAATCGCTTACTTGAAAATCTGGCCAATCTAGGTATTCGTCGTAGGATTTGACTAGACGATTTCCTTCATAGACATTCCAAGCCAATTGCCAAGGCAGAACATTACAAAGATTGAGGGAGTCTGTTTCAAAATCCCAAGAGATTGATTTTTGATTATAAGGAAGGCTCATTTATTTAGTAGATAAGATTCCCAGCAAAATTCATTAGAGCAAAAATGATCTAACATCGGATTCCCATAGTTTGGGCTTTTCCCGCCGCTGCGATTGGTCGTAGATTTATAGAATTGAAAGGCATCAAAATCATCATAATTCTCATAATAGATCGACTTCCCCATTTGCCTCTCAACACCCAAGCTATCCAACCCTTCGGAAATCAAAAAATCAAAAGGATGATTATTCTTTTCTTCAATATAAAAGTGATCGAATCCTTTGAGTTTTAGATCCGACATTCCAAAGTGGAAAATATTATTGAAAATGAACGAATCATAGAATGGGACAGCAATTCTAATATTCTTCAAATCGGCAGGTTTCAACTCTCCAAAGATTAAAAGTCCATCATCGCTACAATGTGTTCGCGTGAACAGTTTTTTGATATCCAAGACTCCAGCATCATTTTTGGCAAAGAAGACCAGCTTACTCGGCTTTTCTTCCTTAGACGACTGAACAACTGGCAAGCGAATCCCAAAGATCATCTGTATTCCAGAATTATCAAAAAGCTGAAAAGTCTTCCTAAATCCAGCTAGCGAATCCTCAATAAAAATTACTTGAGAGAGTTCTCGGGTTTTCGCTATTTCTAAAATTCGTTCAGGCCGCATAATACTGCGGCCAATAGAATAATGAGTCTTCCAAAAGGCTTCCATTGGCTTACCTTACAAAAGACTATGCGGTTTGTCAACCTTTTTCTTCCCAGCTTCTTCAATTTCATCCTTATAGGCGGCGAAGTCAATTAATTCGAGGGTTCTATGAACCCATTTATCCTCATAAATATAAACATCCAGCCCTTCAATCGTCCACCCGTGTTTCTTTAAAATTGAAGCGTAGAAACTCAACTGCAAAGCATACTTCGTTAATTTATTTGCTGGCAAATGAGAGAATGGAGCTTTGGGTTTACTGTGAGCTTCTTCTTTTTCCGCGCCGATGTTTACTTTATAGTCTTGGACTCGGGCGATTTTCTTTTTCTTATCAATAATAACCAATCGGTCAATCAAGCCTCCCCAACCAGTAGCCGAATCAGTTACGAGAGCTTCAGCCACAACTTCTTCTGCGCCATATTTTCTATCTAGCTTGTTGGTCAGTTTATTGAGGTCGGTGATTGTCTTTTTGAGAAATGGATGCTTCGGCATGGCATAATTGCCATCAACGTCCTTGCCAGAGGCTTTACGGGTGTCTGTGATCGTTTGGCCCGCTTTTTGGAAGTTAATATAATGTTCTAAAGCCAAATGCACGCAAGATCCGAACAGGCCAGCTACAGCTCCATTAGACGCCCACATATCTTCAATATCTTGTGCAGGAACGCCCCAATACTTTGAGCACTGTCTAGCGATCTTCTTAGAGTCAAAAGGATCATAAAAACGCTTAATAAATGTCGTCCCACCTTTGAGAACTTTACAACCTCCATTCCAGCGCATGTTATAAATATGCCGAGTCTCGTTAAAATCGACTACAACATCTGGCTCAGAAAAAGAATTCTTTGTGATGATTACGTCATAGTCCGACTCGTTTCGAAGAGGAATCTCAAACTTAACATAAATACCCACCAATTCGCAACCCTCAGAGTATTCAAAAGTAGTTTGGTTGTCTTTTTGATACCAAACTTGATCGACATGCGCCGAAACAGTCTTCAAATTATCTTCACACCAAGATTGAACACTAAAATCCAATCCTTCTTTCTTCCTTGGAACGTAGCCTATTTTAATTCCATGGTATTCTAGGCGAATCGCTTTTGGGTCATAAGTATTCTCGGGTTCTGCCGTAACAGAAAGTTTTTCGCCGCCTTTGATTTCAAGGGTTTTTAAACTTGGATTTTCTTTAATGGCGAAAGAAATACCTGCTACGCTTGCTGTGATTTTATTCATATAGGAAATTGTATTTTTTGATGAACTTTTTGAGAGAAGAGGAAAAAGAAGGATTCGGCTTGTTGAGTTGTTTTTCTATGAATCGAGCTTCTTCGATTACTTTTTTACAAGAGTCTTTATGAGAGAGATTGTCGAAGCTCTTCAAATAGACGGCCACATCTTCCTTATTCATAAGCCCGAAGTCATTTTTATGGGGAAGGCATAAGTAAAGCCTCTGGATGTCTATTACTTCAGATAACTTGAGGATAGCCTTGACTGCCCCAATTAGCCCTCTATTTTTTTCTGATTCAAAATCATTATTGAGCGCGACAACAATCTTCTCAACGGGCAAAGAAGAAAGTCGAGCAATGAATCTAGGAGAAAGAGAAAGACCGAAAGTAACCAAATTTTCTTCAACCTCTTTGTCATAAAGAGAAAGCGAATCACCGATTGACTCCACCAGAAAAACTCGTTTAGTATTTTTGATAGCATAAGAAGTAAGCTTTGTTGTATAATACGGGTAAAAATAATTCGAACTTTTGCCTTTATGCAGCCACTTTGGTTTATCGTTGTCTTCCAACATTTTGCGACCAGAGAAGCCGTGAATTTTGCCGTCTTGTCTGAAAATCGGGAAAACTAACCTTTGATACATTGCCCCTGAAGTCGCAAGCCCGCATTTGTAGTCTTTTAGTGTCTCGTAGGAAATTGATTTTGGCGCTCTGGTATAGAAATCATAATGTGGTAGAAGCTTTGAAAGACAAGACTTATCGAAAGCTTTTTCTTCGGTGAGTAGTTGTTTTTTGGGTGTGCGAGGTTCAGTGTTTTTGGAGCCATTTATGATGCTTTGGACTAAGCCGTTATCACTTGTCCCACAAGTAAGTTTTACTAATTCTTCAAACCTTTGAAAAGGTGTATCCTCTACATGATCCTTCCATGCGCCAGAATCTTTGTAGATTTGCAGAGCAGTTGGATTATCCCCGTCTCTATAGACGGCGGCAGCTTGCCAAAAATTGCCGCAATCTTTGAGTTTGTAGTTGAGGTTTTCTAGGATTTGTTGGTAGTTCGTCATATCTATCTATCTCCACACCACAACGCATTTTCTATACCGATCTTAATAAAAGTATTTCGCGCCTCTATTGCTATTTTATCCGCCTCTTCTTGAGATTCTGCCCTCCAAATATTTTCAAGAACTTCGCAAATCCACGTTCCTTTTGGAGCGAGTTTACCTAAAGACGAGCTAAGTTTTTTTAATTGTTCTTCTGGTGTCATTTAAATAGTTCTGGATTTTCAAAAATGTTGCCGCAGACGACCCAATAAGTCCAATCGGCCAGATTTACAAAATTATCATGAAGAGGATTTGGCGGCCCGTGTAAATTGGACACGTTATTATAAACAAAACAACACTCTTTTTCGTGCCAAGATACTACTATCTTGCAAAATGACCCAGAACCTCCGACCCTTTCGAGTATGTCTCCTTCGAAGATCCTTTTACCATTATTATCAATAAGTCCAGTAAATTGTTGAATGGTGTATCTATTTTCACAATCATTAATAAGACAATCTAACGCCTCATTTAAATTAGACCGTGGCGGGCAATAAATTTCGACCGCATCATTATGCCAGTTTTCGTTAGAATCCTCAAAGTTTTTCAAAAGATTATCCCATACCCGAAATTTAATTGTTCTCATAGATTATTCTATATTCTTTGATTTTGCCTTCAAACTCGGTAAAAAACCTAGTCCAAACATCGCCCTTGGCTTCATATACCGAATGGCTATTAGGGTTTATATACACAGAAACAGTTTGTTGAATTCCATCAGTGCCAAGAAGATAAAAGACATATTTATCTGTCGGGTTTATAAATTTAATCTTCATCTCGTAAAATCATGGGAATCCCTTCCATGTCATTTTCTTCGACGCTAATTGTATTGTTATTCATGGCGTCAACCATGTCTTGGAGATCTCCTTTTTCAATAATGCTGAAATTCTTGAAATCCAAATTAATGAAATTATTCTTCTGTGTCCCATCAGGCATCACAACAGGGTTAATTGCCCTCATAGGATCACTTCCAAGGTGTCGCGCAGCCAAATTGATCAGTTTGTGTGTCCCGAATCTATCGCCCTCTGTATGAAGCTCCTCAAGCAGCTTCTTGCGCAATAAGAAAAGCTGAGAACAGAATTGAGTAATGTTGTCTGAAAGACTTACCACGCTTTCATCTTCAACGATGTTTTCTGATGTTCTATTCGTTGTAATACCTAGCCTGTTTGATTGAACAGAAGACAACATCGAAACTGGTCTATGTCCGTCAAAACAAAGTTCCTTGTGGATGCATTGTTTAAATTTATGGACCATGTTCCCAACTTGTTGCCAACCATCGCCCTTACCAATATTCCCGAAATCACTTTTAATATAGTCAAAGCTAAAAATCATTTCGTTGCCTCGACCTACTTTCGAATAATAGAAGCGTTTCAAAAGAGAAACCATTTCATCAACAGAAAGACCAGCTACGTTTTCGTAGTAGAACTTCATTCCCTTGATCTTGGAGAAAGTATGGCGAACTAAATCAACCACTTCCTTTGGAGACATATTCTTGTATGAAGAGGTTCGCCATTTGCCAGTTTCCAAAAGGTGGCTGGGCAGTCCTGTCAAAGCAGACATTTGCCGATAGATAAGTTCTTCCTCGCTCATTTCTCCGTTGTCAAAGTGAAGAACTGGAACGTTATTATTCATCGCAGAAACCTTGGTGCAGAAGTCCATGGCAAATTGGCTTTTGCCAACCTTTGCGCGAGCAACAACAACCGTAATATTGCCACCTCTGAGAAGCGACCCATAAAGTTGATTGATCCGAGGATGCGGACCCATAAGACCAAAATTTTCAATAGGATTATTCCCACGTTCTTCAATCATAGGCTCCATAATCTCAAAAAGATTAACTGGCCCTTTTTCGCTCATCTCAAAATCTCGAATCGTCTTATTGTAAAGCTGGTCAGCCTTTTCTACGATTTCAGAGTATTTTAAATTGGGGTCTGTCTTTTTAACAAATTGAGCAACTTCTTTGCATGATTCGTAAATTTGCCGTCTGGCAGAGAATTTCTTTAACTCCTTAACAGAAGAAAGAAATACTTCTTCGCTGATCTTAAAAAATGCCAAACTAAAGACATACTCCGAAACGTCAATACAATCGGGGAAGGTTACTTTCAGTTGTTGAATTCTTTGAATAAGAATTGTTTCGTCAATTGACTCCGCATTATCGAGGGCGTGACGCAGCAACTTAAAAATCGAAATATTGATTTTCGAATCTTCAGAATAGAAGTCAGACTCTTTGATAAATGCCGCAATTTCCTCCCACTTGTGTTGATGTTGGAGGATTCCGCAGAGGACCTGTTTTTCGATTTCGTATGAAAATATCATTGATTGATTGCGTTTTCTTCAGCGTCTAGGAATAACTCCATCGCCCTTCTAAGGGCAAAATGGACACAGGAATTTTCTACCCGAGAAAGAATGGTCGGATCTCCTTTGTCGTTTACGGCGAGAAGGATAAAACCCTTATTCGCTCCAGAAGAAGAACCAGTTGCGTCATAAAGTTTAGACAGCAGAGATTCGGGGATTGTGTTTTTCATATAATTTTTAGTGATTTCAGCAGTTTTATATTAATATCTTCCGATTCCAGCACTCTAATAAGAGTAATTCCATTTCTCTCACAGAAATCCTCTTTCATTTGGTCCCTATGGAGTTGCCCAAGGAACTTCTGGCGATTCCCGCCATGGAAGAATGGGTTGTATTGGTAATGTTGATTGCCATCGACTTCAAGAGCAATCTGCCTGTTAGAATTGAAAAAGTCAAGCGTTAATCTTGTCCCAAGCACAGGAAATTCCTCGAAAACTATATCCGCAAACCAATAGGGATACAACAACTGCTTAACGCGGGACTGAATCTTAGAGCGGCATTTCCCGTTCCACTTGATTAGATATTTGGTCGCGTGTTTTAATTTTGCTGGCTTGCCTGATTTTGCGGAGATAAAAATCATAAGTTCAGCTTCTCCTTTATTTTCAATTCATTCTTCAAATCATCGTCATCAATCTCTATATATTCAAACCCATTCAAAACCACCCAATCCATTTTCTTGAAATCGCGTTTTGCGCTGGCAAGGAAGTTTGGCCGATTCTTGTGGAAGAATTGATTAAATTGGTGACTACCCTTGGGAGAAATCTCTACTACAATTCCGAGAGTAAAGTTGATCAAATCAATCCTCATTTTCGAAGAAGGAATATAAAACTCCTCACAAACAGAATGGCCCGCCCAATATGGGCGCAAAATATCTTTTACAACCTTCTGAGGATTGCTGACTTTTTTATCCCAATCTATGGAATACTTTGAGGTATTGATTGAGACTTCTCGGCCATATAGATTTTTAATTTTCAAGGAAAAGTTTTAGGAATTTTTGGTATAGATAGTTCGTAATTTCTGGATTAGACTCCAGCCAATCTTTTAATTTAGCCAAACCTTGCAATTGAAAATCATCATCGCCGAGGTCAAACTTCGCCGCTTTGAGTTCTGATATAAAATCAGAATCAAATTTAAGCCAAGAACCTCTTTTCTCGATATATCCCCAAGTGACAAGAAGATCGGCAATTTCATATTCTTTCCAGACAGATTTACCCTTCTTTTCTCCATGTTTAACTGGATATTTAACGATGATGTCGATTCTTTCTTTTACCCCTTTAGACAAACCTACCTCGCAATAATGTCCAACAACTTTGCCCCCTTCTTCAATATTTTTATCTTTTGTTCGACCCTTGAAGTTCCACACTTGGTTTACTCCGTGAGTAAGGGCATTCGAGCCGCCTCCACCAACGGTTTTATTTTGGTTTTTGGGAGTATATTGACCCTCGACAGATGCTCTCATTTGACTCAAAACAAAGAGACAGTGACCTAGTTTATTGAGGATTGCTCCAGCCTTCTTAAAGAGAAGAGACATCAACAGTCCGCCAGCGGCGACCTTTTCTCCCTCTGCGGTAACTTTGTCGTCGTCGTCTCTGCGAATTAGAGCGTCCGCAGAATCAATACCAATCAAATATCTGAATTTGTTTTCGTTGTTCTTTACGAGATCGTTAATCATGTCAATGATTAACTCATAAATATGACTCTCAACAACAAAAATTGTTCCGACCTCCCAATCTTCAGGGGTATAAACAAATGTAGCGTCAATACGATCTACCGCTTCTAAATGTCGCCCTTCAGCATCAAACCACACTCCTTTTGAATTTTCGATTGTCTTGAGTCCATTAGCGATACAAGTTAGAACGCAATGAGTTTTTCCGCCAAAGCTTGCCCCATTGACTTTAATCCCGCCAGCCTTAAATCCTCCACCGAGTTCTGCATCAAATTGCAAAGATCCTGTAGAAGCCTTCCATTTTACTGTTTCTTGGAAATTAAGGTGATCGCCTTTGAATTTTTGCATCAAAAGCTCCATTTGTTTTTTGGAGGTATCGCCTAAATCTTCTTTTTTCTTTGCTGCCATATTGTTAGTCTAAAAATTTCCTAATGCTGAGAACCTTAATGTTCGACTTATCATCGCCAGATTTAACTCCCGTGTCCACGGGTTTTTCATATTCTTCGATCTTATAGTGGAATTCTCGAAGTTTTTTGGCCAAATATTTTTTGCCGTCTTCAGTCTTAAACCACAAAATGTTGTTCAATTTAAATGGTGGTGGGCCGACCTTCGCCATAAAATCAATCTCTTCTGGATACCAAGAGAAGATTTCGTGGACTGTAATTATGTCCACTTTATTGGCCTTGAATTCGTTGCCAACCCGCAACATGCGCCTCAAGAATGCTCGCTTACTGAGCATCGAGTGTTTCGGTGGCTTGATTTTTTTAGCGCGTGTCGCCATGTAAGCGACTCTATTTCAATGGGTTGAAAATGTCAAGGAGTTTTTTTAAGCCCTTGAATATCCCATGCGACCATCTGACGAACCAATTCTTTAAAATTGACTTTTGGTTGCCAATTTAATTCTTTTTTAATCAAGCTATTATCTCCAAGCAGGGGGCTAGACTTCGATCTAACCAAAGAAGAATCTACTGTAACTAGCTTCTGACTGGCGAATTCAGCAAAGTCCGCCAAATAATTAGGAAGAATATAATATTCATTGAGTTTTTCTCCAACCCAAGTTCCTTCGATTCCCGCTGCTTGAAACGCTTGTTCAACAAATTCTTTTACTGTATGGCTCTCTCCTGAAGAAATGATATAGTCTTTGGGAACGGCGGCCTGCGTCATCAAAAATGCCGCCTCAACACCATCACCAGCAAAAGACCAATCCTTCTCAGTATTTAAATCCCCCAATTGAATTGGCTCAAAAGCTTCTCCTTTTTCCAAAGCTTTTTTAATTCTGGCTACTCCTCTAGTGATTTTTCGAGTAACATAAACAGGAGATCTTTCAGTTGATTCTTGATTATAAAATATTCCGCTCACAGCAAAAAGATTATATTTTTGTCGATAAGTGTCTATAATTTCCCTAGCAGAATTCTTAGAGACTCCGTAAATTGAATTGGGGTGTTTTGAAGTATTTTCGGTCTGCGGGTATTCGCCGCAATTACCAAAAATTTCAGAAGAACAAGCATTAAAAAAACGACATTCTGGACACAAACGCAAAATAGCATCAAGCATATTAAGAACCGATATGGTATTAATAGACATTGTAGCGACAGGCCAATTCCAACAATCAGGAACAAACGCACTGCCAGCAAAATTAAAAAAGTAATCTGGTCGCTCTTTTTCTATTAGGCTAAAAATACTTGCCTGATCGGTGACATCTAAATGGACTGATTTAAAATTAGGATTCTTATTTAGATAATGACTTGCAGAGGACCCTTTCTCCACAAATTCTGCCCCGACCACTTCAAACCCATAAGAAAGAAGAAGCTCGGCCATATAACTTCCGAGATTCCCAGAAGTTCCTGTTACAATACATTTTAAAGGATTCATATTTTAATAAAGAAAGAGTTGAGGCCATCATCTGTGGTTGTCTGCAACTGCAAATTATGCTCCAAGCAAAACTCATCTACAGCATCACAAACCTCAAAAAACTGCTCTCTATTATAGTCATGACCAGCTATAATTCCACCGCTCTTTATTACCCTAAGTGATTCGGCCAATTCTTTCTTTGTGTGTTCGTATTGGTGGCTTGAATCTATGTAAATGAAGTCAAAATAGCCCTCTGGAAAACTTTTTAAAAATTCGACAGAATCACTCTTTTTTATAAAAACATTTTCGGTATTAGAAAATTTACCCTCAACCATTCTAAGAAGCTTGCCTCCATGATAAATTTCAATATTATTTCCATTAACATCGCCGCTCTGAACGATCCCGTCAAAAAGATCAACAAGATATAGCTCTTTTGGTTGGCAGAGATTATATATCTCCTGAGAGAACTCTCCTTTAAAGACTCCCAACTCTGCAATAATAAGATCCTTATTTAAGGACTTCAGTAATTCTATTCTTGTTTTCATTTAGAAATTTTTCCATTTTCTGTTTTTTGCCGAACATTGCGTTTTCAAATCCGCAAAAGTGATAAAGCTTTCGAAAGGCCGTAAAACAATTTTTGTGAGCATCGAAAACAGTTAAATAAGTAAAATTCAAAGCTTTATTGAGATCGAATCTAGTCTCCTGAAGAACGGCGTAATTAAAGCTAGACTGCTCAAGAATAGCATTCTCCATAACGCTTTGGCTCTTACAATTCTCAAATAGCTTTCTGACTCTGGCTAAAAACTCAATATTCTTAAAGGCAAACGACCCAGCATTGATTCCAAAAAAATGAGAGATCTTATCTGAGTATCCTTGCGTAATGTCAAACGGATATTTAAACCAGTATCTTCCTTGCTCGCATGGAGCATTCATTAGCTTAGATTCTTGAGTTATAGATAATGGGCGATCATCGAAAAGAAGTCCCAAATCTCCAAAAAACAAAATATCAGAATCTAAATAAATATACTGATCGTAGCCTTCTGGAATTTGATCTGAGTATTTCAGGAAACCAATATAATTACCGCAAGAATCATCAACATATACTTTATGTCCACAATCACAATCCTTATCAGAAATAATGGCAAAATCGAACTCTCCATCAATATGAGATAACATCATATCAATACATTCAATAGAACCATCCTTGAAATCAGAAACGGTATAAAGAAGAGTTTTCATCGAAGAAGTGATGAGATTTCATTTTGAGCCGTTCTTTGATAAACGGCCAGAATAGACCAATAGACCTTTAAATCGAGATCTTGAATTGCATAATTAAGCTGCCAGTCAAAGGGTGCGACTGGAGTTAAAGTATGATCAAAGATTTTCTGAGCAGATTTCGGATTCACCATATAGCAATGAGCATATCGGCTCGTCATCCATGGTGCTGTTTGAATAATAGTTGACCCCTGAATGTCTGCTTCTGGATAAGAACCAATAAATAACAAATCTCCATCGCCATCCAAAAAGTCTTCTGCGGCCAAATTGCAGAACTCTTTAAAATTGAAAAAAGGCTCCTTAATATCATCTTCTAGAATAACCCCTATGTTTTTTCGGGCACAAATTCTTTTTATAGCCTCTTGTTGTTTGAGATAGAGGGATATTTCAGCTTCATTTAAATATGAGCCATTTGCAGAATGCGGGCAAAAGGTTCTTTGGAAATTTTTTACTTCGGGGCTTTCTGGTAAAAATGATTCGATCCAATCAGCCTTGATTCTTTCTCGACTAAAGAAAGCCTCCATATATTCTGCTCTCTCTACAGCGGGCAGATGGTGCAAACAATAAAAGTCAATATCCATTAGATTGCAAGATTATGTTTAATAGCTAAGGCGTCAAAATCCTCCAAAGAACGATGAACCTTATGTGGCGGCGGAACACCGCCCGACTCCAAGAGCCAATGCTTGGCCCAGAAGTTTTCATTTCTCAAAAGTCTCGCGTCTAAATTAACGTATCCTTCATGAACGACAAACGGAAAATTGCCGCTCTGCAAGTCTTCTAGCTTTTTTGAAAATTGAGTAGATCTTGCTATATACCCGTTCGCATCGATCAGTTCACAAGAATCACTAACTTGAGTATTTATTGTTCCGTCTGGCTTTCTTGCATAATTCACAGGCCCACGAAACAAACCATCTTTGTGAATATACCATTTAGGAGTAATTGAGAAATAATGGTCTTTGTCTTTATATAAATTAATAGACGGAACCATATAGCAGTCAAAAAAATATTCCCCCAAAAGACCATAAGCCATCGTTGTCCACATGGGTTTTTGCCATTGTGGAATGTATTCGTCCATATCTAAACCAACCTTTATCTCGGATGTCGTAGATTGGAGGGCATTATTTTTGATTTTACCGTCAAGCCATGGATCTTTATAAGAATAATGAGATTCGACAATAACCAAATTTGAGAATTCTTCTTTTAGTTTTTTTAATTCCTCAAGAGTCCCATCTTCGCTAGTGTTTACGCAAATTACAACCTCGTCAGCGAAAGCGCAGAACCTATTTATCGACTTTTTATAGTCGAATCCGTTTTTGATCAAATTAAATGCGCTGGAATAAATAGAAATCATTGCCATATAAAATCGTAATAAGCTTTCTGTCTTGCACCAATTTCTCGGCAAGAATCCATATTCAAACGACTCAAATCAAGATCAACTCTGACAACTGAATTCGGAATGATGTAAATTTGGCCTTTTCTGGAAATTTGATAACACATATTACAGTGGTCACAATTAACATCTGCGCTCCATCTTACGGCATTGAAAACATTACTCTTAATAAGAGCAAACCCGCCGAACGCCGAAAGAACCTTAATTGGCTTGCCGCTCTTCCAATCTTCTTGGTCTTGTTTTAAAAATGATGGACAGTCTGTGAAATAGATTCCTTTATTGCCAAAATTATCCCTATATGCGTAAACATCATAATAAGAATCAGGCCCGCCAAATGTTAAATCCTCAATTGGTTGGCGCACATTTGGAGTCACCATTACGGCGTCTTCAAGTGTGTCAAGCGATAAAAGCTGAATCATGAAGTTCAACTTATTGAAACGAATATCAGAATCAATCAAAAGAGAGTAATCAGATTTATTTTCTCCAGCCAAATCTTTACATTTATTGCGGCACTCGCAGAGGAATCTCATTCTTTCTGGATCGGTCACAGAGCCGAATTTCTTTGCGCCGAGATCTTCATATAAAAATTCACCTTTTCGAGAAGAAAGCCAATTTTTAATTAGTTCTCTGGTATTATCTTTCGAATCATTCTCATAAAAGAAATAAGAAAACTCAATTCTATGACTATCTTCAATACTTTCCAACTGAGAAAAAAGCCTTGGAAGACTTTCTTCAGAATCTCGAAAGATGCAAAAAACAGAGACTTTCATTAGAAAGGTTGTTCCCAGATTGGACCATGATTTGCCGCCTCTAGGATAGCGATTGCTTGTCTAAAGTCAGCGGCGTTGCTCGCCTCTAAGTCTGCTTGAGATTCGTCCCCTCGGGCGCGATTGATGGGTTCATTAGTTTCACATACTTCGAGTGCTATTTTTAGTTGGTCGATTGACGCTTTCATGTTGTTATTATAGATTCGCCATCTAAATTTTCAAGAAATTCTCAAACTCTGTTTCTCCTGTCTCAATCATTTTCAAAACATAAGGAACGCAATACTGACATTTTGAACAGCAGAGGTTCTTTTCTTTTAGTTCTTCTAGGGACTCTTTTTGGAGAAGAATTTGGATTTCCGAGAATGAAATATTATGGCAGATACACTTCTTTATCTGAGAGGGCATGCGCCATTTTCACACTCCAGTCCATCAATCAATTCCGAACCAACATCAAACATAGAATCAATAGGCTTGACTCTTTTGATTTGTCGGTTGTATTCCTCTTCCGAGATTTCTTCCAAAGGAGCTTGGACGAACCCGTGCTTGGAGTGCATTAGGAAGCTGAGAGTCTTCATATTTTTATCATAATTCTCGCTCATCCATGTCTTAATCGCGCCAAGCTCTTCTGGCTTATAATAAACCGTTACCGAAACAGAATTATCTGCCCAAATTTTCTGAAGCTTTTTGGTAAGTTCGAGTTGATCTACTGCCCCCATTTGATCAGCCGTAATTGTGGAAGGTTCAAATTCGCACGGGAATTCAATAACAGTCATTCCATAATCTTCACTGCTGTCAAAGCGCCGAACGTATTCGGTCTTGTAGCCAGCGTCACGACAAAGTTTAACCAAAGGATCAGAACTGGCCATTCTCACCCTACGAATGAGATAACGAGAATAGGCGGGATGAACCCCAGAAGTCGCCCCTCCAAGAAGGGATAGTGTGCCAGAAGGTTTCACTGTCGTCAATTTGATGCTTTCGGGGATCGCTAATTGCATGCTCCAAGACTTATCGAACATTTTAAGCTCTCTGTAGCACTCGTCCAACCACTCCAACTTATCCAAAGCCTGACAAACACCAGTAACTCCTAGGCCAATGCGGCGATTCTTTTTGACAATTTTATCTGTCTTTTCGTAAAGCGCGGGCAAATTCCATACGGCTTTTTGAGTCTTATAGAGAAGTTTGGCGCAATCAATTAACTGTTCTTTTGACTCGATATTATTGAGATACAATTCTGAAAGATTGCAGGCTTCTCCGTCTGCCAAAGTAATTTCAGCGCATGGATTTACGCCCTCACAGTTGTCCTTTTTCTCTTCTCCAATTCTGCCAAATTTTTGGCAAAGTTTCATATTGATGAATCCGTAAGGTTCTCCCTTAGCCATTCCAGTTTTTGGATCAATAGTATATCCATTCTCCCAAACCTCATTGCTGATATGCGCGTAAGAATCAGCCTCAATGCTATTGTTTGATTTGCCTCTCCAATTTGGGATATCTCCATCGCTCCACTTTTTGGCCCTTAAATAAAGGTAGTCGTCAGGATCGCCAATTGCTATCTCTGCGCTACGTCTGACATTTCCCGCGACAACAATATCTCCAATGATATTATTAATATCCAAGACATCAACAGATCTTAGCTTCTTGCCTTCGCGATTGGTCAAAACTCCAGCAATAGATTCAAGACCCTCTACTAGAATTTGTGGACCGCTGGCCGTTCCTCCAAATCCTTGAATTGGTTCTCCAGCGCCTCTAACCAAAATAGTAGAATACGAAAACGACTTGCCTGTAACAAAGAACGACTGAATAACCTTTCTAAGCAATTCCACCCATCCTTGTCGAGAGTCTGGGACAATAAAATCTGCGTCTTTTTCTTTATTATGGGTAATGTGAACGCCGCGTTTTACTCTCGGAAGTTCGTGGATGTCTTCGCGGCGAACGGAAAAGCCAACTCCTCCACCAAGCATTAAATGTTCAAATACAAAACAAAAATCCTCGATCTCTCTCATCGAGACATACCAGCAATTAAGAAGGGACGCAAGGCCAAACCTATCCACCGTAGAGGTCCCCAACTGCCACAGCATTCGGCCAGCAAAATTACACTTGAGATTAAAGACCAAATCAAAGAGTCTTTGAGCTTCTTCTGGAGAATATTTTGCGCCAATCTTTTGTGCTCCATTAATACAACGGGCAACTGTCTGCCACCATTCTTCGCTTACTCCATCACAAATCTTTCTCGCATAAGTCCTCTTATAAACAATATAGCCTAGTCCATTGAATCCCCATTTAGGGTTTGTTCCTTCATAAGGAGCAAGAAATTCCCTTGGCAGGATCTCTGAATAACAATGCTTGTCCTTATATGCCCGCTCCTCTTGTAAAACCTCGTCCTTGATCATAGTCATGTCTTTTACACATTCTAAGGCAAGAAAAAGATTTTAGCAAGAACTTTCTCAAAGAAAATTCTCGTCTGCGCCAGCCTACTATATGAAATCGAGCATCGCGAGATTTCACACATTGTAAACGCGCAACTGCATCGTATTTACAGAGTCAATTGTTGTAGAATTTAATAAAGAATAGCTGAGTCTAATTATTCTGGAATGGAGAAATCAAACGAAACTTTTGCGAATCCTGATTTCGCAATGCAAGGATAATTAGCGAAGCTTGCGTAGAACAAACGAAACTTTGGTTTACTGCTGTTCAAGCAAATTGGAAAGGCGAAACGGTAATTTAAATCGGGACAGGCGAAACTTTTGCGCATCCGTCCCGCTTCTGTTTCAATTATACAGACAATTTATTTCGTGTCAAGCTTTTTTTTTCAAAAATCTTCCATTATTTTCATTTCGCCGTCTTCCTTCTTAAATCTTCCACAAAATAAAGATTATACTGGGCGACCCAACGACTGTTTGAATCGCTTGTTATAGTGTAAAAAAGACTTGACTTTTCATAACTCGTTGACTATTATAGCACAATGTTGACGGCAACCGTTTCAAACCTTGATGGAATTCGACCTCCCGCGCACGCGGGCGATGTTGGATTTGACCTTATCGCAGCTTCGGAACCTCGATTCGTTGGCAATCCTCCGTCTATTCAATATGTTGAATATGATACAGAAGTAAGAATTAAGCCTCCAAAGGGCCACTTCTCTCTAATTTTCCCACGATCATCTATTTCTAATTATACTTTAGCTCTAGCTAATAGCGTCGGAGTTATTGATGAAGGCTATCGTGGAAACATAATAATTAGATTTCGCGTAGTCTATCAAACTGGAGAATTGAAATTTTATAAAAAGGGAGACAAAATTGCCCAACTGGTGTTTATGCCATCAGTTATCCCTACTCTTGTTGAGGGGGACGTAGATGAAACAGAACGAGGAACTGGTGCTTTTGGAAGCACGGGAAACTAATATTACAGTAATATGATTGGAAATCTAATAAGCAAAACAATTAAAATAGTAACCCTACCTCTCGACGCAGCGAATGTCGGTCTAGACATCGCAACTGGAGGGAGCGGCTCAAAACGCAGCCGAACAAACTATAACGACTGTAGCCCACTAGGAGATCTCGAACGCTTGCGTGACAAAATTGCAGAAGCGGCCAAAGAAATTGACGACAACTGAATTATGGAAATTATCGCTGTATCAGGAATCGCCCGTTCTGGCAAAGACACATTCGCAGATTGCCTTGCGAAAGAAGTTTCCGACATGTTCCCCAACCTTAAAGTCCGAAGGGAGAGTCTAGCTTCCTTTCTCAAAGATGAAATGGCTGGGTTCTTGATGGAGAAATTCAATAAAGACATTTACTCGCTAGAAGGAGAAGAGAAGGAAAAGTTTCGACCTTTGCTTGTGGCGTATGGATTCGCAAAACGGTTGGATACAAAAGGAACCTACTTTACTTCTCTTCTCCAAAAAAAGATGGAGACGGAGAACGCTGACATATATATCATTTCTGATCTTCGATATGCAGAATCAGAATCAGATGAACTTTCGTGGTTAAAGAATCAAGGAGGCAAGCTTATCCATATTCGTCGCTACAATATAAAAAACGGCCAAAAACAATACATCAAACCCCCAAATTCTGACGAAAAGAAGAACGATCCTCTTCTCGAAAAGAATGCCGACTTCCATATTGATTGGGAATCTGCTTCTTCTCCACAAGAACTAAATAAAGAGGCTTCTAGATATTGCCAAAACTTCATCCATCAGAACATCAAGCTTTTCCTATGAGCGAATCAACCGATACAGAACTAGCTTTCAAAGTTCAAAAGGTAAACGACGAAGAGGCCCTTGGGGAGTTGATTTCTAGGCATTCTGGTATATACGTTGATATGATTCGAAAGTTTGGTGGGAAGTCTCTTACTGAGAATCAGGTTGCAGATTTAATGGGAGAAAAGGATTTTAATATCTATAAAGCCGCGATTGAGTATAACCCAGATAAAAGCAAATTCTCTACTTTCCTTGCCATCAAGACGAAGTATCTTTGCCTTACTAGCAAGACCGTAAATAAAAAAACTAACCACTTCGTTGACTTTGACGAAGAAAGCTTCCGATTAGCCTCGAACTCGGTTCCTCCAGACGAAGCCTCTGCTGATAATGAAATTATCGCAAAACTTTATTCAATAATTGACCGCCATCCAGATAAGCTCGTTAGGCAAATTTTCGAAGAGAGATACTTTTCAGGAAAGAACAACAAACTAAAATCTTGGAAAGAGATTTCCAAATCAGTGGGGCTTTCTATCCAAGGGGTAATTAACATTCACAACAGAACTCTTCCAGAATTTCAAAAACAACTACAACATGCAGAAATTACATTTTGATGGGCCGATCAATCCTCTGAGCTTGGGGAATGTATCGTTTAATCTTCTCCGTGAAATGCGGAGAAAGAATATGGATATCGTTCTTTTCCCCACTGGAAATACGGCAAATTTTGAAGCCTTTGATAAGGCCGACCCAAAGTTGATTGACTGGATCAAGCAGAGCGGCTTTTCTCGCCTCAAGAGAATCGATAAGGACGCTCCGACTCTCAAGAACTGGCACATTAATGGTTCAGAGTCTAGGGTCGCTCCTAGACAGTTTCTATACACCTACTACGAAACAGACTCTCCCACCGAAGAAGAAGTTGCTCTAGTAAAAGCCCAAAACCACGTATTCTTTTCTTCTTCTTTTGCGGCGGATTGTTTTGAAAAAGCTGGTTGTGAGAATGTAAGTTTTGTTCCTCTCGGATTTGACGAGGACTTTCACATTACAGGAAAGAAATTTCCAGATGAAGTTATTCATTTCGGGCTAATTGGCAAATTCGAACGGCGAAAAAATACTCGTCAAATCATTCAAACTTGGCTTAAAAAATACGGCAACAATAACAAGTATCTTCTTACTTGCCTAGTCAATAATCCCTTCTTCAAACAAGAAGACTACCAAAAAATCATTTCTGATACTTTGGGCGGAAAGACTTGGAGTAATATTAACTTTCTCCCGACATTAGCTAAAAACTCAGAAGTAAATGAAGTTTTGAATGCTATTGATATTGATTTATCTGGATATAGCAATGGCGAGGGCTGGGCGCTTCCAGCATTTAATGCTACGGCTTTGGGCAAGTGGTCAATCGTCTCGAATTATTCCGCGCACAAAGATTGGGCGACTGACAAAAATGCCATTCTAGTCGAGCCAATTGGAATTCAGCCTTGCTATGATAATTACTTCTTTCGGCCAAATCAACCATTCTCGCAAGGAAACTATTGCCAACTCAGTGAAGAGTCTCTAGTGGCCGCAATGGAAGAAGCAGAACGCCGAGCCAAAACAATTAACTCTCAAGGACTTCTTCTTCAAGAAAAGTTCACTTATAAGAAATCAATCGAACAAATACTCCAAAAAATCAATGAAATCTAAAATGCCAGACTGGTTTGTAAGAGAACACGATAAAGCCGTCGAAAATATAAAAATTGCCAATGATGCTGAAAAATGCGGATTTACAAGAGATCAATTTATAGAATGCTCAAGTAAAATTTCTCAAATAACTGGCCGATCTGTATCGGAATGTGCAGATTCTCTTGTCTCTGTCTGTCGAGCATTTGATCGGGCGAGTTATAAGACTCAACACGCCTCCGAATCATTTGAGGAAATGAGAAAAACGATGCTTGCTCGCGCCCCTTTCTTATGTCGCTGGTGGCTCAGAACTCGCCCATGCAAAAAGGCTGTTCAATTGAATAACTATATTCCTGCTTGCGTAGAATTTTATGTTCCTTGGTGGGCTTGGCCGCTTGAGTTGACTCATAGACTAATTTTCGGAACCACTAAAATTCAATAATATGCCTCCGCTCTATACATATCTCAATGAAGAAACAGGGGAAGCAAAAGATGTTCTCCAGTCAATGAGTGAAAAACACGAATTTTTCGAAGATGGGGTTCAGTGGAAAAGAATCTTTTATGCGCCACAAATGTCAATCGACACAAAAGTTGACCCATATTCAGCAAAAGACTTCTCTAAAGCCACAAACAAAAAAGGAACAATTGGAGACATGATGGATCTATCCGCCGAACTCTCTGACAAAAGAGCGAATAAAGACGGAACCGATCCCGTAAAACAGAAACATTTCCAAGACTACGAGAAGAAAAATAAGAAAAAACATTTGTTAGATAAGCCGAAGGTTATTGAGAGTTCTTTTGCTAAGATTGAATTTTAACATGGTCCGAGAGTTGTCGCAACAACAGTATCTCCAACAAGTCCATAATATTGAGTATAACGGTTGAGGGTAGAAGGCAAAACACTGGCGCAATTTTCTACTGAAACAAATTCTGCGCTCGCGTCAAAAATCCCATAACTACCAGCTTCTCTCACTCCAGACAAAATATTACCGACATAACCCGAACAGCTTATTTCTTGATTGAATATTTTGTTAGGCTTTGAGGTATCTGATTCATAGCGAGGCGTTCTGATTTTAAATTGATATTCATCATCCCCGCCTAAGAAGGTTTGATCTACAAACGAAACAATATAGTCTTCATTCTCCAAAACTTGAAATTGGTTAATCGGTGATATTCCATTGAAAGAAATCAAGTCTCCAGTTTGAAATTTATGAGGAGAAAATACAAACTCGCTACCACTTTCAAATCGGCAAAAATAACCAGTTTTTTCTTTCGTTAAGACTCTTGCTACTCCATTGATAATATCAATTGGAGAAAAAGACCAAGCACAAGAAATTGGATCACAAGATTTTGTCTCTTTGACAGCTATTTGAGTTGGTGTTCTATCATATATGTAAGTGTAGTGAGGAGCCGTGCCATTCAATGGCCCCAGTCTGCCATAATCAAATTCACAAATATGATGAATTTGGTTGCCAATCATTAGTCCGCTAGTTGGATCAGTGATTCCCAAATATTTTCCGCTCACGATTCCTGTTATTGGATATGTTGCGTAGTAATGTTTTTTTCTTTTTTTGGCTGTGATTGAGTTCACTGTTATTGAAACAGGCGCAAATTCACAAGTCCTGTCCCATTCGTCCCCATCGACATTGGCATCTTCTTGGATGATTCTGCCAAAGCCACCATAATTAAAGAAATGGGCGCGATATAGACTTTGAGTTTCTTGGCAATAAAGATTGCCGAGAATTGGTCCGACAGTTCTAAAAGAAGATGTCGTCCAAGTAGGAGAGTCATTTGAATAATTGCCAAGAGGAGGTGCATAAGACGGCCCAACAACTGGACCAGCAGGGCCGCCGTGGTCAATTGTTGCCGATCTATCCCCCCCTAATTCTGGCGCGGGTTCAATGATATAGCCTTGTTGTGGGGCTTCGAAGAAGCCTGTTGCAGACGCCCAATTAGAACTTTTGGCACGATTATACCACGGGTGGAGATGAAAAGCGGTAGGTGTTGTATATCTTCCCTTCCAGAAATATTGACTAAACTCATCTTTCCATTGGGAGTTTATTTCAGAACCTGTAGGAGTGATCTTGTCGTAAAGAGAGAAAGGCAAATAGTCTTCTCCTCTTGAATTAAAATCCATGTTTAAAACAGAAACTTGCACAAGCCCCGCTCCTTCTCGACAATTAACATTTCGAAGAGTCACGTTATATTTTGTCGAAGAACAGTCTCCGCTCTCATCGCCATAATAGCCACTACAATAACCAGTGACTTCATTAATTATTTTTGGGCTGTAAAGTTCTAAATCGCTATCCCTAGTTGACATTTCCCAAGTAGAAATATCTTGTTTATTGACGCACGCGCCCAAAGTAAAATCCCAAGAAATAAGAGGATGCTCATTTATGATCTCAAACTCAATATCAATTTCGTCACAATCGTTTCCAACGAGAAAACCAAATTGGTAAAATTGGCCAGCTTTTTGTTCTTCTGTCAGATCATTATAATCATCAGATCTTGAGTTATACCTAAAGCAACCCTCTTTCAAGTGTGGAGAAAAGCGAAGGCTAGAGTGTAGAGTATCCCCCCAGCCAAAAGAATATGGGGTGCTAGTAGAACATCCCACAGCATTGCCTGTCGGATCATAAGCAGGAATAATAAGAGACAAAGATGATAAATCACAAATGCCATCATTATAGACGGCCAAAAATTCAGGATCTAAATCAACGGCATCTAAAACAACATCATTAATAACAAACCACCTTGAACTATCATAGGCAGGAAAGTTGGGAGAATATTGGCCAACAAAAAATTGATATTGCATTCCAGTAGCATAGTTACCAACGTAAGCGTTGCTTTGACACTGATCTATAACGTCAAACCAAGAAGAAGAACCATAATCTTGCGTTTCTTCGTCACAACTGGCTCGTTTTAAATATGGCAACAAACTATTTACGGGTATTGCTTCGAACCTATTGGAAGAAGAATCTCCAGAAAATCTTATACCTCCGAAATGGACTGGAGGCAAAGTATAATCTGGAACGTCATTCAGATGTCTGACGGTATAATCTATCATGTAGAGCGCACCAAAAATGTTCTAGTTCTCAAAAAGCCATCGACATCAGTAAAATTCATCGTCATTTCTTCCCATCCGCTTGGAGGGAAAATATAATCGCCAGAATTAATTGGAAGAGTAATTGGTTCTGGAATATTGATTGTCTTAGTGCCAGTAGAAGTAATTTGTCCGTCTGTCCAAGAAATGGATGAATCTCCAGTTGTAGTAACGAAGTTAAGTGTTCCGTTTTTGCCATTTGGCTCCAAAAATTGCCAATCGGCGTCTTGATCAAGCGTCATCAAGCCGTTCGACCAAGAGGCAAACACTTCTGAATTGATATTAATATACCCTTCAACACCATTACCCGTGAAGCCACCTCCTCCACCTCCTCCAGTTCCAGTAGAAAAGATATCAATTCTGCCGTTATTTTGAATTTTGCCGTCAATCCAAGAAATATTAGTATTCGTCCCATCTAACCAAAGTTGGCCAGTTTTTTCTACCCAATCAGACGCCTTGAACTTGCTCCAAGTATTGTCTTGTTTGATGTAAAGATAATTGCCTGTTTTTGTAATGAGTCCATTTGGCCCAAATAAATCGCCGCTACTCGAAGGCTGATAGGCGTTTAGTCCCTCTGCAATCAAAGTCCCTGCAATTTTAGTATTGCCAAAACTATCCACAACTATTTGCTTGGAACTCGCATCTGCAAATTCATTTTCAGTTCCAACAATGAAACAAGTATCCAAATCAGAGTCCCCATTGACAAGATTTGAAAACTGAGTTGATTCAGCGAAGGCATCGAAGAGAATGGCTATAGAATTTTTGGAGACGACCTTGAAAAGATTGCCTTCTGGAACTGCGTTGTTTTCAGATAGCTGAACGTAATTTGCCGAGACGCCAGTTGTCGAAATAATTGAAGCTGAATTCAAGAAGAGATCATCGGCAAAAGTCTTGTCTCCAGAAATAACTTGCGCTCCTGTTTTTTGGACAGAATTCGAAACTTGTGGCGTCAAGTTTCCACTTAAAGTATTGATTTTTGAATTCAATGTTGAACCTGTCGCGGCAATACTGGCAGCCAAAATCCCACTAGCCCCAGTCAAATCAGAAGAAGAAGTAAGAATTGATCCTTTGTAATAAATATCGCCGCCCACACTAATACTGCCCGAAAAAATACCAGAACTACTAGGACTCAAATAAAGACTATTCAAGGCCCCGAGATAAAGATTGTCTTGCATATAGACCTTGGACGCAACATAAGATCCTCCAGTAAATGAGATATACAGGGCGTTATTTTTATTGGCGTTTACGACTACGCTCGATTGGTCTTGTAGAATAGTCGTGCCAGTAGTAGCAATAAAACTACAAAAACTTCCTCCAAGGATTGTATTTTTGTGAGAATTCTCATCAATTGAACAATTGAAGCCATTTACAATCACGTTATCATTTCCGAGAATTGTCGAATCATCCCCGTTTACAAGAACATTCCCTGTTCCACCAATATTATTCCCCGTGCCACCAATAACATCGTTATATTCAGAACTGTAAAAATTCGAAGAATCTGGGACAGAAACATCTGATCCATTAATACTGAGATTCCCGACAATATTAAAATCGCCAGAAATTGTGGGCGAAAGATTGCCATACACGTAATTCGCCCCCTGCGAAAAATTCACATGTCCGCTCGGACTTGAAAAAGTGTGCAGATTTATCTGTTGTGGTTGAATTTTGGAATACATGCGTTACAATACCTCAGAAACAATTACACGAAAAATGAGATACCAACTTTACAAACCAAATTCCAAGAATACTGGCTGCGCTGCTTCTTTCAATGTCGGGCGCAACAGGGACGGAAGTCCATGCCTTTTTATTAATACTGTCCAGCAAAGCGGCTGGAATGATCAAACCAAGACAGGCTCTTTCAAGGAGAACGCCAAAAATCCTCAAAAATCAGCCACTGTAAAAATGAATGCAAACGAGGCTGGAGAAATGATTTCTTCGATTCAGTCTCGAACCCCAGTCGTGTTTTTCCACAAAAATAATGAGGATACGACAATCATTACCTTTTCTCCTTGGGATAAGGACCGCAAGGTAAAGCTTCAGGGAGGAGAATCGACATTCAAGAGTCTCGCTTGGGGACTTTCCATCTCTAAAAATTCTTCGACTCATTATAAGGTCGCTTTTGAAGCTGGAGAAAGTGAAGTATTTAAGGTTTTGCTTGTGGATTTTATCCAGCAATGCCTTTTCCACGAAGCTAATAAGTATCAAGGTAATGAAGATTCGTCCGCATCGGGCGGTAATGAACTTTTGGGAGGAAATTCCAGCAGCCAGACCCCAGAGAATGAGCCTGCGGAAGAAGACGAGGATTCAGTCCCGTTTTAAAATATGGAAGAGAAGGTGTGTTTTAAATGTGGCCAAATTCTGCCTCTGAGTGATTTTTATCGTCATTCTCAGATGGCAGATGGCCATGTCAACAAATGCAAGGAATGTAATAAAAAAGACGTTCAAGAGGATTACAAGAGAAAAATTGTCGATCCAGAATGGAGGCTTAAAGAAAGAGAACGAAGCAGGGAGAAAATGCGAACTGCTAGAGGCAATGGGAAATATCTTTCTATTCCTCCAGACAAGAAGAGAGGATCCCTTAAAAGATATACGGATAAGTATCCAGAAAAAAAGATTGCAAGAAACAAATCTCAACGCCTAAATCCCGAGCCTTGTGTAGTTTGTGGTTCAACCGAAAACCTTGAAGGCCATCACGAAGACTATTCGAAACCAGAAGATATAACTTGGCTTTGTCGCAAGCATCATTACGAAAGGCATGTCGAAATTAGAAAACAACAATTACTAGATGGCAGATAGAATCAAAGTATTGCTCCATAGCAACTATTCTAGGATGATTACTGGGTTTGGAAAGAATATGCGTAATATTCTCCTAGCCCTATATCAAGATCCAGAATTCGAAATAATTGAAGCTGCGAATGGCGTCTCCTATGGTCGGGACGCCAAAACGCCTTGGAAATCATTCGGCACTGGTCCGTCTAGCCAAGAGCTAATTAATTCTCTCGGCCAAGACCAAGCTAAACAGCGGGCCGCCGCTTATGGGTTCTATGAGATTGATAAAATCGTAGCAGAAGTAAAGCCTGATGTTTATTTAGGCATCGAAGATATTTGGGCGTTCAATGGATTTGTTGACACAAAACCTTGGTGGAATGAGACTAAAAAGATAATCTGGACGACCCTAGATAGCCTCCCTATTCTCCCAGAGGCTTACACAATGGCCAATTCTTGTGATAAGTTTTTAGTTTGGGCGGGTTTCTCTGAAGAGGAGATGAAAAAAACGGGATGCAAAAATGTCGAAACTCTTCATGGCGCGGTGGATTATTCTAATTTCAAACCTCTCGCCAATCGAGAAGAATTGAGAAAAAGACATGGTTTACAGGATAGTTTTGTAATTGGATTTGTCTTTAAAAACCAGCTTCGGAAATCTGTTCCAAATCTTTTGGATGGGTTCAGGCTTTTCAAGGCAAAAGTCCCTAATGCAAAACTAATTCTTCATACAGATTGGGCCGACAAAGAACACGGCTGGGACATAATGAGATACCTCAAGGAAAAGGGTTTGAGCGCCGATGACGTTTTGTGCTCTTATTCCTGCGAAGCTTGCGGAGAGTATTCTTTGGGAGCTTATTCTGGACCAGAGTTAGATTGTCCTCATTGCGGGGCGGCAAAAAAATTCAAAACAAAAAGTTCTGGACACGGCTTGTCAGAACTCCAATTAAATGAGATTTACAACCTGATGGATGTTTACTGTCACCCGTTTACCAGCGGTGGGCAAGAACTCCCAATCCAAGAAGCAAAAGCCGCAGGACTCATTACACTGGTCACAGAATACTCTTGTGGGACTGATTCGTGCTATCCAGAACAAGGCGGGCTTCCTCTTGCGTGGAACGAATATAGAGAACCTCATTCTCAATTTATTAAAGCTTCTACTTGTCCAGAGAGCATTTGTTCTCGACTTGATCAAGTTTATAGCATGTCTCCAGAGGAGAAAGTTTCTCTGATCCAAAATGGAAAAGAATGGGTTAAAAAGGAATTCTCTGTCCAATCTGTCGTCTCCCGCCTAAAACAAATAATCAAAGAAGTCCACGCCGCCCCACTTGTTAAAGCAGAGCAAAAAAATCTCCCACAAGAAAACAAAAGAACCGAATTCGATACCCTCTTAGATAAAGAGAGAAAAGATAGAATCCTATTCGTCCTACCGCAAAGCGAAGAAGACGTATTCGTGGCAACCTCTCTTTTGCCGAATATCAAAGAAACCTACCCCGACAAAGACATCTATTTTGCCACGAAGCCAGAAAACAAAGAGTTTCTTTTAGGTAATCCTTTTGTTTATAAAATTCTGGACTTTCACCCTCAGATGGAAAACCTTTTAATGATGGAAGGACAAGGAGAAAATCATGAAGGGTATTTTGAAATTTGTTTTCTGCCTCACGTTGGAACTCAAAAAGTCCTCGATTACATTCATCACGGCAAAGATAAGATTGCCTTAAATATTTATTCTCCCAATTACAATGTCACCCATTGAACGTTACGCGCTTTCTACTGGAGTCAAAATAGAAAATCCCCAAATTCTTGAGCACTTTTATCCTGTTTCGGCGGATAAATATGTTTGCTTTGGGCCGTCTAAAAAGGATAACTTAAGAGACTATGATTTTTGGAATCTAGTAATTGAGCTTATTTCTCCCGTCTTAAAAGGAATGGGTTATACAACAGTTCAAATTGGCACCCAAAAAGATGACCCCATTGGGTGCGATATTGATTTGCGCGGAAAACTTAATATCAGACAGGCTGCGGGCGTCTTAAAGAATTGCGAGTTTTTTGTTGGAGTTGATACTTTTTTAACTCATATCGCCGCATTTCAAGGCAAGCCTATCGTGGCGATTTATGCTGCTTCTTTTTTGGAGTGCTGCAAGCCTCATTGGGGCGACTTTTCAAAGCACCACCTTATTCAAACGCCGAGAGGAGAAAAAGAAAATCCGTCTTTTATCCTGAACGAAAATCCAAAATCAATCAACCGAATTAAGCCAGAAGAAATAGTCTCTAAGATAGTCAAAATTCTTGGAGTGAATTTCGATCCAAGATTTAGAACTCTTTATGTCGGGCCGCGCTTTAAAGATGAGTGTGTTGACGTTATTCCTTTTAGCTTCTCCAAGGTGGTGAGCGACAAGATTAACATTCGAATGGACATCTTTCATGGAGAAAAAGAGCTTCAGCAAATTCTCCAAAACAATCGCGCCGAAGTTACAATTAGAACTTCTTTCGAATTAAATTTCCAGAATGTGCGTAATATTAAGTCGGTTAATTATGTTTCGGATTCTTTTGATACTCAGTTTATTGAACGTCTCAAAAAGCTAGGAATTAAAATAACCCTACTCTGCACATCAGAGGATGCCCTCTCCCGCGAAAGGTTTAAGCTTTTCGATTATACCATCAATCTTTTTCAGCCCGATAAACTCATAGAAGAAAACAAAAAGAAACTTACAAAAGACCCCTTTCTTGTTTCCACCATTAGCTCTAAAAAAGTAATCTGCGGAGACAAAGCTTTTAATTCTCTTTTCGAATATTCGAAGAAAGTTGATGACTTTTTTGTTGACTTGGATTGGCTTTATGTTTACGATAGAGGGCATGAATGAAGAAGCTCTAGCTAATATTGCTAAATATCAAAGAGGAGAACACGGCCTTCTAGAAAACGTCAATTATGTCTTCAATGAAGACGGATCGGTTAATTGGCGGGCGATGATTAAGCCTGAGTTCCTATACGTGAATAAAGGATGGTTTGAACAAAGAAACAAAGAAGTCCCAACTTCAATCGAAGGCTTACAAGATAAGCAATTGTTAATTATGTTGGGCGGAATTAAAGAGTTGGCGAAATTGAGGGGCTATCGTGGGGTTCAATATGGGTTGACTCGCGATGAAGGCAACGATTATATTTCTTCCTCTTGTCGAATTGACTGGATGCCAAATTATGAAACTAATGGAGAAGAAGTCTCGTATGAAGATTGCGCCAACGCTTCATTTGACAACACAGATTCTTTTTGTCACAAGTTCTTGGAAACGATGGCTTGTAATCGGGCGTTTGTCCGCTGTGTCCGTAATTTTCTAAATATTCACATCGTTGGAGCAGATGAAATTGATAAATCTGATCCAAATTTCTCCAGAGATTCTCCAGAATCTTCAAGTGCTAGCGAGCTATCTATTCTTCAGCCTCACAGCCTTCTCGAAAGAACGGCCAACGAAAAAGGAATTGAATCTTTTGATGGTTTCGTGGAATGGCTGAGAGAATGCCATAAGAACAAAACCTACGTAAATCCAGATCAAGTAAAACTTTGGAAAGGCTATAAGGACATCCCCGCAAAGGAATGCCGCGCCCTTTCGAAGCTTCTGAAGAGTTAGTGGATCTTGAAGAAGTTCTTCGCTCCAGCAGAGAAGCCTTGTCGATAATTAAACGTCGATGAGGCTTTCGCCTTGTTGATGACAAGGTTCTGGTCGAGAGGAATAAGGTTTTTATTACTCTTAGACACCGTAGTAGTAATTCCTGATTCAGAGAAGGAAAGAGAAATAGAGTCTAGCGTAATATCGATGGTATCAGGAATTTGCAGACCCGCATAGGAAATAGTGGAAGACAACAGATCATTCTGAACAACCCCCAATTCTTCATCTTCAGCATTGGCTAAAATTTGAATATCTTGGATAGACCCGCTGAAATTTTTTAGCTCGGTTTTGCAGAATTTCTGGCGTCCAAAAGATTTTACTTTTTGATAAACGAATTCAATAGGAAAGTTTTCTTTCTCGCCCTCTCCGCTGGTTCCGTCTTGGCCGACCTCAATTCTTGAGAAGGTGATTCTATAAGAGTCTTTTAGTCGTTTCACTGCTTGCTGAAATTGCAGGGCAGATCCCTTAAATGCGTTCTTAATATTTTCTTTCAACCTTTCATTAATGGCAATTTTATTTGTCGAGCCAGTCGAATTTGCTACGTTAAAATCCAAAATACATTCCTCATATAAATTTTCTTCCGCCACGACTTTTTTAACTGGCTTCAACGGCGCTCTGGCAAAGTAGAAATATTTTTCCGAAGGCTCTCCGATACCAACAGCAATATCGGCATGGTTGGCAATGCCAAGAATTGTAATAGCGTCTGCCCCAGCAGGATCGAAGACTCTCGCCAGATCATAAAACGCACTTAACTCTTCTGTGTCTTTTAGCTTTTGTGTGGCTGGAAACGGCCCAATGACACTAATTTGACCTCCTGTAGAATCATGCCTGTCTTTAAAAGTTCCAGATACTCCATTAGAAATATATAAAGTTCCGAACAAAGAATAGTAATCTTCCAATGCTTTATAAATAGGGGTATCACTAGGGAAAGGCATGGCCTTACTTTCAGTGGATTGAAAGCTATAGTATAAAGTATTGCGCAAATCAATATAAGGCTTGAATGTTTCGTTCAACTTCGCGTTTAAAGATGAGGAATTAACAAGCTCTTCATATCTTTTTACTTGTCCCCTTTCGGCTAAAGTCGCAGGGTATAAAGAACCTAAAGATGGAAAAATAGTTTCATCTGATAGGTGCATCGCCATCAGAAAATATTTATCGAAACTTTGATCGGAAAGAGTAGCTCCAGAACAAAAAAATGGATAAAATAGTTGGGCGACTTTAATAAAGTCGGCGGCCTGTCCTTCTGATGGGAAAAACTTATGCATATCAACTCGCGAAAAGGCTAATTGACGAATTCTTGATGTTGCATCATGGCTCCAACCTTCTGTATATGGAGCCGTTGTTCCCATATAAGAGGCAACAGTAAACGGAGATCTGCCCCCTTCTGTAAAAGAGCAGGAAGTTATATTCTCATCAGTTAGTTTTAATGGGTCAGTTATTTCCAATTCTGAGGCTTCTTTCGAAGAGATGAATTTAATAACCCCACCATCAGAACCCAAATTCACATACCAATAAAACCCATAATAAGAGGCAATATCAGAAAGACAATCTCTCAAGTTGCCCGAAGTTTCAAAAAGGTTATCTCCTTTATCGGTAAGTGGATTTTCTTCAAACTCTACTCCTACCGCCTCCAAAGCAAAGAAGAACTCTTTTGCCGTATAACCATAACGCAACGTCGCTTTAGTCGCGTCGATTTGTTGGGATTGGGTTGGGTCAATTGACGCCGTTCTCCCAAGAGGGGTTTTTACTGGAACCCGTTTAGTAAACTCAGAGTCCAAAGACAAGACATCAATCTTCTGATTACTTCTACCGTTGTAAACCTGAAAAGATTTTTGGTTGCGAATATCTTGACTTACCACGCTATAAGACGCGCCAATAATGAGCAAATTGCGGGATTCATCTTTATAGACATTATTTTCCATGTAGCGACCATCTGTTTCCAGCATGGACGTTGGAACGTATTCCTCTCTTGGTCCAAACGCTCTTTGTGGAAGCTCGGAACACGCATAAACTGGGCCAGAAAACTTTAATTTTCCATTAGGATCTGCGCTCTCATTTAGAAAAGAATCTTGTCCAGAAAATTGACGGGTAATAGCTGGAGCGGTGATGCCTCTGACCAAAACGACATATCTTTCTAAAAGCTCTGAAACCCTATCAATGTATTTATATTCGACTTTTGTGGTTCGCGGGTCTTTGGAAGTCGTCTTAGATTCGAGAAGGAAGTTTTTCAATAATTCATTGATCTCAGAATTATTAACTTGGCTGGCTTTCCCAATTTTTGAAGAAGAAATCATCTCTACCGATTTATCGCCGCAAGAAACCCCGCCGACGATCTCTGTGATCGTGGCGCTATGAGAACTGCCATTGGCGGCAAAATTGATTTCGATGTTGGTAATACTCACAGGTAAATTTCTATAAATTCTGAATCATCAATTTCTACAGCGGCAGAAATTCCAGTCTTCACCATAATTACACCTGTATGGAATTCTATCCAAGAATCGGGGTGTTGTTCGAGGCCATTCAGGTAGAAATTGTTGTTACTTTCAATGAAACCAGAACCGTAAACATCTCCGATTGTTCCCGTGATTTCGCGAGTTCCAGTAGGCTTCGGAATGCAAAACATTTTGCCTGTAACTGTTTCTAAATACTGGAATCCATTATTTGAGCCAGTAATAAAATAAGAATCTCCAGAACGGAGTTTTTGGCCATTAATAAAGAAATCTAAAGTATTCAAACTCCCAGTGCGCGTAGGCATGAGGGAAGATATTGCCGATTGAATTCCCGTATTGAAAAACGAAACTCCAGTAGATTCAAAGATGGCCGATTTTTCTGAATTCCTTAAATCAAAAATCAGCCTTTTCTCTTGCATTCCAGAAACCGAGAAGTCGTTAGAATATAACCCCTTTAAATAAGAGTTCCCTGAATTGACATAATAATCACCACTCGTTTCATTAATGGTGACGAACGGCAAAGTATTTGAGAAAAAGTCACCCTCTACAATTGTTTGAGAATTTAATGATACTATCGAAGAATGAACTCCAGTTACAGCAGAACTCATAAAAAAAGATCCCTCGCTAGAAGAAACCAAAAAATTAGTCTTCTGAGAAACCCCGCGACATCCACTGATAGAAGATTCGCCTGTCTTTAAATATAGGTCAAAATTCATCGCGGCCCAAGATAGTAAAGATAATCCTTTTTATATAGTCCAGCATCTTCCGAGAAGAGCAGGCCAGAGGTTGGTTGTCCTGTGATGTATTGAGTTTCAGTTAGAGGGGTGCGGGAGTAACCAGAAATTCCGCTCATTGTCCCCGTTAAGCCTGAAGAAAAATACATTGGCATTGAAATATACTGCTGAACATAATCGACAGAAACTTCATACAAAGAAGTAGAAATAGAGCCAGCTTGCAATCCAAGCGTTGCATGCGCCGAATCTCCAGTCGGTTCGTAGGTTCCAAATAGGGCTGGATTTAAATACCCCTGCTGTTCCAAGAAAAACGCCCCTGACGCCGTTCCAGTGATCCAATAGGGACTTCCTTCATTTGTTGTCGTGGAGCCTGTTATCCCCGTTGTAGTTGTGTAAACAGGGACGCCTGATGGGATTAGCTCGTAGCCAGTGATAATATTCGAATATCCCGTGATTCCTGTCCAGTATTTATAAATCGGAACGTCCAAATAACCAGTGGTGACATTGAATCCAGAAACGCTGCCGCTATTGAAATAATAATCTCCGATCAGCCCTTCTCCAATGTCATACAAAACTTCGCTCGACTTCTTGCCAGAGAATAGCAAAAAGTCATCCATAAAGCCGCTGAAATTCGTAATTCCTGATGCTGTCCGATAATAGGTCGGAGACGCGCCTAAATAAATAGAATCAGAATTCAAAACTAAAGAAGTCTTGATTGGAAAACTTTGGGATTGAATTTCTTGATTTAAGTAATCATATCGAGCGATCTCAACTTCTCCTCCTCCAACGGAAAATGAAACGATGTTCTTTTTAGCGAGTTCTATTTCAGTAGCTACTTGAATCGAATCTCCCTTATCAGAAAAAGTATGAAAGAACAGATGACCCCTTGAAGTAATTCCAAAGTTAAAACCTTCTGAGCTATCATAAGAAACCCCATTATAAACATCAGTATTCTTTTTCAAAGAGCCAAATAGAACCCCATCATAAAGAGATCCAGTATAAGCAAACGAAAAAATAGCCGAACAACTATTCGCAGGACAACGCGAATCTCCATTTATTTTTACTGAACTTTTAGAAAAATTCCCAGAGCCATTAGTTTCTAAAAACCTATTAGATCCAGTTGTAGCAGTAATCGCTAGCCCAGAATTAATTCCTACAGCATTCCCTATTATACCATCTCCTTCTCCGCTAGAATTTGGTGCTCTATTTTGGAGGCTCCCAAGCCTGAGAAGGCCATCTTCTATTACCGTCAAATGATCATGAGAAAAATCATAATGAACCTTTAGACTTTCTTGTGAAAAGGTTTCGTTAAGCGCAAATTGTAATCCAGAAAAACTCATCGAGAATAAACGGCGTTAATTGTTGAACTGATATTAGAATCTCCTTGAGAGGTCGAAGTCCCAATAATTTCGCAGGTTTTGGATTTAATAATTTCCTTCAAGACGGTTTTCAATGTCGGCAATTCTGACTCCACATCATTGCTTGATCCTTGGATGGAAATTGAACCAAGTTTTTTGTTCATGGCCGTTTGTTGGGCGAAACCATTTACTGATTCTTGGAGAGTAATAATTTCTATGGGAAGTTCATCAGTAATGGAAACTGTCAAATTATTGAGTTGGCCGTTAGACAAGTCTTCATTGTTGGAGAACTTGTAAGAGTAATCTATTGTTGTCGCCAATGGGTCTTTGTTGATATTTTCAGCTTCGTTAATCGGATTTAAATACGGAGAATCCTCATAAAGATCTATCTCTGCGCAAAAATCCGCAAATCCTTCTAGAGCCATTGCATAAAAATCCAAAGACTGAAAAAAGTCATTTACTACTCCGTATCTGTAGTCTAGGTCAAAATTATTGGTGTCGAGAAGGTCAAAAGCAGATCTATAAGAAATGCTTCCATTTACGTCGACCGTAATTAAATTTGAGTCTTTCGAAGCGGAAACCGTGACTTTGGATTTGTGGAGAATATTCGTGGCTTCTTCATCTGTCGGGTCTTTAAATTCAAAAGAGAAAGAGATGGTATTTGCTACTTCGTTTACATCATAATTCAAAGAGGTCGGGCCGTTTAAAACTGGCCCATAGACTTGTTCTTCGAAATTCGATTTAGATCTTTGGACGGCATTTCGAACTAGCTCGGTGGCAATTTCTGTTGTTATGTCTTCGATTTCGACTGACGGCGATCCCAGCATACTTCCGACAATAGTTCCCGCTACGCTCGCTTGGAGGCTTCCTTCTTTAGAATATGAAAGCTGAACGGTTGCCGTTACGACCCCATTATCAGAAATTGGATTAGAACTGGTTGAAAAGGTATATTCTTCTGTTATTCCGTATGAATTTTTAGCGTTGTCAATTTCTTCTGTTTTAGAAGTTAAGAACGCCGACGAGCCTTCATTAAAGATTCCAATATTTTCAAACTGACTAGACATGCGAGAAGAAACGAAACTCCTTGCTTGAGTAAGTCCGTCATCCGCGCCAACTTTAACACCGACTGCCGAAACAGAGTGTGTAGCTTTAACTATTCTCCCTTGTTGCTGCGCGTAAGTCCAAGTATCAACTGGATCTTTAATTCCAAAAAACTCGGAGAAATCAGAGTCGGAATAAACTTCAAACTCTACGGAATACGGCAAAAGTGTAGTCAAATTAGAGTCATCAAAAGACACTCCGATTGGTTTAGCATACGGATAAGAGTTTGATTCTATAATCAATTCTTCAAAAGAATTGGTGAGGGCAAGGGTCATTTCTCGTTTAGCCGTAGCTAAAGCAAGAAGACTCGACCCTGTAATATTGCCTACGAGAGTGATCTTTTGAAGAAAATGGTCCATTTCTCCAGCAACATAAATAGGAGAATCGTCAATTGCCACGAATGGCAAAGGCTCGGGGAATTCATACACTCCATAAGAAATTAGACTCATCGGTAGCTGTAACTAATTACACGATTAGTCGCTCCGTTTGCAGAATCTATTGAAATTACGTCGTTACTAGCATACTCGCCAGCGTCTAATGGATCTAAGGTTTCCAGATATTCCTGCCCGAAAAACAGCCCCCTAGACCTAAAAGGAACAACCTCAATAGTCAAAGTTCCCTCTCCAATTGTTAATTTTGCGTCGGCAATCAACTTTTCGCGCAGATCTTTGAGATCGAGAAACTTAGTTGTTCGTTTGACCTGTTCGTTAATTCCGAGGGTTTCTTTCTTTTTGATAATTCCAGCAGGAAGACTTGAAGAATCATACGCGGGATCATCTGTAAATTCTGTCGATTCGGAGATTTTGGCATCTTCTTTTTCGAAGGTTGTGGCGCGGGATTTTTCAAAAATTGAAGTTGCTTCAGGGAATAAGGCTTGAAGTTTTGCCTCGCACTCTCCAATAAATGTAGTCCAAATAGCCTTAGACGCCAGCCTTTTTTCGGCTTTGGTTTTTCCGTCTCCAGCAAACGAAGATGATACATTGTAGTCAAAATAGATTCCCCTCTTTGTTTTTGAAGCTGTGTAGAGGGTCTCTTGGTTTTGGCGTTTGGGATCGTTGGTGAAAGTTAGGTTAATAGTTATCAATCCGCCGTCTTTATTGATCCCTTTTTCTAGAGAAATAGGTTTTTTAAATTCGGCATCATTGGCTGTAACGATTTCGTCAATGATAGATTTCGCCGCCTCAAAAGCGATATGTTCCAAGGGTTCTTTTAGAGCCTTGATTTCAAGATTGTATTTTTTGTCTTTGAAGCCCTCTTCTGTGATTGAGATGTTATAGCTTTGCTTCTTAGAGTAGTTATCTATGATTGTAGAAGACTCAAAATTCTCAGCAAGCGAAACCGACAACCCAATCAGGTCATAAGTTTCAGTAATTAAAGGCTTGAACCCTGCGTTGATTCGGCCATCTTCAGAAATCCCGTCTGTTTGATAACCAAAATTTGGCCTAAAGCCATAATAAAAGTTTCTCAAAAAGGCGTGAGCTTTGGCTAAAAATTGATTGCCAGCGTCTTGTTTATATTGAATTGAAACGTTGCGCGTATAAGAATATGAGTCTTCCGAGCGAGAGAAACTATAATTCTCTTGGAATGAAGACAACCAATGAGCACTAGGGATATATTGAGAATAGCCCTCATTAATTAAGGTTTTAGATTCTTCAATCGTCACCCTCACTTCAACTTTTCCAGCTTGAGAAGCAGACGGCAAAGACATGTTGGTAACTCTGCCGTTGATAAACTCATCAGTGCCAATACGAGCAGTTAAACTCGGGACCAAATAGACCGCCCTCAATGCATCGTATCCTTCAATCAGAACGCCTTCATTATTTGTAAATGAAACATCAGATACGTCAATAGTATAGTCGGCGACTACATCGTAACCAAAAAGGTTTTCTGTTTCAAGATAGTTATAGTTTATCTTGATTGTTGATGCTGTGACGGTATTGGCTAGGAGGGACATTATTTTCCTACTTGTTCGAGAGCTTGAACTCTACCAATAAGAGCCTTGATAGACCCGTCAACAGTCGTTGCTAGAGTTCCCATGTTGCTTGCCAATTCTTGGAAAGCCTTTCCATCGGTTGCGGCGTTTTTAAGCGAATTATCAAGATCTTGAATCGTTGATTTAAGATTCGGCAAATCTTTGAATTGTTCTGAAAAGGTGGTCATCGCCGTATTGACGCCTTGGAAGCGTTCGCGCAAAGATTCGAGTTCCTTGCGAACTTTAACAGATTCTTCGGTAATTTGCTTGTTGGCATTTTCTTGAGCCTCTTTAGAGCCAGTAGGATCGACCTTTTTCAAAGCTTCAAGATCTTTGATTTTTGCTGCGATTTCTTTGTCGAATTTTCCGCCGCGAGAACCTTTCAGACTTTGAAGGTCTTTAATAACCGTCGAAGCGTCTTGTTCAGAGGACAAGCCCTTATCGCGGATTCTCGCCATATCTTGCGGCAAGAATTTCTTGCCAACGATTCTTTCTCTAAGGTCGAAAGCGCCAGTATTAGCTTGCGACAACGCTTGAGAAACTCCAACTTTATTGGAAAATCCAGTGCTGATACCAGCATTAGACTTCCATGCATTAACAACTTTATCTCCGTAAACGCTAATAGCGTTAGCTTCGAGTTCTGCGATTTTTAGCCATTGGTCGGCGGCTTTTTGGGCAGAGTCCCCGCCGCCAGTTTTTTCTAATTTGCCAATACTCTGATAAGCAGCGGTTAATGAAGTAATATCAATAGCGCCGACATCTTTAATAGCTTTTAGTTTTCCTCCTAAGCCTGAAACTAATCCCTCTAAAGTTTTAACTAATTCATCTTGGATGCCTTTTTTGAATTTAGAGAAATCTTGTTTAAGAGTGTCTCGTTCTGCGATAATAGAGGATTTCGCGTTCAACAAAGATTGGAACGAGCTAGACGCTGAAGAAGCAAATTCGTCTGCGCTTTTTACGACATTATCGAAAAACTCTTTACCACTTCCTTTAACATCTACTCCAACAGCAGAAAGTTTGTCTTCTAGTCCTTTGGCCCCCTTGGAGAAATAAGTATCCACCAAAGATTGAGAAAACCCCTTTTGCTCGACATCGAAAGAAGCTTTTGTTGCTTCTCGGCCTGTTATATCGGATCTTAAAGATTTAGCAAAGTCTTCGCCTGTGAAAAGTTGCGATAAAGCATTTTCAGATGAAAGGGCTTGAGTTTGGGAAGATTTGAGCGACAATAGTTCTTTTACGCCCGAAGCGTTTTTGGCGGCGGGGTCAATAAAGACGTTTTCGGCCAGTTTGTCAGTAAAACTTGCAGAGGTCAGTTTATTAGCTGTTTCCGCAACGGCTTGTGAAAATTGGTTTAAAGACTTTAAGAAATCTGACAATAGATTTTCCCTAGTTGCCGCTTTCCTGAAACTATCAATATTTGCCTTAGCTTCCAATACCGCCGCTTGCAGAGCGTCGTTGGCTGCGGCTACTTTCGTATAGTCGATCTCTCCTTGTTCGTTTGGCTGGTAGGCTTCTTTTAAGACTTTAGATAAATCTTCTATTTGTTTTTTTGCTTCTTCGCCTTGCTTAGTTGAGCTTAAATCTTTGACGAATGATTCGTAGCTCTTTTCTTTTTCTTTTTTATTCTTCCCCTCAAATAATCCAGCAGTTGATCTAAAGCGCGTAGTCATTTGCGCTCTTTGTTGTGTGAGGCCAATAATGCTGTTACCTTGATTTTCGGCAAGTTTTTCAGAATATTTTGTGGAGCCTAATTTCGAGTAAATTCCCGTTGATTGTTCTAGTTTATTTGCTCCAAATCCTCCTAATTTAAAGCCTCCATAAGCCGCGCCTGCCGCCGCAGCAGCGGGACCAGCTACAGATAAACCGCGAGCGACTAATCCGCGAGCGCCAACGCTTCGTGCCGCAGAAAGTCCCCCCGCCCGAATGTTGCGAAAGAAGCCTCCCTTGCCTTGGGTTCTCAATAAGTCCTTTTTAGCAGTGTTACTTAAAATTCCTGAATCAATATTTTTAGCTTGAGAGGCTATTCCTTTATATTTAGAAGCTCCAGAACCAAGAAAACCTCCTTTTTTAGCTATTGATTTAAATACAGTTGGGAAACCCTTTGACAAAATGGTTTTGCCCATTTTAGCGAAATCGCCAAAACTTTTACCAGTTACAGAAGAGATTGTCGCCATGATAAGCAACGCTTGAGTAGCCGTTGTGACGGCGCTATCTAAATTAATAAAACTTTTGTCCAATCCTTCTGTAGATTGTCCCAAAGATTCCGCCTTTGATACTGCGTCTCTTTGTTCTTGGCTTAAAGAGGTCGTTGCTTGTTGAAGAGCACCAAACAAAGATTGCAAAACAAAAATTTCCCCAAATCCTGTTGGTTTGCTAATTCTTGATTTCGCAGGAGGCGCATATCTCGACCCATCATCAAATCCAGCGGTGTTGCCAGACGGCGTTGCGGCTGGTCCGCGACGAGCAGACGGACGACGAGGATTGCTAGAAGGAGATTTGGTAGGCCCTGATCTTCCTCCTCCGCCTCCGTTTGTCCCCCCAGAAGAAGCAGCCGCTTGAGCAGAAGCGAATCCCGCTGTCGCTTTGGTTGCCTCCCCTAGTCCCATTTTAAACTGTTGCAGTTGAGCCACAACAATGCCGAAGGCTTGGTTCGAAGGTTGTGGTTTTGCGGTATTGGGCGATGATGAAGAAGTAGCCGTTCCTCCAGAAGCTTTCGCTTGTGCGGAAGCTTTTTTCTTTTCGGCAGCGTCCAATAGACGCTTGGCAACTTTCGCTTCGGCAATTAGTCGAGGATCAGAACCAGAATATGCAGCACGAATTCTTAAAGAATTTATTGCATTATCTGATACAAAATTTGGCACAAAGCCTCCCGCAGCACCATAACTTTTTGGACTTTTCCCTTCGCGTTTGGCGCGGTTTATTCCTTGACGTGAACCATTAGGTTCGTCTCTAGTATTGAAGACGCCGAAACCGTTAGGGTTCCGAGATGAGCGGAGGGCTGGATTCTGGTCAACGTAGATTTGAGAATCAGAAAGGCCGAAAGACTTTTCGCGAGCGATAGCGTCTTGAACTGCGGAAAAATTTGGAACAAATCCACCGCCAGCAGTTTTAGGTTTTGGCGGTTGTGCTAGTTTTCTATTAGGAGAGGATAGTCTTTGAGAGAGAATCTGAGATAAGGCCCTTTGAGAATATTCTGGGTCGTTGAATGTTTTTGTTACTAATCCATTGACCTGACCAACGATTTGCTTTTCTCCCAATCTTTTAGCTTCTCCTCTTTGGACATTGACTCCAAAAATATCATTCATCGCCTTTGAATTGGCGAAATCGAAAGGTCGATTAGTATCTTTTGGCTCAAAGATAGATTCCATTTCCTTCATTGAAGAGAGCGCAATTTTGCTCGCAGATTCAAAGATAGCTCCTTCCGCAGATGCAGAAAGAATCCCCCCTTTACTAGTCGATTTAAACTTTCCAAGCTTTCCTGCAAATTCAGAATAATTTCCAATATTGAAAAGCTTGCCATACATCGAATTGGCCAAATTTACTAATGCTGGCGCGAAAATTTCATTAATATTCCCAGAAACGCCCTTGACATCTTGACCCTTTGGAATGCCGCTGGTATCAATGTTTCGGAGATTGATCAGCTCTTTTCCTGCCCCAGCTTCTTTAGTCTTATCGAATAATTTGTTGCCACCAGAGTCTTGAGAACCATATAATCCCTTGACAGCATACGCTGGCATTCTGGCCGTGGTCTTTCCTTTCCCGCCGAATCTCGGGCTAACCAAAAGAATGCCGCCAAGCTTTTGTGCATCTACGTTATACTCATCAATAAAACTTTCTTTGCGAACTTTCGCATCTTGAATAGAACGAGCTAAAGAAGGCTGAACATTTCGGCCTAAGATTCTTTTCGCATTGGAAGCCGCAATGATTTTGCCACCAATGTTATAAGTCTCTGATCCAGCCACTTTATACCTTTCAATATCAGCGAGACTCTTAGCTCCTGTGCTACGGATTGCAAAAGTGTCGCCTTCGGCGCGATCTTGAATTTTTGTGAAATCTTTAGCAGCAGACGAAAGAGGAGAAGAAGATTTGATGTTATTATCGACTTCTCTAATGAATGGAACTTGTTTATATCCAGCTTCAGTTCTCTTCTTCAGAATGAAGTTGGCCGCTGCAATATCGGTTTCGGATTTTGCGAATTGAAGAGGGTTGGGGCGTTTAACCAAATTTCTAACAGCAGACCAAAAGCTGAACCCGCTGTCGGCAAAATTCGGAGTAAATCCGCCAGCAGAAAAACCTTGAGCATATTCTGTTCCTTTGCCGAACCCATTTGGTGGTCTAATAATCGTAGCCTTCTTTCCAGCAGCATTCGTGAAGTTTGTAATAGTTTCGCGGCTATTAACAAAAGAATTAAACGACTTCCCATTACCATCATGAATACGAGCCTGCTTGACGGAACCAGCAGTATAGCCGTGTTCTTTGGCTTTCTGTCTTTCCATTTGCTTCCCAAAGGAAGGCATAAAACCAGAAGCAAAATTTGGGACAAACCCTTGCGCGTAAGGCTTTCCGCCCTTTCCAACATATCCTTGTTCATTGAATCCACGAACACCTTTAGCATAAGCCGCAGTAGCCATGCCTCTGAGAATTTGTTGTTGCTCTTTTAGGTGTTGGTTTTCAAGAGCAATAGCCTTGACAATCAAATCATGACGTTGCGCCGTAGTAAGGGTCTGATCTCGCAGTGATTTTTGAAGATCGACATTGTGTTTGAGCGTTTGGGAAATTCCGACCTCAATAGCTTTAATTCTTTCCGCCTGTGTTCCAATCGCAAGAACTGTCTTAAAACCCTCCTTCGCAAAGCCTGCAACCAGCTTGAAAATTTTGGCGAAAGCAACCGAAAAGAGAATAATAGCGGGTCCGCTCAAAAATGACCCAATAGTTTTAAAAAGTCCTTGAACTAAAACGTTCCCCTTTTCTGGATCTAAAGCCTTAGTTAAAAAGTCCGTCGCAGCGTTGCTAACAGAAAGCAATCCTTTTAGGACGGGCGCAAAAGTCAATTGACCGACTTTTTCGGCCAAATTTGTCATGCCCACAACAAGAGAATTAATTTGTGCGGCGATAGACTTGTTCATCTCTTCGCTTTTCGCATAGGCTTCATTAGTTGCTTGGGCGGCAGTTAAAGAAGCAGAAGCAGCAATTGAATTATTGCTTCCCAAATCTTTCAACGCAGCAGAAACCAAGTTGATCTGATAGACACCACCAGCGAGTTCTTTAATAGCTGCGGCTTGAGTTGGGTCGGTAATTCCACTCAAAGCTTGAGACAAAGCATTAAGTTTTTGAGTTCCAGATTGAGAAGCGTCGATAGCGACACCTAATGCTTGCAAGTCCTCAATTGTAGATCCTCGGCTTAGACGAGTGAAAATAGACTTCAAGGCATTACCAATAACGGCACCACCACGAGAAGTAGTTTGTTGAACGGCAGTTACCAAACCCAACAATTCATCAAAGCTTACTCCAGCATCTTCCGCAGACGAACCAGTTCGTTGGAAAGCGTCGGCCAAATCTTTTGCAGAAACGGCGAATTTAGTATCAACGGCAACAAGTTTATTAGTGATTTGTTCTGCGGTGAGTCCTGCGCTTTGGAAACCGTTGATCGCGGCAGTTAGAGCATTAACAGACTTAACAGAATCCAAACCAGAAACCCGAGTCAAAATAAGGGCCGCCTCAAGACGTTTCGCTGTTTCTACAGCCCCTAAACCTTGACGGGCGAGTTCTCCAGCAGCATCTGCTACGATAGTAAAAGATTGGCCAGTGGATTGAGCAACGCTAAATACTGTATCTCTAAACGCCGCAAAATCAGAAGCACTAGCTCCTAAAATAGAATTCAACTCAATCAACTTCTTCTCAACGGAAATCGTTGTAGAGACAATTTGTTTGAAAGCTTGCGTCACACCCGCAAGCACTGTTGTAGTAGCTCCGAACGCAAAAACACGAGCAGTAGAAGCGTCCAGAGACTTCTGGAATTCAGAAGCCTGACCTGTGATTCTTCCAAGCGCACGTTGGATCTGCTTCGCTGAATTATTCAGACTGGCAGGATCAAGCGTAGCTTGAAGAGAAACTGGGAACGCTGCTTGTTTAGGCATTTCCCTTAATTACACGAAAATTAAGTCAAAAAATCCTCTGGCTTCAAAACTCCCCCGCGAGACTTCATCTTTTCCTTTAGATCGTCCACGCCTTGGGAGGTTTTGCCAGTTTTCCCGTCTTTTTCATCATATTCAAGGATTTTTACGGGGTCTTTGGCGATGTTGTCTGGAATCGAAACGTTCTTGAATTTATTAAGAAGGGAATTAGCATAGACCAACAGGTTCTTCTGGAAGACGGTTAAGCCTAGTCCTGCGTTCTTAAAAAGGACTTCTGGCTGCCTATAACTCAAAACAAAAAGCTCAAAGAAGGCCGTATTATAGGCAACATTAAGAATAAAGTTTTTGTCATTAAACTCTCCTATCTTCGAGAAACAAGCAATCGAATGTTCAAAAAATAAATCCTCATCAACTGGCTCCGAAAAACCTCTATCCTTAAAACATGTGGATTCAACAAGATATTTAATTCGACGGCTTTCGGAAAGATTTTCGGCGCTATAAGAGGTTATCTTTTTACGTTGTTCTTGAATGTCTTTGATGGCGTTTCTTTTAGCATCAATAGAAGCAAGAGCAGACTTCTTCATGTGCGCGTCCGACATCTTCTTTTCGGCCAAAATCATTTTATCAATTGTCCATTCGAGAGACTTGATCTCTTCTTCTTTCTGAATAGACCAAGATTTACGTTTGATGGCTTGTTCAATTAGCTCTTTTTCGCTTTTAATGCCTGATCGTTGGGCGTGGGCCAAAGCCTTATCATACTCTTCATCCATCTGAAGAGCGTCCAAAAGAGTAAAATGCCTAAAATAAAAATCGCGACCACTAGCGTTCAACACACTGTAGCCGCGATTAATATCAAGAAGTGCGGAGTTAGCTCTCTTTAGCAGTTTCTCCTGATCCTTCATTTGCTACTTCTTGGGAGTCTTCTACTGTCTCGGGTTCGTCTTTTGTTTGCTTTTTGTTTACAGTCGTTTGCTTTTCTTCAACAATTTCTTCCTCGCCGAACATTTCCTTGAGAGAGGCATCAATAGTTTCTTGCTTTTCAGCAATCTTATTATACCAAATGCTGGCGACTCGAACCAAAGTAGTAAACGCCGAATCAAACAAAGCCTTAGTCTTCAAAAGAGACGGATCTTCAATATCCTCAATAGATTCGCAGAGCGCCAAATAAACGCTTCTTTTTTCATCAAAAGTGTCGCCTGCAAAAATAGGAAAGAGTTGTTTCTTTTCGCCAACTTCTTCTTCGTAAAAGGATTGATTAAAGACCAACCACTCAATTAACTTTTGCTCGGCCTTGGAATCAGCCGTTTGTGAGAACTGAGAGCGCATGATTTGCTCGTATTCCACGACTTGGCTCTTGGTATCCGCGAAAGTAAGTCGGGCTTCTTCTAGGGCGTTTTTCTGTTCTTCCGTCAAATCGGTTGCCTCGCCATAGAATTCGATTCTACGAGCAGCCTCGATATTGTCCACAATTGCTTTTTGCAGCCCTTCCAGAGACATCTTCGAAGATAAACCACCCAAGTCGCCCATCTTTTTAGAGAGCATCGCTTTTGTCAAGAATCCCGCATTAATATATTCGTTGAACTTTTGACCATAGAAGAATTCCGCCTCTTCGATAACGGCCATTGATGGCTTTGCGAAACACACGCGAGTTTTTACGGTATCAACAATTGTTTTGGTTGATTCGATAGAAGAGCCGTCTTTGCCCTTCTTGAGAACGGGGACCTGTTTTTCGACTTTCTTTGAAACTGAGAAGCTGTAGATTTCTTTCATATATCCGAGTAATTATCTGTTGAAATTTTTTAAATTCAAGTTATTCGTTAGGAATCAAGTAAAATCCATCAAAAGAGACAAGATATTCGAGATTTGAATCTTGAAGTCCGCTGGCAGTGTTAATAGTTGGAGGCTCTACATACTGAGATTTAATCCTCATTCCCATAGTAGAACTTCCGTATTTCTCAAATTCTATGCAATTAATTGGGCATATTATTTCAATATGGTTGGACATCAAAACTCCATCATAAAAATAACTAGCTCTCTCAAAATCAAAAGAATGAACTTGAACATTAAAAAGCTCGCCGCTTCTATAACCTCCAAAAAAGTTTCCACTTTGGTCGAAAAGGTAGCCCCCAGATCCTCTAAAAGATAGGCCAGTAGTAAAATCCCCTGCACCAGTTCCGCTACCGAAGGCGAACGAAAAACCAGAAGCAGGTTCATTCACCCGAAATTCCAGATCGGCCACGAAGTTAGAATTAACGTGTGTTCCTGTATAGAATTTCATAGGCGGTCAAAAATAGAAAATTTATAAGAAAAATCAACTTTAGCATTACCCTCTAGATCCAACGATTCTGAGATACCGACTAAAGAAGAATTTTCAACTGAAAATATTTTAGCGTCTGAGCTATCGCAATTAGAAAGAAAAATTTCAGTTATTCCTTTAGATAGCACGGGGACTTCAGACATTCCAGTGAGAACAGTTTTAAGAACTGAAAAATTCAAATCTCCGACAATTGGAAACTCTGGATACCTAAACTTGGGAATCTTTTTGCCTAAAACTGCGGTAGATTTGCGACTTATAGGAAGAGTTAGTGTGAAGGACTGAATTGAAAAGTCTGTTTGATTCGTGATTCCTTCTCCGTAGTTGGCTATTTGGATTTTACTTGGGATAAATGGGGCAACCGAATCGCTGGTCTGAGAAGAATAAGTAAGTGCTCCAGTAGAACTCCATCTTTGTGAATTCGCTTCATAAGAAACAGATCCATTCACTAATTCTCCCACACCCGCCGAAATCTCATAAGAAGTAAGATAAGCTCCACTAATGGTTTCTGTCCCAAGCAAATCTTTCGCTTCGATATTAAATTTCTCAATAGAAACGACGCTGCCAGTCTTTATGTCAAAAAAGGGATCAGTCGTGCCGATTCCCATGGTCCAATTAATTGTGGCTTCGATTTTTGGCGCGTCTTTTGTGATACGATCATTCACATACAAAGTCCCCAGCCTAATAATATCATCCGCTTGTGGATCTTTTGAAAAATCAAATTGGGATGCGCCAGTTAGACGTATCCCGTTGATTGAGATCTGAGTGTCGCTTGAATGAATACGAGGAATCACAACAAGGTTTACACCTTTTACCCTCGATTGATTCGCCCCTTCCGAAGAAAGAGGCGGGGTGGGTTTCCTCGCCTCTTAGATCAGGATTGGCTCACCATTAAAGAGAATCGAATCTCCGTTGTATAGCAAGCCCTCTTCTTCTTCAGGGGTTAGGAGAAAGAACCTGTTGACGAACCAGACATAAAGAGGCCCGCGCTTGTGGTGTTCGCACCAGCGATCTGAGCAGAGAATGTAAGGTCAACAGTTTCATTATCATCCAAGCCGATGCTGAAGTTTTGACTGTCAAGAACAGCGTTCTTTAGAAGATAATGAACTTTATTAGCAGTTCCACCGCAACGGTCAGTTACCTGAATTGCGATATCGACACCCGCGCTGGCTGTGCAACCAGTCAGAACGGTTTGAAGTGTTCCTTCTTTGAAGTCGTCAACAATACCGTTGATAGAGCAGGTAACGTTAATTGGGAACTCAAGAGGCTTCGCGTATGGAAGCTCAGAACCGAGTCTTTCGATAGCTTGACGAGAGAGCGGAACTTCGACGCTTGCGCTTTGAATGTGGATACCAGAAAAGTTCGCTCCGCCCATGTCGATATTAGAACTAAAGCTAACGGCAACGTCACCAGCTTTGAGAACATCAACAGAGCTATCTCCAGTGCTAGGCTGAGGAAGAGTGAATGTCCCTGCAAGAGATTCGGCGGTCTGACGATTTACAGCGGGGTTTTTACCAGTAGAACCAGTATAGAAAATGATGTTGCCGCATTCAAGTTCAACGTCGGCGCGAGGAATTTCTCCAACAGCAAAGTTGGCGGTATAGTTCGAAAGAGTCGCATTACCGAATCCGATGGTGGAGTGATTGGCGCGTTGGCTTGCGAAGTTAGCATCGAATGCATCAATACCTTCGGCAGTCGTTACAACATAGATATTCTTTTCTTTCTTATTTACGTCTTCAGACAGAACACCAGAAATGAACTGACTCACACCTCCGAAAGGAGTCGAAGCGATACCCTTAATATTAAACCCAAGATGTCCTTCATTTTCGCCGTCTGTCAGGTAATAACCAAAAGAAAGAGTAGGAGTAAGCTCGGACGCACGCACGGTAGCAATACGAGCAAGCTGACCAAATTCACGAACGTCTTGTCGAGCGCCAGCGAGGTCGATATCGAAAGAAAGGGTGTCGATTCTGTGAAGTTGTGCGGGAGTAGTTACACTGCCTGTAGGAGAAGCATAAACGGCTTTGGACTGGGAAATGATGCGGGTTCTAGGCATAAGTTTAAGTTATTTTCTGTCTTTACACAATTTTAAAGTCTTGGGAAGCGGTGGGTGGACAAATCAAAGTCTAGAAACCCAATTGAAAAGTTTTTACCCAAGTTTTTGCGCATATCTGGATTTACGATTTTAGAGTCGATGACTTTTTCGATATATGATTTATTGCTATGTTCTTGTGGCTGGGAGGCTTTTAAGACCGCGTAATTATACGGGAAGCTCTTTATAGAATTAAACTTCCCATAAGGGAAATCCTCATAAGGGATATGAGTAACGCATTTTCTGGCCGAGTCTCTGAAATAAGAAAGAACAGCATCCAGAAGATAATTATCCTTCGTCAAGACGGCCACTCTTATTCTTGTTTTCGTATCTTCTTCGCCGCCAAAGCAAAATTCTTTATTTTCTCCATTGGCTAAAGAAATGAAACAAGCAGGCAAAAAGTAAGTCTTTTCGTCAAGTTTGTCGTCTTTGCCATACCAATAAGGTTTGGCCTGTCCTACTTCACGAAAGTCGCCGTGGACAATTAACTGTTCATCGTCATCGTTCGAAATGTAGGTATTAATTTCTTTAACGGTGGAATTTGCTGTGATGGTCAAGCTCGCGCCAGAAGCTTTAGGCAAAATGATTCGTCCATTTGTATAGTCCACAAACACTCCAGACGCGGAACCAGTCACAAATGACCCCCCTACAAAAATACCAGAATTCGGAACATCAACGCTTTGCTCTGCAACTAATTGCCTATACGCCCCTTGATAAGCATAATAATTAGAAGGAATATCGGGCGCGGAGACTCTTTTGAACTCGTTAGATAAGCCAGTAATATAAGCTTTTGAGCGAGAACTCAATAACTCATTCTCAAACCAAAGATAAAAGCTCGAAAGTAAAATATGATCAAACTGCGATTTCATCTACGAATCCTTTCTCTAAAGTCGTTTAGCATTTGTGAAATATATGAAACGTTTTGGAATTTGCTGCTGACGATTTTGGCTTTAGATTGGATACCTGTTGTAGAACGCAAATTTGAGCCTTTAAATCCCTCTTCGGAATACATATATTGACCCAAACCAGAAACGCCCTTTTCCACGCCGTCAACCCAGCTTCTGCCAGCAAGCCAGTCAAAATGAGTTACATTGAAAATTTCTTCTTTGGATGGGGCATTCTGCAAGTAAATTTCAAATCTCCCTTGAACACCCTTACGAACGGCTGAAACATCGATTTGTCTTTGGAGGATATCATAGATTGGACCCGTAGGATCGCTGCTATATTCAAACCCAAAAAATGAAAACAAATTACCATATCCCCCCAAAAGCCCAGAACTATTCGAAGCCAGCGGCCCCGAATTAATTTCTTTAGTGACTGGATGTTGAGTGAAGTCTTTGATTAGTTGTTTCTGCGCTCTAATTATTTTCGGAGTGACGAATTCAGTAACCCTTTGTGTCATGCTCGGGCGTTTACTCAATACAATTTCCTTCATAAGTTGCCTGCTGTTCACAGACACCTTAACAGGCTTGACTTTCAAAAACTTAGTTTTCACGGCGTAAAAAGATTGAGTAATACTGAGTGCCGAACGGACCAACTACTTTGGCGTCCCCATCTACAGAATAAAGGACATCATCGACTTCAATTTTGGCCGCAGTCAATAGAGATTCATAAGTAGCGTCATCCACCTTCAATCGGATTGTTCCTTGAGAAAATGGAATATTGGCTTGTGATCTAAATTGATCGCCTTCTTGTTTGGGATTTTCGGGATAGTAAACGCGAGCTTGTCCAGTTGTTTTAACTAAAGTGGTGTTATATGGACTTTCAGAGCCGTCCAAATCTCGGCCATATAGAGAATTATAATCAGAGTCTTCGGCGTCTTCTTTTTGCTCGGTGTAAATGTAAATATCTCTCGCGAAAGTATCGTGCAATCGCGAAAAGGCTTCATTTACGGTGGCTTTTTGGGCCGCTGATAGAAGAGAAGACATTAAGAAGGAACTTCAGTATAATAATAATTGCCGTCGTCGCCAGCGACTTGAACAGGAGAAGCTTTGTTCATATTGTATTGATAGACCAACTGATCCAATTCTTCCTTTTCAGAATTAGCTAGGTCACTAAGGCTTTTGGAAATTGAATTTTTACTGACCCTTTGGATCGAGGAATCTCCCTCTTTAATAGAAGTCCAGTCGTCCACAGCGGAAGAACTGTCGCTCCAAACAACTCCTTTAAGAACTTCTCGGGCGGCTTTTTTATAATAGTGAATTGTATAAAGCTTCGAAAAGATAGATTCTTCGGATGGACTCAGACCTGTAGGAGCAATATTCCCATCGTCAGCAATATAAAAACACTCATGGGTGATAGAATTCAATTCTCCTAAATTCGTTTCGAGCCAGCCCGAAACATAGGAAATAGGAAAACGAGCAACGTCTTCCTTGAAGTTATATTTTACTATGGAATAAGCTAAATTACCGAAATCGTTCATAAGAAAAGAAGTTTCTTCTTCTCTTAACTACACCTTTTTCGACAAAACCAGAACTTAACTCTGGAAGAGCTTCTTCGCAGCTTCGTAATTAGGAGAAGACTCGTCAATTACTGGACGATGAGCGGAGGCAATACCATAATCATGCTTCTTGACAAACGTATCAAAAGAGTTCTTTAAAAGCCTCTTTAATTCATGGCCATTACGAGAAGGAGGAACGCCGACTCTCATCGCTAGATTTTGCAAGTCCGTAGTCGTCATTTCACCGATTCGCTCTGCGAAAATTTGGCGGTTCATGGTTCCATAAGGATTGGCCTCTTTGATGCCAAACAAAGCTTCGAGGGCCTTCAACTCTTTAATTGTTTTGGAGTCGCGGTCTTTGCCGTCTGCAAATTCGAATTCTTCCAGAGTAGAGGTATCGAGTTCTTTTGAGGCGTCGGATTCTTTAAGTTCTTTTTCTTTGGCGAGATATAAAGCGGGGTCAATCATAATTAATTATCTGATCTTTTTAGAAAAAATCAACAAAAAGGGGCCGACCCCTTTCGGAGCGGCCCCAATTCGAGGGGTTAGAGATTACACAAACAAGCCGACCAGAGCGCGGTCATCGATGATCATGCGGCCTTCGTCAAGCTTGCCGTAGTATCCAATCTTACTTTGGCGACCAACGAATTGGTCATCCACCATGAGGCTGAATTCTGAGGGGCTATCTTCGCCTTGCATAACAGGGCGGATAAGGGCATCGCGTGAGCGATCAACACCGATCAAAATTTCGTCGTCAGCAACAGCCCAACCAGAGAGCGACACGCTGTTTGCAGCGCGAACGGCTTCGAAAATAAGGTTGAAACGTTGGCCGATACCGAGTTCGAGCACTTCCACAATATTGATGCCGTAGAAGGCTGGAAGGCCAGCGGCATTGTAGAGGGACATGCGGAGAGCTTCTGGTGCCGCAATCGAATCTTTCGTAGCGGAACCGTAAGGAGCCTCTGCGGTGTTGATTGGATTGTAGGCCATAGCGCGAAGCTCTTGAACCATTTCGGGGGACACCATCAGGTCAGTAATACCAACTTTCGAGCCACCAACAGGAGTGCCGTTGGAGAACGAAGCGTTGATACGCTTACTGAGAGTGATTAGGCGGTTAAAGTCATGAAGAACGAAACGTCCAGCGGTAGTCGCGGGGATGATGTGGTTGCCCTTTGCTTTAGATCCACCAGCGGCAGAAATAGTTTGGGCGTTCACAAGAGCCGAAGCGATAACGTTGAAGGAAGTCTTCTCTTGCTTCATCAGGATTTCCTGAGCCATACGAGTGAAGGTCTTGCCAACCACATCGAGACGAGAACGGCGAGCATACTTCTTGTCGAAGGCAAGCGCGGAGTCAAGGTTGTAGGTTGTGAACTTCAGTTCGTTGTGAGCAGGGAAGACTTGGCTATAAGGAAGACCACCAGCGACTTGCTGAGAGTAAACCGTAATAAAGTCTTCATCCGTGATGTCATGGAACAAGTCCAAAGGAAGGGAAGGATTGTCATCCTCATTGAATGTCATCGATGAGAAGATGTTGCTAACGGTTGGGGCGTTATTAACAACTTCGTTGATGACTGGTCCCATGAGAGTCGCTACAGCAGCTTGCGCTTCGTAGGCTTCATCCCGATTGTTGCTTCCCATGGCTTTCACCAAGGCAACTTGCTCGTCTGTCTTTTTAAGGGTAATTTTCATCAGTTAGAATATTAGAGTTCGAGTTTCAGAAGAGCGTAGGCACCTTCAAAAGCGTCCGTATCGGATACCGAAGCGCGGCTTCCAGTAGCGATCCATTTACCGACCGAATACTCTTTCTGAGTAGCGGAAGGAGAAGCAACACCAGTGAGCATGCCGTCTGCGACAGGGATAGCGTAAGAGTTAATTGCAGGGGCAACACCACCAGCAAGACCATTCACGTTAAACATGAACAGGCCGCGAGTTACAACAGGCACAGCCTCACCAGAGACAACACACTGAAGTTCGTCCTTTTTCTGAGGATAGAAAAGCAGATTTTCTCCGTTTTCGTCAACTGTGCGAATGTCGCGCAGCATGATTCCAAGCGGGCGCTGGCCAGTGGTCGTAACCTTGGTAAGCTTGAGAGGAATTTGTGGGTAATACGAGGAAGCGTGACCCATTTGATTGGTGAAACCGTAACTCGTATATTCAACTGTTTCCTTGTTCAAGTCAGCTTCGCTAACTCGGACGAGTGAACCAGCCTGACCAGTAGCAGCATCGAGAGCATACATGTTGATAACATCTTGCTCTGAATACTGGCGAAATGGAAGCAGTCGTGTGATTGTGTTTGCCATAGTGTTGTATTATTGAGATTATTAGTTGGTTACTTCGACCGAGAAATTCTTGCGGAGTTTATCGAGCAAAGATTCTTTTTTGCTGGTGTCTTCGCCGCCGTTAGGAATGGATTCCTTACCTTCGGCTTCGAGGTCCAGTTCGTCTTCGCCTTTTTCATCTTCCTTAGCCGAAGCGTTTGATTGAAGGCGCTTGGCGACTTCTTCTTCGATCTTCAGTTTGACGGCTTCTTCTTGAGAGGCGATGGCGGTTTTAAGTTTGTGGGAGAAAAGAACAGAGAGTTTCGATTTGAATGCGTCAAAGGCAGAATCAGTTGCTTCGACAGTCTTCAGATCATTAACAACAAGAGCGAGTTCGGCTTCAGCAAAATCATATTCGCTTTGAATGAAGTTCATTCGGGCGTTGAAAAGAGCGGCAGCGGCTTGAATCTCAGACTCCTGCTTGAGAGCGTCCAGTTCGGACTTGACAGTATCGAAAGAAGTTTGAAGGGTTTTAAGGCTTTCCTTGGAGGCGATGGCTTCTTGCTTTTCAGCTTCAACCTTGGCTTCCCAAACTTTGCTATACTCTTGGAGAGTGTCTTTCATTACCAAGCCAATAGATTTGGCGGTCGATTCTTCAGATGTAAACGAGGCAACACTCGTTTCGAGCTTGCTAAGAAATTGATTGAATTGTTTTTCGTCCATGGATAAGATTTCTCTAAACTTTCCAATCCTTACAATGTTTTTAGCAATTAGGGAATTTTTTTGTAAAAGTTTTTTATTTTTTTCTTCAGAAGACTCGATCTCTTCTACTTCTGAATCTTCTGATAGTTTATCTTCAACGACAAAAACTCCCTCAACTTTAGCGGCGGGCGCATAAGTCAAGCCAGCGCCGAGAGGAAGAATCTCACCGACAATAATTCGACCTACTGGTTTGCCGTTCTTATCAACGCCTTTTCCTTTATATGCTTTTAGACACTTCTTCGCGGCCAAAGCTTCTTTTTCTTCTGTGATAACAGAGGCTTCAGATACAAGAGAATCTGATTTTGGAATATTGGCCATCTTGAATTTCTTAAAGCCGACCTCCCAAGAGGTAGATATACTCTTGTAATCATCACTTTCTTCATTGCTCGCATTTACAATCGCCCCAGCAAGCTTCGGGAAAATATGACGATAAATTACTCCAGCAGCAGTGATATAAAAAGGCTTTGTCTCTCCAATAAAAGACTCAATATCATTATCTTGGAATTCTCCTTCGTTATAAGAAAATGAAGCATTAAGAATATGACCTACGATTTGGTCTTTCTTATGCTCGACGTTAATCGGCTTATTCGTAAAAAACTTTACAGCGGCGGCTGCCGTCTCAGCGTCAATTCCATCGCCGTTTTTGTTAAACTGGTTGACAACAGCAAGGTTAAAAACTACAGGAAGAAGGTCTATATTCTTTCCTTTATCGAAATCTTCTGGAAATAAAGACTGAATGTTTTCTTCAATAGAGGCTTGAGAAGTCCCATATTGAGCCAAAACGTCATTACTGGCCGCGACCACATAACCATCAAAGCTGGCAGTCAGTATATCTAATTCATCCATTCTGGATTTTGTTACACTGAAATTTGATTTGAGTGATATAAAATTGCAGCGGCCAAATCATCAAGCTGGTGGCGTTCTCCAATTTCCAGAACCTCGGCAGACGGAAGTTTGTCGGCTAGAGAAGTAAAATCTTCTACAGCCAATTTCAATTCAGAGTCCCAGTTCTCCATTTTAGAAGAAGCTATAATCGTCTCACAGACTTTGGACACGACTTCTTTCTTAGATTCTGTCAATTCTTCCAATCCATATTTAACGCCGAATTCTCTAAAAGCTCTCAATTCGAACTCATTAATAGCCTTGACGGCCAAGCTAATCTTTTTGGCCGAATATTGTTCGGCATTGGAAGTTCCCATGGGACGCCCGCCCGAAGGACCAGAAGAAGTTGCCCCCTTCTTTTTTGTCGCCTGTGGTTTTTTTGCACCAGCTTTAGGGGTTCCAGCAGTTGGCTTGTTTTCTGCGGCTTTCTTGGCGATCTTTTGGTTTTCAAGAGCAAGATCGTTATCGAATTCTTGTTGATCTTCGTCGGCTTCTTGTGTTTGAATTTGGATGCTATTAACAAGAGGGGTATAATAACCTTCTTCGCGCTCTTCTCTAAACTTCTCTTGAGCAGCAAGTAAATCTTCTCCTTGCGGGAATAGCCCAGTGTTGATAACTTTGAGTCCTTGTTCAGGAGTGAGAATGCCAAGCTCCATCATACGAATAACGAGCTTCTGCAAGTCTGAGTCATCCAGAGTGTCTGTTTTTACAAACTTGGCTTGTGGAACGTTCTTCATTCCCAAAGATAGGCAAATTCTTTTAATTTCTGGTTGAAGGAAGTCGCTTAAAAACAATTCTCGGGCCTCTTCAAGCCGTTGCATGAAGATTTTGAGTTTTAGCTGCGTGTCTGAATACTTCGACTCTCCAAGAAGAACATTTTGCAGGCCCTCATTGATGTCTTTATTGAGAATTTCATACTTCTCCTTGCCCATTACTTTTTTCAAGTCTGGGATAATGAACTCTGCTGTAGTTGTATAATCAGCGACAAGAACTCGTCCCACACTTTGATTCTTGAAGATGTTTTGCATGGCCGTCATGTTGGCGGCATTGATACCCCCTTTATCTGGCTCCGCGCCCATAGTGACAAGAAGAACTACGTTTTCGATAGTTCTAGCAATTGCTTGGTCGATCTTTTTAAGCTCTAGCTTTTTATTAACATCGTCCAATACAGGAAAAATCATTGGGACAGCAAAAGGTTCGTAGTCTTGCTTTTTATAGAAGACAGCATGAAGTTTATCTTGCTTGAGAGGGAAATGAACTGTCGTCCCAATGCCGACGCCTTTACTGATCTTTGTTTTCAGTTCTTCAGGAAGAGACTCAAACATTTCCCTCTCTTGGTCGTTTGACGGCTTTCTAAGTCGGGCGATCTCATAAGAAGTCAACACCTTAACATATTCATTCTCAAAAAACGACATTGTTGACTTAGAAGCAATGTCTGTTGGATTCAGAAGAAGATATTTAATTGGGATGCCCGCTTTGGTCGTGGCTCCATAAGTTTCAATCATCTTTTTAGAAGAACCAGACTTAAGCTTTCCATCAAAGCGATAGAAAAAGACGTTGCCAGAGCGGTAATATTCACGAAAATGCTGTTTTTTCAAATTGTGAAGACTAATTCTTTTAAACCATGCATTAATTAGCTTCTTGGATGCCGCAGATCCTCCTTCGAGATAAATTTCTGAATCAGCAAATTCCGACATCAAATCGACAGTAGAGCGACAAACTGGAACGTTGAAACAAGCCTTTTGACAGAGTTCAATCGTGTCTTTTACGTCAACAGAATCGGCGGAATAATGAAACGGCAAAAGTCCGTCAGAGATATTTTTATATCTATCTTTGGCAGGGCTTTTGTGAATTTTGTTGCTGCGAGATGCTGTCTGAGAGGAAGAAGTTGAAGCGACAGATTCATAAAAGCTCTCGCCAATGAACTCTGGGGCACTAGAATTTGAAGCATTGATCGACTTGTAAAAATCCTCAACGGAAGCAGGCTCATTCTTTTTTGAAATGCTTTTCCAATAGTCTGACCTTTTTTGGTAACTTCTTTTGCCGTCGCTCATATCCTTCTCTTACACACAAAGTCTCAAAAGTTACTTTCAAAGTTAGATTGTAAAAGGGGTAAATGTCGCGCTAGGAGGTTTGGCCGCTTCCACTTTACCCATATCAAAGAGAATCTTGTTAAACCAATTACCCAAAACCAACGCCGAATAACTATCCTTGCGGGCGCGATTGGGGCCTGTTTGGCGTTTTAGATTTTGAGGAAGTTGGAAAGACTGACTTCCTTGAGGGTTGGAAACTACTTCAATGTTGGCGCATTCTGATTTCGTCAGTTCAATAATTGTCTTTTGGTGGTCAATGAAATCAATTTTCATAGACTCTGGACTTTGTTTCTGAAGACCAAGATCATATTTAAGTTGTTCGATTGGTATGTGCTTTTTGCGTTGTTCAAGGAAGTCATCGTCAACAGCGCGTGCTGCAAAAAGAATTCTTCTGTGGTCAATTGCTGCTTGAAGCTGTTCGTTCCCAATTCGAATCCAATTTGAAGACGGTTTACGCAAGAAGCAATACTTTCGAGCCGTAATATCATATTTTTCCTTCATCAGGAGAAGTTCATCGTGATATTCTTCTGGGTTATCAAATCCGACTTCTTCAATACAGTGGATGTGGATTCCAGCCTTCTTGAACATTTCACTTTCGTTACAAGAGGCTATAAATTGAACGCCTCCGTTATAGTCTCCGCAGATTCCGACGATATTAAAAGACTGGAGAAGATATAGGAAATATCTCATGTGTTCTTTTAAGTCAACGCCTGCGATTGCATAACTATGGAGAAGGACTGATTTTTGCTCCTCGCGCATTAGCTTAAAGACATGCATTGCGAAATGGTCAGCGGAGCTATTCCCTGCCCAGTTGGGGTCGAATGCTATGGTATATTCGTCGGCGGGGTTCCCCGCGATTTCAACAGTTGGTTTTTCACCATCTGGGATCGTGCAAGCCGCCATTTTTGAAAGTCTGTAATAGCCATCCGACTCATCAACGAATTGTGCGCCGAATTCTCGGGCAAATTGCATTTCTGACATCGTGGCCTTGGCTTGTTTGAGGAGGGGGGCGTCATAAAGTGTCTTGGGTGCGCAGTCATAGGACAACTGCATAATCAGTCTGTAAGCGTTATCTGGCAGATCAGCGTCTCCGTCCTCGTCGTCATCCTGCGAAGCGTCCTCACCGAAAATAAGAGCTTCATACTTCTTATACAGCTTATACATGTATTCGAATTTGAAGCTTGGAGAAGAAAGAATGATTAGCTTGTTGTTGGGCCAGATATATCTGTCCTCTGGCTTCATTAAGCCTTTGTTAATAAGCTCGTCTTCCAGTTTGTAGAGTTCTTCGCGTTCGGTTGGGTTTTCAATAACACCAAGGAATGGCAAAATAACTTCAGTAAAGATTTTTTCAGGAATTGTAATGAACTCGTCTAGAACAATTCGATTAAATCGAAATCCACGAAGACGTTCGCCGTTGGCTAGAGGGAGAGCAATGGCTTGACTATTACCAAGTTTCAAAGTCCACATGTCTGTTCCTTTTTGGAGCGTAAAGCCACAGTCTTTTGCTAGTTTAGCATCTGGTTTCGAAAGAATGTCTTCGATCTTTAAAAAGATCATCTTAGATTGCCGAAACGATCCCGCAATAACCCCGATATTGGCTTTAGGACTTAACAAGCACTCTAATAGAATATAAATGGCCGTGCTGAAGGTTTTAGACAATCCCCGCGAGAATACAAACATACTATAATCGCTGATCATCATGCCTTTGATCGCCATCGCTTGGAAGGGGAAGAGTTTAACCCCCAAAAACAAATCTGAAGAATAAGAAACATTATTGCGGAGGAATTTATAAAGCCAATACTTAGCCTCTTCTTCCGTAAGATGCTTGCCGTCGAACTGCTTCAAATCTTCGTTCAATTGTCTTGACGAATATTGAACTCTATCTGGCTGTTTATCTCCCTTGTTCCAACTCATTAATACGTTTTTCTAAAAAATAATTCAAATCCACATTCCAAAGTTCTTTACCGTAATAGAGAATCTTTGGAATAATCTTTTTCATCCCCGCTCGATTATAAGCAAAGATAAATTGCAAATTTTGAGGGTATTCGGTCATTAACGCCCGAACATTGTGCCACGCAAATTCCAAGTTACTTTTGAACTTGGATCTCCTGTTGTCTTCTTCGATTTTGGCAGGGCTAGACTCAACCACAACGAACATATAAGAGCCAAAAGCTTTGCAACGTTCCATTTCGCGGCGGAAACGATCCACCCCCATACCAAAAGTGCCTCGAAAATCATCTTGCGATTTGCGGTCGATAAAAGTTTTAGAATAGTATTTTTCATTGGTTGTATAGTCTCCGAAGTCTAGTTTTTGGCTAATGGAGTTCTTGAATATAATAGGGTTTTGTTCGCGTGTATCAATAAGAATCGGAATATCAGGTTCAAATTCCCAAAAATCTTTTGGCAAGTTCTTCGAGAAGAAATTGTTTAATCCTACCTCAGATAAGAACTCATAATATGAACCAAATAGGGCCTTTATGTCTGATATATCGGCCATTCTTGACGACGTATAAAAAAGATTTGGCGGGCTTTCTGTTATCCCCTTTTCATTGAATCTTTCTTTTGCTTTAGACAATACGTAAGATTTTGCCGTCTCACGCGAGGTTGTTCTAAGCCAAGATTTATAGTTGTCATAAGACAAGAAATCCGATTCTTGATATTTCGCGTAATTTATGAATGGAAGAGTCTCTCCAGAAAACAAATCTTTCTTTCCATAATGGCGAATATAATAATCGCCTACGCAAGTTTCGTGCGCCTTAATATGAGCGTGGAGACTCTTTAAGGTATCGAAAGATTGGCCGCATTCCTTGCATACGTTCATAGAAGCTCCCTCTTTGAAATTCCCAGAATCCGAGCCTTGAAGTCGTCCATAGATTCAAGCCTGTCAGCTTCTTCTTCGACCAGTCGGTTTTGCATTTCTGCCATCATAACCATACGGCCACGTTCTTCAGCATCTTGGAATGCTTGCACTAGAGCCAAAATATTTGATGTTTGTTGCCCCTGTTCTTTCAAGCGGTTCGAACGAGAGCCATTCAAGTCCTTCGTCATTGTTTCAATACGCTTTTCGCATTGATTCAATTCTTCGCTTGTCGCTTTGATGATTTCTGTTAAACGGAGCGTAATATCGCGTTCGTCATCAGAATCGTCGAGAAGAGCATTCAGCTTATCAAGGCGGGCTTGGATATGCTGTTGTCTAATGTAATTTGCGCATACCGTGACGTAGTTGTTCAACTCATCAATAGTTAAGTCTGGCTTGTCCCAAATGGCACGCACGAATTCTGCCTCGAATAATTCTCTATCTCCTACTTTGTTATAGTTATTGATAAATTGATTGAAGCGGGGAGACTGAAGATAAATCAAAAGCTTTTCGCAGTTTCTTTTTACTTTTGTTGGGCAGGTTACTTCGTCAAAGTTAGAGCCTGTAAAATCATTTACTTTTTTGATCGCCCGCGAGAGAGCTTTTGGGGGTGTCCAAGTGTCTGTTGCTAGAGCGGTCTTTGCATCGACAACATCTGGCCGATACCTTTTCAGGAAATCTTCTACCACCCTATGTTTCATGGTGAGTGGGCCGATTTCAAGATCTTTGAATACTAATCGAGCAACCTCCAAAGCATTCATCCCTGCTTCGATATTGTTGCCCATCATGAATTTCTTTTGTTCGGCAGTCAGTTCAATGTGTTCGACTTTATCGAATTGTGAAGTTTTAGGCTTCGCTCCTTGTTCGGCCAAGAATTTTCTAGTCGCTAAACCTTGGGCTGAACGGCCATCAAGTTTGTCATCCTCAAAGACAGCGCGAACAATTGCCATCAAATTGGGATTCTTCTTGAATTCCTCAATGATTCTGTTTTTATGCTCTAACGTAAGCTGGAAATCAATTGTTTTTCTCATAGGATGTCGTTCTCATTGATTGCCAAAACAGCCATATCATAAAATCTTTTTTTCAAATTGGCGAGCTGTTTGTAGCGAGGCGTTTTACGCTTCGAAGAATCGGGTTTGAATTTGTAAAAATCGGCCACCTCTTGATCGGTCCAGCCCTGCATAAACAATTTTTGATAAATTTGCTTGTGGCGGCCAGTTAATTGGGATAGCATTATATCGTGCAATCTCTTAGAAGACTGGTCATAATTAAAGTTGTCGTTAATATGGGTTTCCCCTAAGAATACGCCGTCTTCCATTGGTAAAGGAAGCTTGAGGTTATAAGCCTTCTCTTTTTTCTTTTTCCACTTGGCGAAAATTGCGCATTCTTCATCCTGCACTCCGCTCTTAGTCAAAAGGCAACCATCGCCTCCCGCGTAATGTGGGCATTTAAGACAGGGTTTGGCAAAGTTGGTATAGTGGTTTCTTACCAAGTTCATCATTTGATGAGAAATCAACATAGAGGCCCAAGGTTTGAACGCTCGGTTCTGATCCCAAAGATGCCACTTATTAACAACATGCAAGCGGATGATCTGACAAACATCATCATAATCCATCCAAGCGATAGCGTTCAATTGCCACTTCGCCCGATAACGGCAGAGCAATTCATCAAGCTCGCCAATCTTATCTTCAAACTTGAATTCCATATTACTCGCCCACCTCCCGAGAATGGACAACAGGAGAGCACTCTTGTTTGATTTGCGTTAAAATACTTGCCGCATCTCCTCCAGAATACGCGGGCCTGCGTGTTCTCTCGGAAGGCGCGGGATTTGACCACAAATCATTTAAACTCACCTTACCTCCATAAGATTCAAAAGAGATTTGCTTGCGCATCGCTTCGATATCAATAGAGTCAACATCCAATTCCCGTTCTTCTTCTTCGGGTTCTTGATAAGGGGTTTTTTTGGCAGGTTTTGAGGAACCTAAAGACGTATTGAAAGGATTGCCACAACTCGGGCAAAACTTAGGCTTATTTATTTCGAAGCTGGCTTTGCCGCCACAGTTCATGCAGAATTCGTGATTCATGTTAGGAATTTTCGTGTAGCGGATTGTAGCTACACGTAATTCTATTACACGAATTAAAAAAATTCTACAATTTTAAAGATTTTAGGCTATTCTTCTCCCTTTACTTTTTTCATAATGAAGCGAAGAAGTTCCGACCTCATGACATCCATTTTATTTTGGAGTTCGAAGGTATAAACGTGGTTCTCTTTGGATTCGTCGTCACTGAAAAGATCAAAGATCTCCTTGAACCCTGAATCTTTCAGGTCTTTTTGAAAGTTGTCGCCAACTAGAAAAACATAGCTAAAATTGCCGACCCGAGAAAGGGCGAGCATGATATCTTCTTTGGTCATGCAACTTGCTTCATCAATGATGATTCCATAACAGTTGTAAGAAGTTCCTCGAAGAAGAGCAATGGGCTGACTCTCGACAGTTCCATCTTTGATTAACTTATCAACTTGTTCTTTAGGAAGAAGCTCATCTAGTTTTTGTTGAAATGGAAGCATATATGGACTAAGGCGAGTTTCGAGGTCGCCGCCGAGCCAGCCGAGCGTCCCTGTGCCACTTTGGACAATGTTTCTGATATAAAGAATATTTGAGATTTTCTTTTGCTTGAGAAGTTGAAGGCAGGTATTAATGGCAATAAGTGTTTTTCCTGAACCCCAGATGCCGTCCACCATTGTAAGTCTAGATTTCTTAACTAGAACAGAATCAATAATTTCTTTTTGCCGCTCGGTCCAAGGGAACTCTCGGATATTCAAATCAAAGCTAATTTTTGGATTCTGGTGGACATGGAGGGAAGTGTCCTTTTTAAACGCCGACTTTTTTGCCTTTTTGGGGCGGGTTGGGGTGGTCATCTGGTTTATTTTACACGATTCTGTAAAATTTTCTTGACTTCTGAAGAAGAATTCTTATTTTAAAGCCGTGAATAGAGTTATTAAATTCCGCTGTTGGGACAAAGAAGAAAAATTTATGAATGAAACTCTGGCGGGGATTGTGCTCGCAGCCATGCACGGCGATGGAGATCCACTGTCTGACGAAGAAAAGGAAAGATTTGTTTTACAGCAATTTACTGGTCTTCTCGATAAAAATGGAAAAGAGATTTATGAAGGAGACATTCTGAAAGAACAAGATTCGGGATGCGGATGTTTTCTTGGTCCAGTCGTTTGGGATAATAATTTCGGAAGTTGGGCGTGGGATAAAAATGATTCTATTTTCGATTATGCCGACGAATCTTCTCAAGTTGAGATGGAAATTATTGGAAACGTCTTCCAAAACCCCGAACTCCTAGAAAAGTGTAAAAATTAACATGATCAAACCTCTCTCCGAAAATAAAGTATCCATCTGCTGCTCGGGCAACTGCCCTCAAGTCTCATACGAAGAAGGATTCATTAAAATCGTTGACGACTTCGGCGGGGAAATCAAAGTTTCTGTCGAGCAGGCCGAATTCTTGACTGAAGCAGCGAAACAATGCCAGAGCTAATTTTCACTCTTCTTTTCTTCGGCGGGGTTAATTTTGTGCTCCGCTATGGCTCCATTTTAAATGGGCCAAGAAATTTCCTGTCACGATTAGAATTCTTCAAAAAACTCTTTAACTGTTCTCTTTGTTTGAGGTGGCATGTGGGATTTTGGCTTTCGCTTCTTATGGGAGAAGGAATTTGGCCGTCTTTGCAGTGGGCTTTTGTTTCTTCGTTTTTTTGCTGGTGTGCTGATTTTTATATCATGAGCTTGAAAAAGTGGGTAGAAAAAGCTTGATCGCAAACCATTTTCTTTCTTTCCAAGAAAACTGTCGCGTCCGCATAAAGATATTTATAAAGTTTATTCATCGTTTCTTTGCCAGAAACATGTATTTCGTGCGAAATTTCACTTCTCTTGTCTTTGAATACTTTTCCATTAGAAAATGCAAGCTCTTTTTGCAGAAAAGACAAAAGCTCTTCGCATAACTTCTTATTCCCTGAAAAAGAAAACCTTAAATGTTTTTTATCCACTAAAGAAAAACATCCGTCCGCGTCAATCAGCCCTCGTATTACGTGAGGCATAATTTCTTTTGGCAATAAAGGCAAACTAGCATCGACCGTTTTATTACTGGTTAATCCTAATTTTTGCAAATCTTGACAAATCTTTTTAGAAAAAAAACGAAGGCTAGCCAAACTGTAAACTCCATTTTTCTTTTCTCTTTTTGGTTGAGAGTCTTGAACTAAAGAATTTAGCATAAGAAGATGGCCTTCGTCCTTGATAGATAAGGTAATTTTCACATTGTGGTGTTTAATGTCCACATAACCGTCTCCCAAAATAAATCCAAAAAGATAAGCTTGTTTTTCGTCCCACGATTCGGCTTTCGCAAAAAAATCGTCATTTATTGAATAATCTCTCCTTTTCTTTGGCTCTCTTCTTACAATACCATTCTTTTTCAAATATTTTAAAACGCAACTTTTGCTACAATTTACTTGACAAGAGATCTCTTTTGCCGTATATTCTCCCGTCAGATACAAACTAATCATTTCACTAATTACTGACTCGTCTATTTTTTTATTATTGAATCCCATACAACCACTTACACGCAAAAATGAATTTTTACGAAAAATATATTACGAGCCTAAATAAAAACGAAGTTTTCCAATTCGGCTCAAATATGCAGGGGTTCCACGGCGGCGGTTCCGCAGGATTTGCCTCATTTAATAAAGCTGGCAACCATTGGCGAGAAGAAAAATACGGCGAAAAGCCAAACGGTTGGCGAGGATGCTGGAATGTTAAAGGAGTCTCAGAGGGTTTCCAAGCAGGAACAATTGGCAAAAGTTATGCTATTCCTACCGTCTCCAATGCGGGAATGAAAAGAAGCCTGTCTCCCGAAACTATTAGTAACTCAATTCGCAGTTTTTATGCGTTTTGTAGATCTCAGCCAACTCTTAAATTCTTTGTCGCTCAAGATGCGAAGATGGGTTTAAATGGATACAGCGGAGAAGAAATGGCAAAAATGTATGCCACTGAAGAGCCTCCAAGTAATGTTTTCTTTTATAAGCCTTTTGGAGAATTAATCGAAAAACAAATAAAAAACAAATGAAAGCAATACTAGAATCAACATCAATTAACATAGGAATGGACATACACACCTTCCATCCATCGAGCTATTCTTGTGGATTTGTTTGTCCTGTCAGTAGTAAATGGAAGAATTCGTCAATTAGGGTATTTTTTGAAGATATGGATTGTCCTTTGTTCCCAGACATTCAATACGACGACGAATTTGAAATTGAAGTAACTATTAAAAGAGTCCCAAAAAACCAACCTGAAGTTAAAAATTTCAAATGAAAGACCGCGAATTTCTAATTTGGCTTCATGAGAGACTGGAACATGTCCACGGCGAAAATCATCTTCTTGATTACATGCATAAATTTCGAGCCGTGATTTCAACCATTCCAGAAGAACAAGAAACAAATTCATATCTTGGTAAAAATTCTTTAGAAGAACTAATGAAAGAATTCGAATGAGCGTAGAAGACGAAAAAACTCACAAATGCTACAAATGCGGCCAAACATTAAAACTTGGACACTCTCAATACCATGACAAGGACTATTGTAGAAAATATCCTTACGACGAATATACTAATCTAATGAACGATTGGCCAGCGAGCGAATATACGCCAGAAGAGAAGTTAAAGCTTGGATTGATTCAAGAAGAACCTTCTTGGCAAAAAACAAATTCGAAAGAATTTATGCAAGAATATATCTGTTTTCCTTCAGACGAAGGAATCGTTACTCATCCAGTTTTTGGAAGCGCAACATATATTCCGACAAAGTTTCAAATTGACGAATCTTTAATTGATGATGCTCTGAGGGTATGTTTCTGTCTTTTGGATTGTATCGAAGAAGAGATTGACAGAATCCCAGAAAACGGTTACACTTCAAAACTCCTGAGACAAACAATGCTACTAGAAAAAAAATTGGCCGAAGAAACTCAGAGAAAATTAAAGGAACTTTTGGGTGAGGAAATAAAATCATGAACTTTTTTATCCTATGGACTGCTTTTGGGCAGTATGAATGGGTCGAAAATTGGCCCGAAGAAGAAGGCTCGCAGGGATATGCTTGGGGGCATGAAAATTATGGGAAAAGCAATTACATAATCATCCATGCTTTTCAATATCCAAAAGAATACTCTCAAACCCCAGAAGACAAACTACTAGATTCTATTTTTGGAAAATGAAATATTATGCTGGGATAGGAAGTCGGGCCTGCCCTCCCGACATAATGGACTTTATGAAAAAGATCGCGGCTCTTCTTGAAGAGAGCGGCTGGACTCTTAGATCGGGCGCGGCAGATGGCGCGGATTCGGCTTTTGCTTCTGGAGTAAAAAAGAGGGCTGAAATTTGGATTCCTTGGAATAACTTCGGGGAGCCTCATAACCCTAATCATACTTACAGGGTAATCAGCAGCAACGACAAAAAGGCTTTCGAATCTGTCAATCAATTTCATCCCAACGGCCCAAACTTGTCACAAGCCGCAAGAAAACTGATGGCTCGTAATTACCGCCAAATCGTAAGCACGACTATCGAAGATGGCAATAATTCTAAATTTGTGATCTGTTGGACACCCAATGGAGAAAGAAAAGGCGGGACTCGGCAGGCTTGGGATATTGCTGATTATTATGGAATTCCTGTTTTTAACCTTGCAATTCCGAAAGACTACGATAGGATCTCTACATGGCTCAAATTACAGCAACGCCGCGAGCCAGAAGAAATGAGTGATTGGGAATACTTAGAAGAAGATCCAATGAATGAACAATTTTACGGACAAGGGTAATTATGCACTACGTAATTTTCAAAACAAAATCTGGCCCGCAATTGGGCTGGTATAATTATTATCGGCCTAGTGATTTTTTTGTGGTTGGTTCGGGGACAACCCCGCATACGCAGAAACATTATTGTGATTTGAATTTTAAGGTCTTGGCGCGTCTTTCTTATAAAATTGAGAAGCGGGCAGGAATTTGGAGTCCCGCCGAATATCCTGAAAACAATACCTTGACAATTGAACTCGAAGAAGATGTAAAGGCCGAAGATCTTCCTGATGTTTCGAAAATGAAAGGATTCAAGAAGTTTTTCGGAGAAAAAAATATTAAGAAAGTCGAAATACAATGCCACGAACAATAAAATTCAGAATTTGGGATAAGGTAGATAAGGAATTCGCGCCCTTCATGGACGGAGATCTTGTTGCTTTTCAGTTTTATTGCCCGAACCCACCTTCAGAATATGTCGTCCAGCAATTCACAGGAATGCTCGACAAGAACAAAAAAGAGATTTATGAGGGCGACATTTTGAAGGTCCGAGGATATAGGGGCGCTGTTGGACAGGTTGTTGTCAAGTGGGAAGAGACTCGGGCTTCTGATGATATGGGGTATGATGTAGTTGGATTTATTCAATGGGAAGACCCTGAAGTTATTGGAAACGTCTTTCAGAACCCCGAATTACTAAAAAAATGAAAAACCCCAAAATCAAATACCGCAACGGAGACAAAGGCTGGCTCCTTACAACAACGCGCCCGAACACTTCTTTTTGTTTCTTAACTATGAAAGAAAATACAGGCTGTATTATTCACCATAATAAAGACGGCAAATATTTAGGATACAAGGATGAATGGCCGTTGGATGTTGTTTGGGTGGAGGGAGAAGTATGAAGAAAGTAACAATAGAACTCGCACGCACACAAAACCATATTCAAGGATATGGAAGAATTGTCCAGCCATACAAAGACTCGCCCGAAATTCTCAATAAAATTGTCGAATGGTCCCAAGACAAAAATATAAGCGTCTATAGTCACAGAGTCTATTCTGTTGAGGGAGAAGCGAGTGATAGGGTTTATGCTTATTTTGCCGATGGGGAGAAAGTCAGTGAAGAAAAATACAATCTTTTAAAAGATGACAAACGCGGGCGTGCTTATTTTGTCTGTTATTGTGAGTTGGTGGATTATTTGGATATTTATTATCAGGAGAAATGAAAGACACTCTATATTTTCGCACTCACTATACCCAATGGGAACACGAATACCTCGAAAATCTTTTGCGGGAAGAATTGGAGAAGCGTGGTTGTGAGTTGATCTATTATAGACAATTCAAGCGCGGGCATGTTCCAATGTGGAGAGAAGGCAAGACAGACGCTAGGAGGTCAACCCTTTTGGATATTTGTGCAGAATTCAATATTGATATCGAATCAGGTGGATATGCTTACAAAAATGGAGTAATGGAGAGGGAGTTGTATGATTGGCCGAAATGAAGAGTGTTTCGAATGTGGCTCAGTAGAAAACCTACATAATCACCATGTAGTTCCTAGATCTTTGGGAGGAACTAAAACCATTCCTCTTTGCTGTTATTGCCATGGTAAAGTTCATGGGATAGACTTTTCTAATCATAGCAATTTAATTAAAGAGGGGATAAGAAAGACGACGAAAGAACTTGGTCGGCCAAATTATGGCAAATTCGAAGGAGAGACAGAACTTCTGGAGTTAATTCGGGGCATAAGAGACAAGGAGAATATGTCATATTTTAATATAGCCCAGAAATTAAACCAAGATGGAATTCCTACAAGGACGGGCAAACCTTGGCACGGAGAAGTCGTCCGTCGTTTATGTGGGGCGGAAAGAAAGCGCAAGGAGAGAAAAGTAGAGAAACTTTCTGATCATCAGGATATTGTTGATCTTTTAAATCAAAAGGTTTCAATTCGAAAGACGGCAAAATTAACTGGAAAAGGATTTTCTACGGTTCAGAGGGTTAAGAAATTAATGGCGGAAATGAATTTGGGCGTCTGATTTTTTTGAGTTTTGTCTAGGGTTTGGGTTAATAGGGGAATGGCAAATTTTTAGGAAAGGGTATAGTTCTTTTTATTCTGGAGTTGGGGCGTCTGGAGGGGTGAATTTACCGCCTTTTACAAGGTTATCTTTTGCCCACAGAGGTTGAAGATTAGAATAATGGAAACAGGCTTTTTGTTGTTCTGGGTCGGTTAAATCAAACGATACACAAGGTCGAATATGGTCGATGTGCCAACCATAGAATCCATAATTGTCCCAACTCATACCCTCGGTAAATTGGGATTCTATATGTGAAGTCAATTCTTGAAAAGAACATCCCGTTAATTGGGAATTCGTATATTCTCTATTCAATAATCTGTAAATTCTTTTAGACGCCTGTCTTTTAGCTTTAACTTGCGGGCGCTTTCTATATTCTCTTCTATAGATAGCTTTTTTCTCTTTGTTTTCTTTAGAGTATATTTTAGCGTATTCTCTTTTTCTTTCTTTGTTTTGTTCTCTATAAGCTGCGTCTTTAGCTTTTTTCTCAGGAGTTTTTCTTAGTTGTTTATAGTATAGAGAAAAGCAGATTTTACAGCGGCAATTTCTTTTATCCTTTGATGGTTCGTGATAATAGAAGTCGTCCATAGGTTTAATCTCGTTGCAGTCTTTACATTGTTTCATATACAGATCATTACACCAAAAAGCGTCATTAACGCTATCAATAATCAATTGTTTCCGTCCCAACATATCGCGTTGGTGACCCCACGGCAATTCCGTCTTCTGTTAGGCTCTAGCAGAATTTAAAACAAAGGGTCAGTCGACTTTTCGACTAGTGTTCAAATGAATTTGCAAGTTTTTTCTCAAAAAAAATAATCGCATTAAAACAAAGAAAGTCTTGATTCAACCTCCGCACAATCGTATTCTTTCGCCAGCGGGAGGCGGGATGCTTCGCCCAGATAGTCAACCAAACCAAACCATTAGCAAGTCATGAAAAAATACTTCTATTCTATCCGCATTCAATACGGCCCTTGCGCATCAAGCGAAAAGGCCCCTTTCTTCAACTATCGCGAAGCTTGCGCCTTTGCCAAGAAACAAGGCAAAGGCTGGAAAGTCATTAAACACGCCATGCCCGCCAAGTAATCAATCAAACCAAACAATCAAGATCATGAAAAAACCAAGCGAAATAAATATCACTGGAAGTAAGACCCTGAAAGACTTGCTTATGTCTTTTGGAAAGATTGACAATTGGACGCCCGAAAGTGAGGGGCGGAAGTATCTCACAATTAAACTCACGGTTGATTCAACTTGCGTCCCTACGGCCATAGGGGGCAATGCAAACTCTGAAGACTGTGCAAAGGCCCTTGAATTCATGCCGAACGGCTTTGCAGCTATGCTGGCCGACTATCAAGCTAAGGCTAAGGCCATACGTGACGAGCGCGTGAAAGGCCAGCTTGTGCCAAGTTGGAAGATTGCCATTCATGCGGAGAAAGTCTAAAGACACAAGGGGGCGGGGTCATTCCCGCCCCCCCTCTCAACAATCAACTCACCTAAAACAATGACCTTCCCTGACAATCAAGCCGACTATGAGGAGTATTGCGCCGTCATGAATGAGATGACCGATCATGTCGAAGCCACTATCCCTGACCCCTTACCCTCCCATATTTGCGTCCCTTAATAATAAACTTGAGCCTATTTGTCATTAACCTCAAAAAATCATGAAAACAAACACTCACTTGCGGACAGGCGAGCAACTACGCATTGGCTTCCCCTTCCCTCCCCGCATGATGGACAAAAGCGGCTTTGTGTATGCAATCAAACTGCACTCTCGGGATGGATTAGGGAGTGGATTGCCAAATGAATGTGTTGTGGTAGTAGGCCAGAAGCTAGGCCAAGGAAAAAAGTTTCTGTAAATTGACTTTCTAGGTGGTTGACTAGCCCCGCAGGGTGGTTCCTGCGGGGCATTCTTTTGGTTAGATTCTAACCGTTAGTTATGCCATAACTACAGATATACTATAACTGTTCACCCGAACACAAAACAAAAAGCCACAACTCGTTGAAAATAAACGACTTACGTATGGGCGACCCCTACGGGGTCCGTTAAACGTAAGTCGTTGAAAATGAGGCACTTATGGCTTTCTACGAATAGCTCGTTTGAACACTACTCGCCCGCGCACCCGCACGCGGCGGGCCGCCAGAATATTACGACTTGTCAAGAAAAACTTTTATTTTAATTCACGAAGAATTTTCTTGCGATAGCCTGAAAAAATAGTAACTTTCTCTCATGAAGACCACCACGCGAGTTTACAAAATCCAAAGTCTTTTTTCCGTTCTCACTCTTTCTGTCGCAGGAAATTCTTGCGTTATCCTTAAAAATGGCCATACCTACGACGGCACGCGGCAAGAGGCCGCAAATATCTTGCGCTATGCTAAAATGAAAAACGGACTCGTTTCCCTGATCAAATGAAAACCTCAAAAATTTATATCGTAGTCTTTCGGGACGTTGTTCACCAAACCGCTAAATACTTTTCAACCTATCCTATCCGAGTCCGCGCCTTTGATCTTGACGACGCGCAAGAAAAGGCAATTGACACGATCACAAGCATCAGCGAAAGCTTTGGCTCGATCAAATCAATAACCCGTTCACTTTCCACACTATGAAACCCGCAATTCTTCTCTTGGCCTTTTCGATTGTTCACCTGATTGTTTTTTGTTTTTCGGGTGATGTTGGGGTTTTCTGGTTTGCTTTTCTCGTGACAATCGCCCTTTGCACAAACCTCGCATGGA